>Ga0306924_10005321_pt1 | contig 12667 bp, 13 predicted proteins | sample sta12Can44000111_FD_203756 | JGI IMG/M metagenome (GOLD analysis project Ga0306924, IMG submission 203756) | Lab enrichment of tropical soil microbial communities from Luquillo Experimental Forest, Puerto Rico - statanox.12C.anox.44.000.111 (v2)... | ecosystem: Environmental > Terrestrial >... | reverse complement strand
CATCGTTGAAATGGGGCGCGTGGGCTCGACGGCCGAGCGAATAGTCGACGCTGACGGCCTCGTCGTCGCGCCCGGCTTCGTCGACGGCCACACTCACATGGACGCCCAGGTCGCCTGGGACCCTCTGGGCAGCTGCTCCTGCTGGCACGGCGTGACGACCGTGATCATGGGCAACTGCGGCTTCGCGCTGGCCCCGTGCCCGCCCGGAGAGCGCGAGTGGTTCGCTCGCTGCCTCACCGCGGTGGAGGACATCCCCACCGAGGCGATGCTGGCGGGAATCGACTGGACGTGGGAGACCTTCCCCGAATATCTCGCGACGGTGGACAGATTGCCAAAGGCCATCAACTACGGCGCCTACATCGGCCACTCGGCCCTGCGCATGTACGTCATGGGCAAGCGCGCGCTCCACGAAATCGCCACCGAGGCGGATCTCGACCGCATGACCGCGGCGGTCAAGGAGGCGATCCGCGCCGGGGCCATGGGCTTCTCCAGCTCCCGGGCCCACACTCACGTCACGCCGGACAACACTCCGGTGGCGAGCCGCATCGCCGACTGGACCGAGATCGATCGCCTCGTCGGCGCCATGGCCGAGCTGGGCGCCGGCATCTTCCAGGTCGGGCCGGATATCTCGGGGGGCCGGGCGCAGCGGGCGTTCCTGGCTCGCCTCAAGCAAGTCGCCGTCGAGAGCGGCCGGCCCGTGATGTTCGGCACCATCGCGAGCCGCCAAGGCGACGACCCGAATCCGTGGACCTATCAGCTCGACTACCTGGACGAATGCGCGACGGCGGGCGCGCGCGTGTGGGGGCAAACGACCACACGCTCGATCAACGCCATCTTCTCGCTCAAGTCCTATCTGCCCTTCGATGTTTTGCCGGCCTGGCGCGAGTTGCGCCGCCTGCCCCTCACCGAACAGAAGCAACGCTTGGCCGATCCCGAGACGCGCCGCCGACTCATTGCGGCGGAGGCGACCATGAAGCCCCGCGACAACGTGCTCCAGGGAGGCGGCGCCGCCACCACCGATCCGCGGAAGCCGGATTACCACAACCTCTACGCGATGAAGGATGTGGAGTGGAACGATCCGACGGTGGCCGAGCTCGCGGCCGCGCGTCAGCAGCATCCCGTGGACGTGATGATCGATCTCGCCCTCGCCAACGACGACCAGGTGTTCGTGCAGCCCCTCGTGAACGAGCAACCCGATCAGGTGCTGGGCATGCTCCGGCATCCGCGCACCCTGGCGACCTTCTCGGATTCGGGCGCGCACGTCTGCCAGGAGATGGGCTCATCGCTCCAGACGCACATGCTGAGCTACTGGGTGCGCGCGCGGCAGGCCTTCACCCTCGAGGAGGCGGTGCGCAAGCTCTCCTTCGACAACGCCTCCGCCTGGGGTCTCGCCGACCGTGGCCTGGTGCGGGAAGGCTACCGGGCCGACCTCGTCCTATTCGATGCCGCGCGCGTGAAGCCGTCGATGCCGACCGTGGAGATGGATCTGCCCGGCGGCGCCCGCCGTCTCGTGCAGAAGGCGGAGGGCATCGCGGCCACCATCGTCAACGGCGAGGTGACTCTCGAGCACGGCGAGTCGACGGGCCGGTTGCCCGGCGTCCTCCTCCGCGGCCCGGGCGCGGTTCAGTGACGAGGGCTACACCGACTGCGTCATCCTGACGCCGAGAGGGCTGTTCCCGTCTCGGAAAGCGCCGTCCATCGGCAGAGCAAACGAAGAGAAGCGAGGGGGACCTCTGTGCTGAACGTGCTCGTGACCATGCCTTTCACCGAGGAGCAGCTGAAGCCGCTCCGCGACGTCTCGCCCGAGGTCGAGGTGACCTGCGAGGGCGCGGAGCGCGCGAACTACTCGCAGGCGGACGTCCTCTACGCGGGGTCGCCGCCACGGGATCTCGCGCGGGCGCCTCGGCTCAGGTGGGTGCAGCTGCACATGGCCGGGGTCAACGGCATCTACGACCATCCGCTCTACCGGGACACAGCCATCCCTCTCACCACCACGAGCGGAGTCCATGCGGCCACCATCGCTGAGTACGCGCTGACCATGCTCCTGGCGTTGGCTCATCGCGTGCCGCGCATGGTCGAGTGGCAGGCGAGAGGCGGCTGGCCACCGGACGAGGATCGCTGGACGCTCTTCGTGCCCACGGAACTCCGCGGCGCCGCATTGGGCATCATCGGCTACGGGAGCATCGGGCGCGAGCTGGCCCGCATCGCCAAGACAGCGTTCGGGATGAGCATCCTCGCGTGCAAACGTCGTCCCGCGGAGCGAGGGGACGCGGGATACGCGTTGCCGGGCACGGGCGATCCCGAGGGCCGACTGCCGGACGCGTGGTTCGCCCCCGAGCAGCTTTCGGAGCTCCTCGCGAGATCGGACGCCGTCGTCATGTGCGCGCCGCTCACGCCGAAGACCACGGGCATGATCGGCGCCGCGGCCCTTCGGGCCATCAAGCCGAGCGCGTACTTCATCAACGTGGGACGCGGCGCCACGGTGGACGAGGCGGCGCTCGCCCAAGCCCTCCGCGAAAAGCGTCTCGCGGGCGCGGCCATCGACGTCTTCGCCCAGGAGCCGCCGCCCCTCGGGCATCCCTTCTACGGGCTCGACAACATCATCGTCTCTCCCCACGTCTCCGGTTTTCTCCCGAGCTACGACGACAAGTGCGCCGCGCTTTTCGCAGAGAATCTCCGACGCTACCTGGCGGGCTCGCCGCTCCTCAACCTGGTTGATCGCGCCACGGGCTACTAGTGGCGCCGTCACCGATCCGTCTCGACGCGGCTGCGGGCGGGACCGGGGGCAGCTGGTACGTACTCTTGGAGGGCCTCGCGAAGCTCGTGCGCGAAGTCCATCCGTGGATCGACCTGCGCGTGGTGGAGGGCGGTGGCGTGATGAACCACGCCGACCTCGGTGCCGGCAGAATTCCGGTGGCCATCCTCAATCCGCCCATGACCGCGGCGGCCCTCGCAGGGCGGCCTCCCTTCGAGCGGGCCCAGCCCGATCTCCGGGTGGGCGTCGCCAACCTCACCGTGAATCACCTGCAGTTCATGGTGAGCCGCGAGATCCCGATCCAGGCGCTGCGCGACTGGCCGGCGCAGCGCTGGCCTCTCCGGGTGCCCGTGGATCGGGTGGGCACGGTGGATCGCCTGGTGTTCGAGCTGGCCCTCGAAGACATCGGGCTGACCGCCGCCGCCCTGGCGAGCTGGGGAGGTGCCCTCGTGGCCGCCGACAACTATCATCAGCAGCTCACTCTCTATCGTGATGGCAAGGTCGACGCGCTCTGGCAGTTCATGGGCATCCCGTCGCCCTCGATCCAGGAAGCGCACGCCGCGCGGCCCGTGAAGCCGCTGCCGCTCCCTCCCGATCTGATCACTCGCCTCACCGCGCTCGGCTGGGCAGCGGCGGAGCTTCCGACGGGCGCGTACGGCGCGGTCACTGCGCCCGTGCCCACCGTGTCCATGGGCACCTCGCTCGGCTTTCACGCTTCGGTGCCCGCGGAGGTGGTCTTCGCCATCACCGAGGTCATCTGCGATCACCCCGAGCGGGTGCGGGCCATTCATCCTGCCGCCGTGGCCTTCGATCCCGCCCGCGCGCATCTGGATCCGGGCGGGCCGCTCCACGAGGGCGCGGCGCGCTACTTCCAAGCCAGATCCTGAGACGACGATGCGGACGACTCAGCGGCAGGAGCCGAGGAGCACGTACGAGTGGGATCGCATCAGCACCTCACCAAGGGAGCACCAGCTCGAATGAGCGTAGCCGCTCAGCGATGCCCAGTCGTTCACCGACAGAAGCGTCGCGCCCATGGCGGGCCTCTGGAGACGCTGCACGATCCAGTCGCGGTAGGTCACCTCGGTGATCGGACGATCGAGGTAGAGATCGAAGGCGAGGCCCGCGTCCGGATACGCGACGATCGCGGCATCGGGCGCCAGCGATCCGCGGACACGTTCGGCAAACGCCTGGATCGAATAGGTCGAGGCCAGGCTGGCGGCATAGAGCCCGCCCCTGAGGGCCAGGATGAGGCCCAAGGTGACCGCGACCCATGAGACGGCTCGACTCGGCGATCGACGAGCCCAGAGGGACCACAGGGCAGTGGCCAGGCCCACGATGGAGATCCCCACGAAGCTCGCCGCCTCCCATGGCCTCGCCGAGGCGAAGGCGGATTCCAAAGCCTTCGTGATCGGCGGGAAGCCAAGGAGAAGTCCTCCTCCCACGATCAGCGCCGCAGCGAGCATGGCGGCGAGAATGGCAGTGTTGATCCCGAGCAGGACTCGGGCGCCCGATGCCACCGTGGTCACCGACGCCGCCACGAGGAGCGCGAAGAGCGGATAGACCGGAAGCATGTAGTGCGAACGTTGGTAGACGCTCAGCCCCAGGAGGAAGAGGAACACGGCGGTCCAGGCGAGCACTGGCCGGTACGTCCGACGATCCGGCGTGAGCCAGCACCACACGGCGACCAGGACGAGCCAGAGGGTCCAGGGAAGAAACTCGGTGAGCCCATCCCCGAGCGGCAGGGACGGGTGATGTTTGAAGTGATTGAGGTACCGGGAGAGCGCATGCCAGGCACTGACGGCCTCGCTGCCCTTACGCCCCGGCATCCGCGCGTAGGGAACGGCCCACGGCAGCGCTGTCAACGCTACCAGCCCAATCCCCGTTACCGGCCGGAACGAGGGCAGCTCACGAAGACCCACGCTGACCGCGATAGCCGCTACTGCGGCCGGGATGGCCATGAGGCACGGAAGGCCTTTTGTCCAGAGCGCGCCGAGCAGGCAGAGATAGAAGCCCGCCAGGTCCGTGGCACGGGGCGGTCGCGATGCCAGGCTACGGAGGAGGAAGAAGAGCGTCCACGTCAGCCAGGCGGTGAGCATCATGTCGGGAAGGACTTGATGGCTGCGGACGAAGAAGCCGGGACTGGTCGCAAGGACGGCGAGGGCCACGAATCCGGTGTGGACGCCGGAGAGCTGACGTCCCAGGGCAAAGACACCGAGCAGGCTCGCCAGTGCCGCCACGACGGACGGGATCGAGGCGTTGCGCTCGGAGACGTGGCCCGCGGGCCGAGCGGCCAGGGCGACGCTCCAGAAGAACAGGGGCGGCTTGTGAAGGTACGGCTCGTCCCGCACTCGGGCGGGCAAGCGGAACCCGTGACGAAGCGTGTCTTCCGCCAGCAGGGCCTGGCGCGCCTCGTCTGAGATCGCGATAGGGCGGCCACGGAACGCTGGCGCGGCATAGACGACGGCCGCCGCGCCCAGGAGAGCCACGAGGAGCACGCGCTGGCGAGTCGTCAACCGGTCTGCCATCTCACCGACACGGGGATCATCCGGCCGCCGTCGCGGCTCCTCTGCCCCGACCGGGTCATCGAGTGATGGCCGTCGACGTCCCGCTGCTACTTCGCCGCGACCCCCGCGATCTCCACGAAGTAGCGCGGAGCGGCCAGGCGCGCTTCCACGGTGGCGCGGGCGGGAGGATTGGCGGGATCCATCCAGCCGTCCCACACGCTGTTCATGTCGTCGTAGTAGCGCATGTCGGCGAGCCAGATGGTGGCGGAGAGGAGCTTGGACTTGCTGCTCCCCGCGGCGGCGAGCAGCTCGTCGAACTTCTTGAGGATCTGCTGGGTCTGGCCCTTCACGTCCGTGTTGGGATCGCCGGCGACCTGGCCCGCGATGTAGATGGTGTCGCCGTTGACGACGGCTGCGCTCAGACGCTTGCCGGGCTGGATCCGCTGGATGGCCATCAATCCCTCCTTGGATTGGCGTAGTTCTGCATGATGTAGCCCGCGATGCTGTGACGTGAGGGGCGATTCGGGAGGTTGTCGCCGGGGAACCAGCGCGCATCCTCCAGCTCGGACTTGTCCACGCGGAGCTCGCCCCCCGCGTAGTTGGCCACGAAACCCAGCATGATCTGGCTGGGGAAGGGCCAGTTCTGGCTGCCCACGTACTGGATGTCCTTGACGTCGACGCCGACCTCTTCCTTGACCTCGCGCGCGACGCAGCCCTCGAGCGACTCGCCGTTGTCCACGAAGCCCGCCACCAGCGCGTAGCGGCCGGGTGCCCACTCCGCCTTGCGAGCGAGGAGCACACGGCCGGCATCGCGCACCATGATGATGACAGCGGGGTGGAGATGCGGGTAGTGCTCGTACTTGCAGCGCACGCAGCGCTTGCCCCACTCGCCCTCGATGCGCGTGGTCGCCTCGCCGCAGCGCGGGCAGAAGCCGCTCGTGCTCTGCCACCACAGAGCCTGCATGGCCATGCCGCCCAGGGAGAGGAAGTCGTCGGGCAGCTTGGTGCCGCGCATGGGTACGAGGGTCTGGCGCTCGAGTCCCGACGGGAGCGTCATGTCCGTGGGCAGGGGCGCCGTCCAGCACGGCTCCCCGCGCAGGGTGCCGAGCCAGAACGGCTCTTTGACCGCGTGCTCCAGTCCCGTGGGCACGGAGCCCGAGGGAAGGCGGAAGCCGTCGCCCGCGGGCGCCACGAGGAGATCCTGATCCTGGACGAGCAGCCAGAGCCCGCGCGGCTCCGGAGGCGGCCCGCCCTGCTTGGCGGGCTGGAAGTCGGCGCCGAGCACTTCCCGGTTGAAGGGAAGGTGGACGGAGAGCGGCGTGGTCACGCGGAGACGGGCTCGCGCTCGAGCTTCTGGAGCGCCGGCATCACCTCGGCGGCGAAGAGGCGCATGTTCCGCTCCGCCTCTGCGGCGGGCATGCCCGCGTAGGAGAAGACCCCCACGAAGTGATCGTGGCCCACGCGGCGGCGCACGTCGAGGATCTTGTCGTAGCACTGCTCGGGCGTGCCCCACACCTGGAGGTCCACGAAGAAGTCGATGACCTTCTCGTCGCCGTAGGTGTGGATCTTGTCCGTCATCTTGGCGTAGTACTCGTAGCCCTTGGTGGTCTTCATGTGATCGTCGCCGAAGCGGTAGTGGTCGAGCACGCTCCGGAAGTAGCCCCCGATCCACCGGCGCGCCTGCTCGCGCGCGCGATCGGGATCGGGATCGCAGAAGGTCCAGCCCGCGGAGATGGGCAGGGGCGGCTCCACGCCGTTGATCTGGTGATAGAGCGTGTGGTACTCGGTGAGCTCCTTGGCCACTTCCGGCCAGGGTTTCTGCGGAATGATGAGGATGCCCACCCCGAGCTCGGCCATGATCTTCATGGACTCGGGCGAGACGGCGGCCGCGTAGGTGCGTCCGCGGAAGCTCTTGTAGGGGGCGGGCCGGATATCCGCGCGGGGCTGGCTCACGAACTGGCCATCGAACTCGCAGTAGCCTTTTTCGAGCCCCTCCAGGATCATGCGCGCGTATTCCACGAAGCGCTCGCGGCTCTCCCCCATGGCCACCCGAAAGCCCTCGAACTCCACCTTGGCCGCGCCACGCCCGAGACCGAGGATGAAGCGCCCTCCGCAAATGTTATCGAGCATGGACACTTCCTCGGCCACGCGCATGGGATCGTGCCAGGGCAGCACCACCACCATGGAGCCGAGGGTGACCCGCGTGGTGCGTCCCGCCATGTAGGTGAGGAACTGCAGCACGTCGGGACACATGGTGTAGTCGGTGAAGTGGTGCTCCACGCTCCAGATGGAATCGAAACCGAGGGGCTCCACGAGGTCGGCGAGGCGGAGATCGTCCCGATAGACGTCGAAGTCGCGCCGGGCCCGGCCCGGGTTCTGGAAGACGGCGGCCATGCCGACTTGCATTCGGGGTCTCCCTTCTGGATTGGCGAGGCGCGTGCCTCGGCCCGCCAATCTTGCCCCACGAGGGCCCGCCCGCGCAAGCCGAAGGCCGCGCCCGCTCGGTTGACAATCCGCGCCTTTTGCTTAGGCTAGAGCGCGCTGCACCGACGTCTCGCGGCCGCGCGGCCGCCATTCCAGCGGAGGGTTCGGCCATGATCCATCACCACGTGTACCGGACGGAGCTGACGCCCGTCAGCTTTCTCCAGCGCAACGCCTACGTCTTCCCCGACAAGACCGCGGTCATCCACGGAAGCCGGCGCTACAGCTACCGCCAGCTCGAGGAGCGCGTGAATCGGCTCGCCTCGTCCCTGCGGAAGGCGGGGCTCAAGAAGCACGACCGTGTCGCCTTCATCTGTCCCAACATCCCCGCCATGCTCGAGGCGCACTACGGCGTGCCCCTCGCGGGGGGCATCCTCGTCGCCGTGAACATCCGACTCTCTTCGGACGAGATCGGCTACATCCTGAAGCATTCGGGCTCGAGCTTCCTCTTCGTGGACTACGAGTTCGAGCCGGTGGTGAAGCCCCTCGACCTCACCGGCATCACGGTGGTCCGAGTGGACGACACCGGCGCCCCCGGTGATCCCTACGAAGATTTCCTGGCCTCGGGCAGCCCCGCCGCCGTGCCCTCCGTCCTCGAGGACGAAGAAGAGACCATCGCCATCAACTACACCTCAGGGACCACGGGCCGGCCCAAGGGCGTGATGTATTCCCACCGCGGCACGTGGGTCAACGCCATGGGCGAGGTGGTCGAGACGGGGATGAGCTTCGACACGAAGTACCTCTGGACGCTTCCCATGTTCCATTGCAACGGCTGGTGCTTCACGTGGGCGGTGACGGCGGTGGCGGGCACGCACGTCTGCCTGCGCCGCGTGGAGCCGGGCCGCATCTGGGACCTCTTCGAGGCCGAGGGCATCACGCACTACTGCGGCGCGCCCACCGTGCAGATCGGTGTGGTGAACGATCCCAAGGCGCATCGTCTCCCGCGCCAGATCACCGTGACGGTGGCGGGAGCGCCGCCCTCGCCCACCCTCCTCGGCAAGCTCAAGGAGCTCAACTTTCACCCCGTGCACGTGTACGGACTCACCGAGACCTACGGGCCCCACACCGTCTGCGCGTGGCACAAAGAATGGGATAACCTCCCCGCCGAGGAGCAGGCGAGTCTGGCCGCGCGCCAGGGGCAGGGCTACGCGCTCTTCGATCTCGTCCGCGTGGTCGATCCCGAGATGAACGACGTGCCGCGCGACGGGGAGACGCTGGGCGAGGTGATCATGGTGGGCAACAACTGCGCCAAGGGCTATTTCGAGCAGCCCGAGGCGACGGCGGAGGCCTTCCGCGGAGGCTGGTTCCACTCGGGCGACATCGGCGTGTGGCATCCCAACGGCTACATCGAGCTGCGCGACCGGAAGAAGGACATCATCATCTCGGGCGGCGAGAACATCTCCACCATCGAGGTGGAGCAGTGCGTGGCGCGTCACCCCGCCGTCATGGAGTGCGCGGTGGTGGCCATCCCCGACGAGAAGTGGGGGGAGCGGCCCAAGGCCTTTGTCACCCTCAAGCCCGGGCAGCAGGCGACGGAGCCGGAGATCATCGCCTTCTGCAAGCAGCACATCGCGGGCTTCAAGGCTCCGGCCGCCGTGGAGTTCGGCGATCTGCCCAAGACGTCTACGGGGAAGATCCAGAAGTTCGTGCTGCGCGACCGGGAGTGGAAGGGCCGGGAGAAGCGGATCAACTAGGCAGCGCGCGGGCGATGCGCCCGGCCCGCGCGAACGCGGAAGGCCGTTACGAGCAGGAGAATGCCGAAGAAGAGTGAGTAGGCGCCGACCAGCCAGATGAGGGCGAGCAGGCCTGCCCACGGCAGGAGGACCATCAGGATCCCGAGGATCACCGTGAGGACCCCGTCGAGTATGAGGGTCCACTCCCCCGGGGTTTCCTTGCGCAGCCTCAATCCCGCCACGAAGTGCAGCACGCCGCTCACGATCGCGAAGCCGCTCACGAGAAAGAGCCACGCCACGGCCGTCGCCCCCGGCCTGAATAGGGCCAGCAGACCGAAGGCGATACAGATGATGCCCTCAACGACGATGGCCGCGATGGGCCGGTGATACGACTGCCGACGCAGGCCGGCTATGATGCTGAGAATGCCGGCCACGAGGACCATTGCGCCGAACACCATGATGAGCGTGGCCAGGGCCTGGCCGGGGCGAAGGAGCGCGTAGAGACCGAAAGCGGCGGCCAGCGCGCCTCGGAGGGCGAGCACGCCCCAGTTCCTCCCGAACACTGTGTCCATCACGCGCCCCCCGCTGGCTTCCACTCCGATCGGAACGGAGCAGCATTGATGCTGGAGGCATTCTATCAGCCGGTCCGCAAGGGACGTGTAAGATACGATGGCCCGGACGCGCCGGCCGGGATCGCACCGACTGAGGAGGAGACCGCGTGCGCTATTGGGACGACATGAAAGCGGGCGAGGTGGTGGAGCTCGGTTCCCACACCATGGACAAGGAGCGCATGCTGAGCTTTGCGCGCGAGTTCGACCCGCAGCCCTTCCACACCGACGAGCAGGCCGCCAAGGCCAGCATCTGGGGCGGCCTCATCGCCAGCGGCTGGCACACGGGCAGCACCCTCATGCGCCTCTTCTACGACGGCTTCCTCAGGGACAGCGCGAGCATGGGCTCACCTGGCATCGACGAGCTGCGTTGGATGAAGCCCGTCCGTCCCGGGGACACCCTCACCGCGCGACTGACCATCCTCGAGGCGACGCCGTCACGGAGCAAGCCCGACCGCGGCATCATTCGTTCGCTGATGGAAATGCGAAACCAGCACGGCGAGGTGGTGATCACCATCACCGGAGTAAACTTCTTCTCCCGCCGCCCCGTCTGAGCCACAGGGCAGACCTCGCTCCCACCCCCCTCTCACATGCGTCGCCTCGCCCCCCGGCTATGCTCGCGCCCGCGCATCCTCTTCGTCGGCATCAATCCGTCGCTCCGCTCGGCGCAGGTGGGCCATCACTTCGCGGGACCAGGCAATCCCTTCTGGCGCCTTCTGTACGCCGCCAAGCTCGTGCCGGAGCCGTGCACCTACGAAGACGATGTCCGGCTTCCTGCATGGAAGCTTGCCCTGACCAATATCGTTCCCCGAGCAACGCGCGCGGCCTCTGAGATCATGCGGGCCGAGTATGCGGCCGGTCGGGCCACGCTCGCGCAGCAGATCGCGCGGGTGAAGCCACGTGTCATCGCCTTTGTCGGCGTCACCGTGTATCGCGCGTTCTTTGGAGCGCGGGCGCGAGGCGGCCCCGGCCCGAAACCGGAACGCGTCGGCGCCGCTCGCGTCTTCGTCGTTCCGAATCCCAGCGGGCTCAACGCCGCGTATCCGGGCTTCCGAGACAAGCTGGTTTGGTTTCGCCGACTCCAGCGCTACGCCAAGATGCCAGTCGCCCGGCGGCGCGCGCGAGCGCGAAAGCGCCCTCAGTAGGCGGGAGGCGCGTAGACGGTCAGGAAGAAGAGCGGCTGCGCACCGGTGCTCCGCACGTGGTGCCGGGTGCGGGCGGGGATCATGACCAGGGCCCCGGGCGTCGCGTCGTACTCATGATCGCCGATCCGCACGCGGGCCTGGCCCTCGAGCACGTAGAGAATCTGGTCGCCGGCGTGCTCCTCTGCGGGGCCCGCGTCGGCCCCGGGCGCGATCGTCATGACGGCGGTCTGGCTGCGCTCCGTCTCCTGGAGCACCCGGAAAAACTCGCCCTTGTGACGGGAAACCGATACCACCTCCATCACACGTCCTCCATACCGAGATGCGCTCGCACGAGGGTGACACGGGCGGTAAGCTGCCTACTAGGGAGGCTACCATGGAGATTATCCAGGGTGAGCGAACGATCCTCGTAGCTACGGATGATGGACTGCACATCTTTGAGATCGGCCACGGCGCCGGAGCCGGCGAGGCCAACCGTATCGACGACCTGGCGGGGCGCGAGGTCATCGCGCTGGAGTCGAGCGGCGAGGGCCCGTGGGCCCTCGTCGACGGCAGGGAGCTCTGGCGGCGGACGAGCGAGGGCTGGTCCTCCGTCGCGTCCAGCGGCCGCCGAAAGGCCACATGCCTGGCGGCCACGCCGGCGGGCTTGCTGGTCGGGACCACGCGCGCTCATCTGCTGCGCCTCGAGGATGGCCGGCTGACCCCGATCACGTCCTTCGATCGTGCGGAAGGCCGCGGCGCCTGGCACACGCCCTGGGGCGCGCCCGCCGATGTCCGGTCGATCAGCGCCGCGCGTGACGGCGCCGTGTACGTCAACGTCCACGTCGGCGGCGTGCTCCGCTCTCGGAACAGCGGTGCGAGTTGGCAGCCCCTCCTCGACATCGAACACGACGTCCACCAGGTGCAGGCTCCGGCCGACCACCTCAATATCGTGCTCGTGGCCGCTTACGACGGCTTCGGCATCAGCCGCGACGGTGGCGACACCTGGACATGGCAGAATGACGGCCTCCATGCCCACTACTGCCGCGCGGTAGCTGTGGCCGGCGATACGGTCATCTTGAGCGCGTCCGCTGGCCATCACGGCGGGCGTGCGGCCCTCTATCGTCGTGCGCTCGAGGAGCAGGGCGAGTGGGAGCGCTGCGCGGCCGGGCTCCCGGAGTGGTTCTCCAACAACGTCGACACGGGCTGCGTGGCCGCTCGCGGGAACATCGTCGCCATCGGCACGGAGGACGGCTGTGTGTTCCTTTCGGCCGACGCCGGCCGGCGCTGGGAGTGCGTCGCCAAGGGGCTGGCGCCAGTCCGCGCGGTCTCGTTCGGCTGAGCCGCGGCGCCGGTCCCTTCGCCAGCGCGCTCCGTTGGGTTGCCTCACAGGCGAGGTCTAGCCTGAATTATTCTCGACTGTCGCACGTGGGATCGGGGCGGGTGGCGTCGGGGGGGGGGGGGGGGGCCCCCGGGGGGGGGGGCCCCCGACCCGTGGGCCCCCCCCAAGAAGCGGCGGGGGGTG
>Ga0306924_10005319_pt1 | contig 12669 bp, 8 predicted proteins | sample sta12Can44000111_FD_203756 | JGI IMG/M metagenome (GOLD analysis project Ga0306924, IMG submission 203756) | Lab enrichment of tropical soil microbial communities from Luquillo Experimental Forest, Puerto Rico - statanox.12C.anox.44.000.111 (v2)... | ecosystem: Environmental > Terrestrial > Soil... | reverse complement strand
CGTCACGTTCTAGGGAATAGGAGTCGGCGCGGGTAGGGGTTGGACACCGCAGATCGCCGTCGCGCAGGGAGGCAGGGACGGTGTCGGAATGAGCAGCTCGTTACCCTGGGTAGCCGCCATACCGCCGGTCATGCATTGACCGGTAAAGGTCTCGATGTCCGGATAAGGTGTTGTGAAACCGTCCGTCAAAGTTTGCAGGAACGTCACGATCTGGTTTTCCTCCTGATCCGTCAAGCCGAGGTTCCCGGTCGTCATGTCGATGTTGTTCGGAACCTCGGGCATCGGCCAGCAATCCACTTTTTCGGTCTTTCCTTCGGGACAGTGGCCCGACGTGACCTTAAATGGATACACATCTCGGGTGTTGTAAAAATGAACAAGTTGCTTCAGGCTCTTGATATAGCCATTGTGAAAGAACTCTTTCTGAAAATACGGTATTGGACTGCCGTTGGCGTCGACTTGACCAGCCTCGGTAGTGGGGCACTGCGGCGGTGTCATCGCGACATCGCGGGCCGTCGATGTCTGCATCTGGCCGTCGCTAGCCGGGGCAAACTGTACCCATTGCGAGTTCGGGTTGGTGTCGCTTCTGAGGAAAGCGCCCAACCCCAAATCTCTGTAGGCGAAGCCGTAGGGATTGGGCGTGAACCCGACGCGGTCCGGCGTGGTCTGATAAAACAGCGTAACGCGTGGGTTGAGCGGCAAGCCGAGATTGGCATAGCCGAAGCAGGTAAACAGCGGCCTCGTATTGGCTGCGGCGCCAGTGTCGGTCTGCTTCGGCGTCAGTGCCGTCGACCTTCCATCGAGGTGGCACGAATTGCAATTGGCTTTACCTTTGAAGAGGTTGTAACCGGCCATCTCGTCTGCTGTTAAGGTGTATTTCCCCTTGAGGAACGCGTCGAATTTCGACGTGAACGGGCTGAGGCGGTTTGAGCGTTCGTATTTCGAAATCGATTGTCCCCAATGGTCATAGATATTGTTGGCTTTGGTGCGGTCTTCCAGGCTCAGCCGAATGGGTGTGGCACTCCCGCCGAACTCAGCCGCTCCCCCGGGTGTGGCGCAAATCTTTTCGGTATTGGCCGGCCAGTGGATGTGGAAGTTCGCGCCCCAGACCAGCTCAAAGAGGGGCCGATACACCGCTGTCGATAGCCGAAACGCGATGCAAGCCGTGTCAGAAAGACCCATTTCCTGGGTATCGACGGGAGGATGCTGTGCCTGCTCGGCGTCGGGACTCTGCAGTTTGTAGCCGGTCGAGCGCGCATCCCAGAAGTTGCCGCCAAAGAACCCGCCTTGTGGTGTATTGTATTCGAGCACAGGGAAATCTGCAGAGTAGGTATATTGCTGTGCAGTCCGCTTGCCGGCGCGAAAGTGAAATGTCCCGGGATACGCGACCATCGTTAGATTGACCGACGGTATCGGCCCGCTGAAGCCCGCATACGGCATATGGCAGAACGCGCAGGCTTCGTTCCTGAGGGGCGACATATTTTCGTCGAAATTCATCAACTTGCCGAGTATGTCTACCGCCTGATATCCGCTGCCCCGCAGTATCGGTGGATTACCTGCCAGAGTCGGATGCGGCAGCTCTCTCCATTCGTTAAGCGCTTCATTGAAGATGAATTGGACTTCGCGCCGAACCCTTGCGATCTCCGCATCCAAATCGGACGGCAGGATGCCGGGTGGATAGGGATTGTAGGCTCGGGGCTGGCTTACCTGGGTCTGAGCAGACGCGGTATGAGAAACGCTGACGAACCCGAACACCGCTGCTAAACCTGCTGCCATGAGTGCAGCTGCGTGCTGGCGCATCCGGACGCAACCTGGCTGAGGAGTCAAATAGCGCGGGTCAGGGTCAGCCGGGTCCACACGTCGCACAGAGCCGCGACCAGCGCATCGATATCTGCAGGGCTGTACAATAACGACAGGGTCAGGTGCAGGCGCTCGGTGCCGCGCGGCACGGTCGGGTAATTGGTGGGCTGGACGTAAATCCGATGGCGCCGCGCTTATCTTGTCGGCACTCCTGCCTGGCGGCAGCGCAGGATCGGAGTAATCCACAGTTTCCGGGTCGTAGCCGACCAGCAAAGCTCGCCCCATCATCCCTCCTGAAGCTTTTGCGATTTTGGCTAACCTACCTGGCTCTCGCAAGGACAACTATCCGCTTTCCTAGGGTGGATCCCAGAATTTCAAGCGGTTGATCCTGATCCCTTGGCCGCGAAGCCCGCCAGCATTTGTCAAGCGCAGCTGCGGCGACCCGCGCGGCCTGGCCCCCGCATTCCGCAATCCGTACCACGCCTGCCCTCCCTGAGTGGTGACCGGGGTTCGGCTGCCACGAAGCGAGCGCTCAATACCGCCGGTTTCGACTTATAGCCGGAATTGAACAGCAGTGCGGGCTCGGCACGTGCAGATCGGCCAGCCCTGTTCGAGCATGAGATGGTAAAGGTTTGTGCAAGACTTTGCAAATGCCGCAGGTCTTCAAAGAAATACCGACAAAACAGCGTCATTTACTTCACCGCGAAACGCTCAAACGTGAACTGTCGATCGAGTTATGGACTCCGGGTGCGCCAGTAGATCTTAAGTGAGACGGACAATCACGGCGGCCAGATCAGGATCGAGTCGACTGCCTTGAAGGATCAGATATGCCCCTCCTAAATAGAGCCGCGCCCTGATAGTGATAGTCGATGCACGCCGAACAAACTTTCGCTCATACTGAGGTGTGCGAAGCGGCGGACTTCTCCTCCGGCGTATGGGTCCCATTTAAAGCTCCACTCGACCCTATTGGGGGGCCGCCGTGTCCTGCAATCGGCTCGAAACGCCAGTTGGCGAGCCGGGCCTCTGCCATTTGCTGCGCCAGATAGCGCGGCAAGTCGGCATTTAAAAATCCTGGCGGCGCCGATATGCCACAACATCAAGAGTAGTCAAAGTCGCGGCGGATACTGACGTTAAGGGGTGTGAGTATTGCCTGCAGAGCGAAGCCTGCCACAAGCAAGAGACGCCGCCGACCCGAAGCCCGTGGCGACGGGGAGCGCCCGTCGTTGAGAAAGGCTTGACCAGTGAAGGCGGCCAAAACGGCAGGCTTCCCGCTCCCACCCCCGGCCGCCGATCGCCCCGATACCGCGGCCAACGAAAGAGGCTCTGAGTGAGGTCACGAAGATTCTTGCAAATTCCATATCGTCCCTCCCTTTGCAGCTAAGCGCTTCGGCAGCGCCTAGCGAGCTCATCTCAACCTTGAAGCCAACTTTGCCGGCCTATCAAGAACTGCTAGGCCGGTGGTTACTTACGCCACTCGCCATTAAGCGCCAGTAAATCTAAGTAAATCGCGATAAATAATGGTAATGAAGGGGCGCATCGGACTGGAGTTATTCTGGTCCTCGTTAGAACGGCCATGGTGGCCTTCGGTTGCGCGGCGGCTGCGGTCGTGGGTCTTTGCTTATTCCGCCAGCCGTGATCGCCACCCGATCGCGACCGGCCTGCTTCATGGTGGCCTTTGCTGTGGCGGCTCGTGGCCTATTTGCTGCTGCCGCTGGCATCGCTCTGCATCTCAATTACTTGACGATCTCGATAATGACGCTGTTGCCGGACGCAAACGACGACTGGGTCGGTCCAGGCCGGCTTGGCGCCAGTTCGGATACATCCCCGAGGGTGGTGCACATAATCTCGTGAATCTGGGTCGACGAGACATCGTCAATCGGTAAGTCGGGCGCAGCGTCCACGATGCAAACGTTGTTTCCCGAAATAACTCCACTACGATTTACCGATTTTGACCGCGGTTTACTTGCGTGCTCTGCCATCCGCTCTACATGAGCGGTAGTTTTTCGAGGTCCGTATCTCGCCGCGACGGCGGTTTGTAGCGACGGCGCCTTAGCCCCGGAGCCAATCTCTCCGGAGTTTCTCCTCCCGTACCGGCCGGTCTTGCGCCAAGACCGACGCATTTCGCCGCTATCGACAGGAAGTGAACGGATCAGGGGTGTTGGACTTGGAACTCGGGGAACGACAATGACTTGGTCCATTGCGGCTCCCGCGATAACGGCCGCATTCTTGGCTTCAGTTGTCGAGGTGGTCGAAGCCTTTACGCTCGTCCTCGCCGTTGCAACGTTGCGCGGATGGCGTCCGGCGGCATGGGGCACAACCGCCGGGCTCGCCTTACTGGCGGCTATCGTGGTGCTGCTGGGGCCGCTTCTCGACCACGTCCCGATTCATTCACTGCAGCTTGCGATAGGCATTCTGCTGCTGCTCTTCGGCATGGGATGGCTCAGAAAGGCGTCGTTGCGGGCAGCCGGCATCATCCCGTTGCATGACGAAGACGCCGTTTTCGCGGCCGCGGCCGCCCAGCTCGATCAGCAAACCCGACGGCAGCAGAGGAACCTCCATTGGGTAGCTGGAATTACCGCGCTGAAGGCGGTGCTGCTGGAAGGCTTAGAGGTCGTGTTCATCGTGATCGCCGTGGGTGCTGGGCGCGGCCTGCTGATGCCTGCCAGCCTAGGTGCGCTCGCTGCCTGCGCCCTCGTTCTCATCATAGGAGCTGTCGTTCATCGGCCGCTATCGCGGGTGCCGGAGAATACCCTCAAATTTGGTGTCGGCGTCATGCTGTCGGCGTTCGGTGTATTCTGGACCGGTGAAGGGCTCGGCATCGCCTGGCCCGGCCAGGATTTGGCGCTGTTGCTGTTTGCTGCCCTGTCCCTGCCTGCCGGGCTGGTTGGCACTGCCCTTGCTCGAAGAAGCAGAATGGAGCTCGCCCTATGACCGTGCTCAAGGATGTCGTCGCCGAATTGATCGGCATGTTCGTCGCTGAAAAGCGGCTGACAATAGCAGTTCTGGGGGTCGTTACCGTGGCGGGATGTTTGGTCAATTTTACCGACCTCGACCCGCTTGTCGGCGGTGCCGTGGTGCTGCTTGGTTGTCTGATCCTGCTTATCGAGAGCGTTTGGTGCTCTGCCGGAGCAGACGCCTCATAGGCCGACCTCCGATGACTTCCTCACCCGCCGCAACCGAAAGACCCGCCGCGAAGCATCGACGACATCCCCCTATGCTTGTCGGTCTCGTGGCCATCGCGGTTATCTCGGGAGCCTATTTGGGCTGGCAACATTTCGCGCACAGCCCCCCGGCTGCGACGCCAGAGCCTCCGCCCGCTGTTCCGGTCATCGCGACCACCGTCAAGCAACAAAGCTTTCCCATCGTGCTGACCGGGATTGGCAACGTGACGGCGCTGAACTCGGCGACGGTGCGCAGCTTGGTTACGGAGCAAATCCTTAGCATCGACTTCAAGGATGGCGAGTACGTCAAAAAAGGCCAGCTCTTGGCGCAACTTGACCCGGGTACCTATCAGGCGCAGCTCGACCAGGCGGAGGCCAATCTCGCCCGCGATCAGGCCCATCTCGAAAATGGGCAGATCAATCTCGGCCGATACGTCCCGCTGGCAAAGCAGGGCTTCGCAGCGGAGCAGCAGGTCGCCACGCAAAAAGCAAAGATCGCTCAGGAAGAGGCCGTTATCAAAGCGGATCAGGCGGCGATCGAATACGCCAAAACCGAGCTTGGCTATACGAAATTGGTGGCGCCGTTTGAGGGGGTCGCCGGAATTCGCCTGCTCGATGTCGGCAACATCATTCATTCGAGCACGACGCGCGGTTCTCCGAGCGAGCCGAACGCGTTGGTCGTCATCAACCAGGTCCAGCCGATCAGCGTGATGTTTACACTGGCTGCAGCCGATACTCCGTCGGTACAGGAGGCTCTCGCAAATGGCACGGTCAAGGCCATCGCATTGAGCGCGGACGGCAAAACGGAGCTCGACACCGGCACGCTCGCGGCGATCGACAACCAGGCGAATACCACCTCAGGGACAATTGGCCTCAAGGCAATTTTCGCAAATCCGGATCGCAAGATGTGGCCCGGCATGTTCGTCAACGTGCGCGTGGTGACCCAAGTTCAGGACAATGGCCTGACGGTTCCGCTCGACGCCGTCCAGCAGGGACCGCAGGGGCAGCACGTCTTCGTTGTCGGGTCCGATCACAAAGTAGCGCTGCAGCCGGTCTTGGTGCGCGAGACGCTGAACGGTGAGGCGCTGATCGACAAAGGCTTGAGCGCCGGGGAGACCGTCGTCGTGCGCGGCCAATACCGGCTGACGCCCGGTACAGTGGTGTCGCTCGCCGACCCCAACAATCCGGCCGCGGTGGCCAACCCGACGCCCGCCAGTGCGGGGTTGCTACCATGATCCCCACCCAGTCCTCCCCGGCATGCGGAGGAGGGGTGGGGAGGGCCCACGCTCGGGGGCTGTTGCCATGAACATCTCGGCGACATTTATCCGCAAGCCGATCGCCACGACGATGCTGATGGTGGCGATCCTGCTGTTGGGGCTGATCGGCTACGAGCTTTTGCCGGTGTCGGCTCTGCCCGACATCGATTCGCCGACGATCCAGGTTACGGCACAATTGCCGGGCGCGGATGCGCAGACCGTCGCCGGCACCGTCACGACGCCACTCGAACGGCAGTTCGGCCAGATACCCGGCCTGACGCAGATGACCTCGAGCAGCGCCACCGAATATGCCGAGATCACCTTGCAATTCGACCGCAGCCGCACCGTCGATTCGGCGGCGCAGGATGTGCAGGCGGCGATCAATGCGTCGGCTGGCCAACTGCCGCCGACGATGCCGAACCCGCCAATCTACCGGAAGACCAACCCGGCCGACACGCCGGTGCTGATGCTGGCGCTGACTTCGGAGACATTGCCGCTGACCACGGTCAGCGATTATGCGAACAGCATCCTTGCGCAGAAGATCTCCCAAATGCCGGGCGTCGGCCTGGTCGGCATCGGCGGCCAGCAGAGCCCGGCAATCCGGGTACAGGTCAACCCGGCACAGCTCGCCGCGGCGGGTCTCGATCTGGAGGCGGTACGAACGGCCCTGTCGACGGCCACAGTCGACCAGCCGAAAGGCACGTTATATGGCGCCAACCAGGCCTTCGCGCTGCAGACAAACGATCAGCTTCTGACGGCGCAAGGGTTTAACGACTACATCCTTGCCAATCGCCCCGGCACCTTCGCCGCGACGGCGCTGGGGAACAACCCCCTCGCCAGCCCCGGTACCAACGCCGTCGGCCTCGGCGGACCGGTGCGCGTGCGCGATGTCGGCCGGGCCATTGTCGCACCGCAGGATGTGAACCTGGCGGGCTGGCTGAACGCGGAGCCGGCCGTCATCATCGCGGTGCAGCGCCAGCCTGCCGCCAATGTCATCGCGACGGTCGACCACATCAAGAAGGCATTGCCGCAGCTCGAAGCCTCATTGCCGCCGTCGATCAAAGTCCATATGGTGTCGGACCGCACTCAGACCATCCGGGCCAGCGTCGCCGACGTTCAACACACGCTGCTGCTGACCATTGCACTCGTCGTCGGCGTCATTTTCCTGTTTCTGCGCAAGCTGTGGGCGACGGTGATCCCGGCGATCTCGGTGCCGATGTCGCTGATCGGCACCTCCGCAGTCCTGTACGTGCTCGGCTACAGCTTCGACAATCTGTCGCTGATGGCGCTAACGATCGCCGTCGGGTTTGTCGTCGACGATGCGATCGTCATGATCGAGAACATCGTGCGGCATATCGAGGACGGGAAGACCCCGATGCAGGCCGCTCTCGACGGGGCGGGCGAGATCGGTTTCACGATCCTGTCGATCTCGATCTCGCTGATCGCGGTGTTCATCCCGCTGTTCCTGATGAGCGGCATTGTCGGCCTGCTGTTCCGCGAGTTCGCCGTTACCGTCGCGGTGGCGATCGTCGTCTCGGTGATCGTCTCGCTGACTTTGACCCCGATGATGTGCGCCCGGGTCTTGACGGCCGAGGGCAAGGGACCTTCCGGCCTGGTCTCGCGCGCGCTGGAGCGCTTCTTTGATGGGCTGGCCGCCGTTTACGATCGTGGGTTGGTGGTGGCACTGCGCCATCGCTTCGTCACGTTGATGGTTATGATCTCGACCGTCGCCTTGACCGGGGTTCTGTTCGTCGAAATCCCGAAAGGCTTTTTCCCGCAGCAGGACACGGGCCTGATCGTCGGCATCGCCGAGGGCGCCCAGAACATCTCACCACAGGCGATGAAGGACCGCATGCGGGCGATTCTCGCGGTGGTGACGAAGGACCCCGCGGTCGCCGCGGCAAACGCCTACATTGGACCAGGCGGGCCGACTGTGACTGAGAATGACGGGCGTGTTTTCATCACATTGAAGCCCCTCGGCCAGAGGACAGTCACCGCCGACCAGGTAATTGCACGCTTGAACAAGGCATTGCAGCCGGTCTGGGGCATCACGTTGTACATGCAGGCCGCGCAAGACATTACGATCGGGGCGCGGCTTTCGAAAACCCAATACCAATACACGCTCGTCGATGTCGACAACGACGAGCTCGATCACTGGGCGCCGATCCTGTTAAAGAAATTGCAGACATTGCCGCAGCTGACCGACGTTGCCAGCGACCAGCAGAGCACCGGCCGGGTTCTGAAAGTCGAGGTCAACCGGCAGCTCGCGCAGCAACTGGGCATCAACCCGTCGGTCGTCGATTCGATCCTCTATGATGCGTTTGGCCAACGTGTCGCGGCGCGCATCTATACAAGGCTCAACCAATATTTCGTGATTCTCGAAGTCCAGCCCGATTTCCAGCTCGGACCGAACGCGCTCAGCCGCATCTACGCGACCTCGTCCAGCGGCGCCGAAGTCCCGCTAAGCGAATTCGCCAAGATCACCTCGACGGTCGCGCCGATTGCGGTCAACCACCAGGGCCAATTCCCGTCAGTGACGCTGAGCTTCAATCTCGCTCCGAAGGTCTCGATCGGCGAAGCGGTGATAGCAATCCAGCAGGCCACGCAGGAGCTCCACCTGCCGGCCTCGATCGCCACCAGTTTCCAGGGCAGCGCGCAGGCGTTTCAAAGCTCGCTGAGCAGCACCCCGATCCTGATCCTCGCCGCCCTGATCGCGGTCTACATCATCCTCGGCATGCTCTACGAGAGCACGATCCATCCGATCACGATCATCTCCACCCTGCCCTCGGCCGGGCTCGGCGCGTTGCTAACCCTGATGCTATTCGGCATGCCGCTCGACGTCATCGGCATCATCGGCATCATCCTGCTGATCGGCATCGTCAAGAAGAACGGCATCATGCTCGTCGACTTCGCCCTGGTGGCCGAGCGCGAGCGCGGGCTCCGTACCGAGGAAGCGATCCACGAGGCCTGCCGTCTGCGCTTTCGCCCCATTCTGATGACGACGATGTGCGCATTGCTTGGCGGCGTCCCGCTGATGCTCGGCACCGGCATCGGCTCCGAAATCCGCCAGCCGCTCGGCTACGCCATCGTCGGCGGCCTCATGGTGTCGCAGGTGCTGACTTTGTTCACGACGCCGGTCGTCTACATCTACGTGGACCGTCTCGGCCGTCTACTGAGCCGGCACCGCCGAGTCACTCCCGTTGCAGCGAATGCTCCCGCGCAGTAGGCGGACGAAAAGCGTCGGAGGTATAACTCTACGACGTCGGCCGCACGATCCCAGGAGGCCCGGGCGCGTCAGCAAGGAGCCGCGATGCTGCTTTTCATTCGCTCGCGATTCTGCCTGAGTTCGGTGGCCGCCGCCGCCGGTCTCATCGCCACGGCAATGGCTTTGGCGGCGGATCCCGCCGAGGTGCCGTCCCTGGCCGAGTACATCACCGCGATCTGCTCCGCGGCATTCCACTCCGCCCCGCCCGAGGAGGCGCCGTTCCTCGCCGAGAATGTCGGCGCGATGACGAGGATGATGGTCGGCATGGAGATCATGCCGTCCGGCGATGTGGACACCGACTTCGCCGCGATGATGGCGGCCCATCACCAGGGCGCGATGTTGCGGCATGGGCGCAACGAGCAGCTGCGGCGGATCGCGCAGGAAATCATCGTCACCCAGCAGCAGGAGATCGCCGCGATGCGGCTGGCCGTCGGCGAATCGTTAGCGCCGCCAGTCTCTCCACCGACAACTGTTTCCTCGGAGCTATCGCAGAATCGCGCGGCCGTTCGATGACCGGACAAAGGAAACGACAATGAAACGCTTCGTTCTCGCCATCGCGCTGTCCGCCAGTGCGCCCCTGTCGGCGCCGGCCGGACAAGTGCCGGGGCTCGCCACCGATCCCGATATTCCGATTACTCATCGCGACCGCGTCTATTCCGCCGAGCAATTTTCCAACACGGTGTCGGTGATCGATCCCGTCGACAACAGGCTGCTCGGGGCCATCCATCTCGGTGCGCCGCTGCCGGCCAGCTTCAGCCCGCTCTACAAAGGACAATTGCTGGTGCATGGCATGGGATATTCACCCGACCATCACACGCTCGCGGTGGTCGCGATTGGGTCCAACTCGGTGAGCTTCATCGATACGACAACGAATGCTGTAAAACACGTCACCTATGTCGGGCGTTCGCCGCACGAGGCGTTTTTCACTCCCGACGGCAAGGAGGTTTGGGTCACGGTGCGCGGCGAGGATTATGTGTCCGTGATCGACGGTGCGACCTATGAGGAGAAGGCACGAATCAAAGTCCCTAATGGGCCGGGCATGACGATCTTCTCGCCCGACGGCAAATACGGCTACGTCTGCTCATCCTTCACGCCGGAGACGGACGTCATCACGGTGGCCGATCGCCAGATCGTCGGCAAAGTCCCGCAAGCGAGCCCCTTCTGTCCGAACATCGCCGCCACGCCCGACGGCTCTCAGGTCTGGTTTACGTTGAAGGATACGGGCAAGATCCAGGTATTCAACGCCAAGCCGCCGTTCAATCTCATCAAGACCATCGATACAGGTCCGATCAGCAACCACGTCAACATCATCCGCAATACTAACGGCATGTTCGCCTACGTCACGATTGGTGGCCTGAACGAGGTCAAGGTATTTCGCACAGACAATTTCGAAGAGATCGCATCTATCCCGGTCGGAAAGCTGCCGCACGGCGTCTGGCCGTCGGGCGATGGCACGCGGGTTTATGTCGGCCTCGAGAACGACGATCAGATGGCCGCGATCGACACCCTGACCAACAAGCTGATCGCAACGACCCCGATCGGCCAAGCGGCGCAGGCCATCGTCTATGTCCCCAACGCCGTGCCCGACGGACCCGGGACGGACGGTTTGCAACCGCTCGGGATCGCCGCTCAGAGGGTGAATTTGTCGTTGAAGCCGACCACGGGGAAACAGAGTGGGCAGGCACCGACGAGCGTACTCCTGTCAGATCAGGGATTGGTGCAGGTGCTTGAAGCGGCGGTCACCGGACTTGAGCCCGGCAAGCCCTATGTGCTGGCACTGGCGAAGGAGCCGTCGGGCGCCGGCCCTCTCGAACCGCTGCAGGCCTTCATGGCCAACCCCGCAGGGGCCGCGATCGTCAACGCGATCGGACCGATTCGTCAGGTCGTGCGCAGCGATGACAAGACGGAACGACGTTATCTGGTGATCGCTCCGGGTGAGCCGGACAAGCCGGGCGCTCCGGTGCAGGTGCAGGCGGAGTGATCCGGCTGGCGCGCGTTCCGCGGCATCCTCACCTGCCCGTCCGCCGCCCCTGCGCCTCCAGATATTTGCTGTAGCGCGACATCGCAAAGCAGAAGGCGAAATAGATCACGGCGACGAAGAGGTAGACCTCGACGCTGAACTGCTGCCAGGCTGGATCGATGATCGCGGTCTTGGCGGTGGTGAGGAGATCGAAGATCCCGATGATCAGCACAAGGCTCGTGTCTTTGAAAAACGCGATGAAGGTGTTGACCAAGGGCGCAATGACGTGGCGGATCGCCTGCGGCAGGATGATGAGCCGGTTCTTCTCCCAATAGGACAGGCCGAGCGCGTCGGCCGCTTCCGCCTGCCCGCGCGGCACCGCCTGCAAGCCGCCGCGCACCACTTCGGCAAGATAGGCACCGGCAAACAGAATGATCGCGATCTGCGCGCGGAGCAGCTTGTCGATATTGAAGCCCTCGGGCATGAACAGCGGAAACATCACACTTGCCATGAACAAGAGGCTGATCAGCGGCACGCCGCGGATCAGCTCGACATAGAGCACGCAGAGCGATCGGATCGCCGGCAGTTTCGAGCGCCGGCCGAGCGCGACGAAAATCCCGAGCGGGAAACCGAGCGCGAGCCCGAAGGTCGCGAGAATCAGCGTCACCGGCAATCCGCCCCAGCGCTCCTGGGTGACAAAGGGCAGGCCCGGCACGCCGCCCCACATCAAGACGCCGATCGCGGTCAGCGCGCCGGCCCAGAGGTAGATGAGGCTTCGGCCCCACCAACTCGGGCGGGTCGTCAGATAATACAGCGCGATGAAGATCAGGACGGCGAGCGCCGGCCGCCATTGCTGATCGAACGGATAAGTGCCGAAAAAGATGAAGCGGTACTTTTCGGGGATCACCGCCCAGCAGGCGCCCAGCCCGCGCGCCGCGCGACAGGCACTGGAGTCGTTGGCGGGCGTGCGCCAGACCGCGTCCCAGATGCCCCAGCGCGCAAACGAGACCAGCGCCTTTGCCAGCACGGCGAACAGCACCAGCGTGACGACGCTCGAGGTGATCGACGAGAACAGATTGGCGCGCAGCCAGCGGAATGCGCGATTGCCGCCGCGAGGCGCACGCGCCGGAGCAAGCGCAGAGGCGTCGGTGGTGGTCGCTGTCATGGCTCAGCGCTCCACCAGCGCGATGCGCGCATTGTACCAGTTCATGAAGAGGCTGATCGACAGGC
>Ga0306924_10005310_pt1 | contig 12679 bp, 9 predicted proteins | sample sta12Can44000111_FD_203756 | JGI IMG/M metagenome (GOLD analysis project Ga0306924, IMG submission 203756) | Lab enrichment of tropical soil microbial communities from Luquillo Experimental Forest, Puerto Rico - statanox.12C.anox.44.000.111 (v2)... | ecosystem: Environmental > Terrestrial > Soil... | reverse complement strand
GTAGAACGGCTTAGAGACCAAAGAGGGACCGGCAATCCTGTTGGCTGGTACGAGCTTCTTACACTGGTGGACATTCGTCTCGACGCGAACTTCACAGACCCGCGAATCCGATTGGTCGCAGGCAGTCTCGCGGATTCTCAGGTAATCGACCAAGCCGTCCATCCCGCGGTCGATTGCGTCTTTCATCTTGCGTGTGTCCCCGGGCGTGCCGCGGAACGGGATTATGACCTCGGCCGGGAGGCGAATCTCTACGGCGCCATCCGGCTGCTGGACGCGTTGCGATCTCAATCGCGACCACCGAAATTCGTGTTTTCCAGTTCGGTGGCGGTGTTCGGAACGCCGTTGCCGGACCGCGTGGACGACGACACGCTTCCGCTGCCGACGCTCAGCTACGGCTCTCAAAAGCTGATGGTGGAAGCGCTCGTGAACGACTACACCCGCCGCGGTTGGATCGATGGATTGTCGCTACGCCTTTCGGGGATTGTGGCGCGGCCGGCGAGTTCGGCGTCGAACCTCTCGTCGTTCCTGAGCGAAGCGATGTATGCCGCGAAAGCCGGTCGCTCTTTTACCATGCCGATGGCGCCGGGCGTGGCCACGTGGCTAATGTCGGTGCCGTGCTGCGTTGACAATCTCCTTCATGCAGCTGCGATTCCGGCGGGCGAACTGCCCGCGCAGCGGTCGTGGACGCTGCCAACATTTCGCGTTTCGATGAGCGATCTCGTCGACGGCCTTGCGAGCCTCTACGGTGCGAGCGTAAAGGATCGTTTCGCGTATGCGCCGGATTCCGCCGTGGAGGGGATTTTCGGGCAGCCGCCGATCACGACCGCGATGGCAGATCGGCTTGGTTTTTGGAACGATGGAGATATCGTCACGCTGATTCGCCGCGCGATGTCGGTGAGCTAATTCGACGGGTGTTCGATGCGGATGTCGTGGAGCATCGGATCCTCCCGCCGCGCGATTTCGGTATCGAAGCGGACTCCGCAGTTCGAGCACAGGAACATGCGGAATTCCATCTGATTCGCAATCTGCGCTTGCGACGGTTCGAGAGCGGGCCCGAACGATTGAATCGCATCCCTTCGCACGTGTGTTTCGGACTTGTAATTCGAGTTCATGGGCCCGAGATCGTGCGCGCAGTTTCCGCACACCCATCGACCGTCGCAGTGGGCCAGCGCATCGCCGCAACAGACGGCGCCGCGCGGCGGCTGTGGTTCGGCACACGCGGCGCGGCCCAGGCGCTCGCTTCGCATCCGGAGCCGCTTCGTCTTGGTGGAGACGACATCCACGGTATGCGTGCGACGCTCATCCAAGCTGTTCCGCAGCACGACTCCATACACGGCTTCAATTGCGCTCGGTTCGAACAGGCCAGCATGAACGTCGGCCAGACAGGCGGCGGGATCGCGCGACAGTGGATCCCCGAACCCGGACGTGGTCGAGCCCGACCATTCGAATACGGCGTTTTCGCCAACCGGTAGTCCCGTCGCTTTCGGAGAAACCATTACTTCCGCTCCGCCAAGACCGTCGATTCCTTGCGGCATCGCGCCCGCGTGGAAACAGTCCTGGATTGTGGTTCCGTTGATGATTCGGGTCCACCCGCGGGTACCCGGATTGCCGCCGAGCATACCGTTGGCGCGAGTGAACGATTCGTTTGTTGCCAGCGCGAATTCGAAGTGCCTCGCGCGCCAGGGAGTCAAACCCACGACCAAGCCCAAGCCCCCTCGCGTTCGGCCGGCCCCGTCGGGCCCGCCCGGTTGAAAACGTCTGTACAGATAAAGGACCGGGTAGTACGACTCCACTTGTTCGACGTTTTCGGCGATTCCGCCGGGTATCCAGTAATGGCCGCCGGCATCGACGCCGTCGCGATCCGGCATCGCTCCCAAAGTGCCTACCATGTTGTCGGAGCTCGGAGCGATGAAAGGCTTGCCGTTCTCGTCCAACCCTGCGTAGATGCCGGAATAGAACGCCGGCTGAGGCGCGCCGAGGATGCGAGCCCGCGCGTCGCTGTCGCCGGATGCGAGCATTCGCGCCGCAGCCTGCGTTGCCAGATGAATGTTCATCTCGCTGGTTACCGCTCCGGAGGGAGAAACGGCGGCGGGGAACTCGGCACAATTCAGAAGGCCGGCTTCGGGCTGAAAGGTCACCCGGCGATAGGCGCCGCCGAACGCGCCGGCGAGATCGGGAACGATGGACTGCGCCAGCGCCGTCAACACGCAGCCCGCAAATGCGGCGAAGGTAATGTTGATGGCTCCGGCTTGGCGGTCGGTCCCGCGATTATCCACAAAAAGCCGTTCGCCCGTTTTTGCGATGTTGACTTGGTAACGGTAGATACCCGCGTCTCCGGGCACGCAGGATTCGACGTAGCCTCTCGCCGACCATTTTCCATCCGGGACGTGGCGAAGGCGATCGGCGAAGAGATTTTCGGAAGCCTGAACGATGCGCCGCATTACGGACTTGACGCCTTCCGGACCGTAACGCTCGACCAGCTCTGCGACGCGCTTGCCGATAATCTGAACGGCTGCGACGGCGGCGCGGAGGTCCATCAACACATTAGGGCGCAGGCGCGATTGGCGGATAAAGATCTCCTCCAGGTCGCATCGGGTTGCGCCCTGTTCCACAAGCTTTACCGCGGGAAAGGCAGGCGGGTCATCCCAGGCGTCGCGGGCGGCAATGCAGAAACTTCCCGGCGAACTTCCCCCGACGTCCGCGTAGTGGAGTGTGTTGGTGACCCAGCAGAACAACTCATCTCCGACAAAAAGCGGGAGGGCCAGACAGGTGTCGGGCTGATGCGGAGTTCCAATATAAGGGTCGTTGCAAAGGAAGATGTCGCCGGGATTGATGCCGGGCGAGCCGGAGCGGTTTTCGATGATCCACTTCACGGTGAGAGACTGGCAATTCGAAAAATACTGCACGTTCGGCCCCAGAAACACGAGGTCGCCATCTTCCAGCAGCAGGGAGGCCTGTGCGTCTCGCGTGATCATCACGATCGGGCTGACGGACAACCGCTGGATGAGCCGGCAATGCTCGAAGTTGGCGTTTAGCAACGCGTAGCGGATCACTTCAAACGTGATTGGATCGACATCGGTGTCCTGGCCGCGATGGAGCCGCAGATCTGGCCCAATTCGGAGCTCAGGGCCTGGAATGTAGCCCCGCGCAACTCCGTCCCAATACCGCGCTTTCGTATCCATGGTTGCTGCCGCCGACACGCTTCACTCCTTCATAATGAAAGAACCAGGCTGCCGAATCGATCCGGAGTCAGGCTTTGCCCCGGGGCCACCGCTACCATGGTATGTGGCAGTTCCACGAGTGCCGGCCCGTTCACGATGCTCTGTGGAGTCAGCGAAGACCCATCCACAACGGCCGTCGACATCCTTTGCATGAGCAACGGCCAAAAGACCTCGTGCTGGACCGGCGTCGCTGCGGTCGCGGTCGCCCACCGGGAATCGGCCTGCGACTGAGCCACGATCTTGCAACCTAGTGCGCTCACAATCTTGAGTCGAATTGCGAAGACTTCTACAGACTGGAAGACGACGCGCGCTCCTTCCCCGTACAGACGCGCGTACTGGCGTTCGAAATCGGAAATGATAGCGGCCGTGGTCTTGGAATCAATGATTGCTCCCGCGAGCGGTACTGCGATGGAATTCAGGTTCTGGCCGACGTAACGCATCAACAATGTGCGCTCGATCGAAAGAATAGCCACGCCGTCCGCGGCGAGAATCCTTCGGGCGTCGGTTTCCACGCGGGCGAGCGCCGCGTGCAACTCCGCCGGATCGAGCGGGGGGCGCAGGGTATACTCCGCTTCGAAGTATCGCGTCTCATCTGCTGAGGCGATGCCATAGGCCGACAACGTGGAAGCACCGTTGCCGAGCGGAATGATGACCTCCCGAATGCCCAGTTCCGCGGCGAAGCCGAAGGCGTGAACCGGTCCGGCGCCGCCGAAGGCATACAGAACAAAATCGCGGGGATCGAGTCCCTGTTCGATTGTCCGCTGCCGGATCAGGAGAGCCGCATTGGAGTTGTTGATTCGAACAATTCCCGCGGCAGCCTCTTCGAGCGAGAGGCCGACCGATTTCGCAAGGTCGCCGACGACGCGCCGGGAAGCGTCCGCATCCAGCGGCATTTGGCCGCCTAGAAATGCCTGCGGCCGCAGCAAACCGAGCACGACGTCGGCATCGGTGACCGTCGGGCGCGTGCCGCCTCGCCCATAGCACGCCGGGCCTGGATCGCTGCCGGCCGATTCAGGGCCTACGCGAATCGAACGCGTTCGCGCGTCAGTCATCGCGATTGAGCCTCCTCCGCAAGCGATCGAGCGCACGTCGAGATGCGGAAGGGGGTATGTATATTGATCGATCGTGCGCTCGCCCGCGATCAGCGGCTGGCCACCCAGAATCAAACCCACATCGAAGCTCGTCCCGCCCATGTCGGTGGTGATCACGTGCGCGTGCCCGGCCGCCTGCGCGAGCGCCGCCGTGCCTGCCAGCCCTCCCGTCGGACCTGAATCGATGATCGTAAACGGCTTGCTTCGGACCGAGACGGCCGGAACCACGCCGCCGTTCGACTGCATCACCAGAACCGGTTTACGGAGGCCTTGCTGGCGAAGGCGGTTGTTGAGCGAATCCAAATAGCTCGACGAACCCGGACCTACGTAGGCGTTAATCACCGTAGCAACCGTCCGCTCATATTCGCCGAGACACGGGGCCACCTGGGAGGACACCGAGACAAAAATCGCAGGAGTCAATTCGCGAACGATGCGCTCAACTTTCATCTCGTGCGCCGTATTACGGAACGACCACAACAGACAGATGGCAACGGCATCAAAAGCGTTTTCGTGGAGCCATGCGGCGACCTCCGCACGCACCGCATTCTCATCGAGTTGCACAACGATGTCACCGTTCCGGTCGATGCGTTCGTTGATTTCGAGAATCGACCGGCGGCCGACAATCGGCACGGGCAGGCGAGAATCGTGCGGCTGGTAGACTTGCTCGACGGGTTTCCCGGCGGTGCGGCCGGCGCCGCGCATCATCAGAATCGAATCGCGGTGTCCGCGGCTGCATATCAGTCCGACCCGAGCACCGTTGCGCTCCACAACGAGATTGGTTCCGATTGTCGTACCGTGGGAGAAGTGCTCCGCTTCGCCCAGCAATTCCTCGATGCTGACGTGCAGTTCGCCGGCCAGGCCGTTGAGCCCGTGCAATATCCCGTCTGTCAGGTCTGCTTTCGTACTCAGGGATTTCGCGTGACAGATATGCCCTGCGTCCGTGATGGCTACGCAATCCGTGAAAGTCCCGCCAACGTCGACGCCGATGTGGAATGTCATTCGTTCTCCCGAAGTACAAAACAGGGCGTGGCCATCGCGCTCCGGTAGCTCGTCCCCGCCCACCGAGCGCCCGAGCCGCGCACAAGACTGTGATTCGTTGACTTCCTGGAGTCCTGCCAGCGGCCTGTTGTATCACCACCGTGACGACAAAACAACGTATTGACAACGGGAAACGAGGCCCACTAGTCTCATGTCCGGCAAAACGCGCGGGCAGAGGATTGCTATGGCCCGCATGCATTTCCGAACAACCACGGCACGTGGCTCCCATTCTGCAAGCTATTCGCGTTCTCGATTTGAGCACGATCGTTGGCGGACCGACGGCCAGCATGGTCCTAGCCGACCTGGGGGCCGATGTAGTCAAAGTGGAGCGCATCGGGCGCGGCGAGGACGGCCGAGCGATGGGACCCCACCGGGGCGTGTGGGGCGCATACTTCGTTACATTGAATCGCGGCAAGCGGTCGATCGCGATCAACATTAAGAAACCGCAGGGGCGAGAGGTGGTGCTTCGGCTGGCTTCGCGTTGCGATGTTTTTCTGGAGAGTTTTCGCGGGGGGAAGGCCGCCGCGCTGGGCTTGGACGAGACCTCGGTCCGCGCCAGGAAACCCGATATCATCTACGCTTCGCTATCCGCCTACGGGCCGCGTGGGCCAGATTACACGAAGCCGGGCTACGACGCAGTCCTTCAGGCACGCACCGGCGTGATGAGCGTGACGGGAGACGGCGACAGCACGCCGATTCGCGCGGGCGTCTCGATTCTCGATATGGGCGCCGGCGTTTGGCTGGCGCTGGGAGTCCTGGCGGCCTTGATGGAGCGACAGCGTACGGGCAAGGGTCAGCGAGTGGATACCTCGCTATTCCAAACGGGCGTGATGCTGATGTCGTATCATCTGCTCTACCGGCAATTTTCTGGGGTGAATCCGGTCCCGCAGGGTTCGCGCCACACGGCGTTCGCTCCATATGGAGCCTATCCCACCAAGGATGGGTCGATCATGATCGGGATTTCGAGCGATCGCGCGTTTCACCGGCTTTGCACCGTGCTCGGGAAGCCCGAGTGGATCGATGATCTCCGCTATCTGACGAACGCGGATCGGGTCCGCCATGCGGAAGAACTAGCTCGGCGAATGGCGGAAGTGCTGATGATTCATCCGACCGCGCACTGGGTCGAGCTGTTCGACCAGAACGATATTGCGAACGACGCAGTGCAGAATCCCGAGCAGGTATTGGGTGATTCGCAAGCGGCAGCGTTGAGCCAGTTCGCGCGCGTGGCTCTACCTGGTGAAACCGCGGCGCTCGTGCCGCGGCTGCCGCTCGAGTTTTCAGCGGTCCCGCCATCTCCGCTCGGGTCGCCGCCGGCGCCCGGCGAGCATGGCCGCGCGATTTTGAGCGAAGCGGGCTACAACGATGCCGAAGTGGACGAACTGCTGCGGTGCGAGGCCTGCGCATTCGCACAATGATGGATGAGCTACGGACGATATTTCGAGGAGATCGAAGTCGGGCAAGAGTTCCGGCACTGGCCCGGCCGGACGATCAATGAGTATGACGACACTCTTCTGAGCCTGCTCAGCATGAATCAACACCCCGTGCATCACGACGAGCATTTTGCGAAAGCCACGCAGCACGGGCGCCGGCTGGTTGCCGGACCGACCGTGATCGGGCTCGTGATCGGCATGACGCAGGCCGATATCGGCGGACGGGCCATCGAAACTCTCGAGTATTCCGACGTGCGGCACCTCGGTCCGGTCTTTCACGGCGACACGATTTACGCGGAGTCGAGCATTATCGAGAAGAAGGCGCTACCGGAGCGCCAAGGCATCGTCGTCGTGGAGACGAAAGGCATCAACCAGAAAAAAAAGGCAATCCTGACCATGCGACGCAGGATCGTGGTCCCCGCGCGTCACGGAGGAGAAGGCGCGTGACGCAGACGCTCACAGACGAGCAGCAGTTGATCCTCAGCACGGTTCGGCAATTCGTCGAAAAGGAGGTGATTCCCGTTGCCTCAGCCATGGAGCACGGCGACGAGTATCCGCACGCCCTAGTTTCTCAAATGAAGGAAATGGGACTGTTCGGATTGAACATTCCCGAGGCGTACGGCGGCGCGGAAGTGGATACGACGACCTTCGCGATGATCTTTGAGGAAATCTCGAGAGGCTGGCTGGGGCTCGCCGGCATTCTCGGCAGCAATTCCGTGATGTGTGACGTGATCGTGCGGTTCGGAACCGACGAACAGAAGTGCCGGTACCTGCCGAGCCTGGCCACTGGCGAACGGCGCGGCGGGATCTGTCTGACGGAGTCCAACGCGGGGACAGACCTGCAAAGCATCACCACGACGGCTACCCGGCACGGGGACATCTATCGCATCAACGGCTCGAAAATGTGGATCACAAATGCGCGCCAGGGCAACACATTCTTGCTTTTGGCCAAAACCGATCCCGGCGCGCAACCCGCGCACCGCGGCATGAGCGCCTTCGTGATCGAAAAAGGCGCGCCGGGCATGACCGTGAGCCGCGACATCGAGAAACTCGGATACAAGGGCGTCGAAACCTGCGAACTGGACTTCGCGGATTTTCCCGTCCCGGCGGAAAACCTGATCGGCGGCGTGGAAGGGCAGGGTTTCAAGCAGGTGATGACGGGAATGGAGGGGGAGCGCCTCAACGTCGCCGCTCGCGGACTGGGAATCGCACGGGCGGCTTTCGAGGAAGCGATTCGCTACGCACAGCGGCGTGTTACGTTCGGCAAGCCGATCGCGGAATATCAGACGATTCAGAACAAACTCGCGGACATGGCCACACACATCGAAGCCTCGCGTTTGCTGATCTACTCCGCCTGTGCGAAACGCGATCGCGGCGAACGCTGTGATCTGGAAGCGGGCATGGCAAAACTGTTCGCCACGGAAACTGCTGCGGAAGTGTCCTTCGAAGCGATGCGCATCCTGGGAGCGAATGGTTACTCGAAGGATTTTCCTGTGGAGCGCTATTACCGCGACGCGCCGCTGGTCGTGATCGGCGGGGGAACCAACGAACTCCAGCGCCTAATCATCGCGCGCAACCTCCTGAAGAAATACAAGGACAAAAGCTAAATGCAGTTCGGCCGCTACTACGAGGAATTCGAGATCGGTGCGGTTTACAAGCACTGGCCCGCGCGCACGATTGGGGAGTACGACAACACGATGTTTGCGTTGCTGTCGATGAATCAGAACCCTCTGTTCATCGATGAGCATTACGCGCGAAGCCAGCCGCTCGGTAGGTGCCCGGTGGTGGATTCTCTGGTGTTCAGCCTGATTGTCGGGATGAGCGTCGCGGACACCAGCGGCCAGGCGATCGCGAATCTCGGATATGAGATCGTCACGTTCGAGCGGCCGGTGTTTCCCGGTGATTCGCTTTACGCGGAATCGGAAGTCCTGGAGAAAAGGGAATCCGCCAGCAAGCCCGATCGAGGCATTGTGGCCGTGGAAACCCGCGGTTTCAATCAAAAGCAGGAGCGCGTCCTTGTCCTGCGACGCCGCTATCTGGCTGCGAAAAGAGGTGCGGAATGAGCGAATCGACACCCCGCTACACGCGTGAGCTGACCGAATTCCTGCACGGGATGAACGCGAAGAATCTCCCTTCCGCAGTCCTCGATCGCGCCCGCTACTTCTGGCTCGACTATCTGTCCGTCGCGATCAGGGGTTCGCGTGAAGAGTCCTCCGCGGCGGTGCAGCGAATGGTTCAGCGCATCGGCGCCGCCGGATGCGCCACGGTGATCGGCACATCCATTCGAACTGTCCCCGCGCTTGCGGCGCTGGCCAACGGATCGGCTGCGCATTGCATCGAGCACGACGACACGCACAGCGGCGGGTCGATTCATCTGGGCGCGACGATGTACTCCGCCGCATTGGCTCTCGCGGAAATGCTGCCTGAAACTTCATCGGACAATTTCTTGGCGGCCGTCGTGGCGGGATTCGAGGCTGCCGCCCGCATCGCCATGGCCGCGCAAGCCAAGGAACAGTATGGGCTGGGATTTCACCCCACGCAGGCGTGCGGCGTCTTCGGCGCTGCCGTTACTTCCGCCAAATTGCTCGGGCTGACGGCGGAACAGGCGCTTTCCGCCATGGGAATTGCGGCAACGATGGCCGCGGGTTCAATGGAGTTCCTGGCCGAGGGCGCTTGGACCAAGCGCATCCACCCGGGACTTGCTGCGCAAAACGGCATTCACGCCGCGCTGCTGGCGGCGGAAGGCTTCCGGGGGCCCACGCGCGCCCTCGAAGGCCGCAACGGTTTTCTCCACGGATATTCACGGAATCCGATTCCCGAGCGTCTCACGGCCGGCCTTGGACAGTCCCACGAAATCTTGCTTACGGCCGTCAAGCCGCATGCCTGCTGCCGCTACATGCAGGGCCCGATTGACGCCATCGTGTCGCTCATGCGCGAGAACGATATTCGCCCGGGCCAGATACACCGAATCCGGATCGCGGTTCTCGAGGCCGGTTGGGCCATCGTTGCCGAACCTTGGGCGCAGAAGTACAGTCCCGAATCCGTTGTGGACGCTCAATTTTCGATGCCGTTCGGCGCGGCAGTCGCGGCACTAGAGGGGGCTGCTGGGCTCCGTCAGTTCACGATCGGCAGAGTTCGGTCGCCGCAAGTCCGTGAATTCATGAAGAAGGTTGAAATGGTGAAAGATCCAAGTATCGAAGAAACCTTCCCAGCCGAATGGCCCGCCCGGGTCGCGATCGAAACCGAAAACGGCCAGCGAGTGGAACAATTCGTCCGCTATCCGAAAGGCGATCCGGAGAATCCGCTCACCTGGGATGAAATGTGCGCCAAGTTCCGATCGCTTGCAAGTGAAGTGATTTCCGACGATCGCTGCGATGACATTATCGCGGCCGTGAGAGCAGCCAGACCTTCGATGCTTCCAGCACTTTGCTGTCAGACGGGTGTGGTGCGCGTCGCAGTTTGAAGGAAAACGAACTCTGGGGGAACTTGGGGCGGGCGTCCCGGATCGCGACCGTATGGGGCGAGAGGACGAGTTCGTCCGCGACATGTCCGGCACATCGAAACGCGCCCGGCGCGGTATCGCGCCAGCGTAGTTGATCGTCGCCTGCCCGGACTCGGAATCGTGGGTCATCCTCGTGAAAAGGCAGTCCGGCAAAGTTGCTCGGGACTGCCGAATCGTTCTCAAGTGGTCATCCTCGGTTCGGAACGCACTAGCGAAGGGCTCTCCAGCCGTTTCGTGAACATCAATCGTTGAATCAGAAAATCCTTATCGTCGCCAAGGCGGCGCAACATCCGGAGGTCCGCCTCCAGCCGCACAGGATCGTGCGAATGGTAAACCAATCGTTTGTTTTCGCATGCCTGAGGAGAAACCATCTCCAGGAAGATGCGGCGCCTCTCTTCGGCGTACCTATCCAAGACGCTGTCGTCGGCCTCGCCGAGAATCACCGCCGCGAGCGCCTCGTACAGCACGAAAGTATCGAACAGCCCCGACGTGAGGCCCAGTCCGCCCGTCGGATTGGTCGCGTGTGCGGCATCTCCCGCGAGCAGGACTCGACCCACGCGAAGCCGCGACGCAGCGCGCTGGTGCATGCGATATGGCGAGTGTTGAACGAGATCGTATTTCGGCGCGCCGGGCAGGATCGCATGGAAGTATTCCGGCATCCGCTCCAGCACCTGCTCTTCGGGCAGGTTGGCATCCTCGCAATATGTGCAGCGCCAAAGGCCTTCGTCATCGATTTTCGCGATGATCGCGCCGTACTTTGGATCGATTTGGAGAGTCGCCCGCGCGTAGCCGCATTGCTCGAAATCGAATCGGATATTGGTGGCTACGAAGCGCTCGGGCCATGTCATTCCTTCGAATCCCAGACCAAGGGCCTTCCGGACGCTGCTGCCGGCTCCATCGGCTCCGATCACCCAGTCCGCTCGCAGTTCGATGGGTCCTTCGGCGGTTTCGGCGTGTGCGGTGACGCCATTGGAATCCTGCGTGATACCCGTCAATTTTGTGTTGAACAGCGCGCGCGTGTGTGGAAAGCGCCGCAGATGGATCAGCGCAATTTCCGCCAGCTTGTTTTGACCAAGGTGCAGGTTGTAGGGGTGGGGCGTATAGTCAGCGAGCCCGGCCAGGCTCCACGAGATTCTCTCTTTGGTTTTGAAAACGAGATACAGATAGTCTTGTTTGGTGAAGCCGATTTTCTTCGCTTCCTCAAAGATGCCGAGGCGTTCAATACCTTCGAGGACAGACCAGTGATAGACAATCGCCCGTGGTGAATCGATAATGTACGGTTCGCGTTCGATCAACGTGACTTTGATGTCGGCTCGCGCCAGACCCAGGGCGTTGAGTAGCCCCACCGGGCCCGCGCCCACAACCAACACGTGTCCTGTCACGACTCAATCTCCGGAAGCAATTCGAACGGTGTTGCTCTCGGTTTATCCGCTAGCGGTGCCACAATTTCGGGCATGATTCTGATCGCGCCGTTACGGGTGGTCAACTCATTTTTCGGTGATTCCGGGGATAAGGTCCGGAACGAAAGCTGCCAACGTGGCGGGTGGTCTAAGGTGTAGAGCTGCGGGCAAGAATAGAGAGATCGTTAATGGATCTCCAAAAAGGCGAGTTTTTCTTCACGCGATTGGAGAGTGCCGGACTGAATGGGCATAGGTCACGTGCACTTGAATCATGCCACCGCTTTAGAGCCCAGCCGCCGACTTGCGGGCCGCGTGAAATATGAGACAAACAGGAGAACCAGCAGTATGAGAGGGAAGGAGGCTACCGCGCCGTCTTTAGCCAGATAGTGTGCGACCACCGCCGCAATCCACGCAAATGTGAACCCCGCGTAAGCCCACTCTTTGAGCGTGAGCAGGCCGGGAACAATGAGCGTGATCCCGCCCAGGAGTTTGGCGATCCCGAGCAGAACGCGCAGCTGCTGCGGATATTCCACGTGCGCGAATCCTTGGACCGCCTGCTGACTGCCCCACAAGTAGTTGACTCCAGCAAAGACTGCCGACAGCGCTAGCAAACCTGTCACCACCCAATAAATCACTTTGCGTCCCATAGAAATTCGTCCTCCGCGCGGAGATTTTGACTCAGCTCTCTCTGATATTTGGATTGATGTGTCGCTCCTTTATTTTTCGATCAGGGTTTTCTCAAATAGGCGACGGTTCCGCTGACTGCCAGCATCGCGCGCGAAGGCTTCGGGCAGGACCTTGATCGCTACATCACGTCCCAGCTTAGAATCACGGGCACGGTAAACCTCAACCATCCCACCCGCACCAATAGCGGCAGTGATTTCATAAGGGGCCTAGCCGAGACCCTATTAACACAGGCATTGCAGTGCCGAGGATTGTACATCAGAAACTTTGTGTGTCTAAGACGCCGGGGGAAAACAGCGTCCAAGCCTGCACG
>Ga0306924_10005309_pt1 | contig 12679 bp, 14 predicted proteins | sample sta12Can44000111_FD_203756 | JGI IMG/M metagenome (GOLD analysis project Ga0306924, IMG submission 203756) | Lab enrichment of tropical soil microbial communities from Luquillo Experimental Forest, Puerto Rico - statanox.12C.anox.44.000.111 (v2)... | ecosystem: Environmental > Terrestrial >... | reverse complement strand
CATACCGCAGCCCTGGTACGACAATTTCAAAAGTGGGACGACCCGCGACGTGCTCGTGGTCACTTCCGAAGCGACGGCGAATTTCTGCCAGGAAGCGCCGCATTTCGGCTTCCTTCTGGACATCACGACCGACAGCAAGCCGTGGCCGCTCTCGACGCTGCGTGTCCAGGACACCTCGGGCAACCCGCCATTTTGCACGCGGGGTCCACGGTTCGGTACCCATGCGACGAACGAAAACTTCTATCCGCCCTATTATGGTCGGCTGACCTTCATTTCCTATTTCGACGCCGGCGTGCGGGTGTGGGACATCCGCGACCCGGTCAACCCGATCGAGATTGCTCACTACATCCCGCCCGTCAACGCCAACACCCAGCCGAGCTGCGCCACGATTAATGGGCAGCAGGTTTGCGGAACGGATGTGATGACCAACAATGTGGAGCTCGATACCCGCAATCTCGTGTACATCGTCGATCGCGTCGGCAGCGGCGCTGACATTCTCAGACTGACGGGCACCGCTGAGGCTATCGGCCAAGGGAGCTACGTCGATCACGAGGGGGAGCTGGTTCAGTGACCCCCTGGGCAGTGCGGAACGCGTAACAGCCGCGATACCCGGCCCACAGTGAGCTCTGGTTTGACCGGAGCTCACTGAGGCTGTCATAGAACCAATCGCTGGATTGAAGCGCAGCGCTGGGTAAGCCGGACTGTCCGGCCGATCGGTCATTTGCGGCGTCTCAGCCGTGGTTCGCAAGGGCAGGGGCTTTGAACCGGATGCGCCACGCGCAGAACCGGTAAGCGATGGCCGGCGAACTGAACCCTCGGGATCCCGACCGGCTCTGGTCCTCAGGGGCACGGTTGGTTATCTGTTCCTCGCTATCCTCGGCGAGGGTGGCGTTGCGGCGGGCAGGCCGAGGGCCGAGCAGTAGCTGGCGCGTGAGGGAGCGGAAAGATCACGAGATGCCGCATTGACCTGCGTCCTTGGATGCGTTAAATATATCGGAACTCGATAGCGGGTACCGGTAGAATGTCACAGAGGCTTCATGCGTTCGCGGATCGATGGACGACCGATACCTCTATGCCGGACTGATCCGGCTCCACGTGCTGCACCATGCGGTCAAGGAACCGATCTATGGCCTCGCGATGATCGAGGAGCTCGGCCGGCATGGTTACAAGCTCAGCGCCGGCACGCTCTATCCGATCCTGCACGGGCTCGAGGAGAAGGGGTACCTGACCTCGACCGAGAAGCGGACCGGGAGCGCTGCGCGCCGGGTCTATCGCGCGACGCCGGCCGGCGTTCGAGCCCTCGCCGCGGCCAAGCTCAAAGTGCGCGAATTATTCGGCGAGCTGTTCGAGGACGACGCCGGCAAGGGCTGAACTATGGCGGGGGGCAGTAACCAATGGACTGGGCGCCACTGCTGCGAACGCGGGCCGAGGGTTGGACCATCCTGGTTCGTCTGATGGTCGGCCTTGTCGTGTTCTTTCCCGAAGGGATTCAGAAGCTCGTGTTTCCCGAGATCCTCGGTTCCGGGCGCTTTGCCAATATCGGGATACCGTACCCCGAGGTGATGGGTCCTCTTGTCGGCACGGTCGAGATCGTCTGCGGCGCGCTCATCATTCTTGGTCTTTTCACGCGCCTCGCCGCGATCCCGCTGATCATCATCATGCTGGTGGCGATCACTTCTACCAAGCTGCCGATCTGGGCCGGTCACGACATATGGATCTTTCACGTGCCGAAGATCGCCCGGTATGGCTTCTGGAGCATGGCGCATGAAGCGCGCGACGATTTCCTAATGCTGCTGGGATCGATCTACCTGCTGATCGCAGGCTCCGGGGCATGGTCTTTGGACGCCATGCTCGCCCGCGAACGCAGCCCTTACGATCGACGCGGGGATTAAGCCGTGATCATCGACCGGCGCTCATTTCTGAAATATGCCGGGCTGGTTCCTTTGCTCGGCGCGGCCCCGCGCCTTGCATTCGCCGCCGCCGAAACCGCTTCTGAGAAGGCAGACTACACGCTGCGCATCGGCACTGGGCTGGTCGAGCTGGCACCGGACCGTATCGTCTCAACCACCCTCTATAACGGCCAGTTTCCGGGACCGCTGCTGCGGTTCAGGGAAGGGCAGGAGGTCATTGTCGATGTCCACAACGACACCGACACGCCGGAGCTGGTGCACTGGCACGGGCAGATGATCCCGAGCGATGCCGACGGCGCTGCCGAGGAAGGCACACCCTTCGTGCCGGCGCACGGGATGCGGCGCATCTCGTTCGTGGCGAAGCCGTCAGGCTTCCGCTTCTACCATACGCATGTCGTCGCGGGTGACGATCTGAACCGTGGCACGTACACGGGGCAAGCCGGGCCGGTCTACATAGAACCGAAGAACAACGCCGGCGCTTATGACCGCGAGATTTTCCTGGTGATGAAGGAGTTCGAGCCATCCTTCAGACACGGCGGGGATATGGCAATCGACGCGCTCGCCGGCGCCCCTGTCAAAGCACTCCAACAGATGGGCAAGGCCGCCGACGAGGAAGCGGAAGAGAAAACCAAGGGTTTCGAGGTCGGCTACGAGCTGTTCGGCATCAATGGGCGGATGCTCGGGCACGGTGAGCCGATCCGCGTCAAGCCAGGCGAACGCGTGCTCTTTCATGTGCTCAACGCCAGTGCGACCGAGATCCGCAGTCTCACCCTCCCCGGACATGTCTTTCGGGTCATTGCGCTGGACGGCAATCCGGTGCCGGCGCAAACGGACGTGCCGGTGCTCTGGCTCGGCACCGCAGAGCGGATCTCAGCACTTGTCGAAATGAAGCATCCGGGCGTGTGGGTGATGGGCGATCTTGCCGATGACGACCGCAAACACGGGATGGGCATGGTCGTCGAATATGCGGGGCAGAAGGGCAAGCCGCAGTGGGTCAAGCCAAAACCATTCCACTGGGATTATACGCAATTTGGCAAGGCGAATGAGGCGCCGGCCGCGCCCGACGAGACGATCGAGATCACGATCGTCAAGCACAACGGCGCGCTGAACGGCTTCAACCAGTGGACCCTGAACGGCGAAGCGTTCTCAATGGAGACCAAGAAGCCGATGTACACGGTGCATGAAGGGCGCCGCTACCGCCTGAAATTCCGCAACGCGAGCGACGATATCCATCCGCTGCACCTGCACCGCCACAGCTTCGAATTGACGCGCATCGCCGGCAAAGCGACGGCCGGGGTGACCAAGGATGTGGTGATGCTCGGCGGGTTTCAGGAAGTGGGGTTTGATTTCGTGGCCGATAACCCGGGGCCGACGCTCTTTCACTGTCACCAGCAGCTGCACATGGATTTCGGGTTTATGGCGCTGTTCAACTATGCCTGAGGAGGCGGTATGAGCGAAACCACTGCCTCCTCGGCTGTTGAATCCCGAAGGGGCAGCGCCGGCGAGGTTTTCTTGGTGGCGCTGCGACTGGGACTGACCTCGTTCGGCGGCCCGATCGCCCATCTCGGCTATTTCGAGCGGACCTACGTTCGCGAACGGCAATGGCTGACACCGGATGAATACGGCGGCCTCGTGGCGCTGTGCCAGATGGTGCCGGGCCCCGCGAGCAGCCAGGTCGGTTATTTGGTCGGGTTGCGCCGCGCCGGCTGGGGCGGAGCATTTGCAGCGTGGGCCGGCTTCACCTTGCCGTCGGCGCTCGTGATGTTCGTCTTCGCACTCTTGGCGCCGCGCCTTGAGGGGCCGACCACCGACGCGGTGCTGCACGGCTTGAAGCTGGTCGCGGTTGCGGTTGTCGCGCAGGCCGTGTGGAGCATGGCGCGGAACCTCTGCCCCGATCGGCCGCGCGCTGCCCTGGCATTGCTCGCAGCGGCGCTGCTGCTGGTGACCAGCGGGTCTTTTGTGCAGATGGCGGCGTTGCTGATCGGCGCGGTGGGCGGAGCCGTGTTGTGCCGCGATCTTCCGGCCGCGCCGGGATTGCCGGCGATGCCGGTCAGCTTGCGAACGGGTGGGGTAGCATTAGCGTCATTTCTCATTCTGCTCGTGGCGCTGCCGCTGGCCGGCGCCGCCGCGCCCCACAGTCTGCTGGCGCTGGCCGGCATCTTCTACAAAGCCGGCGCCCTTGTATTTGGCGGCGGCCACGTTGTGCTGCCGTTGCTCCGCGATGCGCTGGTGCCGCAGGGCTGGCTATCGGACGATATCTTTCTCGCCGGCTACGGCGTGGCCCAGGCAATTCCGGGGCCGCTGTTTACGTTCTCCGCCTATCTCGGCGCCGTCGTGGCACCCGCCGGCGCGGCTTTGCTGTGGTCGGCGGTCGCGCTCATCTTCATGTTCTTGCCGGGCGTGCTGATCGGCTTGGCCGGCCTGCCGGTATGGCTGTGGCTTGGCCACCACCCTGCGGCGCGAGCGGCATTGGCCGGCATCAACGCCACCGTCGTCGGCGTTCTCGGGGCGGCCCTGTACAACCCGATCTGGCTCAGCGCCGTCGGCAATGGCCGCGATGTCGCAATAGCCTTGGTTGGCTTCCTGCTGCTCGAACGCTGGCGGGTGCCGCCGCTCGCGATCGTGGTGTTCAGCGTCGGCGCGGCATTGATCTCGGCAGCGGTTCGCTGACTCAGTACGGGTTTCGCGGGTGCCGGCGGAGCGCGCCGCTGTCCGCAGAGAAAACCCCGGCGGGGGATCACCGGGGTTTTCAGGAGCGGACGATCAGCATCGGGGGATCCGATCGCCCTGAATAAGAAACAGCACCGGAGTGCGATCGTCCAGCGGATTTATACAACTTATCGGATCACGCTGCGTTGATCGGCTCGATGAGCGTGGGATCGTTGTTCTTGACGTTGCCGACCCGCGTGCTCACCGGCCAGGAGATCATGTCTTCGGAAGGGTAGGGGGCCAGCATCGCCTTGAGATCGGGCAGGGTCACCGGTTCTTCGCCGAGCCATGCCGGCCACACGTCCGTTTTGAACACGACAGGCATGCGATTGTGAAGCTCGGCGCACAATTCGTTCGGCTGGGTGGTGACGATCGCGAAGGAGCGGATCCACTCCCCCGCCGGCGAATGCCAGTTCTCCCACAAGCCCGCGAGTGCCATGATGCCGCGATCGGCGAGCGCGATCGCATAAGGTTGTTTGCCCGTCCCGGTCTTCTTCCATTCGTAAAAGTTGTCGACGGGCACAAGACAGCGCCGGCGTTCCAAGGCCTTTCGGAAAGCCGGCTTGTTCTCAATCCCCTCCGCCTTGGCGTTGATGTTGGCGAAACCGACCTTCATGTCCTTGGCCCAATAGGGGATCAGGCCCCAGCGCAGCATGTCGACGCTGCGCTGCCCGGCCTTGGCATCAAAGCGGACAACGGGCAGGGAGTCGGTCGGCGCCACATTCCAGCTTGGCGGAAAGTTGGGTATCGGCCGATCGGGCGGGATGTGGAAAGCGATCCTGATTTCGCTCACATCGGAGGAGAGGCGCACGCGGCCACACATGTCGCTTATCCTAATGTCGCGATGCCGCCGGCCCAAGGGAGGTACGGCAGGGAGGCGTCTGGATTTTCGTTGGTTGACGTGTTCATCTTTCGTTCTATATGTTCGCAGCTCGGAAAATGACAAGCCCGACCGTGCCCCCGCGCTATGCTTTCCGGCTTGAGGATTTGCGCGTCTTCCACCTGGTGACGGCGAGCTGTCACGCGTGCGCGCACAAGGCTCTTATTCCGAATGCCATGCTGCTCCAAGGACGGCCGGGCCATACGCGCCTGATGTCGCTCGAAAAGCAGTTGCGGTGCCGAAAGTGCGGCGCACGGGGTCGAGCCTCGCTCGAGGTCGTGCTCCGGCCGCGAGATTGAATTGAGATAATTCAGGAACGCAGCGTCACCCCGGGGAGGGGAGCGGAGGGGACTGGTCGGCAGGCCATGTAAGCGCAAACGGACTATTTATCAATAAGTTAGGTCAACCCATTGCACCTTGCAATTTGTCGGGTTTTTGCATATTATAAATGTCGGGTTTTTGCACGGCCGAAAGGTATATGGAGATATGGGTCGACGGCGCACATTGCAGGAAAGGATTGAGACGCGGATCGCACGCAAACGCGGCGAGGACGTATTCCTGCCGCGGGAATTCACCGATCTCGGCGGCGAGGACCAGGTGCTGCGGGCGCTACGCCGTCTGGTACGCGAGGGGCGCCTGGTGCGTCTTGGCTACGGCGTCTACGGCCGCGCGATGACCTCAACGCTCTCGGGCGAACCGGTCCTCTATAGTCCGAACGGTTTTGCCGGCGCCGCGCGCCAGGCGCTCACCAAGCTCGGCGTGAAATGGGAACCGACCGAGGCTGAGCGCGCCTACAACGAAGGACGATCAACGCAAGTGCCGGTCAATCCTGCCGTCCGGGTAACAGGGCGTTTTTCGCGCCAGCTCCGTTACGGGAATGCGGAGCTCCTGCTTGAGCGGTGATCCGACACTTCGGGAACTGCTCGATGTCCAGGCGTATTTCGGGCTGCCGAGCCCGGCACTGGTCGAATCTTCTTAAGATGTCGTCGATGGCAGGTCGTAAAGCGTCAGCATTACTTCGTCGCCGTCGAGATCGACCTCGAGCACGCGGTTGACCGGTTCACCAATGACGGCGAGTTCGTCGAGGGCCGCGCGGAACAGTTTTCGCTGCAGCGCGCGATCGACAACCGGGATCATAATAACGAGGCCCGCATGCAGCGGCTGGACGGCATAGAGGCGTCGGAAATCGCTCGCGTTATTGGTGACGAGGACAAAATCACCGTCTCGAGCGTAGCGCACGACATTCCAGTCTTTCCATCCTGCCCTGCCGATATGGGCGAGGTGCTGAGCGTCATGCCCCGCTTGCCCGGCGACGGGAACCAGGTCGACGCTGAGGCATTCGTCGATCAAAAACCTCACGACACCGCAATGGTGTCGACCCGCCGGCGCGCCCGGTGCGAGGGCTTCTGATCGCGCCAGGGCTGCCGACGCGGCCGACCGCGTAAGGGATAGGCGGCGGCATAGACCAGGGCCAGCCGGATCATCTCGGGGGTAAGCCGCGGATAGCCCTCAATCAGCTCGGTCGGTGTGGAGCCTTTGGCGATGAGTTCGGCAATCATGTGCGCGGGCACACGGGTGCCGCGTAATACCGGATCGCCGCCCATGACGTCGGGATCGGAAACAACGAGGCGCCTGGCTCGGCGCAATTCGCGCAGGGACGTCGCCAGCTCGCGTCGCGGTTCGCGCAGATCGATCTTGACGAGGCCTCCTTCAAGACAGACGACATTGCGCGGAGAGTCCACGAGCGCATCGAATACCTGGCGCCGCAGCTCAGGCGCTATACGATCGGAAAGCCTGCGCTCAAGGGAAAGGGAGACGAGCGCGCGGGCATCGAGCAGCCGGCCGCCCTCCTCGCCGGCGACGGCGGAGATCGTCTTCTTGTCGATCGCGTTGTTCACCGCTTTCAACGGCAGGCCGGTGAGAACGGCGGCCTCGGTCGGCGTGAATAGGGTTTCGTGCGGCTGCATGTGAACCTATAAATCTTCTCCGTAGAGAGAATATATATTATTTGGTATCGGAAAGCAAGATATGCATTTGATACGAGTAATTAACCATACGAGATCGCTGATTTGGCGGCTGCAACCACCTAGAGCAGAATGAGAGAGCAACGAGTTATGTGTGGGTTACAAATCGATCGTAGGTGTCTTCCTCCGGGTCTGCCTCGAGCTGGATGTAGCGGCCGCGATTTTCCAAGAGCAGTAAGGTTATGGTGAAATCATACTGCTCCGAAAATATCGTCATTTCGCGGACCTCCTTGGGAAACCACACCCCCGGCCGATGCAAAACGCCGACGCGGCCGTCGATGAGCTGATCCCGGGTAGCTGCGAGAGACGCGACGGGAATCTCAACCGGGGGGCCGGAGGTCCGAAAGAAAGCACCAGTCTTTAGCGCGGCATCGCTGGAGCGCGACCAAAGTATAAAATCATCACGGGACACCACTAGAACCGCGCGTCGCGTCGTATAGGTAAGCCAGCGCAAGATCGCGGCTATGAGTGATACACGATAGCGATCCGCGCAATGGGAGATGAGATCAAGATCGACTTTGGCGTCGTCGGCAATTTGGCGACGAAAGTCGTCGAGCGGCATTAGAAGATTGGCGGCAAAGCGGTTGGCCTGGTGCTCGATTTGTCCATAGGCGGAATCCCACCGGACGACATCTTGTTCGCCACAACGAATGCCATCCGGGTAATCGGCCCGGTGCAAAAGGTAATGGCCGAATTCGTGGGCGAGCGTGAAATTGATCCTGCCGACCGAGGCAAGAGCGTTGTTATAGACGATGCCCCATCCGGTCTTGTTGGCTGGCGCAGGGTACAAGGCGCCGTCGAACCCCGGCAAGTTTGCGCCTTCCGCCATAGTGATGGCGTCGCCGGGAAATCGTTGCGCCGTGTATTCACGCGCGACGCGTATGACGTCGATAGGGAAGTGTTCTGGGCCGAGCACAAGATTCAGGACCTTTGTGATTTCGATAGCCCAGCGCTCAGGCCCGAATGCGGTCATCGTCTATCGCTACCCCAGAGCTCGACCATCTGCCGGATTTTCTCTTTTGTGCCGGGATCCATGCTTCGATATTTCCGAAAAAATGCTTGGTCCACGGCATCCGGTGTGGATGTTGATTCACGAGCGTCGATTAAGTATTCCGCGGTTACTCCGAGGGTTGCGGCAATCTTGGCGATTTTGTCCGCTGACGGCCGTGGTGGATTTTTATTCTCCAGCTCCCAAATGTAACTTTTGCTGGAGTCAGTAAGTTCGCCGAGCTTTTCGAGCGTATATCCTTTCTGTTTGCGCAATCGACGGATTTTCTCTCCTAGAGTTTTGGACATCGATTTCTCTCCCTTCTGCGCGAGTTCAGAATAGACGCACTTCTCGTGCTTGACAACGCGCATCTGGATCATTAAGTTGATGTTCGGAATTGGCACATTTTTGGATCTCCAATTGGCGTAAATATGGGTTTTCAGTGATAAAGCGCAATGTTGAAGGGTCGGTATCGTGAATAGCCCGGACGGCGTGGCGCGGCGGTGCCGACTGCCGAGCGATGATTTCGAGCCGGCATGGTTGTCGATCAAGCTGCCTGACGGCGTGCGGGAACGTTTGCTGGCGCAATCCCTGATGTCGTTTACGGTGCGGCAGAAACTTCCCTTCGAGGTCGCGCCGCTGCACGGCCTGATCCTCCTGACAGGACCACCCGGAACGGGAAAGACCACTCTCGGCCGTGGCCTCGCAAACCAAGTCGCCAAGCAGCTTCCACGGACAAAGACCAGCTACGTTGAAGTCGATCCGCACGCGCTTACAAGCTCGGCGTTGGGCCGGAGCCAGCAGGCGGTAGCGAAGCTGTTTGAGCAAACCATCCCTGAGCTCGGGATGGACGGAGCCGCAATCGTGCTGCTCGACGAGGTCGAGACGCTGGCCGTAGACCGGCACCAGCTGAGCCTCGAGGCCAACCCCATTGATGTACATCGCGCCACGGATGCCGCACTGGCGGGCTTGGACCGGCTGACACGCGGGCACAAGAACGTGTTGCTCATTGCGACGACCAACTTTCCGAAGGCCGTGGACAAGGCTCTGCTCTCTCGTGCGGACTATATCGAGGAGATTGGCTTGCCGACCGAGGCCGCGCGGCGAGAGATCATTCTCGACACCCTGCGAGCCATCGCTGGTGCATGGAAAGATGTTCGTGGCCTGGAGGCCGATGTCGATCGCCTCACAAAGGCCGCTGATGGACTAGACGGACGTCGCATCCGCAAAGAGATTTTCGCCGCGGCGGCGTCCGACATCGAGACCGCAAAAAACCTGAACAAGCTTACCTGCGCCCAGATCGAGGCCGCCTATCGCCATGCGGTGAAGACGCAAAAGGAGATGGGGCGATGAGAGTGCGGCGCGATGTTAGTTCGATCCCGTTTCAGTCAGCCGCCGAGACCTGGCAGCAGATTATCGATCTCGTGACTGGTCCCGGGTCGAAGGACATCGAGCAGTTGAAGGCAGCCGCCGGCGTGATGGGATCAATTATCGCCGATGAGCACCCGGCCGCACGCGCGATGGTCCTGGAAGGAGTGGGGGCCCAGCTCCGTATTTACTGCAGATACGGGATAAATGCGGTGGAGGAGGGGGGTGCAGTAGGCGCACTTACGTGGAACCCGACGGCAGGCGACTGGACGCTGCACGTGCCATGCGATAGCGAGAACATCGAGTGGGTGAAGGCGTCGTTTACAAAAACATCTACGCGTATAAAAGTATTTGATGTTGCCTCAGGCGATCGATCTGAAGAAGGCGTCAATATTTCAGCTCAAAAGAGTGGAAGCGGTATAATTGTTGATTGGGATTTGAAAGGATAAATCGTGACAAACACGTATGTTTATGCGTCTGCTTACACTCGCACACAGGCTGTAATTTTTATGAGCGATAATCTGCGGAACATATTGCGCGAAGTTATCCGCGATAATGGCCTCAGTCCCGAGAAGTTGATGCTGCAGGATTGGGACACATTGGAGAGAGGTATCCGCAGCTGGTTGCTGAGCGGGCATCTGACAAAAATCGTCATAGAGTTTTTCAGGCCGGGCGGGTCGGTCGCGTCCGCCCGGTGGGACATTCCAATCGGTTATTCTGGCTCGGGCGTCGAAGATGATATGTGGGTGGACAAAGCATATTTGCGGCAGTTGATCGCGAAATCTGCGCGCCCTTCATGGGATTGTACGTACCGGGTTCTTCTCTGCACCAGCGCCGGTGCGCCCGATGTAACAGGGTTCAGGGATGCCACCTATCTGTCGACCGGCCAACTGGGCGCGCGTCAGGCTGGGACCGTGATTGCGACCGGTCACATGACGGCCGAGGTGACTTATTGGAGGTAGTTTCTCATGCTCTCGACCAAGGATGCGTTCGAGAAGTTTCGCCAGCGGCTTGAGCTCAGCGACACCGAGCAAAAGGATGCGGCGCGTCGCCACACCGATCTGCGGGAATGCATCCGGACCGGCTTCGACGTCAAGAACGACTTTCTTTCGGGATCATACAGGCGTCACACAAAGACGAAACCGCTGAAAGATGTCGATGTACTCTTCGTGCTCGGCGGAAATGAACATTGGCGGCGTAGCAAGGCGCCGATGGAGACGCTGACTGCGTTCGAGGCGCGCCTCAAGTCGAAATACACTGGCAAGGAACAGGTCGAGATTGGCCGCCGTTCCGTGACCGTCGAATTCGAGAAGAATTGGTATCCCGACGACCATGACGGAAAGGTGCTGAGCATTGATGCGGTGCCGGGCTTCGAGCTCAGTGGGGGTATCTATGAGATACCGGACAAAGTCACTGGCACGTGGATCAGGACAAATCCGGATAAGCACAGGGAACAAGCAACAGCAAAAAACAAGGAGCTAGACGGCTGTTGGGTGCCGCTCGTGAAAATGGTCAAGGGGTGGAACCGAGCCAACGGGAGGCCGATCAAGCCGGCATTCCTCGTTGAGGTTATGGCCGAAGATCTGATCGAGGCGCCTTTCTCGACCTATCCGAACGAGGTGCGCAACTTCTTCGCGGCCGCCGAAGCAAACATTGGTCGCACATGGCCAGACCCGGCAAACCTGGGACCGCCGGTTTCGGACCAGATGACACCGGATCTCATTGCCGAAGCGAAGAGGGCACTCCAGGAAGCCCAGCGCAAGGCGACACTGGCGTTTCGAGCTGAGGAGACCGGCCGGCAGGGTGATGCACTGCAGATATGGCGGGAGATCCTCGGCGACTATTTTCCGCTTTCCTGACCGAGCGGGGCGCACGAGTTCACCATGACCGATGCAACAGGGCGTTCCTTCCTCAGCTATCGCCGCACGCGGATTGAGGAAGCACGGCTGTTGATCGAGGCGCAGCATGACATCGGCATTCCGACGTGGCAGGACCTAAGCGAGCTCGAGGAGGGCCACACCGAAGCACTGCTGCTAGAGGCGCTTGCCGACGAGGCTACTGCTAACGCCGTTTGCTGGTTGACCCCCGATGTGGAGAACTCAGCCGTCATCACGCGGACTGAGTTGCCCGCGATTATGCGCCGGATCGGGCAAAAGGATGGGTTCTTTATGATCCCGGTCGCGGCCGGCGGCCTCGATTATAAAGAGGTGACACGGATAGCTGGGACCTATCTCGGCCTGCACGATCTCGGGCAATGGAATGTAAGAAAGGTGTCCTCGGATCCGATCTCCGCGGTAGATGCCCGCGCTGTCGCCCGGCGTGTTCTCGAACGACGCATTCGCGCAATTACTGAGGAGCTGGCGCCGGGAGCGCCACTGAGGGTAGTGCTTAATACGAGAAAGAAGCCTGCCCTGGAGCGGGGAGTAGCGTTATCGGTCGATTGGACGCATCGGTTCGCCGGGCGTACGATCAAATCGCCCGGACTTTGGCAAGATTGTCTGCTGCCGGCGTTGGAGACAATCGCCCAGGTCTGCGAAGAGCACGCGGCGGGCCGCCCCGTGATAGCCGAGGGGCTTTGCGCGCTGCCTGCTGCTGTAGCGCTTGGCGCAACTTTTCTCGCAACGCGGCGGTTGGCGTTAGCGTGGCGTCAGATTTCGCCGAACCGGGCCCCGGAGCTCTGGTCTCTCGACTGCGCTCCCGAGCCATCCGGGTTTAAAGCGAATCTTGTCCATAACAATCCGACTGGCGACGATCTAGCAGTACTCCTCTCGGTGGCGTCAAACGTTGAGCCGGCCTTTGC
>Ga0306924_10005304_pt1 | contig 12684 bp, 9 predicted proteins | sample sta12Can44000111_FD_203756 | JGI IMG/M metagenome (GOLD analysis project Ga0306924, IMG submission 203756) | Lab enrichment of tropical soil microbial communities from Luquillo Experimental Forest, Puerto Rico - statanox.12C.anox.44.000.111 (v2)... | ecosystem: Environmental > Terrestrial > Soil... | reverse complement strand
CACTGGGCCGACAGGCAGAAACCACAGGACGAAGCAAAAAGCTATTTTGATCCACAGGCGCTCGACGAAAGCAACTGGACTCAGGCGGCGCTCGAACGGCGGGTTGCCTACCTGGAGCGGCGCCGGAGTGACGATGCCGACGGCGCCCGTGCTCTGGTCGAATCGAACTGGGCGCAAGAAGATGCCGATGCCCGCTTCCGGCTGCTACAGGTATTCGAGACTCGCCTAAGCCTGGCCGACCAGCCCTTCCTGAATTCACTCGAGAAGGATCGAGCGCCGCGTGTGCGCGCTACTGCCGCGAAATTCCTGGCTCGGCTCGGCGCCGGAGGAGGGAATCCGGCCCTGCGCGCATGCCTTGAACGAATCAAGCAGGGCCAGAGCGGCTTACTTAGGAAGCGCACGGTCCTGCAGCTCGAACTGCCTGCGAACGTTAAGGATCAAGTAGCGTCGCGCTGGATACGGCAAACGTTTGCCGATGCGTCATTCGCTGAACTGGCGGGCGCTTTCAAAATCGCCGAAAGGGAATTGATTGAAGCTTCAGGAAAAGACGGATCTTTACTTCTTGCGTTGGCGCTTCTAGCAACTAGCGAACGCCGTCTCGATCTGCTTGAACTTGTGGTCGAGCACCTGCCAAACGCGTGGGAAAAGATGGCTGAAAGCGGGCTCGACACGCTCGGAACGATGACCGAGCCGGAGCGCAAAAGCTGGACGGAGATTATCGTGCATCCGTATGGCCAGGAACTGCCGGCGGCCTACTTTCTATGGGATTGGCTTCATCGCGTAACCGATGCCACCGCTCCGGCTTCGGTCCTCTCGATTCTCCTTAAGGCCAGGTTCTTGACGAAGATCCCGGAACGCGAGCGAGGCAGCAGCGGCCCGTGGCTCGAAGTGATCGCGGCGACCTGTCCAGCGCCAGAACGATCCGAGCTTCGCGAGCAACTCGCGCAATTCGACCCATCGCCAACCGTCAGCCCGCTCTTACTGCTGGATATCCTTGATGGAATGGAAAGGGACCCTGCCCATGTCTAAACCAACGTCCGGCCGCATCCGCTTAAGCGCCGAAGAGGCCTATGCGCAGGAGCTGTCAGCTCTGGTCGCAGCGGACAAGCTTCCCCGGCCCGCGAACTGGCGCCTTTCGCCCAAGGCCGTCGTGACTTACATCCTTGGAGGCAAGGCCGCGGACGGCACTCCAATTTCTGCGAAATATGTTGGCAATCGGCGCCTGATTGAAACGGCCGTTGCGACGCTCGCGACCGACCGCGCGCTCCTGCTTCTTGGACTCCCGGGAACGGCGAAATCCTGGGTATCGGAGCATCTGGCGGCGGCCATTTCGGGATCCTCGCAACGCATGATTCAGTGCACGGCAGGCACCGATGAAAACCACATTCGCTATGGATGGAACTACGCGCTGCTGCTTGCCAAGGGACCTTCGCGCGAGGCTCTGGTCAAGACTCCGCTGACGCGAGCCATGGAAGAAGGCAGCATCGCCCGCCTCGAAGAGCTCACGCGTATGGGATCCGACGTGCAGGACACCTTGATCACGATCCTTTCCGAGAAGATTCTGCCCGTCCCCGAACTCAACGAGTCGATCGAAGCCAAGCGCGGTTTTAATGTCATCGCGACCGCCAATAATCGCGACAAAGGTGTGAACGATCTTTCCTCGGCGCTCAAACGACGGTTCAACGTCGTAGTACTTCCGTGTCCCGCTACGCTCGAAGAGGAAACCGGAATCGTTACAAAGCGGGTTCGCGAGATCGGCTCTAGTCTGGAGTTGCCTCCCATCCGCCCAGCCGAAGAAGAGTTGGTGCGCGTCGTGACCCTCTTCCGCGAGTTGCGTGACGGTAAAACGCTGAATGGCAAGACCAAGCTCAAGTCTCCTAGCGGCTCGCTTTCAACAGCCGAAGCCATTTCCGTGGGAGTGAGTGCGTGGGCATCGGCAGCGCACTTCGGCGACGGAGAGATGACCGCAGAAAGCCTCGCTCCCAATCTTGTGGGCGCGGTGGTGAAAGACCCCGTGCAAGACACCGTCGCATTGCAGGAGTACCTCGAAAGCGTAGTGCGTACGCGCGACGGTTGGTCGGACCTCTACTCCGCAATTCGTGAGGTGTTATAGCTCCGATGCCTCCAGAAGCTGAGGAACGGGTGCACCTTCTCGGAGTCCGTCACCATGGTCCGGGATCTGCGGCTTTGCTGCGGAAGGCTCTGGACGTGCTCGATCCGGCATGCGTGCTGGTGGAGGGGCCCCCGGAGGCAAACGATCTGATCCCATACGTCTCCGACCCGGACTTGAAGCCTCCGGTGGCCCTACTGCTGCACGCCGTCGAAGAGGAGAGTCTTGCCTCGTTTATGCCCTTCGCCGAGTTCTCTCCTGAATGGCAGGGGATACGGTGGGCGCTCGAACACGAGCGCACCGTCCGGTTTTGCGATTGGCCGGCGGCTATCTCACTCGCGCTAAAAAAGGCTGCAACAGAGCATCCAGAGAGCGCGGCCCCCGAGGCGCGCCGAGATGCGCTCGATTTGCTTGCAAGCGCCGCGGGATATGAAGACGGCGAAGCCTTCTGGAACGGCCTGATCGAACAGCACGGCGGGGACGGCCGGGAGGCGCTCAGGGTTTTCGCTTCCATCGAGAACGCCATGACCGAGGCACGCGCGCACCAAGGCCCCACCGCGCAGTCACCCGAAGCGGCGAAACAAAACCTTCAGCGCGAAGCCTTTATGCGCTCGAACCTAAGAGCGGCGCTGAAAGAGTTCGCGGGAAATATCGTGGTGGTCACCGGCGCTTGGCATGTCAGCGGGCTGCGGCAGGCGACTAGGGCCGCAGATGACCGCGCCCTGGTGCAGGACCTGCCGCGCGTAAAGATCGATGCAACGTGGGTGCCGTGGACCGACAGCCGCCTCAGCGCATTCTCGGGCTACGGTGCAGGTGTGATCTCGCCCGGATGGTATGGCCACCTGTGGTCCCTTTACACGCGCAAGAAATTGCCTAGCGCAGAGGAGTTCGCTTCGGTCTGGCAGTCGCGCACGGCGTTCAAGCTTCGTGAAGAAGGATACACGGCCCCAACGGCCTCCGCCATTGAAGCGACCAGGTTGGCTCTTGGACTAGCCGCAATCCGCGATTTGCCGATGCCCGGTATTGCCGAAATGCGCGACGCGTCGTTGGCTGCGATGTGCGACGGAAATCCGGTTCCGCTGGCCCTGCTGGAACGCAAGCTGTACATAGGCGAACGTGTGGGCGAAATCGGCGAACGCATTCCGCAGAATCCCCTGGCACACGATCTGGCTCTCTGGCAGCGGAAGACACGCCTGAAACCGCAAGACCTGGAGCTGGAAATCAAACTCGACCTGCGTTCGGAGGCAGGCCTCTTCAAATCAACCCTGCTGCACCGGTTGAACTTGATCAAAGTTCCGTGGGGCAGACTGATGGACGCCCAGTCGGGCCGAGGGACCTTCCGAGAAGTGTGGGTTATCGAATGGGAGCCTTGGTATTCCGTCTCGTTGGCCGAAGCGCTGGTGTATGGAGTCACGATCGAACAGGCGGCCGCCAATGCCACGCTCAAGAAGGCTCGGGAGACAACGTCGATCACCGAACTCGCCCGTCTCATCCAGAACGCCCTCGTTGCGGACTTGCCCGAAACCGCCGCGTCCTGCATCGAGCAACTCCAGGCGGTGGCTGTAAGCTCCAGCGACATCACCGACCTGATGAAGGCCATCTCTCCGCTGGTTCGTGTGCTTCGCTACGGCTCCGCTCGCCGCCTGCCGGAAAATGCCCTGCGGTCGTTGATTCTCTCGATCAGCGTGGAGATCAACGCCGGCGTTCGAATTGCTTCGCGCGGCCTTGATCAACCGACGGCTGCCGAGCGTATTTCCGCCATGGAGGCCTACGATGAGGCATTGCGCCTGTTTGGCGACGACGCGCTGACCTCTTCATGGCGAAGCGAACTGAGCAAGACCGTAAGCGATGATCAGGTTGCGCCTTCGATTGCCGGATTGAGCCTTCGCCGGCTGCACGATGTGCGCGCCTTGGAGCCGGACAAAGTTGCGTCAGAATTTGCTCGACACACCGGGTCACGCCAACCGAAAGAGGCTGGAGATTTTCTCGAAGGCTTTTTGCGCGGCGGATCTGAAGTGTTGTTGCAAGACGAGCCGCTGCTGCGCCTGCTCGATGCATGGCTTTGCGAGCTCAGTGAGACGGATTTTACGGATTCTCTTCCGCTGCTGCGCCGAAGCATGTCGGACTTCGATGCGGTTGCGCGCCGGCGCGTGTTCGAGAAGGTCCAGCGCGGGCGCCAGCAAAGCACGGCAGCGGCTTCGCTGCCCGCGACCGAGTCGAATCCTGCCTTCGCGGCGGCTCTGCCGCTCCTCTATAGAATCCTCGGCCTAGCAGAGCTTCCATGATCTCTCAGATGGAACGCGGGCGGCGGTGGCGACTGGTCCTGGGGGCCGATGACGAACCAAACGAGCTTTCAGAGCGTGACCGGCGCCTAAATGCCGCGCTCTCAGCGCTCTATGACCGCGGCAGCGAGAAGCGCAGAGGGGGACTCGGCGCTTCGGCTCCCCGTGTCGCAAAGTGGCTCGGAGATATTCGCGAGTTCTTTCCGACTCCGGTGGTACAAATCGTCCAGAAAGACGCATTCGAGCGGCTGAACTTGAAGACGCTGATGCTCGAACCGGAATTCCTTTCCACTCTGGAGGCAGACGTCCACCTTGTCGCCGATCTCATCGCCCTGCGTGCCGCGATTCCCGGCAAAACTCTCGAAACGGCCCGGCATGTGGTTCAGAAGGTGGTGGACGACCTCATGCGCAAGCTGGAACACAACACGCGCGAAACGCTGCGAGGCGCGCTCAACCGTTCTCAACGAACGCGAAGGCCGCGTCATGCGGACATCGACTGGCCGCGGACCATCGGCGCAAACCTGCGTCACTACCAGCCGGAACATCGTACGGTTGTTCCGGAGACGCTGGTGGGCCACACGCGCCACACGAAGTCCCGCGCCCAGCTCGACCATGTCATCTTATGCGTTGACCAGTCCGGATCGATGGCTGCTTCGGTGGTGTATTCATCGATATTTGCAGCCGTCATGGCGTCGATACCAGGCCTCTCGACGAAGCTCATTTGCTTCGATACATCAATCGTGGACCTGACAGACGAGCTCGCGGACCCGGTGGAAGTGCTCTTTGGCGTCCAATTGGGCGGCGGCACGGATATCAACCTGGCGCTCGCCCATTGTGAAAAGCAAATCGAGAACCCGACGAAGACTCACCTTGTGCTGATTTCCGATTTATACGAGGGGGGCGATGCCAAGTCCATGCTCGCGCGTGCCGCCGATTTTAAACAGAGCGGTGTAAACCTGATCGTACTGCTCGCACTCTCGGATTCGGGCCATCCAGCCTATGAGGCGAGACACGCTGAAGCACTCGCAAGCCTAGGCTGCCCGGTGTTCGCCTGCACGCCCGATCAGTTTCCTTCGATGATGGCGTCTGCTCTCACTGGAAAGGACTTGCAGAGTTGGGCTGCGCAAGAAGACGTTGCCCTCATAAGGGGAAATTGAGCGCGAGACGGTCCGACCAGGCTTTGCAACTGCCTGCGGGCAACTTCGCCTCCTAGGGATCCATTCGGTTCTAGCTCTTCGCTGCGCAAAAAAATAGCTCCGGTTAAGGGTTCGCGACGTGAAACTCTTTGGCCAGCGGTCCCGAGCTCAGAAGTCTTCACTTGTTCCCCTGGAGGTCAGCTTCGTCGGACGCTCTCTCCTTGAACGCTTAGGCCGCGTTAAAGATAGCCCATTCCGGTCAGACCGCAGACTTTCACCGGAAGGAGGCGATGGTAAACTCAACAAGTCTTTCTTGGAGTAGGGAAAATGTTGGATCAAGGCGTGTGGGCTGAGGTGAGAGTAGGGGCTGAGCATTTACGCCTGTTCTCGGAATCGAACGCGCAAGGCGTACAAGCTTCGGTCTATAACGCGGTTACCAAGACTTGGGTTGCCCCCTCGGAGGCCGTCGCTAGTATTGAAGAGGGAAAGGATCGAGCCGAAGCGCACGCTCGCATATACCTCGAGCGCCGTGGTTTCGAACTCCCACCCCTTGAATGGAAAAGTGCCCGCAGCGCATGACCCGAGGAGACCCGTTCTCAGAACCAGCCGAACCCCGGATTTAGAACTAGAATGGTTCTCGCATGAGCTGGCGCAAGATCATTCATATCGATATGGATGCGTTCTATGCGTCTGTGGAGCAACGGGACGACCCGCAACTGCGTGGCAAGCCGGTGGTCGTCGCCTGGCGCGGAAATCGCTCCGTCGTATGCGCCGCCTCGTACGAAGCGCGCAAGTTTGGTGTGCGCTCCGCCATGCCGGCGGTTCGCGCCGAGCGCCTGTGCCCTCACGCTATTTTTCTGCCTCCCGACTTCCCGCGCTACCGCGCCGTGTCGCGCCAGGTGCGCGAGATCTTCAAACGCCATACCGACGTGATTGAGCCGTTGTCGCTCGACGAAGCTTATCTCGACGTCTCGGAGAACAAGACCGGATTGTCCACGGCCACTCAAGTGGCCCGGGCGATTCGCGAACAGATCCGCATGGAATTGAGCTTGACGGCGTCGGCCGGCGTAGCGCCCAACAAATTCCTCGCGAAAATTGCTTCCGATTGGAAGAAGCCGGATGGGCTCTTCGTCATACAACCGGATGAAATAGATTCGTTCTTATTACCGATGCCTGTCAGTCGACTGCCGGGAGTCGGCACGGTTACGGAAGCAAAACTGAAGCAGCTTGAAGTGCAAACGATCGCCGACCTGCGCCGAATGGATGTAGCGACTCTTGAAGGCCGCTTCGGCCGCAATGGCGTGCGGCTGTTCGAGTTGGCGCGCGGCATAGACAACAGCGTGGTGATCCCTGACAGGCCCACAAAGTCGATATCCGCCGAAGACACCTTGGCGCGAGATGTCCTGCTGACCGAGCTGGAACCGATGATCCGACGACTTGCAGAGCAGACCTGGGCCGCCTCCCGCAACCAATCGCGAACGGCTCGGACCGTGGTGCTGAAGCTGAAAACCAGCCAGTTCAAGATTCTCACTCGCAGCCATACGCCCTCCACTCCGCCTGCTTCCTGCGAGGAATTGACGAACATTGCGCTGGCACTGCGCGAGCGTGTCAGTCTTAGCTCGCAGCAGAGATTTCGTTTGGTCGGCGTGGGTCTCGCTAACTTTTGCGATCCGGAGGATCCCCCCGCGCAACCGGCTCTTTTTTCCTGACCAAAATACACGGGAGAAGCTTCGGCTGGTTGACGATCCCGCTAGGCCAGGGGAACGGCTAACTCAAAAGCCTCTGTCGTCCGCGGACGGCCCGTAAATCGCAGGAACAGCTGCGTCATTCAGCCTCAGATACACGGTCAATTGCCCGCGATGGTGCGCCCAATGGCTGAGCATTGCGTCGCGGATCGAGACGTAGCGAGGAGACTCGGTGGCAACGTGGCCGTTTACCAGAAATCTCCAGGTCTTGCACAAGTGCTCGTCGCCGGCGCTCTCCAGTGCCCGTCGTCCCGCCGCGACCGCTTCCTCAAACGACTGCAGCAGCTCGCGGGTCGACTTGGCTTCCACCGGCTGGAATTTCGCATCCTGCGAGGAAAGTTCGTATTCATCTCGATCGATCATCATCGCAAGCCAGGCAGGCATCTTGGCCACCAGAGCGGCCAAGTAGCCGAGGGCCATGGACTTCGGATGGGGTTTCCAGTCGTTTCGCCCCTCGGGCACCCGTTCCAGCACGCGCCGCGTGCTTTTTGCTTCGTTGTCGAGTTGCTCCAAAAACAGTTGATTCAATTTCATTGTGGCTCCTTGAACATGCGACTGGGATTCTGGTGGACCGTTGGGCAATCGGTCGCAAAACGCCGGGCGCCGCGGGGCGTACGCTGCGCCAATCGGCGGCGACGACGGTGATTCTTCGCGAAAACCGGCACCGCGCCATGACATCCTAAGGGGTCAGGGAAATTCTCGCCCCGGCATAATGACAGGTCGCGCTCCGTCGCGCACCTCGGCAATGCCGGCAGCGTCGACGGGAGACCGTCTCCGCCCCTCCATCTATGCGGAGAACGAACACCAGCGCCGTTTAGTAACGGGCCATAGGTGAGTGCACGTTACTCCCCCAAGGGGAACCTACACCCTGCCAAAAAAGCGTAAGCGTCCGCCCGAAGAAGGCTGCCTGGGATACACCGCATAGCCCGAACGGCGGGTCTCCCTCGAAACCCTTTCGGATAAGGGTCTCATTGGAGAAGATATTGAGGGTGGCTCGGAGTCCAAAAGAGACAATTCAGCGCGCGCGTGCGCGGAACAATAGACGGCAGGTGTCGCCATGCTTACCGGGTCGAGTTGCAGAACAAGGAGGGAGTTATGAACGCACGTAACCGCTTTGGGAAGCTTTTGCCACTGGGATGGCTGCTCCTCGCTTTGCCGACGGCACCGATGATGGTCTGTGCCCAAGACGCGAAGAGTGACCGAACGAGTGCTCTAAGCGCGCCTCCCGCGGACGATCTAAAAGCGCTGACGGACGTGGTTCGGCAGCTTCAATCCGAGGTAAGAGCTCTGCGGACGCGCGTCGCAACTCTGGAGGCAACGGAAGGAGCCGCCGTCGCGGAGTCGGCAAAGCTGCGATCGCAACTCGAGGCGGTAAATGCTCCGGTTCCCGCTTTAGCGCAACTGAAAGAGCCGACACCCGGTGTAAAGGCTGCTGAAGGTGGCGCATTGGAGGTTTCCGGCCCGGGGACCTCTGCCGCCAACCCCCAGCAAGCGACGGATGAGCGTATCTCACGCATGGAAGAAGACCTCGCTCTAGCCGACTCAAGAATCACGGAACAGAGCCAAACCAAGGTCGAGAGCAGTTCCAAGTATCGTTTGCGTCTCAGCGGGCTTGTCTTGTTCAATTTGTTTGTGAACCGCGGAATCGTGGACAACCAGGATGCGCCGCAGTTCGCGAAACCAGCCGGCCCGCTGGACTCATCCGGGTCTTTCGGAGGCTCCGTCCGTCAGTCACAACTTGGACTGGAAGCCTTTGGCCCCAACGTCGCGAGCGCCCGCACCAGCGCAGAAATCAGATTCGATTTCTCAGGCGGCTTTCCCCGCGCTCCCAATGGCGATGTCACGGGCCTGGTGCGGATGCGCACGGCAGCGGTTCATTTCGACTGGAACGACACCTCCATCGTAGCCGGCCAAGACTACCTCTTCTTCTCTCCGTTGACACCCACATCGTATGCTTCGTTGGCGATCCCTGCGCTCTCCTATTCGGGAAATCTTTGGGGCTGGACACCGCAAGTCCGCGTCGAGCACCGTTTTCACGTTTCCGAGGGATCTGCGGTGACCGTTGAAGCCGGCATCCTGCAAACCTTGTCAGGCGACATCCCTGCCTTCGACTATGAGCGGACCGCGACCTGGGGCGAAAGGTCGGGCGTTCCAGGAACCGCGTCGCGCGTCGCATGGCACCGGTCGGCTTTCGGTCAAAACATCGTCGCTGGAATCGGCGGCTTCTATGGTCGTCAGAATTGGGGTTTCAGCCGCAGCGTCGATAGCTGGGCGGGAACGGCCGACCTGACGGTGCCCTTCGGCCGGCTCGTGGAGTTTACGGGGCAGTTTTATCGTGGACGAGCGGTTGGTGGTTTAGGCGGAGGCATAGGGCAAAGCGTACTTTGGAATGGCGCTTTCTTCGACCGTAACACGGAAGTCTACGGCCTGGACTCGGTGGGAGGCTGGGCGCAGATCAAGTTGAAGCCCTCCGTGAAGTTCGAATTGAACGGCGCTTTTGGCGAGGACAGTCCGTTCGCGGCCACTTTGCGTCAATTCAGCGCGAATCCGATCTATGCGAATTCGCTGCTGGCCAGGAATCTCACGTCTCTCGTCAATTTCATCTACAAGCCGCGCTCTGACCTTGTCTTTTCGCTAGAATACAAGCGTCTAAAGACGTTCACTTTGGACAGCAACGCCAACACGGCAAACAGCGTGAATCTCGTGGTCGGATATATATTCTAGTGTCTCGCGAAATGGCAAGCTTCCGGGTCGCGACGGAATGGTCTGCGGTGCTGTCGATGGCTTTTGCGCTGGCCGTTCCGGTTCTCGCGCAACAGGCTCCGGTTACCGCGCGCGTTCGTTTGGCTCATCATGACAACGACAAAGTCCCGCGGACCGATAGTGGGATCGTCGTATGGTTGCGGCCGCTCGACCCTGTGCCGGTTCCTTCCAGTTCTCCGTCCAAGAGGCTGAAACTCATTCAGTCTCATAAGACGTTTGAGCCGCATGTGCTGGTGGTGCAGGTGGGGTCGGTCGTGGACTTTCCGAACCGCGACCCTTTCTTTCACAACGTTTTTTCCCTGTTTGAAGGCAAGCGTTTTGATCTGGGCCTGTACGAAGCGGGGGCCACGAACTCCGTTCGGTTTGATCGGCTTGGCGTCAGCTTCTTATTTTGCAACATCCATCCGGAGATGAGCGCCGTGGTCGTTACGGTGGACACCCCGTATTCTGGGGTTTCCGATGCCACCGGCAACGTGACGATCGCAAACGTTCCCGATGGCCGATATGAGGTGCATTATTGGTCCGAGCGCGGGCTGCCCGAGGCCATGAAGCAGATGACGAGGATCGTCGCCATCTCCGATTCCACCCGGAGTCTCGAGTCCGTCGAGATCGCCGAAAATCCGAGTTTCACGAACGCGCACAAAAATAAGTACGGCCAGGACTATGCGCCTCCGGCCAACGGCGACTACCCCCGGCCCTGACCCTGAACGACTGGCCACCGAACCCGCTGCAGGTCAGGCGACATTCATCTTAGTGTAGGTGGCTTCGGGATGTTCGGCGCGAGGCAGCTTTACCAGCACGGTTGTACCGGAGCTCGACGAAGACTCGATGCTGGTCGATCCTCCATGGTCTTGCACGATCTTGCTGACGATCGCCAAGCCCAGCCCGGTTCCATTTGGCTTACCGAAGCTGACAAAGGGATCAAAAAGCGTCTGGCGAATGGCCTCGGCTATGCCCGGGCCCTTATCCTTCACGCGAATTTCGAAAGCGTTTTCCGTCGTGCGAACGTCCACTTGAACGGACGATTTCCCATCCGCGGTCGCCTCGCAGGCATTCAACAGCAGGTTGAAGATCACCCGCTGCAGTTTCTTGGGGTCGAATAGCCCGGGCACATCCTCTTCGCCGGTCATTACCACCTGCATGGTCCGGAACTCCGGCTTGGCACGGACCGCTTCGATGGCCTGACGAATTACCAGAACCAGATTCGCGGGTACGGGCGAAATGGCACTACGCTGGGAAGAGAGTTCGCGCAGCGAGTCGATGAGGTCGGTCATCTGCGTTGCGGCCAGCTTGATCTCCTCGTAAATTTCCCGCTTATCGAGGTTAAGTTGGTCCGCCTCGTACAGAAATTCGGCGTTGGCGACCACCGTCGCCAGATAATGGCGGAGGTCGTGCGAAATGGAGCTCGCTGCCCGCGCCACCGCGGCGATGCGCTCCGATTCGATGCGCTGTCGCTGCGACGCCAGCAACTCGTTTCGCATCTGCGCAAATGCCGAGCCAAGCTCAACAACCTCGCTGCTTCCTTCCGGCTTGATGGAATAGTGAAAATCGCCGCCGGCCAGCGCCCGCACGCCTGCGACCAGGTTGTCCAGCGGCTTGGTGATGGTCCGCGCGACGAATCCAAACAATAGCGCCGCCAACGCCACGGCAGCGGCGCCGGAGACGAAAATGATGCGGTTGAGACGGCGCAGAAAACCGTTCGTGGGCGCCAGCGGCATCATCACGAAGCAACGGATAGCCGATGGCGGCCCATTGTGCAGCACGATCGACGACGAGGCATAGTGGTCGGTTTGTAGGGCGATTTCGTTGTCGGCTTGTTTGTTCGATCCATTCGTGCGCAGCAGATTTTCCATCTCTGCTTCGTCCGTGGGCGGCAGGTTCGACGCGATGACCTTGTCCCCGGTGGTGAGCGCGATTTGCCCTCCAGTCACCGCTGCCAGCTGCTGGGCCACTGTCGCGTCAACCTGGTAACCGACCACCAGGATGCCCAGTTCCTGGGCGGTGTTGCCGCGCCTTATCGGCCGTAAGAACACCCAATAGAGCAGTCCGTTGTGGTACCACCAGGACGCGTCTTCCCCCGCATCGAGCGACCGCGCCAACTCCCGTTCGGAAGCGTTTAGCGACCAGCGTGGCTGATTCACATGCAGCGCCATGATCTGCCGGTCCGGTTTTGCCAGCACCAGCAAGTCGCTTCCAGAAAGCTTCCAAAATACTTCGGAGCCGTCCTGGATGGTGGGCGCGTGCGCGGTGGTCATCAAGGCCTGGACCGTGGGCAGGATCGCCAGCATTTCCGTGGTGCGCGAAAGCTGCGCCTCGCGCTGCTCTTGCACACTCTTGAAGGTCTTGACCGATTCCTGAGTCCCGTCCCGCACCTGTTTCTGGATTTCCGTGCTGACGGTATGCCGGATAATGAGCAGGGTTGCTCCGGTGAGCGCGCAGATGATGATTAATGTTGCGACCAGAAGCTGAGTGCGAAGTGCGATATGGGCCATGCTCAGCCGGAGTTTTCCTTAGTTGTTGATGGCCGGCGCAGTATCGAAAACAAATTTGTAACCGGCCCCGTGGACGGTAAGGAAATAACGCGGATTGCCGGGGTCCGGTTCAAGTTTCTGCCGCAGCCTCAGCACATGGTTATCCACGGTGCGACT
>Ga0306924_10005303_pt1 | contig 12685 bp, 7 predicted proteins | sample sta12Can44000111_FD_203756 | JGI IMG/M metagenome (GOLD analysis project Ga0306924, IMG submission 203756) | Lab enrichment of tropical soil microbial communities from Luquillo Experimental Forest, Puerto Rico - statanox.12C.anox.44.000.111 (v2)... | ecosystem: Environmental > Terrestrial > Soil... | reverse complement strand
TGGCCGGTGCGCCGGCCCATCGTGCCGCCAACGCCGCTCGGCGCGTGGAGCGACCTCGACCCGGCGCGCCGCGCGGCCGAGGGCGCCGCGATGGTGATGCAGTTCGAAGACCACCTCGCCGCCGCGCTCGCCGCCAGGCCCGACGGCGGGTTCGCCGCGACCTCGACGTTCCGGTGGTTGCCGCCGATCGGCGCCGTTCCGCTCCGCGCCTTCGGCGGCCGGGGCGTCGACGACGCGAAGTTCCTCGCTGGCGTCGTGCGCCGGAAGGTCCCCGCGTTCCTCGAGGGAGCGGCGCTCCCGGCGCTGTTCGCCGAGGCGCTCCGCTACCCGCCCATCGACCTCTCCCCGGACGACGCGAAGCAGCGCGAGAGCCTCTGGCTGTACTGGACGCGCGAGAACCTGCGCGCCGTGGACGTCGCGAGCCACGCCGGCGCCGCGATCCCGCAGGCCTACCTGTTGTTCGTGAACGGCCACGTCCCGTACCGGGGCGACGCCCGGTACGACCTCGCCCGCTTCGACTACGCGAGCTACGCGCTCGGGGGCCTCGACTGATGGACGCGACGCCGCTCGTCTCGTGCATCATGCCGACGCGCGACCGGCCGGCGTTCGTGCGCGCAGCGCTCGAGCTGTTCCGTCGCCAGGACTGGACGCGACGCGAGCTCGTCTTGGTGGACGACGGCGTGACGTCGGTCGAGGCGCTCGTGCGGGACGAGCCGCTCGCCCGCTACGTGCGGGTCGAGGGGCGCCGCACGGTCGGCGCGAAGCGCAACCTGGCGTGCGAGCATGCGCGCGGCGAGGTGATCGCGCACTGGGACGACGACGACTGGTACGCGCCACGGCGGCTCTCGGTGCAGGTCGGCGCCCTGTGCGGCGCGCGGGCGCTTGTCTGCGGCCAGGCGAAGGTCCTGTTCGTGCACCCGGAGACCGGGCGCGCGTTCCTGTACGAGTTCGGCGGCTCGCAGCGCTGGCTCTCCGGCAGCTCGCTCTGCTACACGCGCGAGGCGTGGACGCGGAACCGGTTCCCGGACATCGACGTGGGCGAGGACGCCCGCTTCGTCGCGGCGTGCGATCCGGCGCAGCTGCTCGAGCTCCCGGACCCGACCATCCACGTGGGCCTCATCCACCGCGGGAACGTGAGCCCGAAGGACACGGTCGGCCTCTGGTGGAAGCCGATCCCGCTCGCGCGGATCCGCGAGGTGGTCGGCGAGGGCTGGCCGGCGACGGACGCCGCGCCACCGCCCGAGCCCGCGCCGCGGCGGAACGGCGTCGCGCACGCGGCGCCCGAGCCGCCGGCGCCGGCCGCGGCCGCGGACGGCGCCCACCGCGTGCCGCACCCGCCCGCGAACGGCGCTGCCGCCCCCGCCGTGTGGGCGATGCCGCTCGCCGAACCGGAGGCGGGGCCCGGCCCGATGGCGGTCGCGCGCGCGGCCGACCTCCGGCTGCCGGAGTTCGCCGCGTTCCGTCGGGACGTCGCGCTCCCGCGGATGCGCGAGTGGGAGCTGCCGTTCGCGCTCACGCACGCGCGGCTCGACCGCACCATGGCGGTGCTCGACTGCACCATCAACCCGACCGTCCTCCGCGAGCAGCTCGCGCGGCTCTGGCCCGACGTCCACTACCGCCACTGGAGCCCGATCCAGGCCGGTCGCTTCGCGCTGCCGCTCGGCGTGCCGGACGGCGCTTTCGACCGCGTGCTCTGCGTGAACACGCTCGAGCACCTGCTCCGGCCGCAGCGCGAGGCGCTGTGGCGCGCGCTCGCGCGGAAGCTGAAGCCGGGCGGGCGGCTCGTCGTCACCTGCGACTGGTACTTCGACGCGTCGTGGTCCGACCCGGCGTTCCTGAACGCCGGCGTGATGCGCGCCGACGGCGCCGACCTGTTCGGTGGCTGGAACCGCGTCACGCCGGCGGAGTGGGTCGAGCACGCGCGGGCGGCCGGCCTCGACCCCGTCGGCGCGCCGCCCCCGATCCCGCAGCCCGGCGATCCGGACCTGTTCCTCAACCACCCGCCGCACGCGCACGCGTGCCTGGCCGGCACCTTCGAGCGGCCGGGCGGCGAACCGGCGCCGGCGGGCCGCACCGTCGCGCTCGCGGTCCTCGCCTGGTCCACGCGCGACGTGACCGTCGACTCGGTCCGCGCCCTCGCCCGCGAGGCGCGGACGCTCGCGCGGCTCGGCCACAGCGCGGTGCTGCTCGCCTGCGACAACGGCTCGGACGACGGCACCGGCGCGGCGCTCCAGGCGCTCGCCCGCGATCTCGACGTCCCGCACCGGCTGATCCTGAACGACCGGAACCGCGGCAGCTCCATCGCGCGCAACCAGCTCCTCGAAGCGGCGCGCGAGGAAGGCGCCGACTACGTCCTGTTCACCGACGGCGACGTCGAGGTGGTGCCGTTCAGCACCTTCGCGATGCTGCGCCACCTCGAGAACGCCGGCCACCGGCTCGGCTGCATCGGCGCCGACTCGAACGGCCAGACGCCGGTCCGCGCCCGCGCGAGCCCGTGCCTCTGGGCGGTGCCGCCGGCGCTCGAGACCACCGACCTCGTGGCTTGGACGCAGTACGGCCTGTTCCGCGCCGAGATGTTCGAGCAGGGCGTGAGGTTCGACGAGGCGCCGCCGTTCGACGGGCCGGGCTGGGGGTTCGAGGACAACGACCTCGCGTTCCAGATGGCGGTCCGCGGGTACCTGAACCAGCGGTTCTACGGGATGACCTACCTGCACCGCGACGCGCGCTCGTCGGTGCGCAACATGCGCCAGCGCGGGATCGACGCGCAGGCGCTCTTCGAGCGGCGCAAGCGGTACGTGGTCGAGAAGTGGAAGGACGAGCCGGCGGTCGCGGAGTCGCTCGCGCTCGTCCGGCGCGTGGAGATGACGTTGTAGGAGCGGTCGAGCGAGGCGGCGCCGCCGCCGAGGAACCGAGGTGCGAGAGCCATGGCCATCACGACCCCCAAGGTGCAACCCGGCGACGTCATCACCGCGCAGTTCGTCAACGGCCTCATCGACGCGCTCACCGACCTCGACACGCGCCTCCAGAAGCTCGAGGGCACCACCACCGGCCCGCTCCAGATCCTGTCGCCGCTGCCGACCGACCAGTACCGCGTCGGCGACGAGCTCCGGATCTTCGGCTCCGGGTTCGGGGTGCCGACGCTGAACACGGTTACGGTCGACGACACGAAGATCGTCACCACGTTCAAGGCCGGGAGCAGCGAGAGGCTGCTGATTATCGACATCCCGGCCATCGCCGTCCCGGACGCGGGCCGCAAGGTGAACCTGTCGGTCACCAACAGCCGCGGGTTCGCGAGCACGTCGTTCCTGCTGCTGCCGGCGGTCGCGACGCTGCCGACCGGCAGCATCTCGGTCTCGCGCACGGGGCCGTCACCCACCGTCGCCGCGCCGGGCATCGACCTCAGCTTCCAGGCGTTCGCCAACGCGACGCTGGACGAGACGTACACGGTCTCGGTGCAGCTCGCGAACGCGCCGGGCTGGGACGCGTTCCTCGCGGACCAGAGCGGCAACCGCGTGGTGCCGTCCGAGGTGTTCGTGCCGAGGACGGGCTCCGCGACCTTCAAGATCCACGTGAGCGTCCCGAACGGCGCGAGCGGGACCGCCACGCTGACGGTCATCCTCACGTCCAAGCGGAACGCGCAGCTCACGCAGACGACGGGCGGGATCCCGCTGCCGGTCGGCAGCGCGCCGCCGCCGCCCGACAAGATCGACCTGCAGTTCAGCATGGTGTTCGCGGGGACGGGGCAGCTCGTCAGCGGCGAGATCCACGTCCCCGCCGACGTCGAGACCGAGGTCGACTACACCGCGCTCCTGCCCGCGCTGGCCGACTACAACGTCGCCCCCCCGCAGTTCACGCCCAACGACAACAACCTGTGGTCGGCGCGCCTGATCACGCCGAAGTTCACGCAGAAGACGGGCCAGGCCACCGTCAAGATCGGCGTCACGCCCAAGAGCGGCGCGACCGCGAGCAACATCAGCGTCCACATCGAGTCAGCCACCGACAGCACCGTCGCTGGGAACCGCATCCTGCCGATCAAGATCGGCTAGGCGGCGGAGCGCGCCGTCGATCGCAGCACGGACGAAGAAGAGGAGGACCTCATGCGAAACAGGATCGGTCGAGATCGGCTGCACCGCCTCGCCCTGGCCGCGCTCTCCGCCGCAGCGGCGCTGCGTGCGTCGGCCGCGGAGCAGATCTGCTTCAACCCGCTCGCCGGCATCCCCAAGCCGCTCGGCAACAACAACTTCACCTGGTCGGGCGGGCCGGCCATCGACGGGCTCATCGACGGTGGCACAAACGCGCTCGGCGACAGCGCCCCGCCGGACGGCGGCTGGCGCGGCGCGTTCCAGTACCAGTTCGTGAACGGCACCACCGCCGCGGACGGGCGCGTGATGGTGGGCGCGGGCGCGTCGTGGCTGAACGACGACAAGGTCTACTTCGCGTGGACGGTCAACAACGCCGCCGCGTTCCAAAACAGCGACGCGGTCGTGATCGCGTTCGCCGACGGGAACGGCCAGTACCGCCGCTTCGACGTCTTCCCCGTCTGCGGCGGCGCCGGTGGCGGCGTGGGCGTCACCCAGCAGTGCCTGAACGGCGCCCCGGTGTGCGCGAGCGGCGGCGGGAGCGTCAGCAAGTGCCAGACCGGCAACAAGATCGGCAACGTGCTCCCCTGGCAGATCAACTACTACGTCGGGACGAACGACGGGGCCGGCAACATCTCGTGGAGCGGGCAGATCTTCAACTATCCGTGGCCCGAGGTGGAGGTGGCCGTCACCAGCGGCACTGCGGGCAGCAGCGGGCCCTACAACTGGACCGTGGAGATGCGCATTCCACGGCAATCGCAGAGCAAGGGCTACAGCATCGCGAGCCAGTTCAAGATCTACCTGGACGCGTTCCGGATCGAGCTGACGCAGCCCGGCGGCACGCTCACCGAACTCGTGTGGCCGACGTCGGCGTCGCCGGTGGACAACAACATCGACAACATCCCCAACCTCTCGGAGTGGGGCGACGCCACGCTCGGCGGCGGCTCGTGCGGCGGCGTGCACGTGACGAACATCCGCTCGAACGGCACGACGCTCGTGAACGGGCAGCACGTCCCCGCGCCCAACGTCATCAACTGGGATCGCCACGACATGCAGCTGACCGCCGACGTCGCGAACGACACTGCGTGCGGCGTCGGCCCGCAACCGCCCTGCCCTCCCAACCCGACCATCACCGCGAGCTTCAAGGTGGCCAACTTCGGCTTCAATGGTCCGACCACGGCCCAGTGGAAGCCGGTGCCCGCGGCCAGCGCCAACCCGTCGGCGGTCATCGCGCCCGGCAGCAGCACCTCGCTCACCACCGGCAACTGGGACGTGACCGCGGATCCGGACGTGAACAACTACAAGGCCAACCCGCACCAGTGCATGCTGGTGGAGCTCAGCTCGCCGAACACAGTCACCTTCTCGAACCGGAGCTCCTACACCAACATGGACTTCGGCCCGGCGTCGGTGTTTGCGCCGCAGCCCGTGGTGCTCCGCGGCGACCTCATGAAGCTGCCGCCGGGACGCTCCGAGAACCAGTACGACGTCCACGTGACGGCCACGCCGCGCGTCGTCGAGAACGTCGCCCGCATCGAGGTGCTCGCGCACGGGATGCACCGCACCGGAAAGACGATCGACCTCGAGCGGTGGCGCACGAGCCCGAAGTACTGCTTCCAGGGATGCACGGTGGACGTGGAGCGCTGCGACGAGCGGCGGTTCCGGCCACCGCGCTGCGTCCCTGCCAAACCAAAGGTCGACACCTACGAGATCGTGGAATCCACCGGGTCGTTCGGCTACGGCGTCACCCACCAGCTCACGGCCGAAGAAGCCGCGGTGCTCGGCAAGCTCGGCTCCGACAAGCTGCTCGAGGCGTGGCGGCTCGACCTCGGGCTCGTCAAGGCGGGGTTCCAGAAGACCGACACGCCCGGGATCTTCTCCGTCGCGATGCGCCCGGAGGATTCGAGGCGGCTCGCGCCTCAGCTCGAGTTCGCCGGCGTGCCGCCGCCGGTCCCGCCGCCGAACCACTGCTGCTTCGGCAAGGGGCCCAACACGCGCGGCATCGTCGGCCTCGTGGTCGGGATCGGCGTGCTCGGGCTCGTCGCGCACCGTCCGCGCCGCCGGCGAGAAGGGGACCGGTGAGCTTGGTGGCCGCGCTCGTCGTCGAGCCGGTGGTGGATCCCGCCGAGCTGTGGGCGGCGGGCTTCCTCGCGGCGCTCGCGTGGGCTGTGCTTGCCTCCCGCCGCCGCCGCCTCGACGCGCGCGCCACCTTCTGGGCCGCGCTCGCGGGCGGCGTGCTCGGCCTGTGGGGCGGGCACCTCGTCGGCCTGCTCGACTACGGCGCCGACGGGCCGTGGACGTGGGCGCGATTCTGGACGGGCGGGAAGAGCTGGCACGGCGGGCTCGTCGGCGGCGCGGCCGGAGCGCTCCTCGCGCTCCGGCTCCTCCGGCAGCCCGTGCTTCGCCACGCAGACGTGCTCGCCGGCGCGCTGCCGCTCGGGTACGCCATCGGGCGCGTCGGCTGCTTCATGCACGGCGACGACTACGGCGCGCCGGCGACGCTGCCGTGGAGCGTGCGGTACCATCCGGACACCGAGGCGTTCTGGGGACAGCTCCGCGACGGGCTGGTCAGCCCCGCCGACCCGCTGACCGTCCCGGTGCACCCGGTCCAGCTCTACCACGCGCTGTTCGGGATCCTCCTCCTCGTCGCGCTCGGCCAGGTGCCGACGGAGCCACCCGGCCGCCGCCTCGGGCTGCTCCTCGTGCTGTACGGCGCCGGGCGGTTCGCCCTCGAGTGGCTCCGCGGCGAGCGCCGCCCGGCGCTGGGCCCGCTCACGCTGCACCAGGGAGTCGCGCTCGGCCTCGTCACCGCCGGATCGGCGCTGCTGCTCGCGATCGCGCGCCGGCGCAAGGCGAACGCTGCGGCAGCCGCCCCAGGCGCTGCCGCGGCGTCCTAGGGGCCGGTAGAAGAGGAGGCGAGCCACGGGTGCCCCTGAGTGGTCCCAGATTCGTACCGTTCCTGCAGCTCGTCATCTCGTTCGCACGTCGATGCGCGCCGCCGAAATGGTCGAGGGGGCGGGCCCCCGTCATCGAACGGGCGAACGCGGCAGGCCCGATCGCACCCACTCACGCGCCAGCTCGAGCGCGAAGACATCTCGGTCAACGACCAGCAGATCGAACCCCTCCGTGGGCGCCTTCCTGCGGCGCTGGACGGGAATGTCGGGGAGCAACGAATCGACGATCTGCTGGACCTGGCTCATGCTCAGGTCGTGGCCGTCGACGCGCAGGCAACGCCCCACCCACCGCTCGCCGAGCCAGCGCTCGAGCAGCGGCGGACGAACGCCCACCTTCAACGTGAGCTCGGGTTTCCCTGATGCGCCGACGAAGCCATTCCAGGCGTTGATCTGACGGTCGGCCTCGCGGTCGATGTCGCGCGACGAGGAAGAGTCCTGGCGCAGCTTGCGCGCAAACTCGTCGAGCTCCGGAAAGGCGGCGGCGAGGCCCTCGAGGATGGCCGCCGGGCTGGCCATGCCCACGAAGCCTCCGCCGGGGTCGCAGAATACCACCTGCCGGATCGCGGTGAGAGAACGCAGGAGGCTCGCGAGCAGGAACAGCCGCGTCGACCACCAGCGCTGGCCGTCGTCGATGCGCAGCACCAGCGCTCGCGCCCCGCCGGAACCCTGGATCATCTGCTTAATACTGCCCAGGGTCGAATCGTTGACCTCGACACCCTGGGCAAATGCGTCCATCCCGGGGCTGACAACGGAGGTCTCGCCGAGCACGCGGTCGACCATGTGCCGGGTCAGCCCCTGCGCCGACACGGCGGCCGCGACCTGGCTCGCGAGATCGTCCGGCGTGCGGAAAACGCCGGCGAGGTAGTTGCCGCCAAGCTTGGTGCGCAGGCGCATGACGTCATCGCCCGCGTTCGTCGTGCCGCCCATCGCGTCGACCCGGGTCGGCGGCCATGGCGTCTCCGGATCGAGCAGGAACGCCAGAACGGGCCTGCCGCTCTTCTCCGCTTCCTCGAGTTCGATCTCGGTTATCGAGCGGCCGTCGGGAGGTGACGTCATCGCCCCCGGCACGTACCCGAACCGCCATGCTATGACGATGACGTAGGCGTCGGCCGCGCGCACGTCGGCCTTACAGCGCTCCACGGGCTTGCTGCCCTCGGCGACGTACTGCTCCATCCCGATGACGTCGTGGCCCATACGACGCAGCGTGCGATCCACGGCCGCGCGGTACTCAACGAGGTCCTGGTACGTCGACGAGACGTATACCTTCATGGCGGCGCCTCCGGACAGGACGGTAAGGAGCGTTGGAGCGGTGCATACTGGTGACGGGCAATACCGTCAAACGTGCTCGCCGGGCGACCTCTCGTGGCCGCCTGGCACCGTGGCTCCGTCTGCTACGATCGCGCCCGTCGGGGGTTGTAGCCCGGTCCCCTCCGTCCCACCGTTCCGCCGCGGGCCCGCCGACGGCTGCCCGGGGGGCCGCGTTTCAGGCGCCCTCGCGGCACCGCGGGGCATGCGGTTCTGCAGCTTCTCCAGCTCCGTGAGGCTCGAGCGGAACTCGGCGACCCACTCCTGTGTCTCCCTTTCGACGAGCTGGAGTACGAGGGAGACGAATTCCTTCAGCCGCTCGACGAACGGCTTCAGCGCGTCCGGTTTCAGCCCGTCGCACTCGGAAAGGAGCACGAGCCAGTCCACGTGGAAGCGGGCGCGCGCGTTACGGATCGCGACCTCCGTCGTGACGAACCGCGTGTACGCGCTCGAGATCCCGAAGAAGTGATCGAAGCCGAGCAGACCCGCGCCCACAGCCAGCGAAATGTAGCCGACGTCGTTCCAGGCGAGCTTCGCAGGCAACGCGGGCAAAACGTCGAGCAATCCTCTCGCGATCGGAACGACGCCGCCGATGCCGAAGAACACCAGCGCGACGAGCCGGATCGCGCGCGCGATGCGGCCGCGTCGCCGCATCGCGTTCGTGTACCAGTCCGCGGCGCGACCGGCGCTCGTGTCCGCGAGGTCGTAGGCGATCGCCACCGCTTTCGGCGCATCCGCTGCGGTCCACGCCTCCGACGGAAGATCCGAAGGGTTTGCGTTCTGGCCCATGGCTCCCCCTCCGGTCGGCGAGACTCTCACATGGTGAAGGTTCAACGCCGGCTGCGTGACGGTCCCTCCGGGGGTCCCGCGTTCGCCCGTCGCGCCGATCCAGCACACGACCGGGCGGGAACCGACGGTACGGGCCGACGGGAGGTATCGGACGCAGACTCCCCCCGAGGGTACGCGGCTCCATCGGACACTCCTGCACGCGGTCAGCGTCCGCCCGGGACGGACGTTCGCTGTTGATGGGGCGCAGACCGCGGGGATGCTGTTCCACCTGACCCCTCGGTTGGGCATCAACGCCGCCGACAAATGAGCCTCGTCCAGTCTATTGTGAGCAAAGCCGAGCCTTCCCCCATATTATGGAAAGCTCGTTTCATCGATGACGACGTGAACCAAGTGATCACGTCCTCGCGGCCTTCGCCCTCGCCTCCGCAGGCGCGACGACCCAGGCGTCGATGTTGCCAAGGAGTTGGTGCGGTGTCTCGTAGAGCACGACCGGCAACACCCAAGAAAAACGCCGGAAGTGCTCGAACATTCCGTATTCCCGTTGCGACGAGAGCAGGATTGGCTGGACCGGCACCGACGGATAGTTAGGAACGATCGCCATAAGCTCCTGGGGGATGCTTCTTGCGTCGGTGATGTCGGCAATCACGAAGCGGGCCATGCCGGCCAGAATCGAGATCGTCTCGGTGATGTCTCTGCTGGCCGGCTTTTCGAAATCGAACAGGACCGGCGTATATCCGCGCGATTCGAGCACGACTCGTAGCGCATCGAGAATAGGCTTCCGTTCTGGCGTGAACCGTCCGAGAATCAGGACCACCTTGGACGTGATCTGTTCGATGACACCGCGAATCTTCTTGTTGCTGAGGAGTAGGTATATGAACTGCGCGACATCGAGATGATCGACGGTCACCGCAGGCTGATCCGGTGACGTGATGACCAGCGCCTCCTGCTCCGCGCCCTCGAGACGAACATCCCAGGTCGATGCTCCAAACACGTACGAACCGGAGAGCACGGCTCGGGTGAAATCGGTCTCCACAAGTACCGTGGCTGTCAGGTTAGCTTGTCGCATGTCGGCGTCCGACAAATCGGCACCCCAAAGATTCGCTCCCGCGAGATTGGCCTTCGAAAGCATGGCCTGTGGCAACTTGGCGCTCGTCAAGTTGGCGCGCTCGAGATTGGCCTCGAAAAGTGTGGCACCCCGCAGATTGGCCGAAGATAGGTGGGCATCCGACAGGTCCGCGCCCGAAAGATCGGCCTGTGCGAGATCGACCATATTCAGGTTGGCGTGAGAAAGGTTGGCGTTGCTTAGGTTCGCGCCGGCCAGGTGTGCAAAGAACAAGTTTGCACGGGATAGGTTGGCGAACGACAAGTCGGCTCTCGCCAGCGCGATTCCGCCGAGGAGGTGCATCCCGTGATGCGACAGCGAGAGATCTGCGCCGGATAGATCAGCTTCTCGCACCGGCAGGGGGAACATCCGGCCGGATCGCGTGGCTTCCAACCACGCCTCCGTCTCGTCGAGGTCATGGCGCCATCGATTCCACGCGTCGACCCCCTGCTTCAGGATCGCCAGATGTTCAGAGTTGGCCATGGACTCTCGGTACGCGGCGTCCCCTGGGCTGTCAAGCGCGACCCGGTACCGCGAGCTCGGCGGAATTCGTACTTCTGGAGAAACGCTCCTCTACTAATGCGATCGTATTGTGTGACCGTTGCTCGAACCGCGTCGGCAGTGATGTTCCCTGTCCGTGCGATGATTCGTCTGGCCCGATGGAAGCACCCGGTTTCGGGACGGCACGACGGCGTCGGTACGTTCTACGATCGATTCCGCTCCGAGTCGGCTCGGCGCGCTACGGCGCGACGCGTGACGATGCGCCCGGGAGGACGTCCATGGAGAGTATCCCAGCGGGAAAGCCCGCCGTCTTCATCTCATACAGCTCGGTCGATCGCGACGAGGCCTTCGCTATCCGGCGGCTTCTGGAGGAGCACGGCTGCTCCGTCTGGCTCGACTACTTCGACATTAAGCCGGCGGAGAGCGTCGAGTCCGAGCTGCGGGGAAACCTTGAGCGCGCCGACGTCGCTTGCCTACTGCTGTCGCCCACAGCGGTGGCGTCGCGCTGGGTCGGGTTCGAGATCGAGCGAGCGCTCGCAGAGGCGGGGCGCGTCCGGCTGGTGCCCATCCTGCTGCGCCCCTGCAAGATCCCGGACCCGCTCTCGAACCGAGTCGCCATAGACGCGACCGCCGGGATCGCGCAGAGGGCGGTCGCGCTCCAGATTGTCCGGGGCATCACGGGCACCGTGGACAAGGGCATGCTCCTCGACGCGGCCCGCCGCCAATATCTCGCGCAGCAAGCGCGAATGGCCGAGGCGAGCACCAAGGTGCCCGGGGCGGAGGCCGAGCTCGGACGAGTGATGGAGTTACCGATCCGTGACGTAACGCTGGAGGTGGACGAAGATTCGTTTCCGCCCGATCGCAAGACGATCTTCGAGGTCGAGCTGATGCTCGACCCTATGTTCACCGCACCCATGTCCTTCTTCGTGGCGCCGTTCGTCGAGGAGGGCACCTGGCCGATCGAGTTCGGCTTCGACCAACCGTCGTACCGTGAATTCTTCGCTGCGCGCCGGCCGCGCGTGGACTGCGTCTTCCGCTGGTACAACAGGGCGCTTCGGCCCGCGGCGGGCACCGGCAGCTACGATTTCCTGAAGCTGCCAGCATCCTTCACGTTCAGGTTCGACGGTGAGGAAGTCCTCGCGCGAGAGTCCGGTTTCCATGTGAAGCAGCGATTCGAGGTCCCCTCCATCGCGAAGCTCCGGGATCGAGGGAGCCGATTCCGGGTCATCGCCCACCATGTCGACACGAAGACGGCAGAGGAGGTCGATCTCGATAACTCCGATCTGGCGTTCAGCGTGAGAGCGCGGTTCGCCGACGCCGAGCCCGCGAACATCGTCGCGTTCGCGTCGCGGCGCGATCCCGACGAGCGCACGGTACTGAAGTGCGAGAGGCTCGCGAGCGTGAAGAGCCCTATCTGGCGCGAGGCGCTCCTGAATCTGATCGAAGGGCCGCGCACGGAGGGGCGCGCGCCGGGATGGAAGCGCTCCTTGGTTGACGCGGCGGAGGCCGGGTCGACCGTGGCGGACGAAGACCGCCGGTACGCCGCAAGGCTCGCCTACGGCGAGGCGCTGGTCGCTCGGCACCGTGGCGAGACGCTGCGCGCGCTGAGGCTTTTCCAGGGGGCGGCCGTCCTCCTCGAGCCCATCGTGCTGCACGGCGCGTTCACGTACGACGAGGGTGTGCTGATGTTCGCCGCGTGCGCGGACCTCGCCCGGTACTATGTCGACAACCGCAAGTTCCAGCGGGCCGCCGAGTTCGTGAACACCGTCGGCGTCGTAGGACAGCGGCTCGTCCAGGCAGCACCCAGCGAGCCCGACTACGCCCGGCTGTGGGCCGACGCGCTCGCCGTGAACTCGCTCGTCCACGCCGAGAACGGAGATTCCGAGCGAGCGGTGGCCGAGCTCCACGAGTCGGTCGATGTCTGGCGGCGGCTCTGGCAAGAGCTACCCAGCTCGGAT
>Ga0306924_10005301_pt1 | contig 12688 bp, 10 predicted proteins | sample sta12Can44000111_FD_203756 | JGI IMG/M metagenome (GOLD analysis project Ga0306924, IMG submission 203756) | Lab enrichment of tropical soil microbial communities from Luquillo Experimental Forest, Puerto Rico - statanox.12C.anox.44.000.111 (v2)... | ecosystem: Environmental > Terrestrial >... | reverse complement strand
GGCGCGGCAGCCTGATCTACTATCTCACGGCCTGGATCTGCGGCTGCTTTTTCATGAGCCTGGCGATCTGGATTCGGGATCTCTGGGGCTCGAGCGTCACGTCGCCGCGATCGCGTGAAGCCTTCGGCGTTTTGTTTTTTTATTTTTACGGCCTCGTCTTCGGTGCGCTCGCGATTTTGATTGGCGCGTTTCTGCTTCGCCGGATCATGACGCTGCTGAAGTGCAAGACTCCGCTGCGCTGGGCCGCCGCGGCAGCGATACTCGCGCCGTTGCTGGTCGCTGCGCTGGGCGAATGGGGAATGCGCACGGGTGCCGGTCAACGAGTGGAGCCGGGCCTGCTTTCGTTCTTGCTGTACGGTCCGACAATGGTCTTTCAGGCGGGATGGTGGCTGGCGATTCCTACGGGCGCTGCAACGGGATATTTACTCTGCCGCGTGCAGCGCGCGTTCGCCGCGCCGCGGCCCGATGCCACTGCGGCTAGTTTCTGAGGATGCGAACTTGGTTCGCCGCGATCAATTCGTAGCGAATCCCGCGCCAGCGAATCCGCTTGCTGACCAGCGAGAGAATGAAATTCCACGAAAACAAAAAAGGCACGATGGGAGCCATCAGGCTCCAGACCCATCCCCACTCGTGCAGCTTGCCGCGCCACTCGGGCAATAATTCATTCACCGCGATGGTGCGAATCACGCCTTTCATTACGGCCAGGAGCGGCACAACCATGCTGATGAGCGCGAGCTGCACCCACGGATCGCCGTCCACCATCGTGCTGAAGGTGAAGAGGAACGCGAAAATCATGGTGAGCGAGTAGCTCACATGCGCGAGCGCGCCCATTTGCCAGCGGCGCGGAGAATACGCGCGCGTGATTTGAATCTGGCGATTTGTAAACTCGATGAGCTGCGTGCCGGTCCACGGATGCAGCGTGGCAGCAAGGCATTCCGGGCAAAAAACGATCGGAAGATTTACGGCTTCCAGCGCGCCGGTCATCGCGAAGTCGTCGCTGAGCGCGCCGTTCCACGCTTCGAGTACCTGCGCGTCGTCAAACGTCCTGCGACGAATCGCGCTGCCGCCGCCCCAGCAGAAATTGTCGCTCTGCTTTCCGAGCATCGTGGCGATCGCAGCATTCCATGCCGAAGCCAGCGCGCTCGAGAATGCGCCCGCGCCGATCTGTCCGCTGGGAATGATCCAGCGATAGGCGGTAGTGGCACCGACGCGCGCATCCTGCAACGGGGCGACCAGCTTCGTCAGCCAGCCGCGAGGCAGGCGCACATCGGAATCGGTGAACGCGAGCACTTCGAAATTGGCAGGCAGCGCTTCCACGGCGCGGCGCAAGTTAAAAACTTTCTCGCTGGTATCCTCGGGCGGCCCGGCAATCACGATATGAACCGGCTTCGAACTCGCGGCTTTTACGCGCTCGATGATTTTCAGCGCGGGATCAAGGCTGGTGGCCAGCGTAAAAAAAATTTCGTAGTTGGCGTACTCGAAACGAGTGAGCGCCATGAGATTATCTTCGAGGCCGCGCTCATTTCCTTTGCAGGGGCAGATCAGCGCCGTGGTGGGCGCATAGAAACCAGCATGGGAAGTGAGGCGGCGCCTCACCATGCGAAACCACTCGAATCCATTCCAGAGCGAATAGATCCCAAGTGCGATCTGGGCCATGACCAGTACGTAGAAGAGGGTGGCCATACCGCGAGAATAGCAAGAATCAGAAGAGTCTCCGCAATCTTCGCGGATTGACTTGCCCTATTCGCAAAGACTAGACTTCACACTCAAAATCCAGCGACGTGTCCCCTCAGCCGCGCTCATTTTCAGGAGAAAAAGTCATGTCTACCCCGGCCTCTCAACCCTTGGATCAAGTGAAACTGCACGAATTTGTGATGAGAGCAGTGGGGGAAATGGGAGCCGCGATGAATGCGGCGCTCATCGTGATCGGCGACAAGCTGGGACTTTACAAAGCAATGTCCGGCGCCGGACCTATGACGTCGGCCGAGCTCGCCAAGAAATCCGGGACCACAGAGCGATACGTGCGCGAGTGGCTCGCGGCGCAAGCGGCCGGGGGATTTATCACCTACGACGCAGCCAGTGGAAAATACACGTTTCCGAGCAAGCACTCGCTCTGGCCGACGAGACGAGTCCCGTGTTTCTTCCCGGATTTTTCGAGGTGGTGGCTGCCTGCGTGAAGGATGAACCGAAAATCACGGAGGCGTTCCGCAGCGGCAAGGGCGTCGGCTGGCATGAGCACGATCACGGTCTCTTCGCCGGCACCGAGCGATTTTTCCGGCCCAATTATCGCGCGCATTTGATCAGCGAATGGATTCCCGCGCTGGAAGGCGTCGAGGCCCGCTCAAAGCGGGCGCGAAAGTGGCCGATGTTGGATGCGGCTTGGGCACTTCGACGATTTTGATGGCGCAGGCGTATCCGAAATCGACGTTCGTGGGCTTTGACTATCACGACGGCTCAATCAAGATGGCGCGCGAAGCGGCGACGAAAGCCGGTGTGGCAGATCGCGTGAAGTTCGAAATCGCGAAGGCGAAGGATTATCCGGGGAAGGGATTTGACTTCGTCGCATTCTTCGATTGCCTGCACGATATGGGTGATCCGGAAGGCGCGGCCAAGCACGTGAAAGAATCGATGGCACTTGATGGGACATGGATGATCGTCGAGCCCTTTGCGCACGACAAGCTGGAAGACAATCTCAATCCGATCGGGCGCGTTTATTACGCGGCTTCGACAATGCTGTGCACCCCGGCTTCGCTTTCGCAGGAAGTGGGGTTGGCGCTTGGGGCGCAGGCGGGGGAAGGGCGGCTTTCGAAGATATTGAAGGCGGCGGGGTTTTCGCGGGTGCGGCGTGCGGCGGAGACGCCGTTTAATATCGTGCTGGAAGCGAGGGCGTAAAGTTAGTTTTGTGAACGAGCCTTCCTCAATCTGCGCTGGTTTTCAGAGCGTAGGCTTTTGCCTGCGCCGCAAGTTGCTGCCACCCAGATCACTCGATGGGAGAGAACTTCTGCTGCGTTGGCACACTGTGGAATGTTTAAAAATCAAAGAACGCTCGCGCGAGAAAGCCGAGCATTTGTGATCGAGGTTTTGGGTTACTGTGACGCAGGCTGAAGCCTACGCTACTGAACTAGTTGGCGCGGCGGCGGGAGAAGACTTTGCGCAGGACGCGGTCGGCGGCGCTGTTGAGTTCGAGTTGGAATTTGCCGGCTGCCCGGCGGGCCTGGTCCATCAGGGATGGATCGAGGAGCATGGCAGTGCGATCCACGAACGGGCCTGACGCGTTGCCGCTCGCGGCTTGGCGGGAGTTGCCGCGGGGATCTTTGGCCGAGAGTTTTTCGTAGAGCGAATAGTCGCGCCAGAATTGCTGGGCATCGTCCTGGGACCAATCGAGCGACTGGCCGAGGGCGACGAAGAATTCTTCGCGGAAAAGATCGAGCAGAGGGATCGCGATTTCGAGTCCTGCGCTGCGTGGTTTCTTTTGTTTTGCCGTCTTTTTCCCCTTCCGTTTTTTCTTCGCCGGACTCGTGCGAGCGTTTCGCACTGATACCTGCACTTTCAGGCGTGTGGGAAGCGCGGCCTCCACCCGCAGCGTCATGGCAAGAATCGCTTCCCGGCGGATGGTTTGAAGTTGTTCGCGGTAATGGACCGGTTGATCGGCGCGGCCTGGGCGGCGGAATTCGGCGGCGTACATATCAAGGAAGCGCTGGACCATTTCGTCGCGGTCGAGGGCGGCGAGGAGGAAGAAGGCTGCTTCGCGGGCGCGGATTACGAGTTCTCTGGGGCGGTAGGGCATTCGAGTGTCTTAGCTGTACTTGAATCGTGGGCTGGTCGCAATAGGAAAGCTTGGATGGGAGGACGGGACTGATTGGGAAGCGGGGCAGCTCGTTTGTGCTTGGGGCAAATAACGGCGCACAGGCAGAAGTGCCTGTGCCACTGGAGGCTGGAGCGGCGCGAAGCCATTGGTAACCTCCGAGGCGGACGAACGTGTTTGGACGCGATCACTGGGTGGCGCAGCGGTGGTGTTCCGGCGTTCGGGCACGGCATGCGTGCCCTATTGAAGAAAGAGCAACGTCGAAAGAACGAAGTGTTGCGGAAGCCAAGCAATAAAGGTCGGAGCACGTTGCTCCGCTGGCGCAGGCTGAAGCCTACGCTACTAAGAAAAGGCCCGGGGGCTTGGCTTTCCCGGGCCTTTTTTGGGGCTGTCGTCTTATCGACGCGAAACCGCTGACATGCGGCTTCGGAGTTGGGCCTGGCCTTAGTGGACTGGGCCTGCCGCGGGTTGATCTTTCGGGAATCCGCCAGTTGCGGGCCGGACGGACCTCTCGAATTTGCCGAGCGCGATTTCGAGAGCTTCCTCAGCGGTGCGGACGAAGTGGACCTGCACGCCCTCAAGCATCTCGGGTTGCAAATCCTCCTTCACGTTGGGTTCATTCTCCGAGGGGAGAATGACCTCGCGAATTCCCGCACGCTTCGCGCCCAGAACCTTTTCCTTCACGCCGCCGATGGGCAGCACGATTCCGGAGAGCGAAATTTCACCGGTCATCGCTACGCGCGGCCGGACGGGCCGTCCCGTCAGCAAGCTGACGAGAGCGGTAACCATCGCTACGCCCGCGGACGGGCCGTCTTTCGGAATCGCGCCCGATGGAACGTGAACGTGCAAGTCGATCTTACGGAAGAAATCGGGATCGATGCCGTAACGCTCGGCGTTCGCGCGCACCCATGTCAAGGCGGCGCGCGTGGACTCCTGCATCACTTCGCCCAGATGCCCGGTGACGGTGAACTGCTTGCCGCCGCGCATCTTGCTGGCTTCGATGAACACGATGTCTCCGCCGACCGGTGTCCAGACGAGGCCCACCGAAACGCCGGGTTTCTGAACGCGCTCTTCGACTTCCTTCTCGAGGCGAACTTTCTCGAGACCGAGAGCCTCGCGAATCACTTCGGGCGTGACGATTTGTTTCTCCGTCTTGCCCTCGGCGATGCGACGCGCCTGCTTGCGGACCAGCGTTGCGATTTCGCGTTCGAGGTTGCGCACGCCTGCTTCGCGCGTATAGCTGTGAATCAGGTAGTGCAAAGCCTCATCGGTGAATTCGATCTGCTCGCCCAGGGCCAAACCGTGTTCCTTGGTCTGCCGTGGAATCAGAAAGCGCTTCGCGATGTGGACCTTTTCCTCTTCGGTGTAACCGGCGAGTTCGATGATCTCCATGCGATCGCGCAACGGCTCCGGAATTGGATCCATCCAGTTCGCAGTCGCCACCCAGAGAACCTTCGAAAGATCGAAAGGCACATCCAGGTAGTGATCGCGGAAGGTGGAGTTCTGTTCCGGGTCGAGCACTTCCATCAAGGCCGCCGCCGGATCACCGCGGAAGTCGCGTCCGAGCTTGTCAACTTCGTCCAGCATAAAAACCGGATCCAACGTTTCCGCTCGGCGAATTCCCTGAATGATCTGGCCGGGCAAGGCGCCGATATAGGTGCGCCGATGTCCGCGGATTTCCGCTTCGTCATGCATGCCGCCCAGAGAGATGCGGACGAACTTGCGTCCCATCGCTCGCGCGATTGATTTTCCCAGCGAAGTTTTGCCCACGCCAGGAGGTCCCACGAAGCAGAGAATCGGACCCTTCATGCCCGGTTGCAGCTTCTTCACCGCAAGATAGTCGAGAATGCGTTCCTTCACCTTGACCAGGTCGTAGTGATCTTCGTTCAAGATCTCCTCGGCCTTGGGAATATTGATGTCGTCGGTGCCGGAAGTCTTATTCCACGGCAGCGAGGCCATCCATTCCAGGTACGTTCGCGAGACCATGTATTCGGCCGAGGCCGGAGTCATCTTGCCAAGCCGCTTCAGTTCGCGGGCGCATTCCTTTTTGGCGTCCTCGGACATTCCGGACTCTTCGACTTTTTTGCGAAGCTCTTCGATTTCCGCCTGGCCGTCATCGGATTCGCCAAGTTCCTTCTGAATCGCCTTCATCTGTTCGCGAAGCAGAAACTCGCGCTGGCTCTGATTCACCTGTTCTTGTACCTGATCGTGAATCTTGCTGCGGAGTTCGAGCACTTCGCGTTCTTTGGTCAGCTCGCTGATCAAGGTCTCCAGGCGTTTGCGGACGCTGAAAGTCTCCAGCAGTTCCTGGCGGACCATGGTGTTGAGCGACGGCAAAGTGGAAGAGACAAAGTCAGCCAATCGCCCGGGCGAGTCGATGTTCATCACTTCCGTTTGCAAATCGTCGGAGAGCTGCGGCGAGCGGGCCACCACTTCGCGGAACAGCTCCTGAACATTGCGCTGAAGCGCGGTCAGTTCCGCGTCGGTTTGATCTTCGAGATCCGGCTGCGCTTCGACGCGCGCACGAATAAACGGCTGCAAGCCGATTACTTCCGCTACGCGGATGCGGTCGAGGCCTTCGAGAAACGCGACCACGTTTCCGTTGGGCATGCGCACCATTTTGTGTACTTTTGCGAGAGTTCCCACGCTGTGCAGATCGGAACCGACGGGATTCTCCACGCGCGGATCGAGCTGCGCGACGACCCCGAGAAGTTTCTCCGTTCCGTCCAAGGAATTCAGCAACGCCAGGGAGCTTTCGCGGCCCACCGGCAGCGGCATCACCGCGCCCGGGAAGAGAACCGTGTCGCGCACCGGCAGGATGGGGAGCTCTTGCGGAACCACTCTAGTTGGTTTACTCACTGTGTCCCCCTTTTGAGCCTATAAAACTATGAATCCGAATGAATCCCACAGCGGCTTATCGGCCGCTGTAATCGTTTAGATGCAGGCAAAAGCAAAAAGGATTGCGAGGGTTTCGTTAAACGTTATAAGTCTTAGTGAGTCTATCAGACTAAAGCTTGGATTGCAAGCTGCCCTGCCCTCTAGCGTCGGGCCGCCTGCCCGTATCCTATTTACAACAGGGTTGTTAAGTCCATCCGGGTGAAGCCGTAAAGTTGTCTCGAATGAGCCTGAGGGCTTCTTCCCGGTTGCGGATGGTACCGTTTAGTTGAGCATCTTCGAGAGCAGCTAGAATTTCTTTGAAACGTGGTCCTGGGGAGTAGCCGAGAGCCTTGAGGTCTTCGCCGGTAAGGAGGCGGGGAGGGCGGACCTGTTCGGCCGGGGTCTCCGCCAGGAAGTGCTGGACTAAATCATAGGCGCTGAGATCGCGGTGGCTCGAGAGGCAATCGAGGCGGTGCAACTCAAGATGCTGCTCGAAATCATGGAGGCGCACGAAGCGCTTGAGGGTGGAGGGCTTCATTTGCGCGACATCTTTGAAGCGCAGGTGATTGGCGACGAGCGCAACGATCTGCGCCGTGTCGTCATTCGAGAAGCGCAGGCGGCGGCAAATTTCTTCCGCCATTTTGGCGCCGACTTCGACATGGTGGTCGAAACGGATGCGGCTGTTGGGTCCCGAGGGTGGAGTGAAGGTAGGCGGCTTGCCGACGTCGTGGAGCAGGACGCCCCAGGCGAGCGTCGGCGAACAGCCCGCCTTGAGCTGTTCAAGCATCATCAGAGTGTGAATCCAGACGTCACCTTCGGGATGAAATTGCGGTGGTTGTTCAACGCCTTTCATGCGCGTGATTTCCGGCAGGATTTCGGGAAGTAGCCGGGTCTCGTCGAGAAGCTCGAAGCCGCGGCGAGAGGCGCCTTCGGTGAGGATTTTGGTCAGCTCGTCACGGATGCGTTCGGCGGAGACCTGGAAAATATCCGGCGCGAGCTTGGTGATCGCGATGAAGGTGGCGCTTTCGATCGCATAGCGGAAACGCGCGGCGAACCGGACGGCGCGAATCATGCGCAGCTTGTCTTCGCGGAAGCGATCCTCGGGATTTCCAATGGCGTGAATGATTCCTGCGCGCAAATCCTTCTGGCCGCCGACGAAATCGAGAACTTCATTCGAGAACGGGTCGAGCATCAGGCCGTTGATGGTGAAGTCGCGCCGCTTGATGTCTTTTTCGGGCGAGCTGGCGTATTCGATACGATCGGGATGGCGTCCGTCGGAATAGCCGACGTCGGATCGGAAGGTGGCGATTTCCACTTGCGTGGAACCCTCGGTGACGATGACGACTCCGAACTTCGCGCCCACCGGGAGGCTGTTGGGGAACAGCTGCTGCACGCGATCCGGCGTGGCGTCGGTGGCGACGTCATAATCCACTGGCTCGCGGCCGAGCAGGATATCGCGCACGCAGCCGCCGGCGAGATAGGCCTGATGGCCGCGATCGCGCAGGGTGCGGCAGATGTGGTCGGCGAGTTGGCGGCTGTTCATGACGTTCATAGTGAAATTATGCGGGAAAACGGAGAGCGGGGGAAGTTCGGAGGTTTCGCGTTGAGTAACTTCGCGAACAATTCGGCGCGATTCAAGCTACGCGGTGACGCGAAGGACCAGGCAGGTGATGTCGTCGTGTTGGCGAACCTGGCCGACGAAGGAGTTGACGTCGAACATCACGCGGCGCAGGACGTCTGCCGCGGAATTTTCCACCGGCGCGGCCTGAAGACAAGGAAGCAACCGGCGCTCGCCATATTCCTCCTCCGATTGGTTGACGGCTTCGACGACGCCGTCGGTGAAAATGAAAAGAAGGTCTCCGGGCTGAAGCTGGACGCGGCTTGATTGATACGGAATTTCTTCCGGCGTGAAGAGCGGGAGGCCGAGCGGCGGTCCGCCTGTCGAGAGCCGTTCGATCTGGCCGGAGGCGCGGCGAAGGATCGGGTCGTTGTGGCCAGCGTTGACGTAGCGCAGTTCTCGCGTGACGGGATCGATTTCGGCGATGAATGCGGTGGTGAACCGGCGGCCTTCGAGGCTGTGGGCGCGAGCGTAGCGTTCGAGGCCGGCGACGATTTCGTCGAGCGAGGCAGGCGTTGCAGCGAGCGCGCGAAGGCTCGCTTGAAAAGTAGCCATCAGCAGCGCAGCTGGGACGCTCTTGCCGGCGACATCGGCCACTGCAATGATCAGAGGGCCGGTGTTCGCGGCGGCGCCTCCGGGGACGGGGCGCGTGAACGCGTCGTAGTAGTCGCCGGCCACCGTGTTCTGCGGGCGGGTGGCAAAGGCGATGTCGGCGCCTGGAACATGCGGTGGATCATTGGGTACGAGCCACTGTTGGATTTCGCGCGCGATTTCGAGATCGCGTTTCATCGTGACGCGGTCGGCAAGCTCGAGTGCCAAAAGCAAAAATAGAATCAACGCTCCCAGTCCGCCTAGGCTGAAGCTGATTTGTGCTTCGCCGGTGTGAATCTCGGGCTGGACGACGAGAAGCACGATCGCGACGAGCAATAGAACTCGGCGCGCCGGCGAAAGTTTCATCAGCAGCGTCTGAAACAGCGCCCATCCTGCGAGGAGCGGACGCTTCCACCTCTTCTTCTCGCTGCGGATTACGTCCCAATTCACATCTTTCGAGTAAAGACCGTAGCTCGCTTCGGCTTCGGCGCGGAATTGTCCCCAGAGCTGCTCGATCTCGAGGCCTTCGGTGACGCGGGCCCAGAAATCGCGGGCGCGGCTTCGCATCGAGCGTTTCGGAACGGCTGCGGGGATGGGAGCTGACGACATCGGCGGAGGAATTATAGGACAGGCGCGACGCCGCTGCGAAATTCGTTGGCCTTCCGTCACGCGCTACTCGACTAGGTGCGATTCGAGCGGTGCTATTCGTCGCGGCGATCGCGATTGCCTAGCGAGCCTCCGAATTGCACTTTGGAGAAGCCGAAGCGGTCGCGGAGGCGGTCGGTAGCGCGCGCGAGACGTTCCAGTTTTTCGCGGCGGCCGGGATCGAGCAGGTCGAGTTGCGCTGCATCAGAAGAGAATTGCGAGAGTTCGACGCCGACCAGACGCAGCATTTCAATTCCGTTCCAGGCGCGCGCGAAAAGTTCGCGGATCGTGCGCAGGAAAATCTCGTCGAGGTCGGACGGCTCACCGAGCGTGTGGCTTCGCGAGACGGTTCTAAAATCCGTGTAGCGAAGGATGAGGCCCACCGTTCGCGCGCGCAAGCCTGCATCGCGCAGGCGCTTCGAAGCTTTCTGGCACAAATGGCTCAGCGTGGATTCGAGCGCCGTGCGGTCGATGGTGTCGACGCCGAAAGTCTGATTGTGCGAGATGGATTTGGGCTCGGCGTCGATAAAGAATTCGTAGGAATCGATTCCGTGGGCTTTGCGAAAGAGTGCGGTGCCCCAGCGGTCAAAGGTTTCTTCCAGCTGTTCGAGCGAAATTGTTTGCAGCTGGCCGACCGTATCGATGCCGAGCGATTTCAGCGCGGCTTCCGTCACCTTGCCGATGCCGGGAATTCGGCGCACGGCGAGCGGGGCGAGAAACGCGGCTTCGCTTCCCGGGGCCACCCACACCAGACCCCGCGGTTTCGCCTGATCCCTCGCCACTTTTGCAACGAGGCGTGTGGCGGCGAGGCCACCCGAGCACGGCAGGCTTGTAGTTGTGGTGATTTCGAGCAGCAGCTTATGCGCTGCTGCGAGCGGCGGACCGTGCATGCGCTCAGTGCCGGCGAGATCGAGATAAGCTTCGTCAATCGAGGCCATTTCGACAACCGGAGAAAATTTCGCGAGAATCGTAGCCACGCGATCGCTCCATTCCCCGTAGAGCTGATGGTGGCCATCGAGAAAGATTGCCTGCGGGCAGAGCTTCGCGGCGGTGCGCAGCGGCATTGCGGAGTGGACGCCGCTTCGTAACTCGCTGCCGTAACCACGCCGCGCTGGTCGCGCTGGCCGCCTACGACGACGGGCAAGCCACGCAGTTCCGGCCGCGCCAACAGCTCAACGGAAACAAAAAACGCGTCCATATCAATGTGCAGAATCGAAGCGGTCGAATCCGCGGAAACCTGCAGCGGGGCGTCGTGCTTGGCGCGAAACTGGGCCAGCTTAGGCATGCATTCCTGTGCAGCAACTATACAATGGGGAATCGGGAACGGGATGAAGCATCAAACTGCGTGGCCGTTTAGGATCGTTCGGCAGCGATCACGCGCGGGATGCCGGCCAGATCGTTGGTCACACTGACGTTCACCCAAGCGGCTTGGCCGTAGAGCAGAGGCCGTACATGATCGAGCGAATCGTATCCAAGCTCGAGCACCAGAATTCCTCTGTGACGAAGCGCCGCCGCTGCCTGTTCGATGAGGCGAGGATAAATTTCAGCGCCGGTCGGGCCGCCAAATAGCGCCGAGGCCGGCTCGTGTTCGCGCACTTCGCGCGGAAGCTCGTGCGACTCATTGCGAGCCACATAAGGAGGATTGCTGGCGATAAGGTCGAATGAGTCCGCTTCCTTCTCAGACTCGAGCAGATCCGTTTGCAGGAATTGAACGCGATCCCCAAGGCCGTGGCGGGAAGCGTTGCGCCGCGCAACTTCCAGCGCCGCATCAGAAATATCCGTCGCGAGCACTTCGGCGTGCGGCAGTTCGTGCGCCAGCGCGACGGCAATGCATCCCGAACCCGTGCCCACATCCGCGATCTGAAGCTGCGGACTGGGAAGGCCGGTGGTCATGTTGATTTTGATTCCCCGCGCTCCTAAGCGCTCCAACGCGACTTCGACGACATGTTCCGTCTCCGCGCGCGGAATCAGCACCGCCGGCGTCACCTCAAATTCGAGCCCCCAGAATTCCTGCTTGCCGGTGAGGTATTGAGTAGGTTCGCCGGCCGCGCGGCGCGCCACCAAAGCGAAATAGCGATCGACGGCCGTGCGTTCGAGCGTGTCTTCCGGATGAGTATAAATCCAGGCGCGATCGCGCCCGAGGACGTGCATCAGGAGCAGTTCCGCCGCAAGCGTATGCGAAGGAACTTTCGCGGCGCGCAGAGCCGCCATGGCCTGGCGCAACGCGGCGCGCGCATCCATGGCAGGTGCCGGCGCGATCACGATTCGTCGAGCTCCTCATTCAACCGCTCGGACTCGAAATGCGTGACTAGCGAATCCACCAGCGGCCCGATCTTTCCGTCAATGCCTTCGGTGAGCTGATGCAGTGTGAAATTGATGCGATGGTCGGTGATGCGGTTCTGCGGGAAATTGTACGTGCGAATTTTTTCGGAGCGATCGCCGGTCTTAATCTGGCCTTTGCGCTCGGCAGCAAGCGCGGCATGCTGTTTCTCTTGCTCGATTTCGTATAAACGAGAGCGCAGCACGCGCATCGCTTTCGCGCGATTCTTGATTTGCGACTTTTCGTCCTGCTGCGAAACCACGAGCCCGCTGGGGATATGGGTAATGCGTACAGCCGAATAGGTGGTGTTCACAGATTGCCCGCCCGGCCCCGACGAGCAAAAAGTATCAATACGCAAATCCTTCGCTTCGATTTTAATATCGATATCTTCCGCTTCCGGCAGCACCGCCACCGTGGCCGCCGAGGTGTGAATGCGGCCCTGCTGTTCGGTGGCAGGGACCCGCTGCACCCTATGCACACCGCTTTCGTATTTCAGCTTGGAATAGACTTTCTTGCCTTGAATGGCCGCGACCACTTCCTTCATTCCGCCGATGGACGAAGGCGAGCTTTCCAGAATTTCCACTTTCCATCCCTGTGATTCGGCGTAGCGCGAATACATCCTGAAAAGCTCGGCCGCGAATAACGAAGCTTCGTCACCGCCTGTACCGGCGCGGATTTCCACGATTACGTTCTTTTCATCGTTGGGATCTTTGGGAATGAGCAGAAGCTTCAATTCGCGTTCGACGGGCGCGAGGCGCGCCTCCAGCTCGAGTTGCTCGTCATGCGCCATTTGTTTCATTTCAGCGTCGGTCGATTCGGCGTACAGCTGCTT
>Ga0306924_10005299_pt1 | contig 12689 bp, 10 predicted proteins | sample sta12Can44000111_FD_203756 | JGI IMG/M metagenome (GOLD analysis project Ga0306924, IMG submission 203756) | Lab enrichment of tropical soil microbial communities from Luquillo Experimental Forest, Puerto Rico - statanox.12C.anox.44.000.111 (v2)... | ecosystem: Environmental > Terrestrial >... | reverse complement strand
GGAAGAAAGGGAAGAGGGGAGTGGTAAAAGTTATGTTCCCCTTTGGGTGACATACTGGGCGCCAAATCTATGTCCCCCTTTGGGGTACACCTCGAACGTTTTCGGGCCGATTTTGGATCGTCAGTATGTCCCCCTTTGGGGTACGAGGTGTCCCCTTTTGGGGCAAGGGATTCTGTTTTTTTTCTTCTCCGGGTCGTCGAACGGCACACCGTCCCACCGGTCGAAGTCGCGCGTCGCTGCAATGTAGGTCCCCTTGGCATCAAACGTCGGGGCTTCGGTGATCCGCCAGTGCGCCGCGATGCCCTCGCCATCAACGCCCAAGCACGGGCCAGTCGTCATGACGATGAAGCCGTAATATTCAAGTTCACGGTACCACCGCTGCACCGATCTTATCGACTTCGTTCCGAGATCATTCGCCGCGTTGCGATAGGATCGAAAAAATTTTCCGTTATTCAGATTGTCATGGCGGAGATAGCCGTGAAGGACGTGATAGAGGCAGCGCGCACCGTAACTCATCGCTTTCCAGGCCGGCGTCTGCACGGTAGCGCGGATGATGGGGATGAACGGCGGCAGCCGGCCTTTGCGGCGTTCTTTTCTGCGGCTCATGAGGCCACCAACGCGCGCTGGCGCAGTCGGCCAACTTCGATCACTACGCCGCCGCTGCTAAGTGTGGCCTCCCACTTTCGGTCGAACAGCTCGGATGCCAGCACGGCCGCCGGGCCTAAAATGGGGATGCTCGACTGCTTTTTTGCCCTTTGCAGGGCATTGTTTTCTTTGCTGATTTTTGTGCATTTCGCTTCCCCTCCGGTATCCCCTATCAGGAACGCCTTTCGAACGCGCCTAGGATTGTTTTTGCGATTTCGACACCGAGTCGAGCAGACCTGCGGCCGGCGTCCCGACGTGTGTACGATCGGGCGTCCACAGACGGCGCATGCAGTGTTTCGTGTGCGGCCACGAATAGTATCACGACGATTGCCGTCGTCCCGAAAGTTTCTCATGTGCAAACTTCCTTTGCCGGCCTTCGCGGTGACACGCGCGCGCCGGTTTTCTTTCGGCGGCGCGCCGGCTCAATTGCTTGCTGATGAAATTGGGCTCATGCCGACGACGATTTGGCGCTCGCTCCATCGAGCATTCGCTCAAGCGCTCGTACTGGCACGCGCAGCAGCCTTCCAATTTTGATGACCGGAAAGTCGCCGCGTTGCGCGGCGACATAGGCTGCGTTTCTGGACAAACCGAAATATCGACGCCCTGCTTCCGGGACTGAAATGGTCAGTGGAGTTTCATCACTCATAATTGCATCCTTTACAATACATAACGGGTTACGCAATGACGTTAAAATATACAGGAACACGAGACTTGACGCAAGATGTTTTTGCGTTATAGATTACGCATAGGGATTTGTAGATGGGAGCAGCGCTGAGAAATGCCGCCCAAGTCAAAGCGGGTTCTGCCGGGCAAGCGATACCCGCTGAATATGAGAACCACGAGGGAATTGAGGGACAAGATTGAGGAGGCGGCCATGGCCTCGGGCCGGTCGCTCGTGCAGGAAGTCGAATTTCGGTTGGAGCAGTCGTTCCGGCGGGAGGAGGACGATAGGCGGCGCAAGGAGGAGCTTGAAGCGTTTGGCGTTAAAATCGTCGAAGAGATGCAGAAAAAGGAAACGCCATACATGCGCGCAGTACGGGAATGGGTAGAGCGAACCGACGAAAGGTTGCTGAACCCAAAATTCCTAGAATTCATAAAAAAATACGAGGCCCTAGGCGCGGCCATAGGCAAACCCCTACGCAAGCATGTAGTGATTCCCCTCAAAAATCCGATCCCGGAAACTCCGGAGCCCAAAGTTCCTTTGCCCGAGCCGAAGAAGACGCCGGTAAAAGAACCGGTGAGGGAGACCGACAAAGAGGACTCCAAATGAGAGGCCACATTCGCGAACGGTCGCCCGGTCATTGGGCCATCGTGATCGACGTTCGCGATCCGCAGACGGGCAAGCGCAAACGGCGGTGGCACAGTCTCAAAGGCACCAAGCGCGAAGCACAGGTTAAGCGCGCCGAGTTGATCACCGCGCTAAGCCAGGGAAATTACGTCGAGCGATCCAAGACTACGGTCGCCGAGTTCGTTGGATCCCGAATCAATCAGTGGGAAGCCGACGGTAGTATCTCGGCCAGCAGCGCCCAGCGCTATCGGCAACTTGCCGAAAATCAAATCGCCCCGCACATCGGATTGAAGCCCGTACAGAAGCTAACGCGGCTCGACGTTGAGGCTTGGCATACGACACTTCGCAACGGCGGCCTTGCGGCGCGGACGATAGGCCACGCCCATCGCGTCCTGGGAAAGGCGCTGCGCGATGCCGAGATCGACGGTCTTGTCCAAAAGAACGTCTGCAAGCTCCGCGGCGCGCCTAGGGTGCCCGAAGCTGAGCTGGTGATCGTGCGCGACTTGCCAGCCTTCCTCGCTAAGCTACAGGGCTCGCGCTTTCGCGTTCCAGCAACGGTGGCTTTGTTTAGCGGGATGCGGCTAGGCGAAGTATTGGCGCTGCGCTGGAACCGCGTCGATCTCGATGCCAAAGTTATCCAGGTGCGCGAGACGCTGGAGCAGACTGGTGCTCACGGCACGCGCTTCAAGGCTCCCAAATCGAAGGCGGGGCGGCGGGACATCACCTTGCCGGACATCCTAGTTGAGACGTTGCGCGCGCACCGCATGGCCATGCTTGAGATACGCTTGCAGCTCGGTGCCGGAAAGTTGCCCGATGATGCACTGCTGTTTGCGGACATCGAAGGTAACCCATTTAATCCCAACGCGGCCTCAGCAGCGTGGTCCAACTTCGCCGCCAGCGCTGGTATGCCTGAGGTGACGTTCCACGCGCTGCGACACACTCACGCTAGTCAGTTGATTGATGCGGGCGTCGATATCGTCACGATTTCCAAACGTCTCGGCCACGCGAAGCCAGACATTACATTGCGCGTCTATGCGCACCTGTTCCGCAACGACGACAGTAGGGCGGCAGCAGCGATCAACGCAGCGTTTCGGTAGCAAAGCGGTAGCAACGAACGCTGTTTGTTCTCGTGCGACTACTGCTAGGTCATTGAAAGCACAAGCTGGGAAAGACGTCCGCGCGGCTTAGGCAGGCGATCATCGACATCTCCAACGGCTTTGCGTCACGACGGCCGCGGTGGTGCGATCACTTCCGAATAACGCCATGGCCTGGGCGCAATGGACGGACGCCGGCAAGCGCAGGGCCTTCTCATAGCAAAACCTCCTCATGTTGCGCGCACTCGCGGAGCGGCGCATTGTGCCACCCGTCAATGCTATCCTGCGAGAAAGTCCCCTTCCCGCCCCGCCCCATGACGCGCACATTCGATCGATACCGCCTAGCCGCGATTTTCGCCATGATCCTCGCCAATACCCCGTCGCCGTCACGCGCCGACGATATCGTGCTCAAAGACGCCGCGTCGATGACCGGGGCGGTGATGTGGCTGAGTTCCGGCGCGCCCGGCCTCGTGCTGGCAGTGGTGCGCGGGGACGAATCGGTGGTGCTCGGCTTCGGCGCCACGCGGCCCGGCGGCAAGGTCGCACCCGACGGCCGCTCCATACTGCGCATGGGGTCGATCGCCAAGGTAATGGCGGGGCACACGCTTGCCAGCATGGCGGCCGATGGCACGCTCAAGCTTGTCGATCCGCTCGCCAAATACGCGCCGCCCGGCGCAAAGGTGCCGGCATTCGCGGGGCGCGAGATCACGCTCCTCGATCTGGTAACCTATACGGCCGGGCTGCCGCGCGAACTGCCGGATGTGCCCGATCCGAAACCGGGGGAGAATCCGTTCGCGCGCTTTGAGGCGGATGCGTATTGGCGCTGGCTTGCGCACGCCACGCTGCCGTACGCCCCGGGCTCCGGCGCGATGTACTCTAACCTCGGCTTCGGCCTGCTCGGTGAGGCGCTCGCGAAGGCCGGCGGCAAGCCCTATGCCGCGCTGCTCGCCGAGCGCGTGGCGACGCCGCTGGGAATGGTCGACACGACGACGAAACTTTCTCCGGCACAAATGCCGCGCACCATGACCGGCCTCGACCTCGACGGCGAGGAGGCGCCGCTGTGGGATACGCCGACGGCAATGGATGCCTCCGGCAATGTCTTCACCACCGGCGACGACATGACAAAGTGGATGCGCTGGCATCTCGCGGTCAACGACGCCGGGGGCGCCGAGGTGCGTACCATCGACCACGCTCCCTACCGCTGGCACGACGGCCTCAAAGCCGCTGTGGGCGTCGGCGGCGAGAAGATGGACGGGCTCGGACTCGGCTGGATCATTTCGATGGCCAGGGAGAAGCGCCCGCTGATGCTGACAAAGAGCGGCGGCCTCGCCGGTTTCATGACTTACGTGGTGCTAGCGCCCACGCGCGGCGTCGGCGTGTTCGTCGCCGTCAATCGGCTCAACTTTGCCATGTTCGAGGGGCTCACCAACGCCGCGCACGACCTCGTGGCCGATTTGGCGCCACGCTGAGACGCTTGGACAGAGCGCGTTCATCCCTACTTTCACGTGATGCCGCCCCATCTCTTGACCATCGGCCACTCCAACTTGCCGGCCGAGCGCTTCATGGCTTTGCTTACGAGTGCCGGCGTGACCGCTGTGGCCGACGTGCGCTCGGTCCCTTTCTCACGCTGGTGTCCCTGGTTCTCCGCCAAGGCGCTAACAGAGCGGCTCGTCAATGAGGGCATGGCTTACCTCGCGCTGGGCGATGCGCTCGGCGGACGCCCGCGCGATCCGAAGCTTTATCGCGACGGCGTCGCCGACTACGAGGCCATGGCCGCGCGGCCGGAATTCGCCGCCGGGCTCGCGCGAGTCGTGGATGAGACCGCGCACCACCGCATCTGTCTGCTGTGTGCCGAGCGCGAGCCGCTTGACTGCCACCGCTGTCTGCTGGTCGGCCGGGCGCTGACCGAACGCGGACTGAAGCTTGGTCATATTCGCGTCGACGGTTCGGTCGAGCCGCATGCAGCGACGGAAGACCGTTTGCTCACGCTCGCTGGCGGCGACGCAGACCTGTTTTCTGATCGTGGCGAACGTCTCGCCCATGCCTATCGCCGTCGCGCGCACGCGGTTGCCGCGCGTTTGAAGGCGTGAATGGCAACGGTAATTCGTCACCTTCGGGAAGCAATCGTCGTCAAGCTCCGCTCATCTTGCTTGACGGGAGGAATCTCGCGGGTTACCCGGCCGCATGCGGAGCCCGGGGGCGACTCGGGCTCGCGAGGGGCGGCGGAACTCTCGATCGGATGCAAGCATGACGACCATCATGGCGTCGAACGGCGCAGCCGGGCGCAGGATCGGACGATGCGCGGCCGCGCTCCTGTTGGCTGGATTGCTCCTGCCCGTGAGCGCGATCGCGCAGGACAGGGGCACCCTCAATCCGAAGCCGCTGCCGCCGCTCGCCAAACCGGACGATCCCGCAACGCCCGCCAAAGAGCTGTTCGGGCGCAAGACCGCGCCCGCGCCTTTGCAAGCGCGCACGATCGGCTTCTATTCCAAAGGCTGCCTCGCCGGCGCCGTAGCGCTGCCGATCAACGGGCCGACGTGGCAAGTGATGCGACTCTCGCGCAACCGCAATTGGGGTCACCCGAACCTGATCGCATTCCTCAAGCGTCTTTCAGCGCAGGCGCCCAAGACCGGCTGGCACGGACTGCTGGTCGGCGATCTGTCGCAACCGCGCGGCGGCCCCATGCTCACCGGCCATGCCAGCCATCAGGTGGGGCTCGACGCCGACATCTGGCTCACGCCCATGCCCAACCGCGAGCTGAGCCGGCCAGAGCGGGAGGAGATGTCGGCGACTATGGTCGTCGCCGAAGACCGCCGGGACGTCGACCCGCAAGTGTGGACCCCGGCGCACCTGAACTTGATCAAGGCCGCCGCGAAGGACCCCCAGGTCGCCCGCATCTTCGTCAATGCGGCGATCAAGAAAGCATTGTGCCGCGACGCCGGTAGCGACCGCCATTGGCTCGACAAGGTGCGGCCGTGGTGGGGCCACGACTATCACTTCCACGTGCGGCTCCATTGTCCGTCCGATAGCCACGATTGCAAGCCGCAGCCGGAGCCGTCGGCCGACGACGGCTGCGGCCACGACCTCGACTATTGGTTCACCGACGCGGTGCTCCACCCCAAGCCCTCGCCGCCGTCGAAGCCAAAACCAGGACTGAGGATGGCCGATCTTCCCGCCGCCTGCCGGCAAGTCCTGCTGGCGCCGTAAGCGAAGTAGCCCCGATTGAAAATCGGGGGCGACACCGGCGAAGGCTTCCCGCATTCGGCCAGATTCAATGCGGGCTGCGCGGCTGCACTGATTTCGCTTGGCCGCAAACCGCTGTAGATTCGTCTGCATGACCGGAGGCACTGCGAGGAAGCCCAGCGGGCGCGAGCTTGCGATCCTGCGCGAGCTCGAGAAAAAGGTGCTGTGGCTCGCCAGCTGGACCATCCACCACGCCAACCACGTGCGCGATAACGTCGACGGCGTGAAGGTCGGCGGACACCAGGCCTCGTCCGCCTCGCTCGCCAGCATCATGACGGCGCTCTATTTCCGCGCGCTGCGGCCGCAAGATCGCGTCGCCGTCAAGCCGCACGCCAGTCCGATCTATCACGCCATCCAATATCTGCTCGGCCGCCAGAGCCGGCAGAAGCTCGAGGACTTTCGCGGCTACAAGGGCGCGCAGAGCTATCCCTCGCGCAGCAAAGACACCGACGACGTCGACTTCTCCACCGGCTCGGTGGGCCTCGGCGTGGCGCAGACGCTGTTCTCCGCGCTCGTGCAGGACTATGTGCGCGCGCACGGCTGGGGCTTGGAGCAGCCTGAAGGCCGCATGATCGCCCTCGTCGGCGACGCCGAGCTCGACGAAGGCAACATCTTCGAGGCGATCCTCGAAGGCTGGAAGCAAGGCCTGCGCAATTGCTGGTGGATCATCGATTACAACCGCCAGAGCCTCGACGCGGTGATCCGCGAGGGCCTGTGGGCGCGGTTCGAGGCGCTGTTTCAAGCCTTCGGCTGGGACGTCGTCATCCTCAAATATGGCACGCTGCTGGAGGAGGCGTTCCGCGAGCCAGGCGGCGAGCGCCTGCGCGCATGGATCGACAATTGCCCCAACCAGCTTTACTCCGCGCTGGTCTTCCAGGGCGGTGCCGCCTGGCGCAGGCGGCTCCTCGACGAGATCGGCGACCAAGGCGACGTTACACGGCTGATCGAGGCGCGCTTCGACGAAGAACTTGCGCGGCTGATGACCAATCTCGCGGGCCACGATCTGCCCTCGCTGATCGAGGCCTTTGGCAAGGTCGATCACGACCGGCCGATCTGCTTCATCTGCTACACGATCAAAGGGTTCGGGCTGCCGTTTGCCGGCCACAAGGATAATCACGCCGGACTGATGACGCCGGCGCAGGCGGAAAGCTTGCGCGCCGCGATGAACATTCGCCCCGGGCACGAGTGGGACAAGTTCGAAGGGCTCGGCATCGCGGCCAGGGAGCTGCAGCAATTTCTCGAGCACGTGCCGTTCGCAGCTAGCACCCGCCGCTATCGAGCCGCGCCCATCGAGGTGCCGGCGGAATTATCGGTGACGATCCAGCCGGTGATGTCGACGCAGGCCGGCTTCGGCGCGCTGCTCAACGAGCTCGGCCGCGCAAGACCCGCCATCGCGGAACGCATCGTCACCACCTCGCCCGACGTGACCGTCTCGACGAATCTCGGGCCGTGGGTCAACCGGCGCGGATTATTTGCGCGCGAGGCGCTCGCCGACACGTTCAAGAGCGAGCGCATTCCCTCCACCTTCAATTGGGATTTTTCGCCCAAGGGGCAACATATCGAGCTCGGCATCGCCGAGATGAACCTGTTCATTCTGCTCTCCGCGCTCGGACTCTCGCATGCGATCAACGGCGAGCGCCTCATCCCGATCGGCACGCTCTACGATCCGTTCATTCAGCGCGGGCTCGATGCGCTCAATTACGCCTGTTATCAGGATGCCCGTTTCATCCTGGTGGCGACGCCATCGGGAATCACGCTCGCTCCGGAGGGAGGTGCGCACCAGTCGATCGCAACCCCGCTCATCGGGCTCGCGCAGGACGGGCTCGCCGCCTTCGAGCCCGCGTTCGTCGACGAGCTAGCGGTGATTCTCGCCTTCGCCTTCGACTACGTCCAGCGCGATGCCGAGGGAGAAGCCTCCGAGCGCAACTGGTTGCGCGACGAGACCGGCGGCTCGGTCTATCTGCGCCTCTCCACGCGGCCGATCGAGCAGATCAAGCGGACGATGACGTCCGAGCTACGGCAAGCCATCGTCGACGGCGCCTATTGGCAGCGTCCGCCCGGTCCGAATTGCCAAGTCGTCGTCGGCTATACAGGGGCGGTCGTGCCGGAAGCGATCCAGGCGGTGGGGCTGATGGCCGAAGACCGCCGTGACATGGGCTTGCTTGCCGTCACTTCTGCGGACCGTCTCAACGCCGGCTGGACCGCGGCGCAACGCGCGCGCGAGCGTGGCCTCGTGCACGCCCGCTCGCATATCGAAAAGCTGTTGGCCGATGTGCCATCCCACTGCGGGATCGTGACCGTCATCGACGGCCATCCGGCGACGCTCGCCTGGCTCGGCGCCGTGCACGGCCATCGCGTGCGCGCCCTCGGGGTCGAGCATTTCGGACAGACAGGCTCTATTCCGGAGCTCTATCGGCACTACGGTATCGATGCCAATGCGATCGTCGCCGCGGCCGCAGCGCTGACGCCGGGCCGGCCGATCCGGCATCTCAAAGCGCTGCCGTAGGATGGCAACCAGCGACATAAGATCGGTTGTGGATTGGCTGGTTGATGGCGCACGCTCGACGATGCAGGCTCACGAAGTGCTGGCAGAGCTGTGCGACCGGCTGGTCGGTTGCGGCATTCCGCTCTGGCGGGTGGCGGTATTCGTGCGCACGCTCCATCCGCATATCATGGGGCGCCGGTTCATTTGGCGGCCGGGAGCCGGCGTTGAAGTGCGGGACGCTCCGTTCGACCTGCTCGAGAGCGCGGAATTCCGGGACAGTCCGGTCGCGCACGTTTACGCTCGCGGGAAGCCCATTCGCCGGCGGCTTGCAGACGCTGATTGCAGCATCGAGTTTCCGATGCTCAAGGAGCTGCAGGACGAAGGCGTGTCGGATTATTTGGCCTCGCCGCTCCTTTTCACCGACGGCGAGATTCACTTGGCGACCTGGACGACGCGGCAGCCAGGTGGCTTTACCGACGCGCAGATCGACGGAATCGAATCAATCGTTGCTCCCCTCGCACGGGTCGCTGAAGTTCGCGCCCTTCGGCGAACCGCGAGCAATCTCCTCAATACGTATGTCGGTAACAACGCTGGCGAACGTATTCTCGCCGGCCAGATACGGCGCGGCCACACCGAAGCGATCTATGCCGCAATTTGGCTGTCCGATATGCGTGGATTCACTTTGTTGGCCGACCGTGTGCCGCCGCAGACCCTGGTTGAATTGCTTAATGGATATTTTGACTGCCAAGTTCCTGCGATCCTCGACCGTGGTGGCGAAGTTCTCAAGTTCATGGGCGACGGCCTGTTGGCAATCTTCCCGATCGAAGACAATCCCGACGAGGCTTGTGCACGGGCATTGATCGCCGCGTATGAAGCGCGCCGACGTATCGCTGCTCTGAATAAGCACGAGCGAGACGCGGTGCGTTTTGGATTGGCGCTGCACGTTGGGGAGGTATTGTACGGCAACATAGGCGGCGGAAACCGACTGGATTTTACCTGCATCGGTGCCGCTGTGAATCTGGCCGCGCGGCTCGAGAAACTTGCCAGCAAATTGGGCCGCACGATTCTCGCTTCTGACGAATTCGCCCGCCATTGCCGAGGCGATTTTCAGCCGATCGGCAAATTCGCGCTCGCGGGATTTGCCGCACAGCAGACCGTGTTCGGCGTTGCTGATGAGGCAAACGATACCGTTTCGATGTCCTGATCTACCGCCGGATTTTGCGACGGGCCTGATCGCTCGGGACGCGGCGCGAGCCCGGACCGGGGCGCGGTGGCGACAACGCGCATCCGCTGTCGCGGGGACAAGCGCGGTCAGGCCGCCGTCCAACCCGGCCGGATCGTTCCCGCCACGCCATCGAACGCGGCGTCGGCGAGCTCGCAGACGAGCAGCCGCGCCGGATCGACCGGACCCGGCAGGGTGGCGCGGCCCTTGGGAATGCGCTTGAAGCCGGCTTTCCCGTAATAAGGCTCATCTCCCACCAGCACGACCAGCCGGTGACCTTTGGCTTTCGCTTCGGCGAGCGCGCGCTCGATCAAGGCATAGCCCACGCCGCGCTCGCGAAACGCCGGCTCCACAGCCAGCGGGCCGAGCAGCAGCGCCTTATTCTCGCCGATGCGAATGGGCGAGAGCCGCACCGAGCCGATCAGCAGCGTGCCGATCCGCGCGGTGAACGACAAATCGAGCCGATGGCCGCTGCCCTCGCGCAGCCGGTACGCCGACTTGGCATAGCGCCCCGGACCGAACGTGCGCTCGTGCAGGCGCTCGATCGGCACCGTGTCGTCGGCCGTTTCCGGCAGGATAGTGAGCGACAAATCGGTCATTTGCTCAGGCTGCGCGCTTAGCATTTGCCAGGCATGAGGTCCATTGCCGGAGCCAAAAGCCGTTGCCAGTTGGGCGAGGAGGTGCAGGCGTCCGCGCTAATGACTAGATCATCTGCGGGGATCCGGACAGGGACAATGACATGGGCCTACTGGTCGAGGGCGTGTGGCGGGACGAGCAGCCCGGCGAGCGCACGCCCGACGGGCGCTTCCTGCGCCCGACCACCAGCTTTCGCAACTGGGTGACGGAGGACGGCAGCGCGGGGCCGACGGGCAAAGGCGGCTTTGCCGCCGCGCGCGACCGCTATCACCTCTATGTGGCGCTTCCCTGCCCATGGGCGCATCGCACCGTGATCATGCACATGCTCAAAGGTCTCGAGGAAGTGGTCTCGATGTCGATCGTCGAACCGCTCTACGGCCCGCACGGCTGGTGGTTCGGGACAAGCCCGGGCACCACTCCGGATACCGTGAACGGTGCGAGCGAGCTCGCCGAAATCTATCTGCGCGCCGAGCCGCGCTATACCGGTCGCGTAAGCGTACCGGTGCTGTGGGACAAAGAACGCCGCACCATCGTCAACAACGAATCGGCCGAGATCATCCGCATGTTGAACGGGGCCTTTGGCAGGTTCACCAACGTGCGCACGGACTATTATCCTGCGGCGCTGCGCAATGAGATCGATCGCGTCAACGCGCTCGTCTACGAGAACGTCAACAACGGCGTCTATCGCGCGGGCTTTGCCACCTCGCAGCAGGCCTATGAAGACGCGTTCCGCGCGCTATTCGGAGCGCTCGACGAACTCGAGCGGCGGCTCTCGCGGCAGCGCTATCTCGTCGGCAAAGAAATTACCGAGGCCGACTGGCGGCTGTTCACGACGCTCGTTCGCTTCGATGCAGTCTATTACAGCCACTTCAAATGCAACCTGCGCCGCATCATCGATTATCCGAACCTCTCCAATTACCTGCGCGACCTCTACCAGCAGCCAGACATCGCCGCGGCCGTGAACATCGATCAGATCAAGCGGCACTACTACGCCAGCCAGCGGCACGTGAACCCGACCGGCATCGTGCCGCTCGGGCCGCAGCTCGACTTTCTGGCGCCGCACGACCGCGGCAGGTTCGAGAACTAGGCTACGTCCGCTGCTGAAGTATCACCGCGGCGCAGGCGCTGCGTGGCGTCCAAATCCAGCCGCCCATCCGCGTCGATGACTACGCCATAATCGCGCCGGGCGTCCTGCGCGCTGATGAAGCCGTCGAGCACGTCCTCGAGCACGCGCTGCGGATCGCGCGTACGCGGATCGCCGACGCCGCCGCCTCCCGGCAGCTCGAGGCGAATGGCGTCGCGCGGCGGCACCGTCTGCCGCCCCTTGGGCCGAATGGGCCGGCCGGAGCGCAGCGACACCGCGCCGCGCGCGCACGCGCTCGAAATTGCAGAGAAGCGCGATCGGCTGGGCGCCAGCGCCTCCGAGCTCGATCACCTGGCCGAGCCCGCCGCGCGATCGGCCGGGACCGCCGGAACTGTCGCGGAATTCGCGTCGATAGAACACGACGGGAGCGACGGTCTCGGTCGCTTCCACGGGGATCGTGCGCACGCCCGACGGGAACGAGGTCGCGCTGAGCCCGTCCTTGGTCGGTCGCGCACCGGCGCCGCCGCAATGGAAGATGACGGTGCTGAATTCCGGCAGCGCGTTGGCGTCGGTCCCCTCCTCGACCTCATCGACCAGCGAGCCGCCGCCGAAGATCTGCGGGTTCCAGAGCGAGGACGCGCCTTCGGCCGGAACGCCGCCGGGCATCACCTGGTGCAGACAGCCGAACACGACGTCGGGCAGCATCTGCCCGACCGTGTGGCGCGCCGCGACCGGCCATGGCCGCTTCACGTTGAGCACGCAGCCTTCCGGCGCGCCGACGCTGATCGGGGCAAGCGAGCCTGCATTGTTCGGCACCTCGGGCGCCACCAGGCATTTGACGCCGAACGCGGTGTAAGCGAGGCAGTAATTGTAGACGACGTTGATGCCATGCGACGAAGCCGGCGAGGTGCCGTCGAAATCCACATGGATGCCATCATCGGAAATGGTCAAGGCGGCATTGAGCACGAGCGGCTTGTCGTAGCCGTCCATGG
>Ga0306924_10005298_pt1 | contig 12691 bp, 11 predicted proteins | sample sta12Can44000111_FD_203756 | JGI IMG/M metagenome (GOLD analysis project Ga0306924, IMG submission 203756) | Lab enrichment of tropical soil microbial communities from Luquillo Experimental Forest, Puerto Rico - statanox.12C.anox.44.000.111 (v2)... | ecosystem: Environmental > Terrestrial >... | reverse complement strand
TTCCGCGATGATTGTGGGCGCAACGCTTGGCTTTGCCCACTTCATGCAAGGCCGGCGCTCGCCAACGGTTGCCAATCCAGGTAAACTACCGGCCGTTCCCGCCGGACAACCTCTGGCAGCTCAAGGCGCCAAACTCTTTTCATTCAACTGCGCCCACTGCCACTCAATCGATGCCACCGGAGACGAAGGTCCCGATCTTTACGGACTCACCAAGTCGGACACGCGGCTGAAAGCGATCATCCTTGGTGGAATCAAGGGCGAAATGCCGTCTTTCAGCAAGAAGCTGAAAGACGGGGATGTCCAGGCTCTCGTCGCTTTTCTGAGGACACTGAAAGGCTGAACAGATACGGGGCCAAAGGCGTACCGGATTGGCGGTCCTTCAGACCGCGACCACTTATTCTAATTCGCAGGTAGGCTGAGGGCGGCCTAAGCTATGGTCGGTTCGCACTTCTGCTGCTTTGAGCACCCCCTCCGGTGCCGATTCCGCGCCAACCGGATCAGGACTTGGAATAAACTCAAATCGTTTCCGATTTAATTAACCGGATGTTAGTAACTACTAACCTACAGAATGTTATGAAACGCTATCCTAGATTATTAACCATTTCTATCGCTGCGACGGGCTCGAGTTTCCTAGCAGCCGGAGCCGGCCTGTCGGCTTCTCGTATCTCAAACCCCCCTCGCCTTGAAAAAGGCGTCGTCGTATCTCTGGAGGAGGCGGCCAAGACCGCTCACAAAGCTAAGGTTAACATTGACCGCCAGGGCGTAATTCTGAAGGGATACGACCCGGTTGCTTACTTCACCTTACATCGGGCCATCAAAGGTAATGCATCGTTCCAAACCAGGTTCGGGGGAGCGACCTACGAGTTCGCCTCCGCGGCGGATAAAGCCGCCTTTCACAAAAATCCTTCCCGATATGTTCCGCAATACGGAGCCTTCTGCGCAAACTATGTGAAGAAGGGCGAGTTGCGTGATATCGACCCGACGGTCTTCTTTATTTACAAAAGCAAGCTCTACGTCTGTTCTGCCGGCGATGAAGCTAAAGAGTTTCGCAGCAATATCGACACAAATATCCAGAGCGCGGATAGCAACTGGCGCCAGTTAACGGGTTCTTGAGAGCAAGGGTCTCCTGCCTCAGTCGGGCGCGAGGGTACACGCGCCGCAAGTCCCAAGGCGGACGGCGGCGGATATTGCATGACGGCTTCCGTCATGCAATATCCGGGCTAAAACCTTGCGGATAGCGTTTTATGCGACCAGTTATTTTCGACACTGATATCGGCACCGATGTAGACGATATTCTTGCCCTTGTACTTCTGGCCAAAGCGCCCGAACTGAACCTGCTTGGGGTTACAACCGTTTATGGGGACACCAATTTTCGCGCGAAAATCGCCAGGAAGACAACGCAGATGCTGGGACGGGACGACATAAAGATCGTTCCGGGAGAAAGCCGGCCACGGAGTGGACGGCACGTTCATTGGGCGGGGCACGAAGGCGAAGGGATCCCGAATCTGGATGCGGTCGAGATCGAGCAGTCGCAACCAGGACCGGCTTATATCAGTGAAGCCGCCGAGGTCCTGAACGGCGAACTGGAAGTGATTGCGACCGGACCGCTAACAAATATTGCCCGCGCCATCACCGAAGCGCCGGCCTCATGCGCGAAGATCGAACACCTTTACATCATGGGTTGCGCGTTCTGGATGCCCGGGGCCGAGCACAATATTAAGTGCGATGCCGAGGCGGCCCGCGTTGTCTTTGCCAGCGGGATTCCGACGACGGTGATCAGCCTGGATCTGACAACCAGAGTCTGGCTGGGACCAAATAAACTTCCTCAAATCGCCGCCCTGCCAAACGGGCTCGGGGCAATGCTCGAAAATCAATTGATTCGCTGGTGGGAATACCGACATGTGCAGGGAAGCAGTCCGCATGATCCTTTAGCGGCGCTGGCGATGGTGCATCCCGATCTGTTTCGATTTGAGAACTGGGATATCGAAGTGCATGGCGAACCGAGCGCGCCGGGTTTCACCAGGCTGACCAATCGCGGCGCCGGCAAAATTCGAATCGGGGTCGATGTATTTGCCAGGACCGCAGAACAGGAAATAGTCGCCCGGATTGCGGCGGCAAACGCTACCAATTAGGCAGATCCGAATCGAAGAGACCTGCGCGCTGCTCGAAATAGAATTTCAAAAATATACCTTAGCCATTTCTATCGGCCTGGCGTTTGGCTTTCCGCAGGTTTGGCTCCCGCCACGTAATTGGTCAAGAGTCCGAGAGTCACCGAGAAATAATGGGCGTCCTTAGTCTCGCCTTGGTAAGGAGGTGTAAGCCCGCCGAACTGAATGTCACCCGTACCGGCAATCAATTTGTAAAGGGCCGCCATCCCTGGTGGACAAGGATCCGGACCGAATTTGCCTGAAGGCAGAATTATTTTCTCCTTCGCAACCTGTAAGTCCTTTTTCCCAATGAACAGCCAGTCAGGCGGAAGCTCTAAAGGGCTGAAGCGGGCCGCCTCGACAAGCTGCAATCCGGATCGCCGAAGCGCGGCCCATTGGGGGGAAGGGTCGATCTTTGCTAATACCGCAAAGGCAGGGAACACCCTATACGAAAGATTCACCACAATTCCATCGGGTTTTTCAAAGCCTTGCCCACCGGGAAGCAAAACGGGCCCGTAACGCAACTGGCGGATCATATGGCGGCGAATATCCTGCGCAATCTGTTTCGAACTGGCCAGGAATGCGGCATCATGCCAATCCTTCCCTGCATTCGCCAATCCAAATGCGATCAACAAATCGCCGTCGGTCGCATCATTCTTATCATCGGCAGCTCCACTCTTATCGTCTGCAACTCCGCTGGATGCCGGCTTCCATCTCCAGGCAAAGAGATGGTCGGTCCGCAGTCGAAGGTGGCTCTGTGTCCATTTCCAGATTCGCTCGAACGCGTCCCGATCCTGATTCAACGCTGCCAGGATCAGACCATAACCCTGCCCTTCAGAATGGGAAATCCGCCCATTAACATCGTCTATCACCCGGCCATCTTCGGACAAGAATTGCTGCTTATAGTCTGCCCAGAAATTCTGTTGCGACCATGCCGGCACAGCTAGATTCAATAACAAGAGAGCTGTCACTCCAACCAAAACCATCCTGAATGACTCGCACAAATAGACCTTCACTTTGTCTTTGGGATGAAAAATGCGGGCTAAGTTCGAGACCGTTCTGGGGCGGCGGTCGAGCGACGAACCACCAGGGTAGGCTTGAAGACGATGGTTTTAGCTGCTGTTTCCCCCTGAATGCGCTGCAGGAGCAGTTCGGCGGCTTTTTCACCCATCGCCTCCGTCGGCTGTGAGACAACGGTCAACGGGGGATCGGCGAATTGAGCCCAGCGGGCGTCGTCAAAGCCGATAAGCGAGAGGTTGCGCGGGACCTTGAGTCGTTTTTGTTGCCGAATGGCCAGGAGCGCCCCAGCCATCATTTCGTTGTTGGCCACGAAGACAGCCGTTGGGGGATGCCGGAGGAAGAGGAGTTTCTGCGCAGCCTCCTCCCCGGACCGCTGGCGAAAATCCCCGAATTCGAGATATTCCCGCGCTACCGGTATCCCGGCCGCTCGGAGTGTTTTGCGAAACCCTTCCACCCGACTGCGCGCGTTCGAAAGATGCATCGGGCCTGAGATCATGGCGATTCGTCGATGACCAAGTCCAATCAAATGACGAGTCGCGATCTCGGCACCGAGATGATTGTCGAGCACGACGGTATCGACGTTCTCGAGGCCGGAGCGGCGATCCAGGTCGATCAGCGGAATAGACTTGTTCTGCAGAACGCGGAGGAGCTCCAGATTGGCTCCGGCAGAACAATGAATCACCCCGGACACCTTACGCTCGATAAACAGCTGCAGCGCGGCTTCTTCATTCTGTCCGGTCTCGTCGGCGTTACAGATCAGGACCGTATAACCATTGACTCGCGCCACATCTTCGACCGCTTTAACGATCGACGACGAGAACGAATTCCGGATATCGGAGACCACGACTCCAATTGTCCGCGTGGATTGGGTGCGGAGGGAACGTGCGATGCCGTTCATGTGGTAGCCGGAACGCCGGACGGCCTGAAGCACCCGCTCCCTGGTGGCGGGAGCGACAATTTCCGGCCGGCTCAGGGCCCGGGAAACCGTGGCGGTGCTGAGATTCAGCTTCCGGGCGAGGTCGCGAAGATTCATGGGAAAACAATGAAGGGCTGGCCCCAATGAGCTTGACCGTACCAGGGTGATACCTTAGCGTGCAATCGATTGCAAACCTGTAGTGTGCAGACCCCCCGGAAATCGGCAAAGCGTTGCTGGAGTCGTCGACCCGAATGAAGCGGTTGCGGCCAGTGCGAGAATTGCTTTCACACGGACCGTATGCGAGATCGGGTGATTCCGCCAGGCGGGTTGCAACGTTTGAAAAACATCCCCATTATGGCCGAAATCAAGTTGGAAAATAGCAGCTCAGACCAGACGTCTGATGTGGCAGAGAGCATAACCCGCAGAGAACTGTTCAAAAAGGGTGGTAAAATTGCGGCTGCCGCGGCGGTATCATCGGTATTCTCACCATTCTTTATTCACTCCGCGCGAGCGGCAACGAAGACGCTCTCGTTCTGGCAGTTCTACGCCCCAAATGCCGCCTCGGGTCCCCAAGGCAAGTGGTTTGAGGATTGTGTTACCGCCTGGAATGCGAAGAACGACGTGAAAGTCGCCCTGCAGTACGTACCGAACAATGACTATATGAACGGTTCCAAGCTGCAGACGGCCTTTGCCTCCGGCCACGGTCCGGACATTTTTATCATCAGTCCGGGCGACTTCCTTCGGTACTACAACGGGGGAGTCCTGACCGACCTCGCGCCGTACATGGAAGAGGAAGCGAAGAAGGATTTCTACCCGAATGTGATGCGAACCCGGGAGGTGGACGGCAAGATCTACGGGCTCCCGATGGAAGTGGAGCCGATGGCAATGTATTACAGCGTCAAAGCGTTCGAGGATGCGGGTCTGACCGATAAGGATGTCCCAACCACTTGGGACGGCTTCCTGGAAACCGCCAAAAAGCTGACTAAAGGGAAGCAATTTGGCTGCTTGTTCGAAACGACCCCTGGCTATTATCAAACATTCACCTGGTACCCATTCCTGTGGCAGGGAGGAGGCGAGATCGCGACACCCGATGGAAAGAAGAGCGCCTACAACTCACCGGCTACAGTCCAGGCGCTCAAATTCTGGCAGGACTCGATTAAGCAGAATGTCGCTTCCCGCAATTATCTCGGGGGCGGTGTCTGGGATGTCGTCGCGAATTTGGCGTCAGGCTACTGCGCCATGCAGAACGTCGGAATCTGGGCCGTGAGCGCTCTGCGCGACAATGCCAAGGACTTCAAGTACGGAGTTTTCCCGCTTCCTGTCCCGCCGGGCGGAAAACCGAGCAGCGACCTGGGGGGATGGGCCTTTGTCGCCAACGCCAAGGGCCAGAATCCCGAGGCGGCAGCGAAATTCATTGTCTGGGCCCTCGGGTCGATGCAGGAGGATTCGATCCAGAGAGTCGTTGATTGGTGCATCAAAGCAAAGAGCGATGTTTCGCCGCGCAAATCTGCGATGGACAAGGGAACCGCCGCCGGCGGGTACGACAGTGCCCCGATGAAAATGTTCAAGGACGTCATCTTCCCGACTGGTCGAGGCGAGCCCCGCCTCGCACCCGAAGTTTACAAGGCAGTTTCAGACTCCATTCAAGCCTGCCAACTAGGCGGAACGGATCTGAAGCAGGCGGCGGAGCAGGCTTCTGGACAAATCGACAGTTTCCTGGCGGGTTATTCCGGAGCGCCAATGCTTTGATGGAACCCGTTTGGATCGTGTCCTGAAACCACCCAGCGCTTTGTAGTCTTCATCGCATGGATGACCTGACTCGGTTGTCTCCCGAAGAATTGGGACGCCCAATCCCGCAGCCGGGAGACAATCGAGAGCGCGAGGAAAAGCGGTCTCGACGGCGCGGGCGGACTTTTTGGACACGCTCGCGCAAAGAGACGCTCGCGGCGTGGTTCTTTATTCTCCCCGACTGCGTCGGGTTGTTCATCTTCGTTGCGATTCCGATGGTGCTCGCGCTGGGCCTGGGCTTTTTCAGCGTGGATGGCTTCGGCGGATATAAATTCGTCGGCCTGGCAAATTACTACCGGATGCTTCGGGATCCGTTGTTTCTGAACAGCGTGGGCGTAACGGTGGTCTACGTGCTCTGCATTGTTCCCGGTCTGTACATCACCGGCCTGGGGCTTGCGTTGCTCGTGCAGCAGAAGATCCCGTTTATCGGCCTTTGGCGGAGCCTGTTTTTCATGCCGTTCGTGGTCAGCCTGGTTGTCATTGCCCTGATCTGGAAGGTGCTGCTGATCGACAAGATCGGCTTCATCAATCGGATGCTTGACCTTGTCGGTCTCCAGGGCCGCGCCTGGCTTGGCGATCCAAGCCTGGCGCTCGGCGCGGTCCTGTTCGTGACGATCTGGTTCCTGATGGGCTACTACATGATCATCTTTCTCTCGGGACTGCAGGACATCCCCCGGGAATATTACGAGGCGGCAAGAATAGATGGGGCGAGCTCCTGGAAAGTGTTCGCCCACATCACGCTGCCACTGTTACGGCCGACGAGTTTCTTTGTCCTCCTGGTCTCCACAGTGTCAGCTGTTTCGGGTTCCCAGGCATTCGACCTGATCTATGTCATGACAAATGGCGGGCCGGCCAACTCGACCGCCCTGGTAGCCTTCTACATCTATCAGCAGGCCTTTAAATTCAACAACTATGGCTACGCTGCCGCCATGGCGTCTGTCGTGGTTGTGGTTCTCATGGCCTTGACCGTTCTGCTATTTGCACTGACACGCGGAGGACGGTTTCATCTCCAATAGACCGGTATGAAGCCGCAAAGCTCCTTTCGACTTACGCGATGGCTGTTGACCTTCGGGACCGCAACGTTTGCAATTCTAACTGCATCGCCCCTGGTTTGGATGCTCTCCGCATCGCTCAAGGAACCGAATGATATCTTCAACTCGAGCCTGATCCCGCAACACCCGACCCTGGATAACTTCCGGTATGTGTTCACGCAACTTCCCTTTATTCGTTATATTCTGAATACTTTCTTCGTCGCGGGGACGATCACTGTAGTTGCGCTTCTGTTCCATTCGATGGCTGGGTTTGCTTTTGCCCGCCTTCGCTTCCCGGGTCGCGAGACGATCTTTCTGACTATCTTTTCGACCTTTCTGGTTTCATTGCAGGTGATCATCGTCCCGCTGTTCATCCTGGTGCAGAAAATGGGGATAGTGAATACCTACGCGGGGTTGATCATTCCGGTAGCGTTCAACGCGTTTGGGATATTTCTGCTGCGCCAGTTTTACCTGGGAATCCCGATTGATCTTCAAGAAGCGGCTATTATCGATGGGGCGAGTTACTGGGGCATTTACTGGAACATTATGCTTCCTCTCAGCCGTCCGATCTTGTCGGCCTTGGCCGTATTCTTTTTCCTGGTAAACTGGAACGCATTTCTCTGGCCGTTAACCATCACGACCGATCAGAACCTCTGGATGGTTCAACTCGCGATCGCGAGCTTCCAGGGTCAGTATTCTGCGGCCTGGAACTATATTATGGCTGCATCGGCGGTTGTTGCCTTACCGACGCTTATTCTCTTCTTCGTGTTTCAACGGCAGCTAGTCGAATCCATCAAGACCTCCGGCATCAAGTGAGTCAATGAATATGGAAACAGCCTTCAACGGACTTGGCATGTCACTGGGGAATCTATGCCGGCTCTCTGCCGCACAGACGCGATCGATCAGTGCCGAAAATTTCGACGGGAGCAAGGGCAAAGCTGGAATGGCGACGGAGGGAACAGGCGCAGTTCCCGCGCGGGAATTGGGTCAGGGATGGAAGGTCTCGCCCAGCATCGACCTTCCCGGGCACGGCACCGTCGCATTGGCAAACATTCAAGGCCCCGGTGCGATTCAACATATCTGGCTGACGGTACATCCCGACAACTGGCGCAGGCTCGTTCTCCGAATTTTCTGGGATGACGAAGAACATCCATCGGTCGAAGGGCCGTTGGGGGACTTCTTCTGCAACGGGTGGGGCGTTCGCTGTAATATTGCGTCGCTCCCCGTAGCAGTAAATCCGGCCGGTGGTTTCAATTGCTATTGGGAGATGCCTTTCCGCAAAAGCGCGCGAATTACCCTGGAGAATCTGGGGGCCGATCTCGTGCCCGGCTTCTACTGGCAGATTACCTATGCGTTGACCGAGATACCCGAAGACAGAGGTTATTTCCATGCCCAATGGAGACGGTCCAATCCGCTTCCGTATAAGACCGTTCACACTATTGTCGACGGGGTTCGCGGGCAGGGACACTACGTCGGGACCTACCTCGCCTGGGGAGTGAATAACAACGGATGGTGGGGCGAGGGCGAAATCAAATTTTATCTGGATCACGATGACCGGTGGCCGACCATTTGCGGCACGGGAACCGAGGACTATTTTGGCGGCGCCTGGAATTTCGAGCATCCGCCTGGCCAATATGGGGTATTCTGTTCCCCTTATTCCGGGTTGACACAGGTAATCAAACCCGATGGGCTCTACCGGAGCCAGCAGCGGTTCGGTATGTACCGCTGGCATATTATGGATCCGATCCGGTTCCAGGAAGATTTGAGGGTAACAATCCAGGCCCTTGGCTGGAGATCGAATCTGGAAGGACAACGCCGCTATCTGCCGTTGCAGGACGACATCGCGTCGACGGCATTCTGGTACCAGGCGGAACCGCACGCGCCGTTTCCGACCTTACCCGATCTCAACGGGTTGGAGGTCATTTAGCCAGCCTGTTGCGAAATGCAGGTAGAAGCTCCCGGTTTCAAAAATCTTTGCTTGCCTGAGGGAGGCTGCCGAGTCAAGACCCTGGTATGGACCGCGATCAACTACGAACCATACAGGCTCCCTTGAAGCAAAGGTACCTTACCGATCCCGCGTCCGCACTTGTGACACTGCGGGCCGAAGGCACTCTTGGAGAAAATGCCACTTGTAGCATCGCAACAGCTCGCGCCTTGATCGAAGCCGGTCTCCACCCAGGTACCGGCGGCACTGGTTTGGCTGTTTGCTCGGGGGATATGCTCTTACAAGCGTTGGTCGCGTGCGCCGGAGTCACGGTCGGCGCTGTTGCTACAGCACTCGGCGTCCAAATGAACGGCGGTGCTGTAACCGCGGAAGGTGACCTGGATTTCCGAGGTACTTTAGGCGTTGCCAGGAATGTCCCGGTGGGCTTCAAAGAGATCCGGCTTTCCATTTCCTTGGATACCAACGCTACTTCCAGCCAACGAGAGAAACTCCTGGCGCTGACAGAACGGTATTGTGTCGTTTACCAGACGCTTCTCAATGGCTCGAAAATGAGCATTACTCTCTGATTGGGCAACAGAGCGACGGCCTGGACATAGTTTGAGCGGACAGAAGCGGTACGCCGAAAGGCGTACAGTGGAGCCTGGACAATTTTTGTGTGATCGAATCGCCCGAAGGGCGAGAATAGAACTGCCAGGGCCTCAGCCCATAGGACGTGACTCAAGAGGCGAAGGCGAGTCTCAACAGTGCGGCGCTGTCTTTGACGCCAAAGGCGGCACGTCAGGGAAGCCTAGGGCGAAGCCCTAGGTTTGGAAAAACAACCAAAATCAGCGCTGAAGGCGCGTGACAATAACATATTTATATTCTATTATATACGTGTGCCGCAATCCCTGGCCAACGTTCTTGCGCACTTGATCTTCTCAACCAAGAACCGATACCCGTACCTGGCCGATAAGGCTCTCCGACATCGGACTCATGCTTATCTGGCGGCGGTACTGAAGGATCTGCATTCTCCGGCTTTGATTGTGGGAGGTGTGGCTGATCATCTACACATCCTTTGCCAATTGAGCAGAACTAGTGCCCTCTCTGGAGTCATCGAGCATCTGAAAGTTTCCTCCTCAAAGTGGGTCAAAACCCAAGGAGTTGGGAACTTTAGCTGGCAAAGAGGTTATGGTGCCTTTTCGATAAGCCAATCCCAGGTGATCGATGTTATTTACTACATAGAAAAGCAAGAAGAGCACCACCAAAGGATGACCTTCCAGCAAGAATATCGGCTCTTTCTAAAGCGTTATCGCCTGGCTTTTGATGAGCGGTATGTCTAGGATTGAGACGTGCCTTCGGCGCGTATCCGCAGTTTGGTGACGATCCCCCTAGGGCTTCGCCCTAGGCTTCCCTGACGTGCCGCCGTTGGCGTCAAAGACAGCACTATGCTCCGTTGAGTTAACGCCTGCGGGCTGAAGCTCTGGGCTGTTGAGACGCGGTTCGGCGCGTATCCGCGTTTGGGAACGATCCCTCTAGGCTTTCCTGACGTGCCGCCTTTGGCGTCAAAGACGGCACTGTGCTCCGTTGCGTTCTGCCCGTTAAGTTAGCAGCTTATGGGCTAAAGCCCTGGCCTGTTCTGTTTTCGCCCTTCGCGCAATGCAGTCTTTCGGTCACAGATTTACAAAGGCCGACAAAGGTTTCTTCCGCCAGGCTTAAGCGGCGGTCCTTCCAGTGGAGAGTCCCCCACTTGCGGGTCAGCTTTTTCCGTCCCAGCGGCATGCCGACGAGTGATCCTTCAACGAGCTCTTTTTGCGCAACCCAGGGCGCCAGGATGCTGACGCCGAGATTGAGCTTAACAAGCTCTTTAATCGCTTCCATGTTACCAAGCTCCATAAATGTAAAAAGCACCTGCCCCTTTTCCCGGAAATAATCCTGGATCATCTGGAAGGTGTAGCTCGTCTTCTCATACAGGATGTAATTTTGTCGCGGAATTTGCACCTCCTCGACTTTGCCAGCCTGAGCCCAAGGGTGAAGCGGACTGAGAACAAACTGCAATTCGTCGGTAAAGAGGTGCCGGAACTCGAGTTGCGGTTCGCCGCGCGGCTCCAACACAAGCGCTAGCTCGACCCTGCGTGCGCGCAGCATTTCGATGGCCTCCGGTGTATCCCCGGGCTCAATCGAGATTGTACAAGCAGGAAAGCTTTCTCGAAATTCCCGAAATACTGACGGCAAAAGATATTGGCAGGCCGCTGTCGTAGCGGCTAGCCGCAGACGCCCCGTTCCCCAGCGGCCCAGTTGCTTTAGCTCTTCTCGGGCGATACTCATCTCCTGGAGGATTTTTTCGGCGCGCGCTAACAGCTGTTCCCCCGCCTGTGTCAGTGTCGCTTTTTTGCCAATTCTGTCCAAAAGCCGACAACCGACATCCTCCTCCAGCGCTTTGATAGCGTGGCTGACAGCCGATTGAGTGAGGTGGAGCTGACGCGCAGCCTGCGTGAAACTGCCCGTTCGGGCCAATACCGAGAAGGCGCGAAGCTGCCTGCTGTCAAGCACCGCACCCATCATGAAGCGTATTCATCGTTCCCATTAAAACGTTGAGAGCATCTTTTGAGCCCCGGGACGGACTTCTAGCCCGGATATTGCATCACGATCTCGCCATGCGATATCCGCCACGCAGCCGAAGCCCGTTGCGGCTTGGTTTTGTCCCGCTCAATGACTGCGCGCCGATCGTCATGGCGCACGAGCTTGGGCTGTTCGCGAAATACGATCTGAGTGTTCAACTCAGCCGCGAGATTGGCTGGGCAACCGTTCGCGACAAAATCATTTACGGTGAGCTCGAAGCGGCCCATGCCGTTGCCGGGCTGGTCTTTGTATGCAGCTTCGGCTTGGGAGCGATCCGGGCCGATTGCCTGACAGCTCTTGTCCTCAATCTCCACGGGAACGCGATCACGCTTTCCAATGAGTTGCGGGCGTGTGGGGTGCGTGACGGCAAAACGCTCAAGGCCGAGGTTGAGCGGACCCGCGGAAAGCGACTTTTCACTTTCGGCGTTGCCTTTCCGTTCTCCTCCCACAATTTCATTCTCTGCGAATGGCTGCGTGCGGCTGGGATTGAACCGCAGGTTGATGTTGACATCGTGACCGTGCCGCCCCCGCAAATGTTTCCGAACCTGCGAGCCGGAAACCTTGATGGATACTGTGTCGGTGAGCCGTGGAACTCGCTGGCAGTCATGCGCCGCGCCGGCTGGTGTGCTGCAACCAGTGCCGAGCTAGCGCCCCTGCACCCCGAAAAAGTCCTCATGGTCCGCCGCAATTTTGCCGAGGAGCGAGAAACCGAACACCTTGCGCTCATCGCAGCCCTCATTGAAGCATGCAACTTCTGCGACCGACCAGAAAATCGCGAGCGGGTGACGGAGACGCTGGCGCAGCCGCAATATCTAGATGCTCCGATCCGAGCGCTGCGGATGAGCATGAATGGGACGTTCGATTTTGGTCATGGCCGGGTCGAGAAGGACTCAGACTTCAATGTTTTCTCGCGGCACGGCGCGAACGAGCCGACTTCAGAGAAGGGCGAATGGGTGCTCCAGCAAATGTGTACCAGTGGCGCTCTGAAAGATCCGACGCTCATCCGGCCCGACAGTATCGTCGAACTTTTCCGCGCCGACATTTTTCGCAAAGCAGCTCAGCTCATCAAGAACCAGCACCCGACAAATTAAGTGAAACTCTCCGACTTCAAACGCACTGGCCACTGGCCCACTCTCCTGGCTGCTTTTTTGTACTTTGACTTCAGCTTCATGGTCTGGACCGTGTTGGGCCCGCTCGGTGTACAAATCGGCGAGACGCTTGGGCTGTCGGCAGAGCAGAAGGGTCT
>Ga0306924_10005295_pt1 | contig 12693 bp, 14 predicted proteins | sample sta12Can44000111_FD_203756 | JGI IMG/M metagenome (GOLD analysis project Ga0306924, IMG submission 203756) | Lab enrichment of tropical soil microbial communities from Luquillo Experimental Forest, Puerto Rico - statanox.12C.anox.44.000.111 (v2)... | ecosystem: Environmental > Terrestrial >... | reverse complement strand
CACGCGACACGCCGGAAACTCAGGTAAAACCGGAATGATCACGGAACGACGTGGATGTGGCATCCACGCCTTATCATCCGGAGGCGGGTGCATCTCACCAGTCACGGCAGCGTTCCCGAAGCCCGGCAGCACCGACGGCCGGCGCCGGGCGCGCGCCTCTGGTCCACGATCAACTTCGGCTAAGTGGCATTGTGTTGATACGGCGTGGATCTGGCATCCACGCCTTATTGCGTGCTACGGGCGGTTCCGGAGTGACTGGTGTCCGTTTTCACGTAGGCGGCGGGGCAACAATGGAGTTGGCGAGCTGGCCGGGGCATACCGAGATCTGGCCGGGGCATACCGAGAGCTGGCCGGGACACACCGAGAGCTGGCCGGGACACACCGAGAGCTGGCCGGGGCACACCGGGATGATGACGGCACCCTCTGGCGGCGCCACGCGTGACGCCAGCGTCCGCCAGCAGCCGGGATGCCACGCCAGCTAGCGTGCTAGGCGTTGCTCACAGGAACTGGCCTGGCGAGCTTTCCGTGTCGTCGTTCCAGACCACGGCGACGATCTCGGCGGGGTCGATCACGGCCCATCCGCTCTCGCGCACCAGGCGGATCATGCCGTCCTCGCGGACCTCCACGCCGGTCAGCTTCTTGTTGTGATCGGTGGTGAACCCGATCTGGCCGCTCCTGCTGACGACCATGAATATCGTGCCGGACTTACCGATGAGGGGCCTGAGCAGGCTGCCGATCATCTCGCCGGTCATGGACCATCACCTCCAGATGCCGCTAACAGCAGGATGCCCTGCGAGGGGCGGCCTGGGCTAGGTCAGGAGTGGGGCCAGGCGGCGAACCGGGCGCGCAGTTCGGCGATGTCCCGAGGGCCGAGGCCGAACGAGGCGAACACTCCGTCACCCCACTGGTCCAGTCGCTCCGCCGCCTCGGCGAAGTCCCGGTCGGTCAGGCCCGGATCCAGCCGGCGGGCGAAGCCGATGATCTGTTCCACCGTGTAGCGCTCCAGCGCGGCCGCGGTGTCCACGTAGTCACGCGGCTCGACCCGGCTGGCCAGGGCGCACACCTTGCCGCCCACGACGTCCTCGAGGTCCAGGACGGGGCCGAACTCCATGATCACCGGGCGGCGGGCCCGGTCGAAGTAGGCCATCTGCAGCATCATCTGCTCTCCGCCCGGGGCGGTGACGATCCACTCGGCCATGCCTTCGCCCAGGCCGTAGAAGATGTCGCCGAGACCGCCGGCCTTGTCGCGGCGCTCGGTCCCGAACCCCGCCTCGCGCAGCGCGGCCTCCACCGAGTCGGAGGCGGCCTCCACGCCGCCCTCTTCGTCGCTGAAGACGTCGACGTCCTGGGTGAACCGGTCGATGACCCCGTACGCGATCAGGGCGTTGCCGCCACCCAGCGCGAATCCGTGCGGAGCGGCGGCACGCAGGGCGATGGCGGCGACCTGGCCGTGGAACTCGCTGACCGGCATCAGGCGGCGCTGCGGGGCGCGGCCGCCGCGGCCCGCAGAACCGGGTGCTGGTCCTCCCACGCCTGCCGAACGCCCTCGGGCAGGTACAGGTCGGGCCAGAGGGCGATCAGCGTATTGCCGTCCAGGTAGGTGGTGAGATCCTCCTGGCGGCTCGCTTCCCTGAGCACGATCTGGTAGAGCCAGCGGCGCATGTCCGGGTCGCCGAGGTCGAACGTGTGATCGGGGCTGCTCCAGAACAGCCAGATCGGCAGCTCGACGGTGCCCTCGGCAGGTCCCCGGAGATCGGCTAGGCTGGCGGCGACCACCGCGTGCCGACCGGGACGTGACTCGTACCGGGCCCGGGACACGTCAGGCTGCGTGGTCACCATGAGCCCAGCGTACACCCTCGCCCGGCTCGTGTCGAATATACGATCGACCATGGCCGCCGCTGACCAGGCAAGGTTAACTCGATCCCGCGAGCGTGAGCCCGTCGGCGGCGCCTAACGCGCCACTACGATCGAGACGCTGAACCGGTGCCCAGGCGCGCAGAACCGGAGTGGATAGGACTTGGGCAGCGAGTCCGACGGCTGCAGGCCGCCCTTGCCCGCGATGATCGCGACCTGGCACGGCGGCCGGACCGACATCACGAACACCTGCCCGGGCCTGACCGCGCTGAACCAGGCGCCGGTAACCCCCCTGACCAGGGAGGCCTCGCCGCTGGGAATGCGTTCCAGCGCGCCGCCGCTGGCCAGCGGCGGGAGCCACAGGTGGGAGTCGCCGCTGCGCAGGAGCACGGCCACCGTGTCGCCAACTCGGACGCAGAAGGTCTTCCCGTTGTCGGCCTGGGTGATGGCGGATGCCCCGCCGTGGCATCCGGCCGACCCCGCCGACCCCGCCGACCCCCCGGCGCCGGCCGGGGTGGCCGAGTGCCGGGCGGGGTGCGCCGACGGGGCCTGGACCGATCCGCAGCCGACGGTCACGGCGGCTACCAGGCAAGCCGTCAGACCGGCCTGAATGCGATGCACGGAACTTGGACGCTCCCGGCGGTATCGCGGTTCCGCCGCGCATGGCCCTTCCCGCTCCGCCGGCGTTCCCGGCGCGCAACAATTGCGCACACATAGCGCCAGAACCGCTAGTTCCGGACGCGACCGCGGTCTAAGCTTCGGGGTTGCTCCGAGACGGGCGCTGCGGGAATCGGATGCGCGGGAGGGTCCGTAGCGCACAGCAGGCGAATGAACGGAGGCGCGATGACGCGCGGACGACTACGGCAGTGGCTGGTGCTAATAATAGCTATTGTGACTGCCGGGGTTCTCGGCACGACATCAGCCAGTGCCCGGCCGGTAGCCGGCGCAGCACCATCACCCGCGAAGGCGCAGGCGTGTATCAAGGGCAATCTGCTATGCGCCGAGGTGGAGGACTACGAGGCTGCCTTCGGCGAAAATATGTCGGGCATGATGAGCCGTCGGTCCTCTACTACTCGAACGTCCCCGGGGCGGGCAATCGCAACCAGTGGCAGGTGACGTTGCCCAAGGACCCGCCACCCTCGGTGAAGCCCGGCCGGTCGTGGAGCTTCCAGCTCACTCCGGCGTTCTGGTTCGGCATGGCGATGTGCGACACGGCTCGTATCCGGAACAGGTGAGCACGTGCGCCCCGGACAGCGACTCCAATATCACCACGCTGGCCAAGCATCCGGGCACCGCGTTCATGGAGCTGCAGTTCTACCCGCCGGGCTGGGTCAAGCAGTTCAACAGCCAGAGCTGCGACGCGCGCGACTGGTGCGCCGCGCTGACCATCGACAGCCTGTCGGAGGACCCGGTCAACGGCACCACGCTCAACCAGACGTGCCAGAACCAGATCCTCGGCGGCATCGAGTACGTCAACTTCGCCTTCCTGACGCGTTCGGGAAGCCCGATCGGCCCGCCGAACCCGCTGGACTTCAACCCCTCCACGTCCGGCAACCCGACCAGGCCCAACGTGCTGTTCATGCACCCTGGTGACCGCATCGGCGTCAGCATGCACGACACCGCGCACGGCCTGCAGACGGTGCTGGTCGACAAGAGCACCGGCCAGGTCGGCTCGATGACCGCGTCGGCGGCCAACGGTTTCGGCCAGATCGAGTACGCGCCGACCGGCACGTCCTGCTCGCAGGTCCCGTACGACTTCCACCCGATGTACTCGACCTCCTCGCCGCAGACTCGGGTGCCGTGGGCCGCGCACTCCTACAACGTCGCGTTCGACGAGGAGATCGGTCACTTCGACTACTGCACCGCGGTGAGCAACACCGGCACCTGCACCGGGCTGGAGGGCGCACCTGGTGACCGGGAGCCGACCGACGCCGACGACACCGCCTGCTTCCCGGCCTCGGCCTCGCTGCTGGTCCAGGTGAGCGGCTGCAACGGCACGAACGCGCCCGGATTCGACGGCACCTCCTACCAGCGGGCCTGGCCGGACGGAAACAGGTTCCTTCACCCGACGGCACAACTGTTCTCCAGCCCGCTGACCGGGAGGTTCTTCAACCGGAACTACTCCAGCGTGGCGTTCGAGTCGGACACGCCGCGCATCGAGGCGCCCGACCTGGGCGGGACATGCAACCGGACCACCGGAGTAGGCTGCACCATCGTCCCGCCGACAGACGACGGCCAGCCTGCCGCGTTCTATCCGTTCTTCTCGATCACGAACCCGTTCCTCACCCCCGGCGGCTGCCGGTGGTTCATCGGAAATGACGTGCCCGGCCTGACGGCCAACGATTTCGGCAAGGTCAGCCAGTACGGCACGCTGTTCCCGCAGACCTACCTGATATTCGGCGGCGGTGGTGCCACGCACTCGGTGATCAACGATTTCCAGCAGAACCTCGGGACCAACCCGTGCCCGGCCAGGTGAAAGGCCGTTAGGGGCGCTCGTCGCCCCGGATCATAAGGCGTGGATGCCACATCCAGGTCGTTCATACGACGTGGGTGTGGCATTCACGTTGTCAGGGCCGCGAGAATGCTTACGGCGCAACGACGGAACGGGGAGCTATGCCGGCCGAACCACAGCCTGTCGTCCGCGCGGCGGTCCCGGCGGATGCCGAACGGGTCGCCGCGATCTTCGCGCACTACGTCGCGACCAGCGTGGCGACGTTCGAGGAGGTCGCGCCGACCGCCGCGGACTGGCGGCAGCGGCTCGCCGAACGGGCCGCGGGGAACCTGCCCTTCCTGGTGGCCGAGGACGGCGGGTCCGTCTGCGGCTACGCCTACGCCAGCCCGTGGCGGCCCAAGCCCGCCTACCGGTACACGGTCGAGGACAGCGTGTTCCTCTCCCCCGGCTGCACCGGCCGCGGGATCGGCAGCGCCCTGCTCGGAACGCTGCTGGCCGGGTGCGCGGCGGCGGGCGCGCGGCAGGTCATCGCGGTCATCGCCGACACCGGCTGCGACGCGTCGGCCGCGCTGCACCGCCGGTTCGGCTTCAGCCGGGCGGGCCTGCTGTGCGGCGTCGGCCGCAAGCACGGCCGCTGGATCGACACCCTGCTGATGCAAAAGGACCTGGACCCTTCGGGCCAGGCCCGATGAGCACCGCGTTCACCGCCGCGGAGGGTAACTGGCAGGCCCGGCTGGGCAAGCTGCGGGACGTGGTTCGCCAGGAACTCGTGGCGAGACAGCTGGGACACGAGCTCCCGGCCGCACCTGTTCGGGTCATCGATCTCGGCTGCGGCCAGGGGACGCAGGCCCTCAGGCTGGCCCGGCGCGGGTATGACGTGACCGGGGTGGACGCCTCGGCCGGCCTGCTGGCCCGGTTCGAGCGGGACCTGGCCGCCGAGCCGGCCGGGGTCCGCGGCCGGGTGCGCACCGAGCACGGCCTGATCGAGGACTACGCCGAACGGGCCGGGCTGTCACGCTTCCCCGTCGTCCTCTGCCACGGTGTGCTGATGTACCTGGCCGACCCCGAGCCGGCGCTGCGGGCCATCGCGGCGCTGGCGGCACCGGGCGGCGTGGTGTCGCTGCTGGTGCGCAACGGCGACGCCCTTGCCATGCGGCCGGGGCTGCTCGGTGACTGGGCGGCGTGCCGTTCGGCGTTCGGCTCGGACCGGTACCAGAACCGGATCGGGGTCAGTGCCCGCGCGGACCGGCTCGCCGACCTGACCCGGCGGCTGGCCGGCCACGGTCTGCGGGTCACCGCCTGGTACGGGGTCAGGGTGTTCACCGACACCGCGGCCAGTGACGCCGAACCGCCGGCGGACCTGGCGGCGCTGCTCGACTGCGAGGAGCGGGCCGGGCGCGCCGACCCGTACCGGCAGGTGGCGGCGCTGCTGCACGTCATCGCGCGGAAGGGAGCTTAGTTATGCGGCTGACGGTGCTCGGCGGCTGCGGCGGGTGGCCCGCGGCGGGCCAGGCGTGCTCGACGACGCGATCGCGCTGCGCGAGTTCACGCCGGGAGACCGGCTGGAGGTCGGGCCGTTCGGGGTGCGCAGCTGGCCGCTCCCGCACTGGGTGCAGAACGCCGGGCTCAGGCTGGAAGCGGACGGCCGGGCGCTCGCGTACACCGGCGACAGCGGGCCGAGCCCTGGTCGCCGAGCCCGGCGTCCGGGGAGAATGAGCGGGTGACGGGAGAGCTGTGGCCTAGCCTGCTGGCCGAGGCGTGGACGGCGCTGAGCGCGGATTCGGGCCAGGCCGGCGACGCCAGGCTCCCGGCCGGGCTCGAGGTGCTCTGGGTCAGCGGCGCCCCGGGTAACCTGCCGTCCCGGCTGCCGGCCGAGGACGTGGCCATCGCCTGTACCGGCGCCGCACTGCTGGCCGCCGCGGCCCTGCACGCCCAGCGCGGCGGGGACAGCGGGTCCCGCGGGTCGCCGGTCGCGCGGCTGGACCGCGGGCACGTCGCGGCGGCCTTCCGCAGCGAGGCCTACCTGCGGATCGGCGGCGAGCCTGCCGGGCCGGGCTTCGCGCCGCTGTCGCGGTTCTGGCGCGCCGCGGATGGCTGGGTGCGCACGCACGGGAACTACCCCTGGCATCGCGCGGCGCTGCTGCGGGCGCTCGGCTGCGCCGGTGACCCGGAGCCGGAGCCGGTGGCGGCGGCGATCGCGGAGCTGGGCGCCCGCGAGGCCGAGGACCTGGTGACCGGCGCGGGCGGGATCGCGGCCGCCGTGCGCGGCGAGGCCAGCTGGCGGGCTGAGCCGCCGGGCCAGGCGGTCGCCGCGACGCCGCTGGTGGAAGCCGCGTCGATCGGCAGCGCGCCGCCGCGCTGGCGCCCGGCCGGGGCGCTGCCCGCCTCGGGCATCCGGGTGCTCGACCTCACCCGCGTCATCGCCGGCCCGGTCGCGACCAGGTACCTGGGCGCGCTCGGCGCGGACGTGCTCCGGCTGGATCCGCCGGACCGGCCGGAACTGACCCTGCAGACCTACGACGGCCTGCTCGCCAAGCGCAGTGCGCTGCTCGACTTCGGCGCCGCCGACGGCCGGGCCCGGCTGCACGAACTGCTCTCCGGCGCCGATGTCCTGGTGCACGGATACCGGCCGCACGCGCTGGACCGGTTCGGGCTGAGCCCGCAGATCCTGGCGGAGCGGCATCCCGGCCTGGTGGTGGTGAGCCTGTCGGCGTGGGGCAGCCGCGGACCGTGGGGCGGCCGGCGCGGGTTCGACAGCATCGTGCAGGCGGCGTCCGGGATCGCGATGGCCGAATCCCCTGACGGCAAGCGGCCCGGCGTGCTGCCGTGCCAGCTCCTCGACCACGGCACCGGTTACCTGTGCGCGGCCGCCGCGCTGCAGGCGCTGGCCCGGCAGTCCGCCCGTGGCGGCACCCAGTTCCGCGAGCTGGCCCTGGCCCGGACCGCGCACTGGCTGCTCGGCCTGCCCCGGGAAGCGTCTGGCTCGTCCGCCGCGGCTGATGAGGACAGCGGGGCGTGGCTGACCATGCTGGACAGCGCCGCCGGGCCGGTGACCACCGTGCGCCCGCCCGGCCGGCTCGACGACGAGGCGCTGGCCTGGCCGCGGTCGCTCAGCCGGTACGGCGGCGACGAGGCGGCCTGGCTCTAGCCGGCACCTGGATTTGCGGTTGGTCTGGCGCGCCGGGGACCTTAAGGTAAGTACTGCTGTGAGAACATACGAGGCCATTGAGCGCATTGACGCGTTCTGCGACGCCGTCCCCCGGCGCCGGGCCCGAGCCGACGAGCATGGACCGCTCGTGCTCTTCGTTCCCACCGGCCCGGGCTGGCCGTACTACGCCCGGCCCAGACGAGGCGCGAGGCCGCGCATCACCGCCGCCGACGTCCGCGCGGTCCGTGCCCGGCAGCGCGAGCTGATCATCCCCGAATCCTTCGAATGGATCGAGCAGACCGCGCCCGAGATGGCGGCGGCCGCGGCCGAGGCGGGCCTGGAGGTCCATACGCACCCGCTGATGGTGCTGTCCGCGCCGCCGGAGACGCCGTCGCGGCCGCCCGACGTCACCGTGCGCGTGGTCGCTCCCGAGGATCCCGAACTCGACCGGATCTGGGCGGTACCCGCGGTCGCGTTCGGGCACCCGGGCACCGCGGCCGGCGAAGCCGGCCCGGCCGAACGCGACAAGATCGCCGCGGACCACGACGGCGGCACGATCGAGATGCTGCGGGAACGGCTGCGGTCCGGGCATTCGGTGCTGGCCGCGGCGTTCGGCCCGGAGGGGCCGCTCGCGGCCGGGAGCTGCCAGGCCGTGGACGGCGTCGCGGAGATCACCGGCGTGGGCGTGCTGCCGTCGTCCCGCCGCCAGGGCCTCGGCGGCGCCGTCACCGCGCTGCTGGCCCGGGACGCGCTTGACCGCGGCGTGACCACGGTCTTCCTGTCCGCCAGCGACGACGCGGTGGCCCGGGTCTACGCCAGGATCGGCTTCCGCGAGATCGGCACCGCGATGATCGCCGAGCCCCCAGCGGGGTAGAACCGCCTTGACGGCACGCGCCTGGGCACGGGTTAGCGAGGCGGTACATGAGGGCCTGCATGAAGCTTCGTACGCTGGCCGCCGCGAGCGTCGTGATCGTGGCGGCGGCGGCCGGCGGCTGCTCCACGGCGCCCGCGGCGAGCCAACCGGGTGCGACCGGCAGCGCGGCGGCCAGCAGCGAGTCGTCCGGCTACTGGACCGAGTCCAGGCTGCTGGGCGCCGATCCGGAGCGCGGGCTGAATTTCCGGACGGAACAGGGGAAGGCCGCGCACCTGGCCCGGCTGAGCCTGCGCGTGGGGGCGCTGTTCGAACACGACCCGAGCGGCAACCATTTCTGCACGGCCAGCGTGGTGGCGAGCCCCGGCCGGGATTTGCTGATCACCGCGGCGCACTGCATCAACGGCGGGAAGAACGGCGGCCACCGCCAGGACATCGTGTTCATCCCCGGCTACAAGGACGGCCAGGAGCCCTACGGCGTCTGGATTCCCGCCCATCTGCTGGTGGCGCCGCAGTGGGAGAACTCCTCCGATCCCGCCTACGACGTCGGCTTCATCGTGCTCAAGCCGGACGGCGGCAAGAACATCGAAGAGGTGCTCGGCGCGAACCAGCTGGGCATCGACCCAGGGTACGAAAACCAGGTGCGGGTCACCGGCTACCCAGCCAGCCAGGACGCCCCGGTGACCTGCACCGGCCCGACGTCCAAGCAGAGCGAGTCCCAGCTGCGGTTCGAGTGCGACGGGTTCACCGGCGGCACCAGCGGCAGCCCGTGGGTCGCGCGTTTCAACCTGCGGACCCGCACCGGCACCATCGTGGGGGTGCTCGGCGGCTACGAGGAGGGCGGCAGCACCGCGGCCATCTCGTACAGCTCCTACCTGGGCCCCGAGGTGCAGCGGCTCTATGAGCAGGCGGTCGCCGACGAGGCGCCAGCGACCAGCTAGCCGGGCATGGGCCTTCGGTCCGCCACGGTGGCGGTCTGCCGCGGGCGCACGGCGGGCTGCCGTGTCGCCCGGGCCAGGCGCGGGGTCATCCACCTGAGCATCGACGGGACCTGCGCCCGCCACGTGGTCATGGTGTGCCCGCTGCCCGGGGTGAGCGTCAGCGGCGCGTCGGGCTGCCGCGGCCGCAGTTCCTGCCAGAAGCTCTCGGCGCCGGCCACGTCCTGGCTGTCGGCCGCCCCCGCGCCCAGCCAGAACCGCGGGATGGCCGCGGCCGCGGGCAGGTTCAGCAGCTCGTCGATCGGCGTGTTCTCTTCCCGCAGGCGGTTATCGCCGCCGAACGGGCTGACCGGAAGGCCCGGTCCGGCCGGCTGGTTGTCGAGCGGCGCGAAGTAGCCGCTGAGCACCCCGGCGAACCCGTAGCGGTGCGGGTAGCGCAGGGCCATGTTGGCGGCGCAGAACCCGCCTTCGGAGTAGCCGGCCACGCCCCAGGCACGGCCGGGCCGCGACACCCGCAGCAGGCGCGCGATCTGCCCGGGCAGGTCATCCGCCAGGTAGGTCAGGTCCTGCGGACCGCCCACCTGGTTCAGGCACTGCAGCGAGATCCTGTCGCCGCCGTTCGCGTCCGGCATGACCAGGACGGCGGGCTGGGCGAGCTTGCCCGCCAGCAGGCGGTCGAAGGCGTGTGTCACCCCGACCACGGTGATCCAGTCCTGCGGCCCGCCGGGGTGGCCGTGGATGAGCTCGATCGCCGGGAACCGGTAGGCCCGGTAGGCCGGCTGGAAGTACTGCGGCGGCAGGTAGACGTACACCGCCCTGGTGAGGTGGCTGCGCTGGCCGGTCACCGTCAGCCGCATCAGGTATCCCTGCCGCTGCGCCGCCTGCAGGTGGCTCCGGCTCCCGTCGAGCGTGCCGGACCGCGAGTCGGCGGCGAGCTTGACGTCGGGCACCCCGGAGGCCGCGCCGGCGCCCTGCTGGGTCAGGTCCGCGGTCATCGCGCCCCAGGTCTGGTAGTAGTCGTAGTACTTGTTGACGGCCAGCACGCCGAACACCATGGCGGGAACGAACGCCAGGCCCGCGGTGAGGACGCGGAAGGCGGCGCGGCGGGTCACCAGCGTCCGCCACATCAGCACGCCGAATATCGCTATCAGCAGGACGAAAAGCGCCGGGCTCTGTGGCTCCAGCATGCAGGCCTCCGGATCCGGGACCCAGAAGAACCTCATGCCGCCGTGTCGCGCCCCCGCGCACTGGCACACTCCCCGTAGGGCCCCCGTGTGGGCTTGATCCTGCCTATACGGAGGCCTGCCCGGCTCGCTTGATACGTCCGGGAAGCGCCGTTTAGTGCGGCATCTCCGCTACACCCTGGGCGACCGCGCACGGCGCGCACAGCCGCACGCTCGCCTGACCCACCCGCCGGGTCAGCACCGCCCTGCCGTCGCACACGCCCTTGTCATCCGGGTGCGCCGTGCCGCACTGGCACCGGCACGCGTGCCAGTCCCCGGACAGCGCGGAGCGCCCGGCCTCGACCGCGGCGCGGATCGCTGGATCCAGCTTGTCCAGCGCCTCGGAGGTCGCGGTCGACACCTGCTGCCGCCACTCCCCCAGCGCGGCCGTGGCGGCCTGCCACGCCGCGGCGAACTGCCTGCCCGGGTTGCCTGCCTCATCAGCCATGTCCTTATTTTCTCACTCGACGCCCGCTATGGCTAGCCGGGCCAGCGCGGATCACGGCCGCTGAGGCCGACGGCGCACCGGTATAACGAGCTACCCGCCGCGAACTCATCGGTGCGCGGCGGTCACACCACGCCAAAAAGCACCGCCCGGGAGCAGGGCGCCTGCTAGGCTGCGCCCGTCTTGGGGTGTTACGTGTGTGTAGGGGGGAGCCTGGTGGGTGACTTTGAGGAGGTTGAACGCCTTCAGGCGGGCATCCGCGGGTGGCTGCTGCGGACGGCGCGAAACGGCCGTCACGAGCTGCGCGGCATCGGCGCCCCGGCCGTGCTGCCGCTGCTGTGCGCGGCGGCGTTCGGGCCGGCCCTGGCCGACAGCCCGGCTCCCGGCCCGGCCAGGATGGGTGTGCTCGCCTCGGTCGGTGCCGACGCCCTGGCTCGTCTTCTCGGGGACGCGGTCGACCACGCCCGTTCGGCACCCCAGGACCCCGGGCCGGACCTGATCAGGAGCCTGGAGCGGGAGATCAGCCGGGCCGTCGGGGAAGCCCTCGACGCGGGCGGCCAGCAGGCCGGCGAGCTGCGATCCGACATCGCGATGGTGATGCGGGAAATCGACGCGGGCGGCACCGTGTTCCGCGCCGCCATCGAGGCCGGAGATACCGAACTCGAGCGCGAGGTGCTCGCCGCGCTCGACGCGCTGGGCGCCGAGTTCGGTGACATGGCCTTCATGCTGGCGGACCTGGCCCGCGCGGCCGGCGAGATCCAGGACAGCCTGGGCGGCCAGGACGCGGAGCTGCGGGCCGCTCGCGAGCGGGCCGGACGGCAGTCGGCGGACGTCCGCATGATCCGGGAGGAACTCGCGGTCATCGACCGGCGCGCCCGCCAGTGGCAGCCCGAGTCGGCCGGACCCTTCACCCCGGCCCCGCGCTGGGACGGCGGCTGCCCGTATCGCGGGCTGCTGCCCTACGACCAGGCGCACGCGGTGGTGTTCTGCGGCCGGGAGCGGCTCACCGCCGAGCTGGCGGGCAAGCTCGCCGGGGCCGGGATCGTCATGGTCACTGGGGCCGCGGGCGCCGGCAAGACCTCGCTGCTGCAAGCCGGCCTGGTGCCCGCGCTGGCCCGGGGCGTGCAGGTGCCCGGGTCGCAGGCCTGGCCGCTGGTCAGCCTCACCGTGACCGCGCGGCCGCTTACCGACCTGGCCGCCGGGCTGGCGGCGCTGGACAACAGGGATCCGGCCGCCATCAGGCAGCGGCTGGCCGACGCGCCGGGCCAGGCACACCTGCTGATCAGGGAGATCACCAGGAACGCGGGCGGGGCCGCCCGGCTGGTGCTGATCATCGACCAGTTCGAGCACGTCTTCGCGGCCGACGGACCAGACGAGCGGCTCGAGCGGGCCGCGTTCATCGACGCGGTGCGCGCGGCGGCCGCCCGCCCGGACGGGCCGCGGGGCGAGCCGCCCGCCCGTGTCGTGATCGCGGTCCGCGGGGACCACTGGGACCGGTGCGCGGCGTATCCCCAGCTCGTTCGGGCTATGGAGGACGAGCAGCTGGTGGTCGGCCCGATGCCGGAAGCCGACCTGCGCCGTGCGGTCACCGGGCCGGCCGAGGCGAGCGGGCTGCGCGTTGACAGCGCCCTCATCGACGCCATCGTGGCGGACGTGCACGCGGCCGGCGCCGAGCCGGGCCGCGCGGCGCTCCCGCTGCTTTCCCAGGCCCTGGCGCTGACCTGGGAGAAACGCGAAGGCGACCGGCTGAGCCTGCAAGCCT
>Ga0306924_10005292_pt1 | contig 12694 bp, 9 predicted proteins | sample sta12Can44000111_FD_203756 | JGI IMG/M metagenome (GOLD analysis project Ga0306924, IMG submission 203756) | Lab enrichment of tropical soil microbial communities from Luquillo Experimental Forest, Puerto Rico - statanox.12C.anox.44.000.111 (v2)... | ecosystem: Environmental > Terrestrial > Soil... | reverse complement strand
CACACGGTGATCGGCGCCGGTGCAACCTCGGGCGGCGCGATGGATGCATCGAACCTGCTCAAGCCGGCGCTCGCGTCCGGCACGGTGCGCTGCATCGGTTCGACGACGTACAAAGAATACCGGCAGTATTTTGAGAAGGATCGGGCGCTGGTGCGCCGCTTCCAGAAAATCGACGTCAACGAGCCGACGGTCCCCGACGCGATCGAGATCCTTAAAGGCCTGAAACCCTATTTCGAGGACTATCACAAGCTCAAATACACGAGCGATGCCATCAAGGCGGCGGTCGAGCTTTCGGCGCGCTACATCCATGACCGCAAGCTGCCCGATAAGGCGATCGACGTGATCGACGAGTCGGGCGCGGCGCAAATGCTGCTGCCCGAAAACCGGCGCAAGCGAACCATCGGGTTAAAGGAAATCGAGACTACGATCGCGACCATGGCGCGGATTCCGCCGAAGGCGGTGTCTAAAGACGACGCCGAGGTACTCAGGAATCTCGAAGAGACGCTCAAGCGCGTCGTCTATGGCCAGGAGAAGGCCATCGAGGCGCTGGCGGCCTCGATCAAGCTTGCGCGCGCCGGCTTGCGCGAGCCGGAAAAGCCAATCGGCTGCTACCTGTTCTCCGGCCCGACCGGCGTCGGCAAGACCGAAGTGGCCAAGCAGCTCGCGGCGACGCTCGGCGTCGAACTGATCCGCTTTGACATGTCGGAATATATGGAGCGCCACACCGTGTCGCGGCTGATCGGCGCGCCCCCCGGCTATGTCGGCTTCGATCAGGGCGGACTGCTCACCGACGGCATCGACCAGCATCCGCACTGCGTGCTCCTGCTCGACGAGATCGAAAAGGCGCATCCGGATCTGTTCAACGTACTCTTGCAGATCATGGATCACGGCAAGCTGACCGACCACAACGGCAAGCAGGTCGACTTCCGCAATGTCATCTTGATCATGACGACGAATGCTGGCGCTTCGGATATGGCGCGGGCGGCGTTCGGCTTCACGCGCAGTAAGCGCGAAGGCGACGACATGGAGGCGATCACGCGTCTGTTCGCGCCGGAATTCCGCAACCGCCTCGACGCGATCATCACGTTTGCGCACCTGTCGCCCGAGATCATCAAGATGGTGGTCGAGAAGTTCGTGCTGCAGCTTGAAGCGCAACTCGCCGACCGCGATGTCACGATCGAGTTGACCGACGAGGCGACCAAATGGCTGATCGCCAACGGCTATGACGAGCTGATGGGTGCGCGGCCGATGGCGCGGGTGATCCAGGAGCACATCAAGAAGGCTCTTGCCGACGAGGTCCTGTTCGGCCGGCTCAAGGGCGGCGGCCATGTCCGCGTCATCGTCGTCACCGACGAAGCCGGCAACAGCAAACTCGGCTTCGATTACCCGGACGGGCCGGTCAAGCCGCGGCCGGAGAAGCTTCCGGAGCCCCGCCGCGCCAAAGCCAAACGGCGCTCTTCGCCCAAGCGTAAGCCGCCGGGTGGGGGCGGCGACCAGGGTCCACCGCGGCGCGGTATTGTCCCGAAAGTGCCGCTGGTCAAAGCGTAACGCGGATTTTTCCGGCGGGCGGTCAATCCACCCGCCGGAATCGTTTCAATTGCCGCACAAACCAGATGGCAAACGCTGGCAGCGCGATCGCGGTCGCCAGAAACAACGGTTTTGCGCCGGCGCGGTCCATCACCAGCGCGCCGGCGGCGACACCAGCGGTCTGACCAATGTAAAGCGCCGACGAGAACAAGCCGACCGCCGTGCCGCGCGCCTGCGGCGTCATCTGCGTGGCATTGGTCTGCAGCGTGTTGTGCAGCATGTAGAAACCAAGCCCGATTGCGGTCGTGGCGATCGGCGCGAGCCACCAGACCTGTCCCATCGCAAGCTCGAGATAGGCAACCGCGAGGACAATGCCGCCCGTTACCGCCAGACCGGTCTGGCCCAGCCGATAAACAAGCAACTTCACCAGCGCGGCATAGATCAAGCCGCCGATGCCGAAACAAGCGACGACAGCGCCGACCAGCGAGAAGCTTAAGCCGAAGCGCAGGTGCAGATCGGCGCCGATATAGACAAAGGCGCCCCACGCGAGGCCGCCTTCGAGGAAGCCGGCTATGAGCACGATGCGGGCGAACGGATTGGTCAGGACCGCGGCATATCCGCCGAATGCGCCGCGCGTGCTGCGGCTGCTGGCCTTGCGGGTCGCCGGATTGACGGCAAGCTCGAAAACCAGACCCGCCGTGGCAACCGCGAACAATCCGGCGAGCACGAAAAAAACATTCCGCCAGCCGAGCAGGTCGCCAAGCACGCCGCCGGCAGCCTGACCGAACAGCTGGCCGAGTATCTGTCCGGAAATGTAGCGCCCGAGGATTTGCTGCAGGCGGTCATGCGGCGTGACGTCGCCGACATAGGCCATCGAAATCGGGATCACCCAACCGGCGGCTGCGCCGGTGGCAAGACGCGCCAATGCGAGCTGCGGCAAGGTCGAGACCATTCCGCAGATTGCGACCAGGACGGCGCCCACGGCGCAGGTGAGTGCTACGGTCCTGTATTTGCCGAAGCGGTCGCTGATCGGGCCGATAATCAGCTGGATCGAACCGTGGGTCACCGCATAGGCAGTGACTACCACCGCCGCAACGCCGACGGTGGTATGCAGATCGGCCGCCACCTGCGGCAACAGCGAGTCCATGACCCGCACCTGGGCTTGGCTGGCGAAGCCGGCGACCGCCAGCAGAATGATAGAGCGCGTCGGGTCCGGTCGCGGTGGCGAGGTTGCTGGGAAAGAAAGCAAGGGGCGTTCGCTTTTCGGCGTCAGCGGAACGAACGCCGGCGTTGACACTCTGCGGAGCACAGGCTTTCTAACCCGCGCCAAAGTGAAACGACAATGATCGAAAGCAGATACCAGCCGAGCGAAGTTGAGCCCCGGATCTATGCGGTTTGGGAGCAAGCCGAGGCATTCCGCGCCGGGCGGCCCGAGCGCGCCAAGGCCGAGCCCTACTGCATCGTCATTCCGCCGCCCAATGTCACCGGCTCACTGCATATGGGCCACGCGCTCAACAACACGCTGCAGGACATCTTGTGTCGCTTCGAACGCATGAACGGCAAGGACGTGTTGTGGCAGGTCGGCACTGACCATGCCGGGATCGCCACACAAGCCGTGGTCGAACGTCAGCTCATGGAACGACAGCAGCCGTCGAGCCGGCAAATGGGCCGCGAGGCCTTCATCAAACGGGTCTGGGAGTGGAAGGCCGAATCCGGCGGCACAATTACGAGCCAGCTCAAGCGGCTCGGCGCATCCTGCGATTGGTCGCGCGAGCGCTTCACCATGGACGAAGGCTTATCGCGAGCGGTGCTGAAAGTGTTCGTCGCGCTCTACCGCGAAGGCCTGATCTATAAAGACAAGCGACTGGTCAATTGGGATCCTAAGCTCAAGACCGCGATTTCCGATCTTGAAGTGCAGCAGGTCGAGAGCAAGGGCCAGCTTTGGCACATCAAATATCCGATCGAAGGCTCTGGCGAATTCATCGTTGTCGCCACCACGCGGCCCGAAACCATGCTCGGCGACGTCGCCGTCGCAGTGCATCCGCAGAACGAGCGGCTGAAAGCTTTGATCGGCAAGACCGCGATCTTACCGCTCGTCAACCGGCGTATTCCGATTATCGCGGACGAATATGCCGACCCGGAAAAAGGCTCGGGCGCCGTGAAGATCACGCCGGCGCACGATTTCAACGATTTCGAGGTCGGACGGCGGCACGGTTTGCCGCTGGTCAACATTTTCGACGCCGCGGCGCACTTGACGCTGAAAAACAACGATGCGTTCTTGAAAGACGCGCATCCTCAAGCCGACCTTTTGGAAACCTTGGACGGAAAGTCGCGCGAAGCCGCGCGCAAATGGATCGTGGAGCAGCTCGAGTCGCGCGGCCTCGTTGAGAAAACCGAGTCAACGACCCACGTCGTGCCGCACGGCGATCGCTCGGGCGCGGTGCTCGAGCCCTATCTGACGGATCAATGGTACGTCGACGCCAAAACGCTCGCTCAGCCGGCCATGGCTGCGGTGCGCGAGCGCAAGACCGTGTTCGTTCCGTCGCAATGGGAGGCGACGTTCTTTAATTGGATGGAGAACATCCAGCCGTGGTGCATTTCACGGCAGATCTGGTGGGGCCATCAGATTCCGGCCTGGTACGGGCCGGATGGCAAACTATTCGTCGCCGAGTCGGAAGATGACGCGGTCGCGGACGCGCTCGCCCATTGCGTAGAGATCGGTGGGCTCACGGCTGCACGAGGCGTCGATATTGCCGACGATCCGGAGCAGCGCGCGCGCTTCGCACGCGAATACATTAAACGCGACGAGGACGTACTCGACACCTGGTTTTCGTCGGCGCTGTGGCCGTTCTCGACTTTGGGGTGGCCGGATCAGACACCGGAACTGAAACGATTTTATCCGACCAGCACGCTCGTCACCGGATTTGACATCATCTTCTTCTGGGTCGCGCGCATGATGATGATGGGGCTGCACTTTATGCAAAAGGAGCGGCCCCACGCTCCGTCAGATCAATGGGTGCCGTTCCGCGACGTCTACATCCATGCGCTGGTCCGCGACGAGCGCGGACAAAAAATGTCGAAGTCGAAGGGCAACGTCATCGATCCTTTGGCGGTGATCGACGACTACGGCGCCGACGCGCTGCGCTTCACGCTTGCCGCCATGGCGGCGCAAGGGCGCGACATTAAATTGTCGGCGCAGCGAGTCGAAGGTTACCGCAATTTCGCGACCAAGCTCTGGAACGCCGCGCGCTTTGCCGAGATCAACGGTTGCGTGCGCGACCGCGCTTTCGATCCGGGGCAGTCGAAAGAAGTGCTGAATCGCTGGATCGCGCACGAGACCGCGAAAGCGACGCACGACGTCACGGCGGCGATCAAAGCTTACAAATTCAACGACGCCGCCGGCGCGATCTACCGTTTTGTCTGGAATGTTTATTGCGATTGGTATCTCGAACTGATCAAACCGGTTTTGACCGGGCCGGATGGTGCCGGCAAAAGCGAGACGCGGGCCGCGGCATCATGGGCGCTCGATCAAATTCTCAAGCTGCTCCATCCGTTCATGCCATTCGTCACCGAAGAATTGTGGCGCGTCACCGGCGCGCATCGCGAGCCATTGTTGGCGCTGAGCCCATGGCCGCGATTCGATAATCTCGATGCCCCGGACTCGGAAACAGAGATTGGTTGGGTGATCGATCTCATAACGGCCATCCGTTCCGTGCGGGTCGAAATGAACATCCCGCCGGCGACCGCACTGCCGCTAGCGCTTGTCGGAGCTTCGCCGCAAGTGCATCAACGTGCACGGCGTTGGACGGAATTTGTACAGCGCTTGGCTCGGGTCGGCGAGATTTCCTTTGCCGACACTGCCCCAAGCGGCGCCGTGCAGCTCGTGGTGCGCGGCGACATCGCTGCATTGCCGCTCAAGGGCGTTATCGATCTCGCCGCCGAGCGCACGCGGCTCGCCAAGGAGATGGCAAAGTGCGATGCCGACATCGCCCGGGTCGACGCCAAGCTCGGCAATCCCAATTTCGTCGCCCGCGCGCCGGAAGAGGTCGTCGAAGAAGAGAAAGAGAAGCGCGAGGAAGCGCTCATGCGCAAGGCCAAGATCGCCGAAGCCTTGCAGCGCCTGGAAGGCGCGACTTGAGCCGGGGCGCCGAGAGGTGATCGCATGAGAATTTTTCTCGCCGGCGCCAGCGGTGCCGTTGGCAGACGCTTGACGCCGCTCCTTATTGCCGCCGGTCACCACGTCACCGGCAGCACGCGTGATGCGGAGACCGCGCGTCAACTCGGTGCCGCGGGCGTTCACGGTGTTGTTGTCGACGTCTTCGATGCTGCGGCGCTTCGCGACGCCGTCGTAAATGCCGCCCCCGAAATCGTCATTCATCAATTGACCGATCTGCCCCGCGTCCTCGACGATGAGGCTCAGCTTGCCGCAGCCTATCCGCGCAACGCGCGCATCCGGATCGATGGCACGCGCAAGTTGATCGCCGCATCGCAGGCGGCCTCGGCGCGACGCTTCATCGTGCAAAGCGTCGCGTTTGCCTACGCGCCTGGGAACGAGCCGCATTCCGAGACCGATCCGCTCAATGTGGTGGAAGGCCCTCGCGCGGTGACGGTGCGGGCGGCTGCGGACATGGAACGACAGGTATTGTCGTCGGGAATGGAGGCGATCGTTCTGCGCTACGGGTTCTTCTACGGCCCAGGCACCTGGCACGAAGACTCCATCCGTAAGCCACCCGTCCACATCGATGCGGCAGCCCAGGCGACGCTGCTCGCGGTCACGCGCGGGCAGCCGGGCATCTACAACATCGCCGAGGAGGACGGGTTGGTTTCGATCGCCAGGGCGCGCGCCGCGCTCGGCTTCGAGCCAACATTTAGGCTCCCCGCTTAGATCCAAACAGCTAGCGAAACGGCTTGCTGAGAAAGGCCGAACCCCTCAAGCCGTAACGCCAGGGCTTTTCCGCTGCCTTGGTAATCCCGATGCGCGGCCCGGCGATCACCTCGGCCTCGCCGGTCCTGGCAAACAGCGCAAAAGGCGGCTCGTCCAGCGCCAGTCCATTGTGCGCTGCGGTAATCCCCAGCGCCTCGCAGACCCGTCCGGGTCCGGCGCACAGAACGCGCACGTCGGATAGGCCACGGCGTCGGCGCATCGTCGCCAAGCCATCGGTCGGCTCCAGCGCCCGAATGAGGACGGCGCTGGCCGAGCCCTTCGGCTCGCAGACGAAGTTCAGGCACCAGTGAATGCCATAAGAGCGGTAGATATAGGCGTAACCCGGCGGCCCGAACATGACCGCGTTGCGCGCCGTCGGCCCGCGATAGCTGTGCGCGGCCGGATCGGTGTGATGATAGGCCTCGACTTCGACCAGACGCCCACCGACGCCATTGACCAGGAGCGTCGCACCAATCAGGTCGGGCGCGACTTCGTGAACGCTGCGGCGAAAGAAAGCTCTGGTCAGGCGTTTGGGCACACCGCATCGTTGCAGAGCGGCCACAGCGTGGTAAATCGCCGCTTAACCGAAACGCCTCTAGCGCGTTGAATCTGTGGCCGTGCGGCCACAGCGGTGGAAGATTTAATCTTACCGCAGTGCACCCGCGGCAAACGCCGTTTTTTGGCCATAGGATTTCTCGACATCGATGGTGCGCGGCTGACCTAAAGCATTGTGGATCGTCCGGTCTGGAAAAGCCTGAAGGGGCTTTGGACCGGAGCAAGAGGGGCGAACTGAGCCCGTTTGGCTCGCGTGAGTACGTATGATGGACGTCAAGAGCGACTTGAAATTGCGGCTGCCGAGCCGTCATGCCACCGAGGGGCCCGACCGGGCGCCCCACCGGGCGTTCTATTACGCCATGGGGCTGACGCGAGAGCAGATCCATCAGCCTTTCGTCGGCGTGGCCACCTGCTGGAACGAGGCGGCGCCCTGCAACATCGCGCTGATGCGGCAAGCCCAGGCGGTCAAGCTTGGGGTCGCCGCAGGCGGCGGCACGCCCCGGGAATTCTGCACCATCACCGTTACCGACGGCATCGCCATGGGCCATGCCGGCATGAGATCGTCTTTGCCGTCGCGCGAAGTGATTGCAGATTCGGTGGAATTGTCGGTGCGCGGCCATTCCTATGACGCGCTGATCGGGATCGCCGGCTGCGACAAGTCGCAACCGGGCATGATGATGGCGATGTGCCGCCTCAACGTGCCTTCGATCTACATCTATGGCGGCTCGATCCTGCCCGGCACTTTCAAGGGCGCTCCGGTCACCATCCAGGACGTGTACGAGGCGGTCGGCAAACACTCGATCGGCGCCATGTCCGACGGCGATCTCGAAGTGCTCGAGCAGAACGCCTGCCCGTCGGCGGGAGCATGCGGCGCGCAGTTCACCGCCAATACGATGGCGACGATCTCCGAAGCGATCGGCCTTGCTTTGCCCTACTCGGCTGGCGCGCCTGCGCCCTACGAAATCCGCGACAAGTTCTGCGTGCTTGCCGGCGAGATGATCATGGATCTCCTCGCCAAGAATATCCGGCCGCGCGACATCGTCACCCGCAAGGCGCTGGAAAATGCCGCGGCCGTCGTGGCGGCGACCGGCGGCTCGACCAATGCCGCGCTGCACCTGCCGGCAATCGCCAACGAATGCGGGGTCAAATTCGACCTTTTTGATGTCGCCGAGGTCCTGAAAAAGACACCATATATCGCGGATTTAAAACCATCCGGCCGCTATGTCGCCAAAGACATGTTCGAAGCTGGTGGTGTGCCGCTGTTGATGAAGACGCTGCTCGACCATGGCTTTCTCCATGGCGACTGCATCACCGTCACCGGCCGAACCATCGCCGAGAATTTGAAATCGGTGAAATGGAATCCCGACCAGGCCGTGGTCTGGCCTGCCAATAAGCCTATTTTGCCGACCGGCGGCGTCGTCGGACTGAAAGGCAATCTCGCGCCTGAAGGCGCAATCGTGAAAGTGGCGGGTATGGAGCGTTTGCAGTTCTCCGGTCCGGCGCGTTGCTTTGACGGTGAAGAAGCGTGCTTCGATGCGGTCAAGAACCGGCAATACGAGGAAGGCGACGTCCTGGTCATCCGCTACGAGGGTCCTAAGGGTGGACCCGGCATGCGGGAAATGCTGTCGACCACGGCCGCTCTGTACGGGCAGGGCATGGGCGCCAAGGTGGCGCTGATTACCGACGGCCGCTTTTCCGGCGCCACGCGCGGCTTCTGCGTCGGCCATATCGGTCCCGAGGCGGCGATCGGCGGGCCGATCGCGCTTGTCCGCGACGGCGATATCATCACGCTCGATGCGGAACGCGGCACGCTCGACGTCAAGCTCAGCAAGGCCGAAATGGATCGCCGCGCGAAAGAATGGAAGCCGCGCGCCTCCGAGTTCACTTCCGGTTATTTGTGGAAATACGCCCAGCAGGTCGGATCGGCGCGCTACGGCGCCCTGACCCATCCGGGTGGAGCGGCCGAGACGGTGTGCTATGCGGACATCTAGCAGCATCGTCCGTCTCGCGTCCGGCGCCGCCGTGGCGGTCCTTGGCCTTTCGGTCATGGTCGGCTCTTCCGGCCGACATGACGAGGTCGGCGGCATGCTTGGCGCAGCGCCGGCCTACGCCTTCGACGGCACCACGACGCCGAGCACGGCTGCGTTGGCGCCGGGCGAGGGCTTGCGTGCGACCGCGCATCCACCGGAAGCCATGCCGGGCAAAACCAGTGCGCTCACGGCGCTGCAATATGCCGCCGATCAGGGTCAGCCGGTGGCGCAGTGGAAGCTTGGCCGCATGTATGCCGACGGCGACGGCGTGCCGCGCGATGATCTGCGCGCTTTCAGCTATTTCAGCCAGATCGCCAACAGCCATCCCGATGAGGCACCTGGCACGCCGCAAGCGCGGTTCGTCGCCAATGCCTTCGTTGCGCTCGGGCATTATTATCTGACCGGCATACCGAACTCGAAAATCATCGTCGATCGGGCGCGTGCGCGCGACATGTTCGGCTACGCAGCGACCTATTTCGGCGACGCCGACGCGCAATACGAGCTTGGCCGGCTTTATCTCACCGGCACGCCGAGCGATCCGCACCAGGCGGCGCGCTGGCTGCAGCTTGCCGCCACCAAGGGTCATTGCCGCGCTGAAGTCGCGCTTGGCGACCTGTTGTTTCAGGGACAGGCCGTGCCGCGCCAGGCGGCGCGCGGCTTGATGTGGCTGACGCTAGGCCGCGACTGCGCCGGCGCCGACGAGACCTGGGTCAAGCCGGTCTATGACAGCGCGTTCAAGCGCGCGAGCGACGACGAACGCGCGCTCGCCCTTGTTTATCTCGAAGACTGGCTCAAAGGCCGGCGGGAATAAATTCAGCGAACTGTAATGTGGGCTAGCCCCGTAGGGGCGTGATCCACCGATAAGTGCGGCACGGCGGGTTACCGTGCTTTGCGCCTAACCGATCCTACCGCTTCGCTTCAATACTCAGATCGATCCATACCGGAACGTGGTCCGAAGGCTTTTCCCACGTGCGCACGTGGCGATCGATTCCGGCAGCGTTTAGCTCGTCGGCGGCCGCCGGTGACAAGAGGAGATGGTCAATACGGATGCCGTTATTCTTTTGCCAGGCGCCCGCTTGGTAATCCCAGAATGTAAAGAGTCCGGGTTCGTCGCTGGTCGCGCGTATGGCGTCGGTGAGCCCGAGATTGATCAAGCCACGGAATTGGTCGCGCGTGCGCGGCAAGAATAAAGCGTCGTTCACCCACGCTTGCGGATTGCGGGCATCCGCCGGACTCGGGATCACGTTGTAATCGCCGGCCATGACGAGCGGCTCTTCCAGGCGCAGGCGTTCGCGAGCATAGGCGGAGAGCCGCTTCATCCAGTTGAGCTTGTAGCTGTATTTCTCAGTTTCCGGAGGGTTGCCGTTCGGCAGGTAAATACTGGCGACGCGTAGCGCACCATGAGCGGTAGAAACCACTGCTTCTATGAAACGGGCGTGGTCGTCCTCGTCGTCTCCCGGAAGACCATTACTGACTTCATCGAATGGGAATTTCGACAACAGCGCGACGCCATTGAACGTCTTTTGGCCGTGCACGGCGACGTTGTAACCGAGCGCCTCGAACGGTTCGCGCGGAAAAGCATCGTCGACGCATTTGGTTTCTTGCAGGCAGACGATGTCCGGCTTGCGCTCGGCAAGCCATGTCACCGCGGAATCGAGGCGCTGTTTGATCGAGTTTACGTTCCAAGTGGCGATGCGCACGGCCGTTCGCGCTTCACAGAGCGAAGCTGGTGCCGCAGCCGCAAGACGCGGTGGCCTTTGGATTGTTGACCTTGAATGACGAGCCGATCAGATCGTCCACGAAATCGATCTCGGATCCAGCGATGTAATTGAGCGAAACCGGATCGATCAGTACGGTCGCGCCGCTGCGTTCGATTACGATATCGTCGTCGGCGCGCTGGCGTTCGGTGTCGAATTTATACTGAAAGCCCGAGCAGCCGCCGCCTTCGACGCTCACGCGCAGCATCGTCCCGGCGGGCTCCTGACGCAGGATCTCGCCGATTCGCCGCGCCGCGCGCTCAGTCACGGTGACATTGGCGGTCATGTGCTCTCCGAATCGCAATCGGCCCGATTGCAACACTGCCACCACGATAGTTAAGTGCGGTGGAACCGAAGGTCAATTGCTGGCCGACACGCTCCAGACCGATGGATTTGACCATTTCCCGCGCGCCCTATGCCTGCGATCCGGAACTAAGCCGCGGCCGGCTTTATCCCGAGCCGCCAAGCACAAGCCGCAGCGCATTTCGGCGCGATTGCGACCGCATCATCCACGCCACCGCGTTTCGCCGTCTCAGGCACAAGACCCAGGTTTTTGTTTCTGACGAGGGCGACCATTATCGCACTCGGCTGACCCATACGCTCGAGGTCGCGCAAATTGCGCGAGCGCTGGCCCGGCGGCTGCGGCTCGATGAGGACCTGGCCGAGGCGTTGGCGCTTGCGCACGACCTCGGCCATCCGCCATTCGGCCACGCCGGAGAGCGCGCACTCGATTCCTGCTTGGCGGCAATCGGCGGCTTCGATCACAATGCTCAGACGCTCCGCGTAGTGACGGTACTGGAGCAGCGCTATCCAGCCTTCGACGGCCTGAATCTGACCTGGGAAACGCTCGAGGGCCTGGTCAAGCACAATGGTCCGCTCACCGACCGCTCGGGCGCGCCGCTTGAGCACTATCGACGGCATGGCGTTCCGGCGTTCATTCTCGATTACTGCCGCACGCAGGACCTGCAGCTCTGGAGCTTCGCCAGCGCTGAAGCGCAAGTCGCCGCCGTCGCCGACGATATCGCTTATGATGCCCACGACATCGACGACGGATTGCGCGCGAAACTGTTTGAGCTCGAAGAGATCGTCGCCGTGCCGCTGCCGGGCCGGATCGTCGCCGCCATTCGCGGGGATTATCCCGAACTTGACCACGCTCGGCTGGTTCATGAGCTTATCCGGCGGCTGATCGGCCTGCTGATCGATAACGTCGTCGCCGAGAGTGCCCGTCGGCTTGCCGAGATCAAGCCGCACTCGGCCGATGACGTGCGCCGCGCCGCGGCGCCGGTCGGCGCGTTCTCGCTCGAGGTGGGAGCGGAGGATCGCGCGATCAAAAGCTTCCTCAAGCCGCGAATGTATCGGCACCCGCGGGTGATGAAAGTGATGGACCAGGCGGCCGAGGTGGTGCGCGATCTGTTCGCACGCTACAGCGCCCGGCCACACGATCTTCCGGCTGAATGGAGCGAGGGCCTGGCGGGGCTCGATGAGGCTGTGCGGGCTCGTCATATCGCCGATTTCATCGCCGGCATGAGCGACCGCTATGCGCTGGCCGAGCACGCGCGGCTCTTTGACTCGACTCCGGAATTGCGTTAGGCGCGCGACGCAGCTGAGTTAAAGAGCGCGTAGGCAACGCATGCCGTCGATCGACATCTTCGCCGAAATGCTTAAGCGCGTCCGCGCCGCGAGCGAGGCATTGATCGCGGCCGGCTTATTGCCTTCGGGCATCGACCAATCTCGCGTCGCCGTAGAGCCGCCGCGCGATGCCGCGCACGGCGATATGGCAACGAACGCGGCGATGGTGATGGCCAAGGATGCCGGACGCAAGCCGCGCGAGCTCGCCGCAATGATCGCGGAGAAACTTCAAGCTGACGCACTGGTAGCCAAGGCCGAAGTGGCCGGCCCCG
>Ga0306924_10005291_pt1 | contig 12695 bp, 13 predicted proteins | sample sta12Can44000111_FD_203756 | JGI IMG/M metagenome (GOLD analysis project Ga0306924, IMG submission 203756) | Lab enrichment of tropical soil microbial communities from Luquillo Experimental Forest, Puerto Rico - statanox.12C.anox.44.000.111 (v2)... | ecosystem: Environmental > Terrestrial >... | reverse complement strand
GGACCCTCGCAGCGCCGACAGAACTCGCCGCAGAGCCTTCTCATTGACGCTACGATCGACGCGCACCCGAACCCCGTCCGGCAGATCGTTGGCGGACACTGAAGATCGACCGCCAGGCTCCCGTCTCGAAGAATTTTTGACCGCAAATTAGTGGCGCGGTTGCCGAGACATTGCCAGCGACCGATCAAGCGCAGGGATAATCCCAAATAATGCCGATTTTACAGGGAGTTCTGCCTCACCGCGAAGGGTTAACAAGCAACGCGGAGCGCGCTGGCGACCGCAAATTGGCGCGGCTGGCACATCGTTTTGGATATCTCCGCGCTTTGGCCGATCGCCGACGTGGCCGCACTGCTGTTCGCACAACTTTTCTACGGCCGGCTCGCGGCGGTGCCCGCAGGTCCCGTCGAGGTGGCCTACATCGTGCGCGCGTGCCGCCAGGAGCTCGCGGAGCTCCGCAGCGACGACGCGCGGCGCATGCTCGAAGAGCTCCGTTCGCACACGGGCGACAAAGCTTCACAGGCTCGGCTCGATTTCGCGGCCGCCGACTTGGCCGACATGCCGGACCCACCGTTCTCGGATCCGTACCACTGGGCCGCGTACTTCAGCCTTGGCGGCGAAACGGTAGCGTTCGCATCGAGGCCGCCGCGGCCATGCCCCACTCATGGCGGGTAATCGACGGGCGGAATTTGAGCTTCGGCAGCGAAGCGCAGGCCGTCCTATCGGGTAAACTCATCGTACCGTGACCGTTTGGCATTATTGCGCAAAGCGGCTATCGCAGGCCAGTCGAGCCCCGATTTTCATTTTGTAAACCAGAGCGCAAGTTATTGATGTTGACCGCGACTTTGCGCCCTGTTTTGGAAAAAGATCCAATGAATTCAACGGCAAACAAGGGACTCTGACTCCGCCAGTCTAGGTTCGAATCCTAGTCCCCCAGCCAATTGACTTCGTTATATTTTTAGGCTCAGGCCGCCTCGAAAACGGCCTATTTTTTGTCGCAGAACCTCGCAACAAGAATCAAGGATTTCCGCCATTTTCAAACCGCTACCAAATCCTTCACGCGACAAGAACGCGACATAACGCGATAAAGAAAGACGGCTTCGGCCGCCCTCACCTCGGCCGTCGATCCTGGCGCGGCCGTCGGCGGGGATCGCGTTCCTCGGGTGTCGGTGGTTTCGCCGGTGGTGGTGCCGTCGGTGACTTCGCTCGGATGGCGCGTAGCAACCGAATTCGCGGCGACAGCGGATAGCGAGCAGCACTCACACCAAGCGTCGCACCGACGAGTCGATCGAGGTTCCGTCCTGCGCTTGAGAAGCGGCTTCCGGTTTTTAACGATCGCCTTATCGTAGCTTCACGATCCTCGCCAGAAGCTTTTTTAAACCTCGCTCGTTCGTTTGCAATTTAATATCCTGGTCGCGCCTGAAACTAATTGCGCAATATCGCGTGACGGTATTGGGACTATCCGAGTCCGGCCCCAAACAGGTTCTTGAATACCGTTGGAGGCTCTGAGTTTTTGCGGACCGATGGACCGTTTCATTCTGGCCTCTAAGCGCAACATACCCGGCGTGTGGTGGCGCTCGTCAAGGCCGGCGCATGGGCCTTTAATACAGCTGTATCGCCGTGCGTTTGTCTAGGAGTAAAGCCAGGGAAATAGCGGGCCTCGTTCGGGGCTGGATCGGAAAGAATAAAGCGCGCTGTTTCCACCCTGACGGCACTACCAAGGATCTTGTCCACTAAAAGCAGACCAACATCGACCCAAGCCAAGAATCCGCCTGCGGTGATGATATCGCCGTCGTCAATCATGCGCCGATTTGTGTCGACTTTAATCTCTGGAAACCGTTTTGCGAGCGCTTCTGCGCAAATGCGGTGTGTCGCAACCGAACGCCCGGCGACGAGACCGGTTGCGGCGAGGATGAAGGCGCCTGAGCACACAGAAACCAGCTTGGCACCTGCTGCATGACGGCTCTGCAGCCAGGACACTACGCCGGCGGGTATGTCAGGATTTGGAAGGCCCACCATTGTTGGCGGTATGATAAGGATCCGCGGTTGTGGGTTTCCGTGCGGATCGCTGTCATACAGGCACCAAAGCTCGGTATCGTGGCCATGCGCTGGCTGCCAGTGCGTAACGCGAAGCGGAAATCGACCGTCCGGCTGTTGATCGCGCGCAACGTTGGCGGCGATCTCGAATAGATCCGTGAGACCGAGGACACTAGCCGCCTGCACGCCCGGGTAGAGCACAATCCCAATTTCGTTGGTAGCGACCGCCGCCGCTGTTCCTCGCTGATGCCGCGGATGAAGAACTGTCGCGTTTCCCTGTCCCGTTCTATGCATCGCTCGCGCTCCGCCTCGCTGTCCCTGGCGTAAACGTTCGGCACGGCATTTTGTCGCTTGCGGTCAAGACTTTGTCCCTCGCGGCAATTGTGGAGTGCCCACGGGTGGAAGACCTTACCAAAAGTCAGGGACAGCCACACCCTGCTCGACCGATTGAGGGTGATTGAGGGTAAATGATGGAAGCCGCGTCGACCGATCGTGCAGTGCAGGCGGTCAGCCCGGGCCGGCTGGAGCTGACAAAGAAGACATTGCAGCCTCCGGGACCGGGCAAGGTGCGCATCCGCGTCGAGGCGTGTGGGGTGTGCCACTCGGATTCCGGCACGGTGGAAGCTCTGTTTCCAATCGAATGGCCACGCGTTCCGGGCCATGAGGTCGTCGGGCGGATCGATGTGCTTGGTCCCGGTGTCCAGGGCTGGGAGATCGGTCAGCGCGTCGGTGTCGGGTTTCTCGGCGGGTCTTGCGGCTATTGCGAGTTCTGCCGCAACGGCGATCTCGTAAACTGCCGGAACCAGGAATATACCGGCATTCATCATGACGGCGGCTATGCCGAAGTGATGATCGCGAAGGCCAGCGGCCTGGTGTCGATCCCGACGACCTGTCGTCGGTCGATGCAGCGCCGCCGCTGTGCGCGGGACTGACGACGTTCAGCGCTCTGCGAAACGCACCAGCGAAGGCCGGTGATCTTGTCGCTGTGGTCGGTATTGGCGGCCTGGGTCATCTTGCTGTGCAATATGCCCGGCACATGGGGTTCGAGGTCGCGGCGATTGCCCATGGCGCCGACAAGCTGGGATTAGCGCAGAAGCTCGGCGCCCACCATTACATTGACAACGCCGCTACCAACCCAGCCGAAGCTCTACAGGCGCTCGGCGGCGCCAAGGTTGTCCTAATAACGGCGTCCGGCGGCAAGACGGTCGCTGAGACCTTCAAGGGCCTACGTCCCAGCGGTGTCTCGATCCTCCTCGGCGTCGGGCCGGAGCCGATCGAGGTCTCGGGCATGGATCTCATATTTGGGAGCCGCAAGCTCGGGGGTGCGCTGGCGGGCAACCCCGCGACCGGTGCCGAAACACTCCGTTTCAGTGTGCTCAGCGGCGTTTCCGCCATGATCGAGACGGTCCCGCTCGAAGGAGCAGCGGATGCCTACGCGAAGATGATGGCTGGGAAGGCGCTATTTCGCATGGTTCTGACGATGACCTGAGCGCCCCGTCCGGCCGCGGTTCTCTGTCCAAAGGTAGAACGATGAGCGACGACGCACCCCAAGTCCCGGACACGCTGACGGGCCGCTGCATGTGCAGCGCGGTCACCTACAAAATCACCGAAAATCCGATGGTGGACGGCCTTTGCCACTGCAACCGCTGCCGGCCGCAATCTGGGAGCGCCTTCTCAACCATCATCTTCATCCACCGCAGCGCGATGACGATCACCGGGGAGACGGCGGTCTTCGACGACATCGGGACGAGCGGACTTAGGGTCTTGCGCCGCTACTGTCCGCGCTGCGGTTCGCCGCTGACCACCGAGCCCGACCTGACCCCGGATCTGATGATGGTCAAGGTCGGGACCCTCGATTCCAACGAATGGTTCCACCCGGTGTGGGAGCTGTTTGTAGGCCGGCGCAGGTCCTGGGTCAGCCCGGTTCCCGGCGCGAAGCAATTCGACGGCAATCCAGACATCTAGGCGAGGCCACCATGAATCGGTTCCAGGACATCTTCGACGCCCAGAAGGCGCTCTTCGCCACGGGGGTCACACGCACCTACGAGTGGCGCGTCGAACAACTCGACCGTATGGCCCGCATGATCAGGGAGAACGAGCGGCGCCTTCAGGAGGCGATGGCTAAGGATTTCAAGACTGCTTCGCAGGAATATATCTTTGAGACCCAGGCGTCGGCGGGTGAGACCCAAGTCCAGAAGAGCCAGCTGAAGGAGTGGATGAAGCCAGTCGAAGCGCCCATCCCCCGCTTCCTGGCCGAAACCGGCCACAAGGGGATGATCTATCGCGAGCCATATGGCGTGGCGTTGATCATTGGCCCGTTCAACGGACCCTTGCTCTTGCTGATCCGTCCGGCGCTCGCGGCGCTCGCGGCCGGCAACACCTGCATTCTCACACTGAGTGAAGCGCTCACGGCGACGAACACTGTGCTGCTCGAGCTTGTCCCGAAGTATTTCGATCCGAGCGCCGTGGCCGCGGTGCCCGGCGGTAAGGAGCAGAATACCGAACTCCTGAAACTGCCGTTCGACTTCATCTTTTTCACCGGCAGCACCTTTGTCGGTAAGATTGTCGCGCGGGCGGCTGCGGAAAACCTCACCCCCGTCCTACTCGAACTCGGTGGGATGAACCCGGCGCTGGTGGACGAGACCGCAAACATCCCCGACGCTGCGAAGAAAATCGTTTGGGGCGCGATGGCTTGGGGCGGTCAATGGTGCACCTCGCCGGGCTACGCCTATGTCCACGAGTCTGTCGCGGACGCCTTCGTCGCCGAGGCCAAGACGGCGCTGGTTGAGCTCTTTGGTGATGACCCGAAATCCAATTCTGACTATTCTCGCATCATCAATGCGCATGCGGTTGATCGGCTGGCCTCGCTCATCGACCCCGCCAAGGTGATCGCCGGCGGCAAGTCAGATCCGGAAGCGCACTACCTCGATCCCACGCTTCTTTATCCCGTCACCTGGGACGACAGGGTTATGGAGGACGAAGTCTTCGGGCCGATCCTACCGATCCTGACCTACAAGTCCCTCGACGAGGCGTTCACGCGGATTGCGGCGACGCCGCGTCCACTCTCCGGCTTCGTGTTCAGTCGCGACCAGAAGACCATTGACCGCTTCATCGGCGAACTGTCCTTCGGCGGGGGCGCGATCAATCAGGTCAATATCCACCTTTTCGTGGAGACGATGCCGTTCGGCGGCGTCGGGCCGGCCGGCATGGGCCATTACTATGGAAAATACGGCTTCGACATGCTGAGCCACGCCAAGTCGATGCTGATCTCGCCGCCGGATGTCGCGATCGACCATCTCTTCCCTCCTTACACACCGGAGAAGAATGCCGAGCTCAAGCTGTGGTTCGAATATTGACCTGGTCTTGGTCAGCCGGTCGGGATGGTCGGAGCACGTCCCGCCGGACTGGGATCAGTCGGGCGGGAAGCCTTGCGGCCTCCGGGACCAGGGAAGTGCGCATCCGCAGCCTCGCGTACCCTGATTCCGGGGTCGAGCATGCTTGCCCGGTGGCCTCCATGGCCATGTAGGGCGCTTCTCCCTATTGGTCCGCCAGTGCAGCGGTTGAAGCTTTCATGCCCAGGCTCCTTCACTCGCTTGCTGGTCGTCTCGCGCGACGTCGGCCGACAGAAGGAGGTCGATTGCTCTTGGGCAACTTAGCCGCTGGAGATTCACGTGAGAAGAATCGTCCACCACGAACTCGGAGAACCGGCGCGAGTGCTTCGGGTCGAAGACGGCCCCTCCGCCCCGCTCGGGCCAGATCAAGTTCGCGTCCGCGTATCCTACGCGCCGATCCATCCAGGCGATCTTCTCGGTATCGTGGGCTCGCCAGCATTCGGAACGCCGCCAACGATCGCGTCCGGTGGGCGGGTACCCGGATTTGAAGGCGCCGGCGTCGTGAGCGGGATCGGCTCCAAGGTCGATCCGGCTCTCGGGTTGCAAGAGGGCCTCAGAGTGGCCTTCTTCCCGGCATCGGGCGCCTGGAGCGATGAAGCCGTGGTGCCGGCCAGTTCCGTGGTGCCGTTACCGGACTCGATTCCTGACGAAGTCGGCGCGCAGATGCTGATCAACACAGTCACGGCTCTCACGGTAATCCGCGCGGCACGCGACTCCCTTCCCCCTGACGCGCGTACAGGGGTCGTCACCCTGCTCACCGGAGCAGGGTCCGCAGTCGGGCGCCTCATCGGCAAGGTTCTGGCGGAGCGGGGCGTGAAGGTCATCAGACTGGTCCGAAGCGAAGCTAGCGCAGTGAAACTCACCGGGGCATTGCCAGGGTCACCGGTTTTCGCGACGGAAGTTGGGGGCTGGAAGGGCCGCGTTACGGCCGCCGCCGAGGGCGCCAAGATCCACGTCGCAATCGACAGCGTTGGCGGGCGTCTGTTGGGCGACGTCGCGGATTTGCTGGCTGAACGGACCGGGACCGTCATCAATTTCGGCTCGCTCGGCGGGGAAATGAGCGACATCCGTCTATTTCCGCCCCACTCCCTCACGCTCAAGGGCGTGGTGCTCGGCAGTCAGCCACCGGAGCAGCGCAAAGCCGATATTGCGCTCGCGCAGCGGCTCGCGCACGAGCCCGGAACTCTGTTCGAGGTTGCCGAACGCTACGCGCCATCCCGGATCGCCGACGCCGTTGCGCATGTCAGCCAAGCAGGTCGGGCCGGCGTCGTTCTTATCGATTTCTCGAAAGATTAGGAGGCCGGATCATGAAGTTCGGAGCGATCGGCGCTGGCACGGTCGCGCTTGCGTTCGCGCGAGAGGCCCTGGCGGTTGGCCATGAAGTGGTCTTGAGCAGCCGGCGTGGTCCGGAATCGCTTGCCAGCAAGGTTACTGAGCTTGGGCGCGGCGCGTCCGCCGCCGTGGTCGAGGAGGCCGCAAGCCTCGACTATGTCCTGCTCGCCGTGCCCTGGCCGAATGTCGAGGACGCGCTACGGGGCCTGCCAGCGTGGAACGGCCGAGTACTCATCGATGCAACAAATCCGTTCATCCAGACTAGCCCCAAACTCGTGCTGGCCGACCTGGGCGGCAAGGGGGCGAGCGAGGTGGTAGCCGCCCTGGCCCCCGGCGCCCGGGTCGTGAAGGCGTTCAATTCGATCGTCACTGCGCGCTTCAATGAAGGGCCCATAAAGAATGGTGGCCGCCGCGTCATCTTCGTCTCCGGCGATCACCCGGAGCCGACCGAATTCGTCAGAAGCGTGATCGAGAGCCTCGGCTTCGTGGCGGTCTACCTTGGCGGTCTCGCGACCGGCGGCCGCCTGCAGCAGGCGGGCGGCCCGCTCGCCGGTCGCGATCTCGTCGATTTCGGCAGCCTCTGAGTCAATGGAGAAAAATCACCAATGCGGGCAGTGCTGATAAAGGCCTTTGGTGAACCGGCGGAAGTGCTCGAGCTTGCCGACGTGCCGGAGCCTTCGGGACCGGCTGCGGGTGAGGTGTTGGTCGGTGTCGAATACGCGCCGATCAATATTAACGACTTGTATGTGATTCAGGGCGCATTTCCGGTTCGACCTTCGCTGCCCAGCGTCGTCGTCAATGAGGGCGTCGGCCGTGTCTTGGCGGTTGGGAGCGGCGTGGAGCATCTAAAAGTCGGCGATCGCGTCCTCATCCCGCTCTATGCCTTCAGTTGGCGCGAACGGTTGGTCGTGCCTGCGACAGGTCTATTCAGCCTCCCGGAGGCAGACCCGCAGCAATTGGCGATGCTGGGCATCAATCCACCCACGGCGTCTCTGCTCCTCGACGAAGCGTCCGATCTCAAGCCTGGCGACTGGGTCGTCCAGAACCCGGCCAATTCAGGTGTCGGCAGGTCGCTCATCGCAATCGCCAAAGCGCGGGGCATCAAGACGATCAATCTTGTGCGTCGCCCGGAGCTCATCCCCGAGCTGCAGGCCATCGGCGGTGACCTCGTGGTCGTGGATGAAGACGGCGCTCTCGACCAGATCCGGGCAGCAATCGGAACCGGCCGCGTGCCGCTCGCTGTCGACGGAGTTGCGGGCAAGAGCAGCGCTAAGATCGCCGGCGCGCTCAGCGAGCATGGGATCTTCGTTGTCTATGCTTTCATGGGCGGAGGCCCGGTCGTGATCGACCTGATCGTCAAGCGCGTCGTCGTCAAAGGATTCTTCCTAAACCATCCCGACATCGAGCCGAAGATTCACGCGGCGTTACGTGAAACCGCACCTCTCGTCGCTTCCGGCGCGATCCAGGTGCCCATCGCGGCAACCTATCCTCTGTCCTCATTGCGCGAAGCGGTTCTTCACGCCCAGCGGGGCGGAAAGGTGCTTCTCGATCTTCGCGGAACGACCTGAGCCGAAGTCGCACGCGTGATGCTCGGACAGATCCCCGTTGCTGGCGTTTGATGTGGAGCGCAGTACGCCGCCACGCGGGCCGCTTGCACGCCTGGGTAGAGCACAATCCCAATTTCGTTGGTGGCGCTTTCATGCATCGCTATCTGTCCCTTTCGGCCAAAACTTTGTCCCTTGCGGCAATTGGAAAGTACCGACGGGTCCAACCACGTTAGTAAACGTCGAGACCCTGCTGGTTGTGACCGCACGGACGCTTGGGCGGGGCGTCCGCAGGTGGGAAGCCAGCGGCCTGCGGTCGGGAGGACCAGAACAGCCGAGTATACCGCCGGAGCAGCTCCGCTACAGAGCTCAACTCGAGGTAGTGTATGAGCGCCAAAGCCTTAGACCGCGCACCGGGGCAAGATTGGATTGCGGTCGTCCGCAAGAACGGCACAAACGAGTTCGCGACGGCGTTCGTGCCACAACCGTTGCTGTGTGCGTCGGTGCTGAATGCCCCGTGCATTGGCGTTGAGCCTATTGCCGCCTTCTTCGCTGCCACCAGTGGGATGTACGACACCATCGCCTTCACTCATGAAACGAAGGACGGTTCAAAGACCTGTCTTGAGTGGGAAGGGAAAGTATTCGGCCAAGACGTCGGAGGTACGACGATCCTCACCCGTGATGACGCCGAGCTGATCGAAAGTGTCCAACTATACCATCGGCCGCTTCATATCCTTGTTCGCTTCTCGGCCGAGCTGGGACGTCGTCTTCAAGGAAAGCTCGACGCCGCGCTCTTTGATACTCCCTATTGATCAATAGAGCAGACGACCTGAGAGCTGAAACAGCCTGAGGAGAGGATGCTGATGTCCAATGACACGCACGAAACCGCCAGCACGCAGTTCGTTCGGGTCGGAGACGTCCGGTTCGCGTACCGGCGCTTCGGTCGGCCCGGCGAGCTTCCCCTGCTGTTTCTGAATTACTTCGCTGCGAATATGGACGACTGGGACCCCAAGGTGACGAACGGCTTCGCAGCCGAGCACGAAGTCATTCTGTTTGATAACGCTGGCGTTGGGAGCTCAACCGGTGACACGCCGTCGACCGTCGCAGCGATGACCAAGGACTGTGTCGACTTTTGTCGCGAGCTCGACCTCAAAAGCCTTGATGTCGTGGGGTTCTCGCTCGGCGGCATGATCGCTCAGCAGCTGGCGTTTGAACACCCGGAGATGATCCGGCGGATGATCCTGCTCGGTACGGGCCCACGCGGCGGAGAGGGCATGACCTTCACCGAACTCTCGGCCGACGCCTTGGCCGACCCAGTGGCCCTGCTCATGTCCGCGTTCTTCACTCCAAGTGAGGCCAGCCAAGCTGCAGGGCGAGCTTATATCGAACGGTTGCAGCTTCGCATCGCAAACCGCGATGCGCCAATATCCAAGAAGGCGGCAGGCGCTCAGTTGGCGGCGATCCGCGAATGGGGCACCATTCCCTCGACGGACCGCTACGCGAGGTTAGCTCGGATTCGCCAGCGAACCTTGATTGTGCATGGGAGCAAAGACATCGTCGTCCTCCCGATCAACGCCTTCCTGCTGGCCCAGCACCTGCCAGATGCCCAGCTCGTGATGTATCCGGATGCCAGCCACGGAGCCCAATCCCAGCACGCCGAAGTCTTTCTCGAGCATGCCCGGCTGTTCCTGAACGGGTGAGTTCAGATGCTGGCCCCTACTGCGTGGCGCCCTCCTCAACCGATCGCACAATCTCTGCCCGCCGAGCGCTTCGTCAACGCGATTCGCAGCGGTTTGCGCACGCTCGCTATAATCCGGATCTGCGCGCGACCTTGATTCGGTCCGCCGGCTTCTTTCCGCTCGCGAGCGTCTATTGCGCGCTTTTGCCGCTTCTGGTGCGCGCGCGAATCGCGGGCGGCTCGGAGACATACGGTATTCTCCTCGGCGCAATCGGCGCCGGCGCTGTTTGCGGCGCATTCGTATTGCCGGCAGCGGCAAAGCTGGGTCCCGATCGGGTCATGACAGGGGCGACAGTCGGAACTGCACTTGCGCTCGCCCTGTTCGCCATCGCTCGTGAGCCCGCTATCGGGTTGATCGCCTGTTTATTTGCCGGAATTTCCTGGGTTGCCGCGACCGCCACTTTGAACGTATCGGCCCAATTTGCGCTGCCGGGCTGGGTCCGAGGGCGCGGGATGGCGATGTTCGCAACTGCGCAGTTTGCGGGCTTGGCCGTCGGCAGCATCGTCTGGGGGCGGGCGGCGCAGGTGATCGGACTCCCCGCCGTTCACATCATCGCCGCGGTCGCGCTGGTCGCCTCGGTGCTCCTGCTGCGGCGCTGGAAGCTTGAGACCGCCGCCGGTCTCGATCTCGCGCCGTCGATGCGTTGGCCCGCTCCGTTGCTCGAGCACGACATCGACCCCGACCGTGGCCCCGTGCTGGTCACCGTCGAATACACCGTCGCCGCGGCCGATCGCGGGGCATTTCTTGCGGCGATGGCGAAGCTCGCGAGCGAGCGCCGGCGCGACGGCGCCTATAACTGGGGCATCTATGGGGACGCAGCGCAGGAGGGGGCCTTCATCGAGACATTCTCCGTCGATTCCTGGCTCGAGCACCTGCGACAGCATCAACGCGTAACCAATGCCGATCGCGTGCTGCAGGACTCGGTGCACCGCTTTCAGGCCGAAGGCGACCCGGCCGTCAGGCACCTGATCGCGGCACGTGGGAGCCAAACGACATGATGGCTCACGGGCCCACTAGCTTCTTGCGATAGCGGCGGTTTGCAGGCCCGGCTTTTGGTCGAATCCTGATCACTATCGGGTTATTTGGGTGGGGAATCTCGATACAGCGCACCCCCGCGGTGATGGCCAGATTTGCTCAACGCGGGTGCCGCGCACACAGACATACCAGTCGTAGAGGTTGACGGTCGGGTCGCAATTGCCGGGGATCAGCCGGATCTTGTCGCCGAGCCCGAGCCGGTTGGTGGCGGCCGAGACGGCGAGCCGCCCGTGCTCGTCCGAGGTGCGCTAGTAGGTCGCTGACGGCTCGTCGCAGACCAGCGGCGAGGCGGGGTCGAGGCGAGCGTCTCGGTCGGCTGTCGACCCTTCTCGGCATTCAGCCTTCTTGCCGAGAGCGGGCTCTTCTTGCTCCTTTGCTGCCTTACAACTGTCGCAAACTGGCCTTCCGCTCGATGCCGGTGGCCCAGAAGATGGAGACGCTACATCGCCTCCCGGCCACCACATCTTGATCGCGCCCGTGTCGTGGCTTCCCGCCTGACGCCAATCACGCTGCGGATGGCTGGATCTCTTTCAAGATCGCGTGCATATGGGCGGGCTGAAGTTTCTTTGCGAATTCGGTCGACACAAACGATCTGCCTCGGACGCTCGCGTCTATCTCAAGGATGCGGCCACTCCGGTTTCTGTCCAGCACAAAAAACTGGCCACTCGACTGATCGAAGCCAACATCGCCGGGACTAACCCCGGCCATTGCGGCAAAGGCCACCCGCCCCCTCTCGACCACCTGGTCGCACATCGTTTCGATGACGTCGGCGACGGCCGTCGCAAGCGGTCCGATATGGCTTCGGTGAAACACCATGGAACGCGGCACAGGGGTCTGCAGAACAGCCAGGAGGGTCGCGCTGTAATAGATGCGGACCCGCTGGAACGGGACTCCGAGACGAGCCGTCACTAAGCCCGCGAAGTACCCGGAATACCAGCCCCTCCCGTAATCTCTGATGCCGAGAACGATCGTTACTGTTCCACCGGCGTTGAACCGGATCGCCCATTTCCGGTTGGCCGGCAGGAACGGACTCGAGGGGATGGTCTCGATATTGAGATTTTCGACTCTCGCGTTCTGGCCAAACTCGATCTCGCTGGTGCGGCCGATGTAGCCGGGCGCAGAGTGGTTTTTAGCGATGGGCAGTTCAGTGGCGATGGTATCCATGATGAAACGGTCCCTGATGACGTAGGTCTGGTCGTCGTCATCTTCGTTATTGGCAGACAAATCCAACCGCAGAACTCCGGTTCTTGCGTTGAAATCGGACTTGCCACATTTCCTGAAGATGAGATGTATCTGCCGGGCGCGCGGTACGGTTCGTTGCATAAACACCATCGGAAATGATGAAGGAACAGCCTCCGTGTCCGTCCAGCGGCTGGCACATATCTGACTTTCATTTAAAGCTTCGGTCCCCAGAACTTGTGATTTAAAGGTAAGAACCGGAGTTTAACGCACTAACAGACCGCGTATTTGTAGCGGCGGGCCTGGCAGGAACGCCATTGTCCTGCAGGCCATCATCAGAGATGTATCAATACTAGGAATTCACTATGTCTATGACTCACTTGAGCGTAGAACCGGCCATCCTCTACCTCGGCACGCCTGTCGTCCTCGTCAGCTCTATC
>Ga0306924_10005288_pt1 | contig 12699 bp, 10 predicted proteins | sample sta12Can44000111_FD_203756 | JGI IMG/M metagenome (GOLD analysis project Ga0306924, IMG submission 203756) | Lab enrichment of tropical soil microbial communities from Luquillo Experimental Forest, Puerto Rico - statanox.12C.anox.44.000.111 (v2)... | ecosystem: Environmental > Terrestrial >... | reverse complement strand
CTGAGCATCGGCGCGGTGCCGGAGCCGGTCGATTGCGCGCTGATCGCGACCGCGCGCGAGGCGGTCGAACCGATCGTGCGCGAATGCGTCGCCGCTGGGGTCGGAGGCGCGATCGTCTTTGCCTCGGGCTATGCCGAGACCGGGCGGCGGGAGCGGGTCGCCGAGCAGGCCCGCCTCGCCGCAATCGCCCGCGACAGCGGCATGGCAGTGCTGGGGCCGAACACAGTCGGCATGGTCAATTCGCTCGTCGGCGCGGCGATCACCTTCATGGACATCACCCCGGTGCCGTCGCCCTCGCCGCGGGCGATCGGCCTCGTCAGCCAGTCGGGCGCGCTCGGCATGGCGCTGGCGCAGGCGGTGACGCGCGGCGTGTCCTTCAGCCATGTGCTGACCTCGGGCAATTCCTGCGACATCGACATGGCCGACTGTGTCGCCTATCTCGCCGACGATCCGGCCTGCGCCGTCATCGCCTGCCTCTTCGAAGGGATGAGCGAGCCCGAACGGCTGCTCGCTGCGGCAGAGCTCGCCTGGCAGGCCGACAAGCCGCTCGTTGTCTACAAGATGGCGACCGGCGAGGAGGGTGCCGCGGCGGCATTGTCGCACACCGGCTCGCTCGCCGGCTCCTACGCCGCCTACCGCGCCGCGTTCCGGCGCGCCGGCGTGATCCTCGTCGAGGATTACGAGTCGCTGATCCCGACCGCATCGTTCTTCGCCAAGGCGCCCAAGCCCAACGCACCCGGGGTGGCGATCGTCGCCGCCTCGGGCGGTGCGGCGATCATGGCCGCCGATCGCGCCCAGCAGCACGGCGTGCCGTTGCCGCAACCGAACCCCGCGGTGCGCGGGATCCTCGAGGCGCGGATCCCCGAATTCGGGTCGGCGCGCAACCCGTGCGATGTGACGGCACAGGTCATCAACGACCCGAATTCTCTAGTCGAATGCGTCGAGGCGCTGCTCGGCGCACCCGAATATGGCGCACTGGCAATGCCAGCGGTTTATTCATCCGAGGCGTCAACACGGTTCATCCCGGTCTATGACGAGCTCGCCGGCCGCTACGGCAAGATCATCTGCAGCGCCTGGCAGAGCGAATGGCGCGACGGGCCAGGCGCCAGGGAGCGCGAGCAGGCCTGCAACATCGCACTCTTTCCGACAATGAACAGCTGCTTTGCCGCTTTGGCCGCCGCGAATTGGCGCGCCGAACGTCCGGCGAAAGGCCGGCAAGAGCCGCGCCGGCTGGTGCCGTCAACCGCGAAGGATATAGCGGCGCGCCTGATCGCCGCCGCTGCCGCCCCGGTGCTGACCGAGCGCGAGGCCAAGGCGGCACTAGCCCCCTACGTCATCCCTTGCGTCGAAGAGCGTCTTGCGACCGATCGCGATGGCGCGCTTGCGGCGGCTCAGGCGCTCGGGTTTCCGGTGGTGCTGAAGGCGCTTTCGCCCGATCTGCCACACAAGAGCGAGGCCGGCGTGATCCATCTAAATTTGAAGAACGCAGCCGAGGCGGGCGCGGCCTATGATGCAATCCTGGCGCGGGTTGCTGCACAATCGCCAGCGCCACGCCTCGATGGTGTCCTCGTGCAAAAAATGGTGCCGCAGGGGGTCGAGGTGATCATCGGCGGGCGTGTCGACCCGTTATTCGGTCCGCTGGTGGTCGTCGGACTCGGCGGTGTTCTTGTCGAGGTGCTGAACGACACAGCACTGGCGCCGGCGCCGATCGGGCCCGATGAGGCGCAGGCGCTATTGCGGGAGTTGAGCGCCTTTCGCCTATTGCAGGGCTATGGCGGGCTGCCGCGTGTCGATCTGGCACGGCTTTGCGAGATTGTCTGCCGCGCCTCGGAGTTCATCGCCGACCAGCGCCAGGGTGTCAGCGAATTCGACCTCAACCCGTTGATCTGCGCCGGCAGTAACATCACCGCCGTCGATGCGCTGATCGTCCGTGCGGGCGGGAAGTGATCTCGCGCGCCCGCCATCCCGAGCCCTCACGCGGCGCCTCAGGCCAAGCCATCATTCTCTTCGCATGCTGCGCAACCTGCTCAGTGCCAAGTGTGCGATGGCCGCTGGTGCCTGGTCGGGGATCGCGAATACCGAGCTGACATTGACTTCACACAAGACGTAACTGTCCTCGCCCGATCGGGTGCGTGGCCCATAGAGAAAATCGGCGTCCCAAATGATCGGCAGCGAGGCCTTGTCGATGCCCAGGATCTCTATCATTTGCGGCGTCCATTCGGCTTCCATCTTCGCCCTGAGCGCCTGAAACGGCTCCGCGTTGGCGCAGTGCATAATGCGCGGACCGGGCTGCGCAGCCGGGGAGTCCGGGCCTTCGGGCGGCGGCGGGATGAGCGCCTTGACGAATTGGTGCCCAAAGCCGACGACCTTATCGGTGCCCATATAGCAGCGGATCATGCTATCGGGCAGGCGCGGCTGAAACGGTTGATCGACGACGCATCCGTCGGCTGCAAAATAAGGCTCGCAGCGTGTCATGAAGTCCGCGAGCGGCACTTGCTCTGCCGAGCTGCCGCGGCGCCCTTCCAGAACCCGCACGAGGCGGGTCTTGCCGGCCGGCTCGGATACCGGCTCGACCTTCCAAACTCCGAGGCCGCCATTCCCGCGGTTGCGCTTGACGACGCGCGGGCCGGCCGATTGGAGCCGAGCCGGAAACGCGTCGGCGAATTCGGCCATTGTGCGGTAGAGGTGGGTATCGGTCCCCCATCCGAGGTGCTTTGTGCGGTGCAGGAGCTCCTTGACACCCATTTTGAGGATCACGTCGGGATGGGCGCTGACCCAAGGGCCGCGCATCGCGACATCGCGCAGCAGCGCATCGAGCTCGGTCCGGCTCTTGCCTCCGTGGATCGGATCGACCCACACCAGCACGCCGTCGACCGCCAAAAGCTGCCGTCGAACTTCGTCCGCCATGTCCTCATCGTAAACCGCGGGCTCGGCAGCGATGCCGATCGCCGCGAGTTCCTCGAAGACGCGGTAAAAGCGATTGTTCTTCGGGTTTGCGGCTCGCCGCGCCGAGCGATCACCGCGCCAGAGAACCGCAATTTTGTAGGGGTCAAAATCGGCCATATCGTCTCCTTGATCAGCTCGCCGGCGCAAGAATGAGCTGCGCTTGCCGGTCGGGCGGCGGCCGTGAAAGCCGCGTCCGAAGATCAACAACAGACGGGGCTGCTGACGTGCCGGTCGCACCGCGAAGTTTAGGAGCGAAAACGGGGCCTGAGGTAAAACCATCCACGCGCACCGCACTCCTCGCTCGGCGAGAGGCGCAGAACTTGGACGGATAGGGCCGCCTAACGGGGTGCCTGCTTCGACCCCGCGGGCATCATATCGAAACCGGACAGGACCGACAATCCGTTATCCGGTGCCGACGACTGGCCGGATGATTGTGCGCGTTTTATGCCTGCGCCTTGCGTGCAGCAATCCAGGACGACACCTCGTCGTAGCAATGCGCTAGATAATATTCGGCAATGTCGTCGGCAGTGGTGTTCCAAACACCGTCGTGGCCGAGAATGTAACGTAGAGCCGCGTCGAGGTGCTTGGCGGCATTGGGCCGCCCGATATTGTGCGGATGCAATGACAGGCACATTACGCGCCCGTTTTCGGCACCTTCGCGGTAGAGTGTGTCGAACTGGTCCTTGATCATCTGCAGGAAATAATCGGCTTCACGGTTCCAGGCCAGCATGCCGGCATCATTCGTTTGGCCGGTATAGGGAACGTAAATAAATTTTTGGCCGCCTCGCACATTGATCGGCCAAGGCTGGTCATCGATGATCCATGACGTGTGATAGAGGCAGCCGGCCTCGGCCATAAGATCTTCGGTTCTGGCGGTGTATCCGGCACCGCCGCCGAGCCGCCCTTTCAGGCGCTTGCCGGTCATCTCCCGCAGGTGGGTGATGAAGTCCTGCCAGTACGCGCGCTCCTGCTCCTCGGTGTAGTCATAGATCGGTCGGCTGTTGTAGAGGCCGTGCGCCATGTAGTCCCAGTCGGCGGAGACCATCGCGTCTTTGATTTCCGGGAAATGGTCCAACAGCTCGAGATTGAGACAGCAGCAGGCGCGAACCCTGTGCTCGTTCAGTACGTTGAGCATCCGCCAGAAGCCGACGCGGTTGCCGTAGTCCATGCGCGAGTAATGCGGGATGTCGGGCTGCGTCGGCCGGTTCTCCGGCAGGTACTCGAAGAACTCCATGTTCGGCGCGACCCAGAACGCGACCCGCGCATTGCCGGGCCATCTGATGATCGGTCTATCGGTGATCGGTGCGTAATCGAACCGGCTGGGTGCGAGAGCCATGTTGCTTCTCCGTCCGCTTGCGATGGGTATGGGTTCGCCCAGTAGAGCTATCGGACCGGCTGCGCCTTGAACCAGTCGATGATCTCGCCGCCGGTGGCCTTCCAGACACCGGCATGGCTGCTGACGTGGCCCAACACCTCGTCGAGATGCCGGATGCGCCACGGCTGGCCGATGATCCACGGATGGAGATGCAGCACCATCATCCGCCCGGTATTGGCGCCGTCGGCATAGAGACCTTCGAACCACTCGCGCCACAGCAGGTTGACCTCGTTGATGGTGCGGCGGCCGTGCAGATGGATGTAGTTATCGTCGAGATAGGCGTGCACGCCGAGCGAATAGAGCTCCCCGGTCTTCGGCGTCATCTTGTAAGGCTGCTCGTCATTACCCCAGTCGCAGACATAGCAAATGCCCTCCGCCGCGAGGAGGTTGGGGGTATTTAGCGTCTCCTGGAAATCGGGCCCCGACCAGCCGGTCGGGCGCTTGCCGGTGGCCTTCGCGACCGCCTCGATCGAGGCGCGGATATATTGCCGCTCCTCATCCTCCGACATGCCGGTGTGGATGATGTGCCGGCGCGATAGACCGTGTGCGATAAACTCGGCATCGCGTTTCTGGCCCTCCTTGATCAGAAACGGGTAGTTGTCGGCGACCGCCTTGTCGAGCGCCAGGGTCGGCTTGATGCCGTGCTTGTCGAGCACCGCGAGAATGCGGAAGATCCCGACGCGATTGCCGTATTCGTGATTGCCCCAGCCGCCGATATCGGGGAATTGTGCCTGGTTGCCGCTCCACAGGCCCTCCGGGCCCCCAAGCGGGCTCACCGCGACCGGTGTGCCGGCCGGCACCTCCCAGTCCCAGTGCTCGAGGTTGACGATGACCGCAAGGGCAACGCGGGCGTTGTCCGGCCATCTCAGAATAGGGCGCGTGACAATCGGCGACCAGGGATAGAAATCCTGGTCCATGCCATAGGCGCGTTTTGCCGGCATCGCTTCCCTCCGCCTGATGTGTCCCGGGTCTCCGGTCTCAGAGCCGATAGCGGCACTCGACCGGGAGCGGCACGCCGTGAAAATCGCGCCGGTTGGTGTCGAGGTTCTCGAGGTTGAAGAACAGGCATTCGTCGTGGACGAAATGCGGTCCGGCATGCCAGGTCGCGACGTGCAACTTGATCAGCCGGTCGCCGGGTACGCGGAAGGCGACGATGTCCTCGATCCGCGGCCGCGCGTCGTCATCAAGGTCGGCAGGGGGCGCCACGCCGATCAGCCATTCCTTGCCGCCGAGCGACCCCAGGCATTGGGTGACCCGCCGATGCCTCGCGATCCGGCTGAAGCTGAGCCCGACATGCGGCAGATGCATGATCCACAGGCGCGGCTCGCCATTATCCAGGACGAGCTTCGCCTCGCTCGCCGAGGTCTCGGGATCGTACCGGGTCTCGGCACCCTGGCCGCCGGTTCGCAACGGTGCGATGACCTGGCCGTAGGGTGCAAAGTCTTCCGCTGTCAGCTCCCTGACGTCGAGCAGGTGCCGTGGTAGAGTGCCCGCATCGTTCATCATCGCCTCCAATCGATTTCTCGGTAGATTTTGCCACAGGGCGCCGTCACTAATCAGCATCCATGAGTTGACCGCCTCGGGAGGATCGCATGCCCGTCGAAGCCCGCGCCTATCCCCGCCCGTTGCCCAATTCCGCGTGGCTCAGCAAGCTGACCGAGGAGATCCTCGAGCCCGATCTGCCGATCGTCGACCCGCACCATCATCTCTGGGACCATGCTGGCAGCCGCTATCTGCTCGACGAGCTGTTGGCCGACGTCAACTCCGGCCACCACATCGTCAAGACCGTCTTCATCCAGTGCGCGTCGGGCTATCGTACCAGCGGCCCCGAGGAGATGCGGCCGATCGGCGAAAGCGAGTTTGTCCGGGCGATTGCCGAAGAGGGCGACCGGCGCGGCGGCAGGACCAAGATCTGCGCCGGCATCGTCAGCTTCGCCGATTTGCGGCTGCCCAATGTCGATGCGGTGCTCGAAGGGCAGATCGCCGCGGCCGGCGGGCGGTTTCGCGGTATCCGCCAGATCGCCGCGCACGACCCGGCGATCGTCGGCGCCTCGTCCTATGTGCCGCCGCCGGGGCTGATGAACGACCCGAATTTCCGCCGCGGCCTCAAGCGGCTGCCGGCGCACGATCTGACCTTCGAGGCGTGGATCTATCACCCGCAGATCAGGACCCTGACCGAGGCGGCGCGCGAATGCCCCGGGGTGAAGATCGTGCTCAACCACTTCGGCGGCCCGCTCGGGGTCGGCCCCTACAAACGCAACGAGGTGTTCCCCGGCTGGCGCGCCGACATCAAGGCATTGTCCGCCTGCCCGAATGTCTATGTGAAGCTCGGCGGGTTGGCGATGATCGTCAATGCCTTTAATTTTCACCTGGCGCCGCTGCCACCGTCATCGGGCGAGATGGCCACTGCCTGGCGGCCCTATGTCGAGGCTTGCATCGAGAATTTCGGCGCCGACCGCTGCATGTTTGAGAGCAACTTCCCGGTCGACAAGGGTGCCTGCAGCTATCCGGTGCTGTTCAACGCGTTCAAGCGGCTCGCCAGCGGCGCGTCGGCGGCGGAAAAGGCCGATCTGTTCGCCGGCACCGCATCGCGGTTCTACAGGCTCGGGCATTAGACAAGGAACATGACCATGAGCGATCTGCCGGCACAAGTGGAGATCCACGAGGAAGGCCCGCGCGAAGGGTTCCAGATCGAGCCCGGTCCGATCGGCACCGCGGACAAGATCAAGCTGATCGAGGCGCTGGCAGAGACCGGGTTGCACCACATCCAGGCGGCCTCGTTTGTCAGCCAGCGCATCGTACCGGGCTGGGCGGACGCCGAAGACGTCGTCGCCGGCTTTACCCCGCAGGAAGGCGTCCATTACACCGCGCTGTGGTTCAATGCGGCCGGGCTCAATCGGGCGCTGGTCTTTCGCAACAAGCTGACGGTATCGGGCTCGATTGCGTTGACCGCCTCGGAGGCGTTTACGCAGAAGAACCTGCATCGCAGCCACGCCGAGAATGTCGCGGCGATGAAGAAGCAGACGGCACTGCATCTCGAAAACAATGTCGAGGTGCCGCGGATCGGGGTGATGGCGGCGTTCGGCTGCAACTATCAGGGCGACATCGCGCCCAGTCAGGTCATCTCGACCTTGGAAGACGGGCTCGCGATCGCCGCAGAGGCCGGCGCCGACATCAAATATTTCTCGCTCGCCGACACGATGGGCTGGGCGACACCGCTGCGCATCGAGCGGGTGCTCGGCGAGGTGCGCAGCCGCTGGCCCGACACGCCGATCGCCCTGCACCTGCACGATACGCGTGGGCTCGCCGTTGCCAATGCGCATGCCGGGCTCAAGATGGGTGTGACCCAATTCGACTCGACGGTCGGTGGGCTCGGTGGGTGCCCGTTCGCCGGCCAGCCAAAGGCCGCCGGCAACATCTGCACCGAGGAGCTGGTGCTGCTCTGCGAGGAGATGGGCATCGATACCCGCGTCGATCTCGACCGGCTGATCGAGGTCGGCCGCATGGCCGAGGAGATCGTCGGGCACCAATTGCCGAGCGAGTTAATCCACGCCGGCAGCCTCGACGCATTCCGCCGCCGCGCCGCGGCTTGAGTGAGGGAGACGGCGCGTGGAGCTGAGGGGCGCGGTCGCACTGGTGACCGGCGGTAATGGCGGGCTTGGCCAGCGCATCTGTCATGCGCTGGCCAAAGAGGGGGTGCATGTCGCCGTCATCTATGCCCAGAGCCACGACCAGGCGCACGATGTCGCCCGAGCGCTGACCTCGCGGTATCAGATCAACGCCGCGGCCTTCGCCTGCGATGTCACTGATGGCGCTGCCGTCGAGCGGGTCGCCGGCGAGGTGACCGGGCATTTCGGCCGTCTCGACATTCTTGTCAACGACGCCGCCTACAACAAGGCGATCCCGTTCGCCGATCTCGACAGCCTGACGATGGAGGTGTGGGACCGGATCATCGCCGTCAACTTGACCGGCCCGATGCGGCTGACAAAGGCGGTGGCGCCGGTCATGAAGGCGCAGGGCCGCGGCCGCATCGTCAATATCGCCTCGGTGGCGGGGGTCGGGCCGACCGGCTCGTCGATCGCCTATGCGGTGTCGAAGGCGGGGCTGATCCACTTGACGCGCTGCATGGCGGTGGCTCTGGCGCCCGAGACGCTGGTCAACTGCGTGGCCCCGGGGTTGCTGGAGGGCACCCGGGCGACCTCCAATCTCCGCGCCGAGCAGATCCAGAACTCTGCCGCCACCTCGCTGCTCAAAAAACCTGCCGACAAGGACGACTGCGCGGATATGGTCGTCGCGATGTGTCGCACCGAAACCATGACCGGCCAGACGATGGTCATCGATTCCGGCCGTTACTTTCATTGACGAGGAGGAACCCATGCCGTTCTACGAAAAAGGTAACGTCCGCATCCATTACGAAGAGGTCGGCTCCGGCTTCCCGCTGCTGGTGATCCCGGGCGGCGGGCTGAACTCGACAATTGCAGGCCTCGCCACCCACCCGTTCAACCCGATGGACGAGTTCAAGGGCCAGTACCGGGTGATCGCCGCGGATTTGCGCAACGCCGTCGCAGCGAGCCTGACGGCTAGCGCCTTGCCCGCCAACCCCGGCCAGTCCACGGGGCCGCTCGAGATCGACCGGCCGTGGGACGCCTACACCGACGACCACATCGGGCTGATGGACCATCTCGGTATCCGCGAGTTCATGGTGCTGGGCTTCTGCATCGGCGGGCCGTTCATCTGGAACCTGATAAAGCGGGCTCCAGGCCGGGTCGTCGCCGGTGTGCTGACGCAGCCTTCGGGATTCCGGCCGACGATGCCCGACCTCTTCTATCAGAACAACATCAAGGGCTGGGCGCCGGCCCTCTGTGAGCGCCGCTCCGACATCACGATGGCGCAGGCCGGGGCCTTCCTCGAGAAGATGTATCGCGCCAATGCCGATTTTGTTTTCACCGTGACCCGCGATTTCGTGCGCCAGTGCCGCACCTCGATCCTGGTCCTGCCCGACGATGTCCCGGCGCATCCTTACGCGGTGGCGATAGAGAGCGCGCATCTGGCACCCAACGCACAGGTGAGCCTCTATCCGTGGAAGGCGAACCCGGAGCAGATCCAGCTGGCACTGCGCCACATCGGCACCTTTCTGCGCGCCAACCAACCGGCCCTGCACGCGCAGCAACCACTGGCCGCCGCCGCCCAGTAAAATAGGAGAAACCCGATGCCGTTCTATGAAAAAGGCAATGTCCGCATTCGCTACGAGGAGTGCGGCTCCGGCTTCCCGCTCTTGGTCACTCCCGGCGGGGGTTTGAACTCGCGGGTCAGCAACTGGCCAACCGCGGTCTTCAATGCGCCGGAGGCGTTCAAGAACGACTTCCGCTGCATCACGATGGACCAGCGCAATGCCAATGGCGGCGAGTCGACCGGCCCGATCCCGACTGGCGATCCGTGGGACGCCTTTGCCGACGACCAGCTCGGGCTGATGGATCATCTCGGCATCCGCGAGTTCTTCTATATGGGGTATTGCATCGGCGGCTGCTTTGCCGGCAAGCTGCTGCAGCGGGCACCCGACCGTGTCGTCGCCGCGGTGTTTTGCCAGACCGTCGGGCACCGACCGGAACTCCCGGAGTACATGTACAATTCCGGCAAGGACGTCTGGGCTCCCGAGCTATTGCCGAAGCGGCCCGACCTCAACATGGCGCAGGTCGAGCAGTATTTGCACAACCTCTACCGTGTGCGGCCCGACTTTCTCTACAGCGTGTCGCGCGACTTCATCAAGAGCTGCCGCACGCCGATCCTGGTCCTGCCGGACGACACGCCGGCGCACCCGCTGCAGACCTCGATCGATGTCGCCTCGCTGGCCCCCAACTCCGAGATCACGGTCTTCCCGTGGCGGGAGCCGCCAGAATTGAAGGAACGGACGATCGACCGCGTGCGCTCCTTCCTCAAGGCGCATGTCCCGATGCGCGCCGCCGCTCAATAGGACTAGCAGTAAATACGACGCTGGCGGCAGGGTCGTCCCTGCCGCCAGCGTCACTCAGTAGAGCGCAAACCGCCGGCGGCGCAGGATCGGGACACCCGCCGCTGTCTCGCCGACAATTTCGTGGGTGACCCCGGGCGGCAATGAGCCATCGGCGTTGGCGCGCGCCGCTTGGCCATTGGCTATCAAGGTCTCGACAAAGCGCCTCGCCGCGTCGTCCTGCGGCACGATCACATCGTCTTTTCCGGCCGGCTCTTTCTTTTTCCGACGTGTGTCCGCCATAACCAGAACCCTACGCCAACTCTAGCGGTGCTGCAGACCGCAGTCGAACAGCCGTCGGCGCAGCCGCACCCCGCCGCGCTCGCTCACCAGCTCGTGGGTACGCAGGCGGTGTCCGTGCTCGAGCCTCGCCTCCGGCCGGCCGATGTTATTGTAATCGACCCGTCCGCGCCGGAACAGATCATCGACAAAGGCGCGGGCGGCGGTGATCGAGCTGGCGGGGTCCAGGGAGCTGGCGTCCGCCGCCGCCGAGACCGCGTAGAGGAGCCGGGGATGCGATGGCGATTCGACGAGCAGCGGTTGATCGAGACCGTAATGCGCGGCCGGCAGCGCCACCGTATCCAAGGCCTCGGTCGGGCCTGCCGCCCCGGCGGGCGCGATCGCCGCTGCCGCAACCGATTGGTGCAGCGCCTCGACGGTTGTTGCCGCATGCAGCGACAGGATCGACCGGCGCACAAAGACACCCTTTAGAACCGGGGGGTATTTGGGGTTTTTGCCCGCGCTCGCCTGCACCATCGCGGCGGCGACCTGGGCATAGAAATTGGACACGACAGGGGCCTGCTGGGCGCCGGCGACCAGGATGTCGCCCATCTCCTGGCTGACCGCGAGCAGCTCCTGCTCGGTCGGAGACGAGGGGTTGGCGGCCTTGGCGGCGAGCATTCCCGCTACCACCTCGAAAAAGGCCCCGGTGAACACCCGCGAGAACGAATGCGGCTCGGACGAGAGCTGCGCCGCCGGGGCCATCTGCGGCAGATTTATCGGGTCTTGATAGGTAAAGGAATTGACCGCGTTGCGCAAACAATCGGGATTGACGGCATCGGGGGCCTGAGCCCGGATCGCCGTCCCGAGCTGCTCGGCGAGCCGGGACAGGCGCGAGCTCTGGTAGAGATGGCCGCCGGTGTCGTGCAGGATTGCGCTGCGCAGCGACTGCAGCTGCAATGCCGACAAGATGGCGCTCATATCGCCAAAGGATTCGTGAAACGCCGCCGCCTCATGGCTCGCCGCCCCCCAAAGTTGCGGCTTGATCGCGTCCAGTATGGCGTGGCCCATCTCGTGACAGACGATGTCGGGGCTCTCGCCCGAATACACGGTGCCCGACGGTGAGGGGCCATGAAAAAAGTTCAGCGCCCGCCTGTCGTAGTAGGCGTTGAAGTCGACACCCTGGTCGAGCAGCACCGGCAGGAGCGCCCCGACCTCCCAATTCCCCGAAGGTATCCTCGGCGCCCAGAAATCCGCACCCCGGCGCAATGCCTCCGCGGCTGTCCAGTACCGGAAGCTCGGCGTTCCGGGCTGCCCGCCGGGCGCCGGCGCTCTTCCGGGAAAACTATATGCGAGCGGGCGCTTGGACGGGTCGGGAAGCGGCCGCGTTACCTGGACGGCGGGCTCCGGATCGTCTTCCCAAACCGACACCTGCTGAGCGCCGGCAGTGGCAGCGTTGCCTCGGGTTGCGGCACCGCGTGGTCGCGTCGAGCGCGCCATTTGCGTCCTCCTTTGTTTGATGACCGACTGTTAACTTAACGCGCGAGTGTGATGCCCCGTAGCAGAAGCATCGTTTAGGCGATTTTGAGCATTCGTGTAAACACGATGAGGATCATGCCCAATCTTCCCCGGCCCGATAAGCGCGAGTGCGCCGGCTGGTCTCGCGCGCGCACGCGCGCGAGGGTTAAAGCGATCAGGATCAACCCATTGAAATCGGCGGGTTCTGGTTTTGGAAGCAGCAAAATAACAGCAGCGGGCAGGCGGGACGGCGATGGCTTTGAGCATCGGCGGGGTTCACAGCGGCAATTGGTTGGAAGCGAAATACTATATGTTCCTGGTTCGTTCCTGTCAAGATCAGCGGTTAATTCCTGTCAGTAGAAGATAATGTGTGCGCTGACCCGAGGTCTCGGCGCCAAGGGCCGGACCGTTCCGTCAGCGGCCGTGTTGGTCGTGACCGTGGTCGCGGTCGGCGGTCGGGGCGGCTGAATCCGCGCCCGTGCCTCACCTCTTCTACTAGTGCGCGTGTTTACAAAGCGAGCGTGCGTTCGGTAGCTAGGTATCGCCGATCGGCAGCTGATGCCCCAACACGATTATTTTTGCCTCGGGCCGGTCGCCGGGACTCAGTGACCCAAAGGCGACATCAATAATATTA
>Ga0306924_10005285_pt1 | contig 12704 bp, 12 predicted proteins | sample sta12Can44000111_FD_203756 | JGI IMG/M metagenome (GOLD analysis project Ga0306924, IMG submission 203756) | Lab enrichment of tropical soil microbial communities from Luquillo Experimental Forest, Puerto Rico - statanox.12C.anox.44.000.111 (v2)... | ecosystem: Environmental > Terrestrial >... | reverse complement strand
CCGCTATCAGGCGATCGATTTGCCGCTCGACTTCGTCGAGCATCGCATCTTGAAACAACAGATCTTCGATCGCATAGGCCGAGAGCCCCAGCTCCGGGAACACCATCAGCGCAATCCGCGATCTGTGGCCCTCGGCGAGGAGCGCCAACACGTTCTCGGCGTTCTGCCGCGGGTCGACGACTGCGACGTGCGGGACGCAGGCTCCCACGCGCAGAAACTCGTGGCTGTAGGGGGAAAAGAACGAAGTCATTGGTCCGCCCTCAGGACCTCGATCGACCCGGCCGCAACATCGCCCAGATCACGCCGACGATGCCGAATGCAGTCAGGCCACCGAACACGACAGCTACAGTGTTGGCCGATCCGATCAGGCGGTCGCCGACATCGCCGACCACGTCTCCCGCAAACAACAACATCGGCGCCCAGACGATTGCCGAAGTGACGTTGGCAAACCAGAAGCGGCCGCGCGGCATCCTCATGATGCCGGCGGCGAGCGGAATGACAGCCCTCACCGGGCCAAAGAAACGGCCGATGAAAACACTCTTGCCGCCGTGCTTGCGAAAAAATCGGACGGCGCTCGGCAGCAGCTCCGCATTGCGCGTGAATGGCCAGATCCGGACGATCCCGCCGCCATAGCGGTGACCCAGCCAGAACGAAACCGAGTCGCCGAGCACCGCGCCGATAACTGCCCCCGCCAGTACCGGCCAGTAAGGCAACGAGCCTGCCGACATCAACGTCCCTGCCACAATGAGTATCGAGGTGCCGGGAAACAGCAGGCTCACAAATACGAACGACTCGCCGAACGAGGTGATGAACATGACCGGGAAGGCCCAGCCCGCGTTCGCTGCGATGAAATCTAGTGTGGGCTGAACGATGCTTTCCATGGTCCCTCTATATAGGAGGCCGCAGGCGGCACAAACGGTATCGCGGTTCTAACGGCGACAGCCGCCTCGCCATCACAGTTTTGGGAGGTTCGCTTAGAATGTATAACGGCGAAGAATTTGCTCGGACCGATGCGTGGTAAGCGCGATGCGTCCCGGCTAGAGAGCGGGGAGGAAGAGGTGCTGCAGCTCGGCCCGAGCTATGATGAGGTGTACGACAGCTTCCGATGGGAGCTGCCCGAGCATTTAAACATCGGGACGGCGGCATGCGACCGTCATGCCGACGGCAGTGGCCGGCTCGCGCTCATTTATGAGGCGCCGGATGGGTCGGTCGTGCGGTTTACCTTTGATGACCTCAGGCGCCTGTCGAATAAGTGCGCCAATGCTTTGTCGGTTCTCGGAACCCGGCCCGGCGACCGTGTTGGCGTTTTGCTGCCGCAGCGTCCGGAGACGGCGATTGCGCATCTCGCGATCTACAAACTCGGCGCTGTCGCGCTGCCGCTGTTCACGCAATTCGGCCCGGACGCGCTCAAGCATCGGCTTGCCGACAGCGGCGCAACAGCGCTGATCACCGACGGCGAGAATTTACCTAAGCTTCCCGCCGACCTGCCGGAGCTCGCGACGATCCTCGTTGTCGACGGCGACAGCGTCGGCAACCGGTTGTTCTGGCCTACTCTGGAAGGCGCGTCCGACGAGTTCGCTCCGCTTGCAACCGGCATCGACGACCCGGCGCTCGTCATCTACACCTCGGGGACGACCGGCAGGCCAAAGGGCGCTCTGCACGCCACGCGTGTGCTGCTCGGCCACATCCCGGGGGTACAGCTGCCGCACGAGTTCTTCCCTGCGCCGGGCGATCGTTACTGGACCCCAGCCGATTGGGCGTGGATCGGCGGGCTCCTCGATGTGTTGTTGCCCAGCCTTTATTTCGGCGTCCCGGTGCTCGCGCATCGCGCACGCAAGTTCGACCCCGAGGAAGCGTTCACCTTGATGGCGCGGCACGATGTTAGGAACGCATTTCTGCCGCCGACGGCGCTCAAGATGATGCGGCAGGTGCCGTCGCCGCGGCGCTTCGGCCATCGGCTTCGCTCCGTGGTCAGTGGGGGCGAACCGCTGGGCGAGGACATCCTCGAGTGGGGTCGCGAAGCCTTCGGCCTCGACATTAACGAGTTCTATGGCCAGACGGAGGCCAATCTCCTTGCCGGCAATTGCGCTTCGCTGTTCCCGATCCGGCCGGGGTCGATGGGCCGGGCAATTCCCGGGCACCGGGTCGAGGTGGTATCGCCGGATGGCCGGCCGCTGCCGGCCGGCGAGAGCGGGATCATCGCCATCCGCCGGCCCGACCCGGTGATGTTCCTCGGCTATTGGAATAATCCGGAAGCCACTCGCGCGAAATTCGCCGGAGATTGGTGTCTGACCGGCGACGTGGCGGTCAAGGATGATGACAGATACATCTGGTATAAGGGGCGGGAAGACGATCTGATCTCGAGCGGCAGCTATCGTATCGGCCCTACCGATATCGAGGACTGCCTGATGAAGCATCCGGCGGTGGTGATGGCCGCGGTGGTCGGGGTCCCCGATCCGGTTCGCGGTGAAGTCGTCAAAGCCTTCGTCGTCCCGAAGCCCGAGATCGCGGCGGGTCCGGCACTCGCGGACGAGATCCGCGGGTTTGTCGGGCAGCGCCTCGCGCATTACCAGGCGCCGCGCGAGATCGTTTTCACCCCGTCGCTGCCGCTCACCGCTACCGGGAAGATTGTGCGGCGCGAGCTTCGGGCTCTAACAAACGTCTCGACTACAGAGACACCGGGGTCGCAGGGCAGAAAATAAAACTCCGGGACCTTTGTGTCTCTGTGGTAAAAAATTCGCGGAGGCTGCCAATGGCCACCCTCGACACACGTCAAAAGGCCGAGCGCATCGCCGAATTGTTCCGCCGACGTCGGCCCACCGAAGTATTGCCGCCAGAGCTGCATCCGTCGGGCCTCGACGAGGCTTACGCAATCCAGCGTATCTTTTGCGAGATCGAGGAGACGAGAGGCCGGGGCGCGATCGTCGGCTACAAGATCGGTCTGACAACCCCGGTGATGCAGCAGCTCTGCGGCGTCGACGAACCCTGCTATGGCGCAATGTTCGCATCCGAGGTCCACCAAGGGCACGCCGAGATTTTTGCGCGCGATTATTGCCGGATCGGCGTCGAGACCGAGATCGCATTTCAGCTCGGCAATGATTTGCCGCAGGGCGGCGAGCTGAGCCGGGTCGCCGCGGCGGTCGAGAGCACGATGGCGGCGATCGAGCTGATCGAGGATCTGCGCTTCGATTACCGGCGGCTCGATGCGGCGGCGCTGGTCGCCGGTAATGTATGGAACGCTGGGGCGGTGCTCGGCGCGCCGGTCTTAGAGTGGCGAGGGCTCGACCTCGCGAGAGTTACGGCGCGGCTCTCGATCAATGGCCGCGAGATCGGCTCCGGGAAGGGCGAAGATGTGATGGGCCATCCGCTCAATGCGCTCGTGTGGCTTGCCGGCAAGCTCGCCACCGGCGGCACGCCGCTGCGCCGCGGGATGGTCGTGCTGACGGGCAGCATGGTCCCGATTCAATACCCGGCGGCAGGAGATCGGGTATTGGTCGAAGTTTCCGGCCTTGGCGCCGCCGAACTCGTCGTGACGTGAGGGGGCGGGCCTAGTCGCGGGCCGCTTGGAGGGATGCGATGTTTTGGGTTGTCGTAGCGATCCTCTATTTCGTGCTGGCGGCCGTAGCCCCGAATATCCTCGGGCTTTTCGTCAATCGCGCCCGACCGGATTTCCGCGCGCTTGCGCTGTCGCTGAGAGGCGTCTTTTTCGTGATCGCGTTGATTTGCCTGGCGGCGACCTCGTACGTCCACGTCGAGTCGGACGAGATCGCGGTGCTCAACAAGATTTACGGAACGACCTCGCTGCCGACCGAGCACATCGTCGCAACCAACGGCGAAAAAGGCCCACAGGCGGAGATCCTTACCCCCGGCTGGCATCCCTGGTTTCTCGTCAACGTAATTTATCAAGTCGAAAACAAAAAAATAGTTTCGATTCCCTCGGGCAAATACGGGTTCCTGAACGCAAAGGACGGGGCACCGCTGCGGCCCGACCAATACCTGGCCGACGCCTTTCCCGCCGAGCATGAGCTGGACATGCTCGACGCCGAGTATTTTCTTACCCACGGCGGTCAGCGCGGACCGCAGACGACGATCCTGACGCCGGGCAGTTACCGCCTTAATACCTATCTCTGGGATCTGAGCATCTATAACGCCGTGGATGTCGCCGAAGGCTCTGTCGGCGTTGTCAAATCCAATGTCATCGCCGCCGTCAATTTCGGCAATATGCTCGCCGAAAGACCGAGCTCCTGCCCGCAAAAGCGCGTGTCCACAAGCTCAAGCGGCGAAGCGGTCGCCGATAAAAAGAAAGAGGATGAGGGTGTGCTGACCGCCATCCTCGTTCCGGTCGGCTGCATCGGCGTTTGGGAAAAAGCGCTGCAGCCAGGCCGGTATTACGTCAATGAAGCGGCCTATAAGGTCACGATGATCAGCACCCGAGTGCAGACCTGGGAATTTAAGGGAGGATATAAGAGACGCTACATTGATCTCAGCCTCGATCAAGCGGGCAATCTGAAGCAAACGGAACATTCCGACACCGAGGGAATAAAAAAACCCGAAGGCGCGGCCGACCCGGCCGTCACCCCGTTTGTCGAAGGCTGGCTGGTGCCGCTCGAGCTTCGTGTGCTCGCTCAGGTGACGCCGGACAATGCACCTTTTGTCGTCGCCGCCGTCGGCGGCTTAAAGGAAATCGAAGACAACATCATGGTTCCGACCATCCGATCGATCGTCCGCAATGTCGTCGGCGCCCAAGGCCGCCACGTATTGGACCTCGCCGACAACCGCGCCGAGTTGGAGCACGCAGTCGAGGATGCGATCCGTCCCGAAGGGCTGCGGGCCGGCATCGTCATCAAGGAGGTAAAGTTTGGCGACGTAGCGCTTCCCCCGGAGCTTTTGGTCTCGCGGCTGCGTCAGCAACTCGCCGACCAGCTTCAGGTCACCTACCAGCAGGAGCAGAAGGCGCAAACACAGCGGATCGACACGGAAAGGGCCCGCGCGACCGCCGAGCAACAGCACCAGCTCGTCGAAGCGGTGATCGGCGTTCAGGTCGCCGAGCAGAACAAGAACGCCGCCAAGCTGCGCGGCGAAGGGCAGAAGCTCGAATTGGAGGAAGTTGCGCAAGGGCAGCATGCGCAGGCCGATGTGCTGGGCCAGGACCGGGTGCTGACGATCACCCTGGTCCAGCAAATGCTGAAGACCATCGAGGAAAAGCCGGAGATCGTGTCGCTTATCGGCCGCCTCGTGCCGCAAACGGTGATTTCGACAGGGGGGAAGGGTACCGGGCTCGACAGCGCTGCAGCGATCCTCGGCGCGCTGATCAACAATGGTGGAGGGACCACCCCGGCACTGGCCGGACAATCCTCTAACAAATGAACGGGAGACCCAATGGCCAACCCGATCGTTTACGGCCCAGCCTTCAGCACCTATGTCTGGAGCGCGCGGCTGGCGCTGGCCGAAAAAGGGGTGACGCACGAGCTGATCGAGATGCCGTTCGGCGCCCAGCGCGAAGAGCCGCACCTCTCGCGCCACCCGTTCGCCAAAGTCCCGGCCTTCGAGCACGACGGCTTCACGCTTTACGAGGCGCAGGCGATCATGCGCTATGTCGACGAGCGTTTTGCCGGCGCGCCGCTGCAGCCCGAAGACGTGCACGAATGGTCGCGGATGAACCAGATCATCGGTATCGTCGACGCCTACGCGTGGCCGAGTATCGCCGGTACGATCCTGGTCAACCGGGTGCTGAAACCGCGCTTTCTCGGTGGCACACCGGACGAGGCGGCGATCACCGCAGCGCTGCCGCGCGCCCGCCTGTGCCTGTCGGAGATCGACCGGCTGATGGAAGACCACCGCTTTCTCGCCAGCGAGCATATCAGCCTCGCCGATCTGATGGTGATCCCGCTGCTCTATTATTTCAGCAACGTGCCGGACGGCCGGGAGCCGATCGCCGAGCATCCGAAATTGCAGAACTGGATGCGGCAGATGGAAAGCCGGCAGAGCTTTCAGGTCACCAAACCGCCGCCTCTGTGACGGGCCGCGCTCCTATCGCAGCCCTCCCGCATGTGGGGGGTGCGTTAGGGTAGGGGCTGCACCTTTGCTTCGCGGGCGGCGATCGCGGCTTCGCGTGCGAGGAGGAGCCGGGCGCGCTCGACGACCGGCACGTCGATCATCTTGCCGTCGATGGTGACGGCGCCGACGCCTTCGGCGAGCGCCTTGTCATAGGCCGCGACGACGCGGCGAGCGTGGTCGATCTCGTCGGGGCCGGCGCGGAACTCCTCGTTGAGGATCGGCACCTGACTCGGATGGATGACCGAGGCGCCGATAAAGCCAGGCCGGCGCGAGCGCCGGATCGTCTGCCGGAAGCCGTCGAGGTCGTGGTACTCGGCGACGGTGCCGATAAAGCCCAAGGGCATGATGCCGGCGGCGCGGGCGGCGAACACCGCCATCTGCTTCGGCATGAAGAGGCCCTCGGCCTCCGGCAGGATGCCGGCCGACAGCGCGAAATCCTCGGCGCCGAGGGTGAGCGCGCAGAGCCGCGGGTGGGCACGAGCGATCTCGGCGATGCGGAAGAACGCCGCCGCCGTCTCGACCGTTGCAATGCACCGGGTCGCCCCAGGTGCCATGCCGCGTTCAGCTTCGACTTCGTCGACGATCTCGGCGAGGAGCCGCACATGCTCAGCGCCGTCCACTTTGGGCAAGGCCAGTGCCAACACGCGCGGGCCGACCGCGGCTTCGATGTCGCGCACCGCCAGGCGCAGCGGCCGGTTGATGCGAACGACGACATCGGCGCCACCGCGCGAGACGATCTCGGCCGCCTCAGGTACCAAGGTGCGCGCCCGCTCCTTCTCCGAAGCCGCGACGCTGTCTTCGAGGTCGAGGATGATCGCATCGGCCTCGCGCCTCGCCGCGCCATCGACAAAGCGCTTGGCAGTGACCGGCACAAACAAAAGCGAACGCCACACCGGCAAGGGCGGCGGACTCATGGGCGATCTCCCCCGAGATGGATAATGCCTTCGCGCGCGAGTCCCTCGATATCGGCCGGGCCGAGGCCGAGCGAGTCGAGGATCTCGGCGGTATGCTCGCCCAATGCCGGCGCCGGACGGCGAAGCCGGCCGGGTGTGTCGGACAGGCGCGGAATGATGTTGTGCATCGGCAAACGCCCCATCTCCGTGTCCGGCAGGTCGATGAGGATCTCGCGCCCGATGACGTGCGGGTCGGCCATGAACTGGTCGATATCGTAGACCGGCGCTGCGGTGACCTCGGCGCGCTCGAAGATCGCCATGTTCTCAGCCAATGTCCGGGCCGCGATGAACGCGGTGATCGGCGCCTCGCAGGCCTCGGCGTTCCTGACTCGGTCGCTGTTCGTGCGAAACCGCGGGTCGACAATCATGTTCTCCCGGCCGATCGCGCGGAACAGCCGCTCCGCCATCGCCTGGATCGAGGCGGAGATGCCGATGTACCGCCCGTCTTTGGTGCGAAAAACATTACGCGGCGAGGTCGTCTCCGAGCGGCTGCCGGTGCGCTCGCGCACCTCGCCGGTTAGCCGGTAGATCGCCGCCTCGGTGGCGATGAACGAGAATAGCGGGTCCAATAATGGTAAATCGATGACCTGCCCGGCGCCGCCCTTCGTCTCGACCTCGCGCAACGCAACCATCACCGCAAAGGCGCCGTAGAGGCCGGCGACCATGTCGGCGAGCGCCGTCGGCGGCAATGCCGGTTCGCGGTCTGGAAAACCGGTGCGCGAGGCGTATCCGGACATGCTTTCGACGAGGGTGCCGAAGCCGGGCCGGTCACGGTAGGGGCCGTCCTGACCCCAGCCGGACACCCGCAAAATGATCAATCTGGGATTGCGCCGGTGCAGGAGCTCAGGGCCGAGGCCCATCGTTTCGAGCGTGCCGGGGCGGAAATTCTCGATCAGCACCTGCGCGGAGGCGAGGAGGTCGAGGAAAAGCTCGCGCCCGCGGGGTTCCCTCAGGCTCAGCGCCACGCTCTTCTTGTTGCGGCAATAGACCTTCCAATGGACGCTGACGCCGTCGGTCTGCCAGGCGCGCAGCGGGTCGCCGCGCTTGGGGTCCTCGATCTTGATCACCTCGGCGCCAAAATCGGCGAGCTGCAGGCTGACCATATTTCCCGAGACGAGGCGCGACATGTCGACGACCCGCGCCCCGTCGAGCGGACAGGCCGCCCGCGGCTCGAACGATTTTTCCGGCACACCCATCGCTCAGACCCTATTCTGCGGCCCTTTGGAGCCGCATTATGCTGGACCGCATTCTCATTACCAATGACGACGGCATCGAAGCGCCGGGCTTGGCGGTGCTCGAACGGATCGCCGCCGAGCTTGCGCGCGAGGTCTGGGTTGCCGCGCCCGAGCACGACCAGAGCGGCGTCTCGCACGCCGTCAGCCTGCACCACCCGATCCGGGTCAGCGAGCGCGGCATCCGGCGCTACGCGATCACCGGAACACCGGGAGATTGCGGGGTGATGGGTGCGTGTCACCTGATGCGAGAGCCGCCGCAGCTGTTGCTCTCCGGTGTCAATCGCGGCGCCAATCTCGGGCTCGAGACGGTGTTTTCGGGCACGGTCGGCGGCGCGATGACCGGGATGCTGCTCGGCATCCCGTCGATCGCGCTGAGCCAGGCCTGGACCGATCGCGCACATGTGCGCTGGGAAACCGCGGCTGCGCTCGGCGCCGGCGTCGTCCGGCAGCTCCTGGTGATCGGCTGGGGCGCTGCAACGTGTCTCAATGTGAACTTCCCCGATCTCCCACCCGCCGATTGCGGCCCGCTGACGCTGGCGCGCCAGGGTCCCGGGCTGATCCAAGGGCTGCAGGTCGAGACCCGCACCGACCCGCGCGGCCTAACGTATCACTGGATCAGCTTCCGCCGCGGGCCCCGCGACCAGGGACCGGAAAGCGATGTCGAGGCGTTGGCGGCCGGCCATATCGTCGTGACGCCATTGCGTTACGACCGCACCGACGAGGACGCCTATACAATGCTGGCCAAGGTGCTGCCGCGCTGACGCGATCGCCCCTCACCCCGACCCTCTCCCCGCAAGCGGGGAGAGGGAGGGGCCCGCGCAGCGGGATAGTGAGGGGCAAGGGACGAGAGCAGGGTGATATAACCGCGGGTAGCGGCATATAATATTAGGTGCGCTCCTGGGAGGGACGAGTCCGATGGCGTGCGATCCGAAAGCGGCGGCGTTGGCGTTGCATCGGTTCGGGTTCGGGCCGCGAGAGGGCTCGATCGCGGCAATCGCCGAGGATCCGCGCGATGCCCTGCTCGCCGAGCTCGAACGGCCCAATGCTGGACAAATCGTCAACTCGAGTCTGCCGACTAGCGGCGCCGCCAACCGCGCCGTCTTCGAATACCGTGCCGAGCGCAGCGCCGAGCAAAAACGCCAGCGCCGCGAGGGAGCAGCACAGCCGGCAATGGAAGTAACGCCGACCCAATCTGACCCACCGCCGCTGCCGCGGCGGCTGTTTCTGAACGAAGCCAGGGCGCGGATCGATGCGGCGCGCGACGCTGAAATCGGTCTGGTTGAGCGCCTGGTGTGGTTCTGGTCGAACCATTTCTGCGTCAGCCAGGACAAGACGGTGATGGCAGGCGCCTATGAGCGCGAGGTGATCCGGCCGCATGTGCTGGGCCGGTTCAGCGACATGCTCCTAGCCGCCGAAGGACATCCGGCGATGCTCATCTACCTCGACAATGCGCAGTCGATCGGCCCCGACTCGGTTGCCGGAATAAATCGCGACAAGGGCCTCAACGAGAACCTCGCGCGCGAGGTTCTCGAATTACACACGCTCGGCGTGCGCACGGTGTACACGCAGGACGATGTCACCAATTTCGCCAAGGTCCTGACGGGATGGACGATAATCCCGACGGTCAACAACCCGGATCACGGCGGCGAGTTCGTCTTCATCAAGCGGGCGCACGATCCCGGCTCCAAAACCGTCATCGGCAAAGAATATGACGACACCGGGACCGGGCAGGGTAGGGCGGTGCTCGCCGACCTCGCGCGCCATCCGGCGACCGCCAAGCACGTCGCAACCAAGCTCGTGCGGCACTTCATTGCCGACGACCCACCGTCGGCACTCGTCGAACTCCTGACGCAGCGCTTTCTCGACACCGATGGCGACCTCAAGGAGGTCACGAAAACGCTGATCACTTCCCCCGAAGCCTGGGTGCCCGAGCAGGCCAAGATCAAGCGTCCGGGTGAATGGATCGTCGCGGCGCTGCGCGCGACCGGGGAGGCGGGGGACATCCGCCGCATCGTCCAGGCGCAAGCGATGCTCGGCGAACCGTTGTGGCGGCCGCCGGCGCCGAAGGGCTTCTCGGACGATAACGCGGCTTGGCTGGATGGCCTGGCGCAACGCCTCGACATGGCCAACGCCTTTGCGCGCCGCGAAGGCCTCGCCCTTGAGCCAGACACCATAATGGAGACGGCGCTGGGGCCACTCGCTTCGGCGGAGACCCGCCAGACGGTTGCCCGCGCCGAGAGCAGGCCGCAGGCGCTGACGATGTTGCTGATGGCGCCCGAATTCCAGCGGAGGTAATGATGTCCCCAAGCAGACGCGAGCTGCTGCTCGGCTCCGGTGCGTTCTTCGCTTGGGCCGCGGTGCCGCACCTCGCGCGCGCCGAGGGCCGCGATCCGCGGCTTCTCGTCATTGTGCTGCGCGGTGCTCTCGACGGGCTCGCCGTCGTCGCGCCGGTCGGCGACCCCGATTGGAAAAAGCTGCGCGGCGACAAGGCACTCGCCCTCGACGGGGCCGCGCCGGCGCTGCCGCTCGACGGCTTCTTTGCGCTGAACCCGGCGATGGCGAATTTTCACCGCCTGTACCAGGCGGGCCAGGCGACGATCGTGCACGCGGTCGCGACCCCTTATCGCGAGCGCTCGCATTTCGACGGGCAGGACGTGCTGGAAAGTGGACTGCCAAAGCCTGGAGGCGCCGATACGGGCTGGCTCAACCGCACATTGGCGGCGCTCGAGCCCGGTGGGCCGGCTGATCCGCGCGGCCGTCAGGCCTTTGCCGTCGGGCCGATAGCGCCGCTCGTCGTGCGCGGTCGGGCGCCGGTCTTGGCATGGGTGCCGCCAAAATTGCCCCCGGTCGGCGACGAAACGACAAACCGCTTGCTTGATCTTTATCGTCATACCGACCCGACGTTTGCGCGCGTCCTCGAAGAGCGCGTCGGCCTCGCCGCCATCGCCCGCGCCGGCGGCATGAGCAGCGAGCCGACCGAGGAGCGTCCGACCCCGCAAGGCGGCGGCATTGCGCAAGTGCGCGCCTATTTCGCCGACACTGGCGGCGCCGCCGCGAAATTCCTTGCTCAGCCCGAAGGACCGCGGGTCGGCGCGCTTGCTTTCGACGGCTGGGACACGCATGTCGACGAGGGCATTGCCAAGGGCCGGCTCGCCAACCTGCTCGGCGCGCTCGACGGCGCGATCGCTGCGATCGAGACCAATATGGGCGAAGCGTGGCGCGAGACCGTCGTCGTGCTCGTCACCGAATTCGGCCGCACCGCGCGGATCAACGGCAATGACGGCACCGACCACGGCACTGCGACGGTGGCGCTGCTTGCCGGCGGCGCGATCAAGGGCGGGCGCGTCGTCGCCGACTGGCCAGGGCTCGCGGAGGCCAATCTTTACGAGAACCGCGACCTGAAGCCGACGACCGATTTGCGCGCCGTCCTTAAGGGCCTCCTCGAAGACCACCTCCGCGCCGATCCGCGGGTCCTGGAGACAGCCGTGTTCCCCGACAGCGCCAGCGCGCAGCCGTTACCCGGCCTCCTCGCCTGAAGCTTCGCTCGGCACGACCCCCACATCGCCCAGCGCGATCACGCGACGACAGAGCGGCTGCTACCGCAGCCAATTCTCGCGGCGGAGGGAGGCGACCCGTCCGAACTCTCCTTCGTTATCGGTAACCAGGGCCAGTGCGACGACCTGAGCTGCGATCAGGAGATCGTTGCCGCCTGTTACGCGACCGGCGCGCTCGAGGTCGGCACGGAGCATGCCATAAGCACTGTCGGCGGGCGCTTCGAAGGGTAGGACTTCAAGCGCGCCGAGCACCGCGTCAAGCTGAGCGGTGAGCCGTGGCGGGTCCCTCTTGGCGGCACCGTAGCGTAGCTCCGCCGCGACGATGATGCTGGTGCAGACCTGCGCTTCGCCGACTTCGCGGACGCGCTGCGTTACACGGCCTTGCGGGTGCGAACGAGATCGGAGACGATATTGGTGTCGAGCAAGTACCGCATCACAGTTCGACGGGATCGAGGGCGAGCTCGCCGATCGGCGGAAACCCCTGGTCGAGCGGTGTCAGTGTCGCCAGCACCGCAAGCAGGGATTTCGGTGGAAGAGGTTCAATGATCAGCCGCTCACCGTCCTTTCGGATGACCGCCTCCGCACCGCGAAGCTCGAGCTCGCGCGGAATTCTCACCGCTTGGTTTCGACCGGTCCTGAACAGTTTGATCCGTCGTTCGGGGGGCATGCGGACCTATTGTGAGCATATGCTGTGCATATGCCATCTTTGGATTCATTTGTCCCCCCTTCCCCTAAGGCTGACCCCCGTTCTGCATACAAGGCCGATTCTGAGCCTTCAAACCGGAATTTGGGCAGGCCGACAACCGTTCTATTGAATTTTCTTTGCGATCTCTCGGTAATACCAAAAATTCACCACGCCGATAAGGAATAGAATCGCACAGAGGCCTTTCTCTGGCGCGACGGCG
>Ga0306924_10005280_pt1 | contig 12712 bp, 12 predicted proteins | sample sta12Can44000111_FD_203756 | JGI IMG/M metagenome (GOLD analysis project Ga0306924, IMG submission 203756) | Lab enrichment of tropical soil microbial communities from Luquillo Experimental Forest, Puerto Rico - statanox.12C.anox.44.000.111 (v2)... | ecosystem: Environmental > Terrestrial >... | reverse complement strand
CGAGAAGCCCAGCACGATGGCGATCAGTCCCGCCATCACGAACACCGCAGTCGAATAGATCTTGGTGGCCGCCATCACGCCGATGTTCTCGGCGTAGGTGGTGACGCCGGTGCCGCCAGCCGCGCCGCTGATCACCGTGGCCACGCCGTCGCCGATGAAGGCGCGTCCCATGTACTGGTCGAGGTTGCGTCCCGTCATCGCGGTCACGGCCTTGATGTGGCCCAGGTTCTCCGCGACCAGGATCACCGCCACCGGCACGATCAGCAGCATGGCGGCGGGATCGAACACTGGTGCCGTGAAAGAGGGCGCTCCGATCCAGGCCGCGTTGATGATGCCCGAGACGTCGATCGGCTTGCCCAGGCCCAGGCCGTTGGTCAGCACGGCGTAGATCACGCTGGCGAGCACCAGGCCCACCAGAATCAGCAGGCGTTGCAGCATGCCGCGCGTGAGCACCGCCACCAGGCCCACGCAGGTGAAGGTGACGGCCTGCATCCAGGAGTCGAAGTTGCTCGCCGCCATGTTCTTCACCGGAATGCCCGCGAGGTTCAGGCCGATCACGGCCACCACCGCGCCGGTGACGACCGGTGGCATCAGGCGTTCGATCCAGTCGGTGCCGATCGCATGGACGATGGCGCCGATGACGGCGTAGACGATGCCGCAGGCGATGATGCCGCCCAGCGCGACGGCGATGTGGGTGTTGGGTCCCTTGCCGCCATACGCGGTGGCCGCGATCACCACGCCGATGAAGGCGAAGCTCGAGCCGAGGTAGCTCGGCACCTTGCCGCCGGTGATCAGGAAGAAGATCAGCGTGCCGATACCGCTCATGAGGATGGCGATGTTCGGATCGAAGCCCATGAGGATGGGCGCGAGCACCGTGGCACCGAACATCGCGATCACGTGCTGCACGCCCATCGCGGCGGTCTGCGGCCAGGGCAGGCGCTCATCGGGCGCGATCACGCCGCCTTGCTGCAGCACCTCGGATGAACGCTGCGTCCAGTCGAACAGACCCATCTCTTGCTCCATTTCGTGTTCTTGAAAATGAAGCGATGCTAGGGGCTGGCTCAGCCGGGTGCAAGCCATGGCAAACGATTGCCGCGCGGGTTCAGCGTGCGCTGGCGGGTGTTGGTATTTGCACGCTCGTGCAAGCTTGCTGGCCGCCCTAAGCTCGGGCCATGACGGCGCCCTACGTTCCCCAGATCCGGCTCTACCAGGCGTGGTTGCGCGAGCAGCGCGGTCTTGCATTCGCCACCTACGATGAACTCTGGCGCTGGTCCACGGCCGATCTGCCGGCCTTCTGGCAATCGGTCTGGGACTATTTCGACCTGCAGTCGCCCACGCCGGCTCGGTCGGTGCTGGCCGAGGACAGGATGCCCGGTGCGCGCTGGTTCGAGGGCGCGCGCTTCAACTACGCGCATCAGCTGCTGCGGCATGTCGATGCGGCGGAGGCGGCCGGCTTGCCAGCGATCATCGCGCGCAACGAGTCGGGTCAGCATCGCGAGATCGGCTGGCGCGAGCTCAGGGACCAGGTGGCCGCGCTGGCGTTGCACCTGCGCGCCCAGGGCGTGCAGCCGGGTGACCGCGTGGCGGCCTACCTGCCGAACGTGCCGGAAACGGTGGTCGCCTTCCTGGCCACGATCAGCATCGGCGGCGTCTGGAGCCTGTGCGCGCCCGACATGGGCACGCACGCCGTACTCGATCGCTTCAAGCAGATCGAACCCAAGATCCTGATCGCCTGCGACGGCGTGCGCTATGCCGGCAAGGCGATTGCCCGCACCGAGGTGGTGGCACAGCTGCGCGACGCCTTGCCCAGCGTGCAGCATCTGCTGCTACTGCGGAACCTGGGCACCGACGACGCGGGCGCGCTCGAACCTTTCGCCGACTTCGCCCAAGCGGCGTCGGCGCACGGCCCCGAGGTCGCGGCCTTCCAACCGGACTGGCTGCCCTTCGATCATCCGCTGTGGATCGTGTACTCCAGCGGCACCACTGGCCTGCCCAAGCCCATCGTGCACGGCCACGGCGGCATGGTGGTGGTGGCGATGACGCTGACCGTGCTGCACAACGACATCGGCTGCAGCTACGCGCCCAACAGCTTGGGCGAGCGCTACCACTGGTACAGCTCCACCGGCTGGGTGATGTGGAACGCCCAGGTCGCGGGCCTGTTGAACGGCACCACCATCTGCCTCTACGACGGCAGCCCGAGCGGCCCCAAGGAGCAGCCGGACTGGGGCGTGCTGTGGCGCTTCGCGTCCGACGTCGGCGCGACCTTCTTCGGCGCCGGGGCCGCGTTCTTCGCCAACTGCATGAAGGCCGGGGTAGATCTGGCCGCGTGTGGTGACCTGAGGCGGGTGCGCGCGCTGGGTACCACCGGCTCGCCGCTCAGCGCCGAGGTCCAGAACTGGGGCAGCGACCAGTTCCGCCGCCTCGGCACCGACGACATCTGGTGGTGCAACATCTCCGGCGGCACCGACTTCGTGGGCGCCTTCATCGGCGGCCATCGCGAGTTGCCGCAGGTGCCCGGCGAGATGCAATGCCGCCTGCTCGGGTGTGCGGTGGAAGCCCGGAACGAGGCCGGCCAACCCGTCATCGACGAGGTCGGCGAACTGGTCTGCACCCGGCCGCTGCCATCAATGCCGCTGTACTTCTGGGGCGATGAAGGCCACCGGCGCTTGCTGGCCAGCTACTTCGACATGTACCCGGGCATCTGGCGCCATGGTGACTGGCTCAAGGTCACGCCCCGTGGCAGCTGCATCATCTACGGCCGCAGCGACGCCACCATCAACCGCCACGGCCTGCGCATGGGCACCAGCGAGCTGTACAGCGCGGTCGAGGCCCTGCCCGAGGTGCTGGACTCGATGGTGGTGGACCTGGAATACCTCGGGCGCGACAGCTGGATGCCGCTGTTCGTGGTGCTGCGCCCGGGGCAGGTGCTGGACGACGCGATGAGAGCCAAGATCAACCAGGCCATCCGCCATGCGCTGTCGCCGCGCTTCGTGCCGGACCAGATCTACGCAGTGACGCAGATCCCGCGCACGCTGTCCGGCAAGAAGCAGGAGTTGCCGATCAAGAAGCTGCTGCTGGGCCAGCCGCTGGACAAGGTCGTCAACCGGGATGCGATGGCCAACCCCGACTGCCTGGACTGGTACATCGAACTGGCCCGCGTCCGCGCGGCGAACCCGGCGGGGTGAACGTCAGCGCAGCGCCGGGCGGCGGTTCACCAACACGATGCCCGCGGCCACACCGGCCAGCGCCAGCACCAGCTGCGTGGTCAGCGGCTCGCTCAAGAGTGCAACCCCGAACACCAGCGCGAACACCGGCGTGAGAAATGTGAACGAGGACATCTGCGTGGCAGGGTAATGCCGCAGCAGCCACATCCAGGTGAGATAGCTGGCAAAGGCGCCGATCACGGTCTGCACCGCCAGCGAGCTCCACGCGTACGCCGAATACTGCAGCGACCACGGCTCGCCCAGTGCCAGCGACAGCACCGGCGCCACGACGGCGGTGACCGCCACCTGGTAGAACAGCGTCTTCTCGGCACTGGCCGTGGCCATGGCGCTGGCCCGGATCACCAGGGTGGTGAGGCCCCACAGCACGCCCGCTCCCAGCGCCAGTGCGTCGCCGCGCAAATGGCGCGCGGTGGTCCCGCCGGCAAAGCCCTCGGCAAAGGCCACCGCCACGGCGGCGAAGGCGACGACCAGCCCGAGCCACTGCACGGTGCGCAACTTCTCCGACGGCACCAGCCGCGGCAACAGCGCCGCCACCACGAACGGCGAGGTATAGAGGAACACCGTCAGGCGCGAAGCCGTGGTGTCGCGCAGGCCCAGGTAGATGCAGCTGAATTCGCCCGCGAACAGCAGGCCGGCCAGCAGACCGGCGCCCAGGGTGCCGTCACGCGCGAAGAGGTCGACCTTGCGCGCCAGGCACCACATCCAAAGCAGGAAGGTTGCACCGGCAAAGCGAAGCGCTGCCTGCCACAGCGGCGGCACTTCGCCGACCGTGGTCTTGATCAGGATCTGTTGCATGCCCCAAAACAGGCAGCAGGCCAATAGCAGGGAGATCGCCCTCGAATCGAGGTGCGCTTTTCTTGTTGTCATCGGGCGATGGTAGCGAGGACACTAAAGTCCCTCGCGCCTCAAAGCGGATGCTCGGTGTAGTAGCGCCCGCCGTGAAAAAGCAGCGGCGACGCGCCCGTGCGCCAGTTGCAGCGCTCCACTTCGCCGACGAAGATCACGTGGTCGCCCTCCTCGTAGCGGCTGCGGTTGAAGCATTCGAACGTGGCGGCCGCACCTTCGAGCAGGGGCGCGCCGCCGTGGCCGTCGATGAAGCTCACCCCGTTCCAGCGGTCGTTGCCCCGTTGCGCGAACCGTTCGGCAAGTGCCTTCTGGTCCTTGGCCAGCACGTTGATCGCGTAGTGCGATCCGGCGCGAAACACGGGCAGGGAAGCGGCCGCCTGCGACAGGCTCCAGAGCACCAGCGGTGGCTCCAGCGACACCGAGTTGAAGGAGTTGGCCGTCAGGCCAATGACCTGGCCCTCAGCGGTGCGCGCAGTGACGATGGTCACCCCGGTGGCGAACATGCCAAGGGCCGCACGGAACTCCTGCGGCGAAAAGCCCGGCGGCTGGGCCTGGCGTGGTGGGTTCATGGACGCAATCCGGGAACAGGGCGCGTCCTCGGAAGACGCCAGGCGTTGCGAATGCCGATGGTGCCGGCGTCGAAAACAAGAAAACTCATGCAGTATGGCCGCAGCTTGCCGCAGGGCAATGGGCACCCACTTTAAGTCAAAACGCCGGAGCCGGGCGCTGCCCAGCTCGGCGGTGACCGTCAGTAGCGGCTAGTTGCTGCGCGCCAGCAGCGTCTCGCGCAGGGCCTGCGCCTTGGCTTCGTCGAAAAGGCCCTCGGCGCGCGCAAGCACCTTGCCATCGCGATTGAGCACCAGCACCGAGGCGTGTTCGGTGCCCGAGATGCCGGCCGCGCGCACGAACGCTTCGCGGTCGGTGAACACCGGCACCAGCCGCGAACGGTCGGACTCGGACGGGTGCCGCGCCAGCAGCTTGCTTTCGATGGCGCTGCGCTCGCTCTCGCTGCCGGGGTCGTTCAGCACCGGCATGCGGAACCACGGAATGCTCGCATCTTCATCCAGGTGCAGGCCCCGGATCCAGCTGTCGATCTCGGCGCGTTGGTCGCGCCGGTACACCACGAGCGCCAGCGTACGCTCGGCCGGCAACTGCTGCGGCAGCACCACCGGACGCTGGTCCAGCCGCTTGGCGAACAAGGTGGGCAGACGGCCCATCACGTTCGACTCACTCGGCGCCGCCAGCGCCAGCATCAGGGCCGCACTCACGGCCGCCAGCCATGAGAGCGTCGGGGTCCAAATCGTTCTTCTCATGGTGACCTCCATGAAAAAGCAGTTTTCCACACGACGGTCGCACACACCATATCGGCGATGTAAAGACGGCCCGCTAAGGTGTTGAGGGAGGTAACGGTACCTCCGCACCGTGCGACGCAAGATGTGCGCCCGCTTCGATCGAGGCTCAGCGATGAGAGGCGGCGAGATCCAGCACCAGATCGGCGCGGAAGCCGTCCTGTTCGCCTTTTCGGGCATAGCCGAGCGTGTTGGCCACCACACGGCATCCGGCGGCCACGTAGTCCTGCTGGCAATGCAAGTGGCCGTGTAGCCACCACTGCGCCGCCGGCAGAAGCTCGTCCAGCGAATTGCAGAAGCCTGCCGTGCCCGGCGTGAGGCCATAGCGCGGATCGGCGCTGCGCAAGCTGGGCGCGAAGTGCGTCACGACCACGGTCGAGCCGTTGAATGGCCTGGTCAACGCCTGGCGCAGCCATTGCTGGCACAGCCGTCCCTGCTCGTACCAGCCTTCGGCGAGCCAGGGCTCGCCGCGCCGGGTGGTGGCGGCCTTGCGCAAGTAGAAGTTGGCAGCGCGAAACGCCTTCTCCCGCTTGCGCAGCATGCCCGCCGGGCTCTGCGCCGCCCGGTCCTGGGCGGTCACCAGCGCGTCGAAGTCGGTCCACAGCGTGGTGCCGAGGAACCGGATATCTCCGAACACCTGCGTCTCGCGCTCCAGCCAGGTGATGCCCAGCCGCTCGCAGGTGTCGCGCAGCCGGGCGTGGGCTTCGTCGAAATCGAAAGTGTCGTACTCGTGATTGCCGGGTACGAACAGCACCGGCGTGGGCCAGCCGTGACGAGGCGAAAAGCGGGTCAGCCCGAAGTCGGCATCCGCCAGCCCGCTGCCTGCCTGGTACGACCCGATGTCGCCCGCCAGCACCAGCAGTTCGGCGCCCGGCGCCGGGCGTGGCAAGACGTGCGGATGTACTTCGAGGTGGAGGTCCGACAGGAGCTGAATTTTCACACCGCCTATTGTGCGAGGCGCCGCCACCCATTCGCGCCATCACAGCCTCAGCGCATGGCCGGCGCGTGCAGGCTGAGACGAAAGCTCGTGCCCAGGCCCAGGACGCTGTCCACCGCGATGGTGCCGCGGTGCAGCGTCACGCATTCCTTGACGATGTACAGCCCGATGCCGGTGCCGTGCACGTGCCCCACGTTGGTGCCGCGATGAAAGCTTTCGAACAGGCGCGGCAGATCGGCGGCGGGAATGCCGATCCCCTGGTCGGCAACGCGCAAGAGCAGGCGATCGCCGTCGGCACTGGCGACGCAGGTCACCGGCGAATCGGGCGTCGAATACTTCAAGGCGTTGCCGAGCAAATTCACCAGGATGTGGGTGATGAGCTTGCCATCCACCAGCCGCGGCTGCTCGAGGCCGTCGCATCGCATCGAGATGCGCGAGGCCTGCGCGTTGGCCTGGTCCATCTCGGTGGCCACCTGCACCAGCAGGTCGGGGATGCTGCGCGGCGCCGGATCAAAGGCGAAGCGGCCCGATTCGACCCGGCTGGTCAGAAGCACCTGTTCGACCGTCTGGTTCATGCGAATCACGGCGCTCTTCACCTGGGCGAGGATGTCTTGCCGCTCGGCGTCGGGCAGGCGCGCGCCGTAGTCGGCCAGCAGTTCAACCGAGGACAGGATCGCCGCCAGCGGCGTGCGGAATTCATGCGAGGCCACGGCGACGAAGCGTGACTTCAGCTCGGACAACTCGCGCTCGCGCGCCAGCGCCGCGCGCAGGTCCTGCTCGATCTGGCGCCGCTGGGTGACGTCAGTGAGGAAGTTCAGCGTGGCCGGCCGGTTCTGCCACTCGAACAGCACGGCGCTGATCTCCAGCCATCGCACCTGGCCGTCGGGATGGACCACGCGGAAGTGGTAGTAGTTCTCCACCGCTTCGCCTTGCAGCCGCCGCAGGTGGTTGCGCAGCACGCGTTCGCGATCGTCGGGATGGATGAAGTCGACGAACGGCCGGGACGTGGCGGTCTCCTCATCCAGGCCGGTCAGCACGAGGCCGCGCGGATTGGCGTAGAGGATGCGCCCGCCAGCGGTGACCAGGATGCCCTCGTTGACGTTTTCAACGACCGTGCGGTACTTGGCTTCCGATTCGGCCAGGGCCCGCTCGGCCGCCTTGCGCCGGGAGATGTCGCGAAAGAACGAGCTGAAGGTGTAGCCGTCGCCGGCGCCAGCGCGAACGGGCCAGACCGCGAGCTCCGCATCGAACTCCTCCCCGCCGAGGCGCAACACCCGCGTTTCCACCGGGCGGTCGAACACCGCGCCGCCGCCGTGCGGGTCGAGGAACTTGCTGAGGGTGGCCCGGTGCTGCGCGCGCAGGCCGGCCGGGATGATCAGTCCGGTCAGGTCCTGTCCCAGCGCTTCATCCCGCCGCCAGCCGAACATGCGCTCGGCGGCGTCATTCCATTCGATGATCCGGCTCGCCTCGTCGATGGTGACGACCGCATCGTTGGCCGTGGCGATGAGCGACTGCAGGCGCTGGTTCGCATCGCTCAGGTCGCGTTCGGCGTCCGTGCGGCGGCTGATCTCCGCGCGCAGCCGCGCCGTGGTGTCGAACTGCCAGGAGATGTCGCGGGCGATGTGCGTGATCCAGTCCTGGCCGCTGGCCGTGCGCGTGCGAAAGGCCTTCTCGCGCAGGCGTGCCAGGCGCCCCGGGGCGCCGAATGCGCCCGGCTGCTTTACGCGGTATTCCTCGGTGCACGGCACGTCATCCGGAGCGGCGCAGGACTGTCGCATGCGGTCGCGGTCATCGTGGTGGATGAATTCGAGCAGCGCTTCGCCGCCGCGCTTGAGCATGGGTGCGGCGGCGCCCCAGAATCGCTCGAATGCCGGATTGGCGTAGAGCACCTGCCCGGTCCTGGCGTCGCAGACCCAGAGCATCTCGTCGACGGCCTGGGCCATGTGCTCGAGCCATTGTCCAGGCGGGACGGCGGTTGCAGGGCTGACCGTGCTCATCGACCCAGCATAAACCTGAAGGCCCAGTCGGCGAAGTGCGGTATTACCAACGCCGTAATTTTCCGCCCCGAACCCTGGCCGATGCGCCAACGGCATCGCAAGATGCATAGCCGGCGTTGGCGTTGATAGGGGAAAACCCTTATTCTTGGTTCATCGGGCATTGCCCGGATAGCGAGCTTCTTATGTACACCTTGTTTGCCCAACTCGTTCGGTTCATGACGCCCGCCCGGGCCCGCATGGGCCACGCCGCGGTTCCGCGCCGCCTGCTCGAGAACGCCGAGGCGCTGGCGGGTCACAATCCGCGCCAGGCTGCGGAGCTGCGGGGCGCCGCCTTGGCCTACCTGCGCGTCGTGCGCTGAAGGCGACCTGAACGGTCAAAGGCGAAGGCCTTCTTCGCCGCGGCGGCGAGCGCCAGCCGCATCCAGGCGTGGTCGCTGCGCTGCCCCTGCCGGCGGTGCCACAGCGAGTCCACGTGCACCGGCGAGACCTCGAACGGCAGCTCTCGCAGCACCAGCTGATCGGCGATGCCGGTCACATCGATGAAATGGCTGGGCAGCACCGTGAGCAGGTCGGAGGTTGCCACGACGCGCCCAGCGGTAAAGAACTGGTTGACCGTCAGCACCACCCGCCGCTTGCGGTCGTGCGACGCCAGCGCCTCATCGACAAAGCCGTACGGCCGGCCGGAAAAGCTCACCAGCAGGTGATGCGCATCGCAGTAGCGGTCCAGCGTCAGTTCGCCCTCGGCCAGCGGGTGGCCCTGGCGCATCGCGCAGACATAGCGGCCGTCATAGAGGCGCTGGTGATCGAAGGACGCGAGCCCGCCTTGTTGGGCCTGTGCCGTGAGGTCGGCCAGCACCGCCGGGAAGAAGCCCACCGCGACATCCACCTGTCCCTCGTCAAGCAGCTGCCGCGGATCGCGGGTGGTCAGCGGCAGCACACGCGCCGACACACCCGGGGCATCGCGCTCGATGATTTCGACCAGCCCGGGCATCAGCTCGGCGGCGGTCGCATCGGCCATGGCCAGCACGAAACTGGTGCTGGCTTGCGACGCTACGAAATTGCCCGGCGTCAGTGAGTTCTCCAGCTGCCGCAGCGCATCGGCCACCGCCGGCCACAACGCCAGCGCCCGCGGTGTCGGCTCCACGCCATAACCGCTGCGCACCAGCAACTTGTCCCCCAGCGTCTCGCGCAGCCGGTTGAGCGCATTGCTCACGGCCGGCTGCGTCATGGCCAGGTTGCGCGCCGCCCGGGTGAGGTTGCGTTCGGCCATGACCTCGTCGAACACCCGCAGCAGGTTCAGGTCGAGGGTGCGGAAATTCGGTGATTTCATCATCAGCGTGAATGATATGGATCACCAATCTAAATTAGCCAAATATCAGGGGAAACCCTAGCATTCGTCCTAAGCGCTGAGGCAATGTCGCCCGGCAATGAAGGAGTAAGAACCATGACCACCTATGCCCATGTCCAGTACCACCTGCAGCACCCGGGCGTGGTGCGTGCCGAACATGTCGTGGGCGGCGTGCAGCAGTTTGCGCGTCGGGTCGCCAACATGTTGAAGGCCTGGGCCACCGCCCGCCGCCAAGCAGCCGAAGACGCGCACTACTGGCAAGCCGCCCTCAATGACGCCCGCATCATGGCCGACATCAGCCGCGCAATGAGCGCCGCAGCCGCGCGCGACGTGCGGACCTACTACTGAAAGCCGACCATGCTGGCAGTTTTCCTGATGCGTACGGCTGGCGTGGCACTGGGCCTGCTACCCGGCCCCGTGCACAAGGCCTTGGATGCCTGGTCTTACCGTGTGGCGCTCAAGCGCCGCGACCGGCGGTTCCGCAGCGTCAGACGCAGCGCCGCACACGCCAAATAACAAAAGCCACCCGCGGGTGGCTTTTGTTTTGGCCGGGCGGCCCTGAATCAGGAAACCATCAGGCGGCGAGGCGACGCTCGATCTGCGACTTGGTGTCCTTCAGTTCCTGCGGCAGGCGGTGCTGCAGTTGCTGGAACAGCTCGTGGTGCAGTTCCAGCTCCTTTTCCCAAGCCGGCAGGTCGACATCGATCACTTGCTTGAACTGCTCGGGCGTGAAGGGCAGGCCTTCCCAGTTCAGCTCTTCATAGGTTGGGCTGACGCCGAACACGTGCTGTTCGCCTTGCACGCGGCCTTCGATGCGGTCGAGCATCCACTTGAGCACACGCATGTTCTCGCCGTAGCCGGGCCACACGAACTTGCCGTTCTCGTCCTTGCGGAACCAGTTGGTCGTGTAGATCTTCGGCAGCTTGGCGCCGGCGGCTTGCAGCTTGCGGCCCAGGTTCAGCCAGTGGCTGAAGTAGTCGCTCATGTTGTAGCCGGTGAACGGCAGCATGGCGAAGGGATCGCGGCGGACCACGCCCTGCTGGCCGGCAGCGGCGGCGGTGGTCTCGGAGCCCATGGTCGCGGCCATGTACACGCCCTCGACCCAGTCGTTGGCTTCGGTCACCAGCGGCACCGTGGTGGAACGGCGGCCGCCGAAGATGAAGGCGTCGATCGGCACGCCGGCCGGGTCGTCCCAGGCGGTGTCGAGCGCCGGGTTGTTGGTGGCAGCCACGGTGAAGCGGGCGTTCGGGTGCGAGGCCTTGGCGCCGGTTTCCTTGGCGATCTGCGGGGTCCAGTCCTTGCCCTGCCAGTCGATGCAGTGCGCGGGCGCGTCGCCCATGCCTTCCCACCAGACGTCGCCGTCATCGGTCAGCGCCACGTTCGTGAAGATCACGTCGCGGTCCAGGCTGGCCATGCAGTTGGGGTTGGTGATCGTGTTGGTGCCGGGGGCCACGCCGAAATAGCCGGCTTCCGGATTGATGGCGTACAGGCGTCCGTCGGCGTTCGGCTTGATCCAGGCGATGTCGTCGCCGATGGTCGTGACCTTCCAGCCTTCGAAACCCTTGGGCGGAATCAGCATGGCGAAGTTGGTCTTGCCGCAAGCCGAGGGGAAGGCCGCTGCCACGTGGTACTTCTTGCCTTCGGGGTTGGTCACGCCCAGGATCAGCATGTGCTCGGCGAGCCAGCCTTCGTCGCGGCCCATGGTCGAGGCGATTCGCAGCGCGAAGCACTTCTTGCCCAGCAGCGCGTTGCCGCCGTAGCCGGAGCCGTAGGACCAGATCTCGCGCGTTTCCGGGTAATGGACGATGTACTTGGTCTTGTTGCAGGGCCAGCTCACGTCCTTCTGGCCGGCCGCCAGCGGTGCGCCCACGGTGTGCACGCAGGGCACGAACTCGCCTTCCACGCCGAGCACGTCGTACACGGCCTTGCCCATGCGCGTCATGATCTTCATGTTCACGGCGACATAGGGGCTGTCGGACAGCTCGATGCCGATGTGGGCGATCGGCGAGCCCAGCGGGCCCATGGAGAAGGGCACCACGTACATGGTGCGGCCGCGCATGCAGCCGTCGAACAGCGGCTGCAGCGTCGCGCGCATCTCGGCGGGGGCGACCCAGTTGTTCGTCGGGCCGGCATCGTCCTTGTTGGCCGAGCAGATGTAGGTGCGGTCTTCCACGCGCGCCACGTCGCTGGGATCGGACCAGGCCAGGTAGGAGTTCGGCCGCTTGGCGGCATCGAGCTTCTTGAAGGTGCCGGCATCGACCAGCTGCTGGCACAGCGCGTCGTATTCCTGCTGGCTGCCGTCGCACCAGTGGATGCGCTCGGGCTTGCACAGCGCCGCCATGTCGGCGACCCACGCGATCAGCTTCGCGTTCTTCACGAAGGCGGGTGTTTGCAAGTTCAGTCCTTGCATCACGGGAGAGTTCATCCAAAGCTCCTGAAAAGTGAAACCTGATTTCAGAAAGGCGGGGCTCGGGAAGAAATGACGAGCGCTGCCTTTTTGAAATCGGGCTCGGGCTCAGTCAACGGGCGGGGCTGCGGGATGGGCAGCGTGCTGGTCGTGAAGGGTGCTTCACTTACCGCGGGTCGGCTGGGAGACTAATTTTAGGGACGCCAGCGGGATGTCGGCCGTCGCGTTAGGCAAATTCCATGCAGAACTTGCATGAGGTTATGCCAGCTCCACCGCTGCGGTGCCGACGCTCTGCACGCCCAGGGCGGACACAGAAACACCGAACCACCCGGCACGGGATCCGGGTGACGCCCAGGAGGAAAAGCAGGCAGTTGCGGCGGCTCGCCAGTGCGAGCCGCCCGGATCAGGCCAGGTAGACGGCGATGAAAGCCAGCAGGAACATCAGCACGCCGCCCATGACGGGCAGCACGATCGGCATCAGCGGCACCACGGACTCGACGCCGTCTTTCGGCGGCAGCTGTTCGGAGGTCGTTGCAGAGGTGGCCATGTATCGCGTCCTGCTCTTGTCTTGCTGGCTCGGATTTTAGGACGGCTTCGCAATTCT
>Ga0306924_10005276_pt1 | contig 12714 bp, 12 predicted proteins | sample sta12Can44000111_FD_203756 | JGI IMG/M metagenome (GOLD analysis project Ga0306924, IMG submission 203756) | Lab enrichment of tropical soil microbial communities from Luquillo Experimental Forest, Puerto Rico - statanox.12C.anox.44.000.111 (v2)... | ecosystem: Environmental > Terrestrial >... | reverse complement strand
CGCGATATCGGCTGCCGCTCTCGCTGCCGATTCCGAGCAGTGCCGGGAGCTGGGCCGTAAGCTTCAAGCCGCGAAACCGCAGATCAGTGCAATTGAAATATCCTCGGCCCTGTTCTCGGCCGCGGATGGAAATTGTATCGCCTTGGCGACCGATCTGCTGGATCACGGCGCGTCGGTCGACGCGCGCGACCGATTTGGCGCTCGGCCCCTCAGCCACGCCGCGAGGTTCGGCCATCTGGAGATGGTCGATCTCTTGCTTGCGCGGGGCGCTCCGATCGACGCGCGCAACTTAGCCGGTGCCACAGCCCTATACTTTGCTGCCGAAGGGGGCCATGTCCGCGTGGCCGACCGACTGATCGGGCTTGGTGCCGACGTCAAGTTGACGGGACGGAGTGGAATCTCTCCGGTCGCTGCCGCCGCCTATGCCGGTAGCGATAGAATCGTCGAAGCCTTGATCGCACATGGAGCCGACGAGCGAGTAGCCGATGATACGGGCAAGCCGCCGATTGTCTATGCGGCAGCACGCGCCAAGCTGGACATCGTCGAACGGCTGTTGGGCCGCAATATCGATATCAACGCCCGCTACCAACACGAACTCACACTGCTCATGTGGGCATCGGGCGCGGATGAAAAGGTTTCGGAAGCAGACGCCACCAAGGTTGTCAAATATCTGCTGGACGCAGGAGCGCGGCTCGATGACCGGGATGCCCGCGGCCGCACGGCTCTCATGATCGCCGCCGAAGGCGGCCGTGCGGAGATCGTCGCTCTTTTGCTTGCACGAGGCGCCGATCCCACTCTGAAGGATGAGGGCGGCAAACGCGCGGCGGATCTCACGTCCCTGTCGTCGCTTCGTGAGAGGCTGGCGGTGCCCTGAGAAGGCCGTCGCGCGTTCGAGCGTTTTCAAGCGAAGTGGATGCCGGTTCGCGTGAAGAAAACGCGTCAAAATAAAAGCTGGCCGCGATCCGATCTACAGACCGGCCAGGTACTCCGAAAGTGCCGCAAGGTCGTCGAGTGGAGTAGCGAGCATCAGATCGGTCATGCCGGGGTTGTTACCGCGCGCGCGGGTGCGGAAATCGGCAATTGTTTTGGTGAGGTATTCGCGGCTTTGTCCAGCCAGTCTGGGTACGGTGCCATAGCCCTGGAAGTGATCAAGATGGCAGCCAGTACATCCCACGGAGTGTTCGGCGCTGAGAGCTCGCTCTGACACGTCCTTGGGCGCCCGCGGTTGGCCCAGGTCGGGCCAGGGCTTCTTTGAGAAATATTCGGCGATCGCAAGCATATCTTCCTTCTCGAAGGATGCAGCGATGGGCTGCATGATCTCATTCTTGCGGTCGCCACGCTTGAAATCGCGAAGCTGGATATAGATGTACCCGATTTGCTGTCCCCAGATGACGGGAATCCTCCTGTCGACCGGCTTGCCATCCTGGCCATGGCAGCGGGCGCAGGCCCCGAGCTTTTCGGCGATGCTTTGCGCGATTGCAGGCCTTGGGCTCGCGCTCGACAAGGCTGCGAGAATTGCCCCGCAAGAAATCAACCGTCGCAATGCCACCTACGGGTTCACTCCGCGAACGCTGAAGAAAAGCGGGGCCGCAACCGGCCCCGCTGCCGCAATCGCTGCGCAACCTCGCTTGTTCATTCGAGCGTAAAAGCGATGATGTTGTTGCCGCGCTTGAAGTTGACCTGAACGTTGCCGCCCGCGCCAACCACGATGTATTGCTTGCCGCCCAACGAGTAGCTTGAAGGCGGCGCATTGACGCCGGCTCCGGCGCGGAAGCTCCACAATTCCTTGCCGCTGGACGAGTTGTAGGCTGCGAATTTGCCGTTGCCTTCACCTGCAAAAACAAGACCGCCCGCAGTGGCAAGAATGCCACCGATCATCGGCTCAGGCGTCTTCACCTGCCATTTGAGCTTTCCGGTGTTGTAATTGACGGCGGTGATGTTGCCCGACTGCTTTTCACCAGGGATTGCCGTGAAAGCGCCGCCAAGCCACAACTTTCCATTCGGGTAGGGCGAGCTTTCGACCCGGTAGTGCATGGGCTGATGAAGGTTGATGGCGTAGGCAAGACCCTCTCCGGGATCGGTGGCAATTGGCGACCATTCGACACCGCCATTCGCTCCTGGAAGCATGCGGGCTCCTTCCTTGGTCGGCAGAACCCACATGTTCTCCTGCGGTACCATCGCGTCCGAGAACCGGATCAGGCTGCAGTCCTTCCGGTCGTGAACATAAATGTGGCCGGTCTTGCCGGCATGAATCACGCCGGGGACGGTCTTGCCGTTCTTGTCCTTCACATCCACCAGTACCGGCGGGCTCACTGCGTCGAGATCCCAGACGTCGTGGGCGATGTACTGGAAGTGGCAGACGTATTTGCCGGTATCTAGATCAAGCGACACCAGCGAGTCCGTGTACAGGTTGTCGCCGGGGCGCGACGAACCATCGAGATCCGGAGAGGGATTGCCGACCACGAAATAGATCCGGTTGGTTGCCAGATCCACCGCGGGATTCTGCCAGACGCCACCGCCGAGCTTCTTGTAGGGGTCACCGATCTTGGCGAGCTGGTCCTTTTCGGCCTGGATATCGCGGTGCATGTCGCGTCCGGTCGCGTCCTTCGTCGCCCAGACTCCGACCGTATTCTCGGGTATCGTATCAAAATTCCAGACCAGCTTGCCCGTCTTGGCGTCGTAGGCTCTTACGAAGCCGCGGATGCCGTATTCACCCCCATTGGTTCCGATCAGGACCTTGTCCTTGATGACGGTCGGAGCCATCGTCTCACTATAGCCGAGTTCAGGATCGGCTATGTCGGTTTTCCAGACGACATCGCCGGTCTTTGCATTCAGCGCCACCAATTTGGCGTCGAGCGTGGCGAGATAAACCTTGTCGCCAAGCACCTGGACGCCGCGATTATTGGGACCGCAGCAGTAAGTCGTCACCGGTCCCATCTTGTGGTTATAGTGCCAGAGCTGTTCGCCCGTCTTGGCGTCGAGTGCGTAGACGTGGCTGAACGACGTCGTCACAAACATGACCCCGTCGACCACGATAGGCGAAGTTTCCAATGACTCCTTGACGTCGGTCTGGAAAATCCACGCGACGTGCAGGTTTTTTACGTTGTCACGGTTGATTTGCTTCGCCGGGTAGAAGCGCGTCTGAGCGTAATTGCCGTTCGTCAGGAGAAAATTAGTTGTGCTCTTATCGGCTGCATCGAGTTGCGATTGGGTGACTGGAGAAATCTTCGCCTCACGCGAGGGTGACCAAGGATCCTGTTTGACTTCTTGCGCGCTACTTGGCCCCGCGAGCAAACACCCTGCGCCGATCAACGCGGCGTAGGCAACGGAATGTCTATTCATGGTTTCCGCCCCGTACCTTTTTTAACCGGCACATGTGAAAGGCCGGTGCGTGTAAAATCTGATCCGTCCGCGCGTGTTTGACAAGAAGAAAGCTGTCGCCGATGGTTCTTTTCGGGCGATTTTGCCGGTCGTTGTTCGCGGCTGCGAGATCAGTGGTCGTGTCTCCAATATTGATGTCCGCTTCCTTTCCGATTTCTGAGACGCGAACGAACCGCCGCTTCGGGCGATCACCGGACTATCGCTTTAAAGGGCAGTGGAAGACCTTCGTGCGAGCGGGCAGGTCGAAGCAGCCGACTTCCTCGGAGGAAACGGGAAGTCCGCAAGGGGAGAGGGAAAATGGAAGCGCGCGCTCGGCCGCTTAAGCCCTTGTCCCCGTGAACGGAAAGCTGCCCATCGGGCCGATGCCGACGTCGCCGGCAATGCTGTCGCCGGAAACCTTGCCTGTGAACTCGAGTGTCAGCGGCATCGGGTTGATGATCGAAATTTTCCAAGAGACGTCATCGCCATTGGCGGCGCCATCGAAGATCTCAGTCGAATTGCCTTCGGCAGCCTGTGTGCCCGTGAGCGCGCCGCCCGCGGTCTTCAAGCTGAGTGTCGCGCTGCGATCGCCCATCGGCGTGTTCATGATGATGTTCCAGTTTCCGTCGACGGCCATCTGCATCTCCTGGTATTTCGTGGCAGATTCAAAGGGTATTTCGGGCAGGCCAAAGCGCGATCGTCCTCGGTCGAATCGCGATCGCGCTTTAGTTTATAGTTGAAGCATGATCTTTTCCGAAAACCGGTACCCACTTTTCGGGATCATGCTCTAAGCTCAGCCGGCGGTATATAGCGTTTTCAAGCGAAGTGGATACCGGTTCGCGTGAAGAAAACGCGTCAAAACAAAAGACTAGAGCCTCGGTTCTGATTCAATCAGAACCGAAAAGGCTCTAGCGCATATGGCAGCTTACGCCCAAGGGCGGAGGGCCCGAAACCTGACGGTCAGTGGCCTAGGGCGCGAATCCGGGCGGTAACGAGAATCCTGAACACCACATACTGGATGGCGAAGGCGACGACTTTGGCCCCGACCGCGATCACCGACACATAGATCGTCCACAGCCTCATGTCGCCCGTCAGCGCCACCGCAATGGTGCCGAGCCCCAGGGCAAACATCAGGGCCGCCCAGGCGTAGCCGGCGAAAGTGACGTATTCCGGAATCGTTTCGGCCACGATCGGCGGCATGTAGCGGAGCATCCAACCGCGCTTGAGCATGATCGCGCCGATGGCAAAATGCGCGATCGAAGGCTTTGCCAGCACGAAACGGGCATCATTGGTCAAAAGCGTCGCGCTTCCGAGCACAATCACCAGAGCAAGGCTGGCATAGGTCATGAAGTTCAGCGGCTCGCCTTTGAGGCGGGCATAGATGATTTGAGCCACCGCGCCTGCAATCGCTACGACTGTCGCCAGCGCCAGGCTGCCGGTGGTCAGGTACAGCGTGAGGAAGATGATGGTTGAGAGGAAGTCGGTGCCGAGCCTGACGAATACGTCCCGCATGGCTGCTTTGTCCCATTATCGTGGTCGGTATCGTACGGCTTGCAACGGCATGATGGTCAAAAGTCCAAATCTGCTTTCCGGCATGGAGGATACCACCGGATCAAGCAAATCACATACTCCAGAACGATCGTCGTGCAGCCACTCGGCCGCGCAGATCGTTCCCGCCCGACCAGGCTCGGCGCGACCTCGTTGCGACAGCCCTTGATGTCGACGAAGCGCCGATGCCATTTTTTTGAGCGTGGACTGCTGAAATCGTTTTCAGGCTGTCACAAATGAACGGGCGAGGTTGAGGAATGCGCGAGCCTGACGATGCGATGTCAGATGCGATGTCGGGGAACACGCTCGATCCGCCGTTGTTGTAGAGCAACAGCATCCTTGACCTGAGCAATCTGGGGAAGGATCGCGCAAAATGCGCGAGGGGCCTGACATTTGCATGGAATTGTTTTAGAACATCGCCCTCGCGATCCGTCGCCTCCGCAGCGGGAAGCGAATTTTGGAATCAGACCGCCCAGCGTCTCAGTTGTCTCATCGTCATGCCCAATATCTCGTCGAAAAAACCGTATCGTATCGCCCGTTCCCGTACCGGACTTGGCCTCTTCGCCACCAAACCGATCAAGAAGGGCAGCAAAATCATTCGCTATTTTGGCCCGCTCCTGGACACCAGGAAGAAAAAGGACGACGCGATCGAGAACAAATACCTGTTCGAACTCAATGACCGCTGGACCATTGACGGTTCGGTGCGCAAGAACATCGCGCGTTACATCAATCATTCCTGCAGGCCGAACGCGGAATCCGACGTCAAGCCGCGCAAGCGCAAGGTCTTCATCCGCGCGATCAAGAACATCGAGCCCGGCGAAGAGATCAACTACGATTACGGCACCGATTACTTCAAGGCCTACCTCAAGCCGATCGGATGCAAATGCGGATCCTGCGAGAGGAAGCGCAGGAAAAAACGCGCCGAGGCGAGGGCCGAACGATTGCGGCTGAAGGCCAAGGCTGAGCGGAAGGCGCTGAGGCTCGCCGAGAAAGAGGCCAAGAAGCTCAACGGCAACGCTGTCCACCTCAACGGCAAGCTTGTCCACGACGGCCATCTGAACGGGATCGTCCTGAACGGGCGCGGCCGTTCCGAGGTCTCGGCAAGAGCAAGGGCCGCCGCGAGGCCCAGAGCTTCCGGGACGCTCGGGACCGCCGCGGTGGCCGTGGAACGGCAAGCCTTGGGCTAGTGGATTGGAATCGGACCACTAGGCGGTCACGGCCCCGCTGCTCCGGCGCAAGCCGATATATTGCAGTTCGGCGAGCGCACCGACCACGATCGCCTGCATCGCAATGGCCGCCTGGCCGAGCAGGTTCGGCATTACCGCATCGATGAACAGAAGCGCGATGCTCGCCACTGTCCAGGCCGAATTGCCTGCGATGACGATGATAACGAGGGCTCTCGGCATGGTTGCGCGGGTGCCGAGCCAGGCGACAAGCGCCGCATAGGCAACCAGGAACAGGCCGGTTTCCCGCAGCAGCGCTTCCGGAAGGTTGAGGAGCGCGGCGAGGTCCGCGGCGCCAAGCGTCAGCAGCACGGCCGATACGCCGCTGAAGATGGCGTCGGCCTGGATGGCGCGGCGCAGAAACAAGGACGGATGGATCATCTTGGGTTCTCCTTACGCGGGCGGGGAGGGGATCAGCGCGTCGGAATCCGACGCGTCACCTCCTGTAAACGCGAAAATGAACCTCTGGCGGAGGCCAATCCATTACGTCCGAGGTAATGGAAGGCATGAATTTCGCGTGCTAGTTTTCTCAACATGAACGCACGAACCGCCACCGCTCGCGCAGATGAAATTAGCCCCACCCTGATCGGCGAACATTTGCGCCAATGGCGTCAGCGCCGCCATTTGAGCCAGCTTGATCTTGCCGGCGATGCCGAGATTTCTGCGCGGCATTTGAGCTTCGTCGAGACTGGCCGCGCCGCGCCGTCGCGCGAGATGGTGCTCAAACTCGCCGAACGGCTCAATGTGCCCTTGCGCGAACGCAACGTGCTGCTGGTGGCGGCAGGATTCGCGCCGGCCTTCCCGCAGCGCTCGCTCGATGATCCCGCGCTCAAATCGGCGCGAGCCGCCATCGATCTTGTGTTGCGCGCGCATGAGCCAAACCCGGCGCTGGCCTATGACCGGCATTGGAACCTGGTCTCGGCCAACCGCATGGTGCTGCCGCTGTTGAAGGACGTGCCGCCACGGCTGCTTGGACAGCCGATCAACATCCTGCGCTTGGCCTTTCACCCCGAGGCGCTGGCCGCGCGCACTGTCAATATCGCGGAATGGTGCGGGCATCTGTTGGAACGATTGCATCGCCAGTGCGAGGCGACCGCCGATCCCGGGCTGATCAGGCTCTATCAGGAGCTCAAATCCTATCCAATCCCGGCGCGATCGGCGCCCTTGCCGGCCGATAACGTCGTGATCCCGCTCAAGCTGAGGTTCGATGGCGAGGTCCTGAGCTTCATGTCGGCGACGATGATCTTCGGGACGCCGGTTGACATCACGCTCTCGGAACTGGCGCTCGAGACGTTTTTCCCGGCGGACGAATTGACCGCCGAGCGAATGCGGGCGATGGCGGCCGCTCTGGCCTAGTCACTTGCATCGGTCACTTGCACAGGTCACTCGGGTCCCTTGTTTGCCGTCACGTTGCGGCTTATCTGGTGGGCTTGAAACAAGGACGCCCCCGATGAGCACCTTAAAGCCGCTAAAGATCGATATCGTCTCCGACGTGGTGTGCCCCTGGTGCTACATCGGAAAGCGCCGCATCGAGAACGCGTTGGCGCTCGTTCCGGACGTTCCGGTCGAAGTGCACTGGCGGCCGTTCTTTCTCAATCCTTGGGTGCCGCGCGAAGGCATCAGCCGCGAGGAATATCTCACCACCAAGTTCGGCTCGGTCGATGCCTATAAGGGCATCGCGGGGCGCGTCGTCACCGCCGCAGGCGAAGAGGGCCTGACCTACCGGCCGGATCTCGTGAGGCGGCAGCCGAACACGATCGATTGCCATCGCCTGATTCACTGGGCCGAGGCGATGGGCAAGGCGGCCGAGATGAAACAGCGGCTGATGGAATTGTATTTCCGCGACGGCGGCGACCTCACCGCGACAGATGTGCTGGTGCAGGCGGCGGCCGATAGCGGTCTCGACCCTGACGACGTGCGTCGCCGCCTTGCGACCGATGAAGACGTGGCGCTGGTCTCCTCGCAGGCGCAGGAAGCGTCCGACAAGGGTATTTCCGGCGTGCCGACCTTCGTGTTCGCGCAGAAATACGCCGTCTCCGGCGCGCAACCGGCCGATCTGCTGGCCCGTGCCATCCGCCAGGTGTCGGCGGAAGTGAACGCGCAGGCGGCCGCGGTCTAGTGGAGTGTTACCGCCACTAAAATACAAAGCGCAGCATTTTACGGATCAAGTGAATGGACGGGTATTATTTGTCCTGTAGCTCAAGAAGTCATGAGTACGCTTTCGATTGCTACATCCGGACTTTCCGCGGCGAGTTTGCGTCTGGACGTAGCCGCCAGCAATATTGCGAACGTTCTGACGACAGGTCCGTTGCCTGCAACAGTTGGATCGGGCGCATCAGGCGGCACGGGTAGTTCGAGCAACAATTCGAATCTTCCCGCAGCCTATGTGCCGCTGCAGGTCAACCAGGTCGATCAATCGAGCGGCTCGACGCCCGGCGGCACGGCAGCGACTGTAACGACAGTTTCGCCAAGCTTTGTCGCGCAATTTGACCCGAGTGCTCCCTTCGCAGACCAGAACGGCCTGGTCGCGGCGCCGAATGTCGACCTCGCCAGCCAATTCGTTCAATTGCTCGTTGCGAAATACGATTTCGCGGCAAATGCGAAGGTCATTCAAACATACGCCGATACGACAAAGTCTCTGCTCGATATCACGACGTGATATCTAGCGATCCCGAAAGAGACGAAAGGCGCGGCGAGCCACGTCGCGTGCAAACTGCCTCGTGGCCATCATCGCGTGAATCAGCGAAACAACCGGATCGTGGCGGCGCAGCGGTATTACCACGTCGCCGATCTTCAGCCGTCCACGCCAGATCGGATTGATCATGGGATGGTCGGCGCTGGCGGTGGAATCGGCGGTGGCAAGCACCGCGTCGGCGCACAGATGCCGCGTCAGGTCGAGGGTGAGCTGCACGCCCGGTGAGAATCTGGCGAAACGCTCGTCGATGCCGAGCTTGAAGTAGAACGCGCGATCCTGATGGCGGAGTACGATCGCGGCTGCCACCGGTGTTTCGCCCGCGTAAAGCGTCACGATCTCGCATTGACCGCTGCTTGCGAGTTCTCGCGTAGCGCGCCGGATGAAGCATGCATCGCCTTCGTCTTGCAGGAGCGCGGTGCCGCGTTCGGCTTTCCAGCCGCTTGCCTCCAGTGTCAGGAAGATCTCGGTTGCAGAGGCGACCGCCTCCGGCGTCCGCGCCACGTCGAAGCGCACCGCGCCGTGCTCGCCCAGCCGGTTGCGCTGGCGGCGCAATTCCTTCAGCTTCTTGGCGGGAAGCGCGTCTTGCAGGACATCGTCGGCATCGCGTCTTGCGTCGAGACAGGCGCGATGATGCGACTGCAGGATCTCTAGCCGCATGCCGTCCTGCCGCAGCACTTCCGAGAAGGCTTTCATCGCGGCGCCGTTGAGCGAGACGTCGCGCAGGATCAGCGCATGCGCGCCGGCCGCGCGTGCCTGATCGATCAATCCCTTGATGGCCTCGCCGGCGGAGTTGCGGTCGATCAGCGGCGTGCAAAGCGTACCGTAAGGGCTCGCGCTGACCAGCGCGGGCAGGGGAATCCTAAAAGCGCGCCACAATGAGACGACGGGCAACAGGCCGATCAGGCGCGATGGACGTTCATGCCGGGATTCGTTCCAGGCGCCGAGCGCGGAAACTGCGGTACGGCCGTGCGCGGAGGCATTCACCGCCAATTCCCACGCGGGCAGATAATAGCCGTTCGGCTCGATGGCATGCTCGGCCAGCGCCCGCCAGTGATCGGCAGGAATTTCCGTGAGCGGTGCCAATCGATTTCGTTGCGGGAGAGCCGCGGCCGGGTGCGGGCTCGTGGCCCGGCCATCGTCGCCCGATGCGCGACGGAGCATGGTTATTTCTGCAAATTCGGCCACGTCCTCGTTCCCGCTCGTGGAGCGGTGCGATGCATCGCGCTCGCTTCGCTCTCCTGGCGGGAAAACCTTAGCGGAAAGCCGGAAAAAGGCCGTTGGCGGCGGAATCGAATTTGACCGGTAATGTTAATCCGGCGTTGACGGTCCGGGCCGAGCCCCGGCTGCCTCGAACGGACGGATTACCGGGTGGACGGAATGAAATGGTCCTCCGCGCCGGCGCTTTCTCCGGTCGCGGGGTCGGTCGCCCTGATTTCGATCTGGACCGGGCCTGGCGGCAAAGCCGCACTTTTCACCTGAACGGAGAGCCGGATTTCTTGGGTCTGGTCCTCCCCGACCTCGACCGCAAGCTTGCCATCCGCACGCGGTTCGGTGCCGGGAATATGGAGTTCCGCGCCATCCAGGCCCGATACGCTCAACGTGAAGGTCCTCTTGGGACCCTTATTGAGAATGCGCACGGTGTAGTTGTTGCGCACCCCGCCATCCGACAGCAGCACGAAGAGCGGATTGCGGTCGTGCAGCACGTTCACATCCATGGAGCTTCGGGTTGCCAGCGTATACAGCATCAGGCCACCGACGGTTGCGATGATGGCGGCGTAAAGAACGGTCCTTGGCCGGATCAGCCGATAGATCGGCGGCTTTCCGGCCTGGCGGCGCTGGCCGTTGATGTCGGTATCGTAGCCGATCAGGCCGGTCGGGCGGTCGATTTCGCGCATGATGTTGTCGCAGGCATCGATGCACAGGCCGCACTGGATGCAGCCAAGCTGGATTCCCTCGCGAATATCAACGCCGGTTGGGCACACATTGATGCACTGGTGGCAATCGATGCAGTCGCCGGCAGGCTCGCCTTGCAGGCGCAGTTGTTCGGCCTTCTTGACCGACACGCGCGGTTCGCCGCGATCGCGGCGATAGGTGACGTTGAGCGCCCATTCGTCGGTCAGCGCCGCCTGAATTCGCGGCCACGGGCACATATAGATGCAGATCTGCTCGCGGGCGTGGCCGGCGAAGGTGTAGGTCGTCGCGGTCAGGATCGCGATCCACACATAGGCGATGTAGGGCGCCTGAAACGTCGCGAGATCCTTTACCAGCGTCGGCGCGTCCGCAAAATAGAGAACCCAGGCGCCGCCGGTCCACCAGGCGATCATCAGCCAGATGAAATGCTTGGTGGCGGCCTGGCGGACATAGGTGAACGTCCATCCGCGCCTGTCGCTGAGCATGCGTTCGCGGCGGTCGCCTTCGACCCAGCGCTCCACGGCGTAGAACAGGTCGGTCCAGACGGTCTGCGGGCAAAGATAGCCGCACCACACCCGGCCTGCGACCGCATTCATGAGAAACAGCGTCATGGCCGCGATGATCAGGAGGCCGGTAAAGTAATAGACCTCCTGCGGCCAAAGCTCGATGAAGAAGAAATAAAACCGCGAATGCTGGAAATCGACGAGGACAGCCTGATTAGGCAGACCAGGTCCGCGGTTCCAGCGAACGAAAGGCAGCAGGTAATAGACCCCCAGCGCGAAGATGAGGATCGCCCACTTGATCCGGCGGAACTTGCCGTGAACGGCCTGCGGATAGATCTTCTTGCGCGCTTCGTAGAGCGGACCTTCGATGGTGGTCATGATTGGCGGCAATCGCAAAAGGCTTCGCCAGCCTCAAGGCGGCTTGGCAAAGCAAGGAATTGAACTTCGTTGCATAGCCCCTGCGAAAGGCGCGCACTTTGCGCTATCTCAAAGGAACCAAGGCCGCGGCGATGGAAAGCGCGCAATATTTCTTGAGCAAGGTCAACGCCCCCGAGGCGATTTTCGGCGAGAAATCGGCGCGGGCGCCGCAGCCGGCATCACTCCTCAAGAGGTTCAAATCATGGAAAAAAGCTATATCGGCATTACCAAGCGCATTTCAGGCGATTTGCGGAAGCTTCGCCAGGATATTCCCGACACCATGAAGGCGTTTTCGGCGTTGGCACAGGCGGCGGGACGTGACGGCGCCATCGACAAGAAGACGAAGGAACTGATCGCGCTCGCCATCGGGATTGCTACGCGGTGTGACGGCTGCATCGGTTTCCACATCGAGGCGCTGGTCAAGTTGGGTGCGACGCGTCAGGAAGTGGAGGAAACGCTTGGCATGACCGTCTACATGGGCGGGGGTCCGTCGCTGATGTATGCGGCCGATGCCATTGCGGCCTATGAGGAGTTCGCAAAAGAGATGAACGTGGCAGCGTAGAAGTCGCTGCTACCAGCTATAGCGCACCACCCCCTTGCCGGCGTAAGAGCGGGTGACATTGGAGAATTCGCCCTCGAAGGTGGCGGCCGCGGACCATCCGTTGAGCCACCTCTTTTCGGCCGATGCGGTGACAAGTGCGGAGTCGCTGGCTTGCGAGGCGCCGTTGACCAGGAAGGATGAGCCCGGCAGCGTCTGGAAGGTTGCGAGAAGATTGCGGTCCGGGTTGAAGTCGTGGGCCCAGGCGAAGCGGCCGCGCAACGTCAGAACCCCGTCCGACATGGCGTAGGACTTGTCGGTGCGAACACCGAGTTCGCTGCGCGTGTCGGTGACGTCCCTCGCATTGAAGGATTGCGCGAAGGTATTGGCGCCCGACAAGGCCTGTTCGGCATAGGCGGGCAGATCGAAGGTCACGAACTGGGCAGCGGCGTAGGGCGTGATCCCGATGCCGCCGAACCACGGTTGTACGAAGCGATAGCCGCCTTCGGCCCCGCCCGA
>Ga0306924_10005275_pt1 | contig 12716 bp, 10 predicted proteins | sample sta12Can44000111_FD_203756 | JGI IMG/M metagenome (GOLD analysis project Ga0306924, IMG submission 203756) | Lab enrichment of tropical soil microbial communities from Luquillo Experimental Forest, Puerto Rico - statanox.12C.anox.44.000.111 (v2)... | ecosystem: Environmental > Terrestrial >... | reverse complement strand
TTCTCGACCTCTCGCAGCAGCAGTCCGCCGCCCTCGGTAGTGATGGCCCCGCCGTCGAACTGAGCCCGAATCTCTCGATGCTTTATAGGGTGAAATCCGAAGACAAACTGGTTACACTTTGTGCTCATAAGGCTGTTCTCCTTCGTGGCATGGTTTCTTTCTGGACAAAAGAGTTATGCCATGAAGTGACAGCCTTTTTCTATTTATTGTGAGAAATTCGGGTTAGACGACGTACAGACTTAATTAGCTCATTTCTTGATGGTCAGGTTGTTGCTAGTGACGGACTGAAAGTTACCGTTGACGTCCAGTTTCTTGAGATCGAGATTGCGGGGAGCATCCCAGCGAAGGTCAACGCCAGCAAGCATCGAAAACCAAGATCGGACACTCTGAATGTAGGTGCTTTCACCACCGATAGCGTTGCGATTCTCGCTCTGCTGGATGAGACCGTAACCAAAGCCAGAACGGAGCTGCAGCGCGTAGTTGCGATAAAAGGCAGAGAAGGACAACTGCTTTCGATCACTCAATTTCCAGTTGTCATTGGCGGCCAAAAGGATGTTGTGGGTAGTGTCCGACTGGCGGTGTGCAACAACCCCGAAGTGCTTTCGGGGTGGTCCTTTACTGGCGGGCCGGCTGCAGCCGTGTCGCTCTTATCGGTTAAACTTGGGTGATGGCGGCTTCGACACTCACTGAGCGGGTCCGTTCCATTCCCGCAGTCGTTTGGCTCCTTGCCGGGGCATTGTTCTCGCTTGCAGTCGTAACTCTTCTCGTCTGGCTCATTACGGGCGCACGACTTATGCGGCTCATCGGGAGTCTGCGTGGCGGCGGCACGTTCATCCAGGCGAGTCAGCCCACGGTCGTCAGGCAGATTCAACAATTGCAGCGGCTTGAAACAGTTCGCTACACGATGGATAAGATTATCTCGGGTGAACGCGACAGCGTCTATCTTCCCAAGTTCCTCGTGAGTGATCGGCTGCTGTTGGTCGTACACGGCGAGGTGATCGGCGGAGTGGACCTCAGCAAGCTGCAGCCCCGCGATGTTTCCGTGCGGGGGCGCACCGTTACCGTTCATCTCCCGAGCCCGGAAATTCTCGTGACACGGGTGGACAACGCAAAAACACGCGTGTATTCCCGCGATACGGGTCTGTTTTCCTCGCCTGATCCCAACCTTGAGAGCGAAGTGCGCGAAGAGGCCGAGCATCAGTTGCAGCAGGCCGCGGAGCAAGACGGCATTCTGAAGACCGCCGGGGAGAATGCGCGCAGCGCGTTAACCACCATCCTCACAGGATTGGGATTTGAGCGCGTGGAGTTTTCCTAGACGCCGGTGGATCTACTGAATGATTCTGCCTTCCGCGTCGCGGATTTCGATTTTACCGAGGTTCAGTTTTCTCAGATCTGGCTCGATCTTGGCCCTGTCGCCCACGGCCAGCACGATCATCTTTGGTTCGGCAAAATACTCTACACCAAACAATATTCAGCGCGGGTGTACGGTCACGATTTTATCGGCCAGCGCTCATCAATCTTTCTGAGAATCTGCTCGGCTTTCGTGATGGCATCCGAGAGAGCGCACTCCCGCGCACGATACACCCTGAACCTGCGCCGCGCGAGTCGCGGTTCGTGACACAACGCTGTTTACGGCTGGGAAGGGTCGAAGGGAACGAAGCTCGCGGCACGCTTTGGATCACCTTTACCGGAATAGCGGGCCAAGATTGGGTAGGGGAAGACGGGCCGGATCCCCTACGCGCCGTAGGCGCGTAGGGAGCGTTGGTCTCGACCGATGCCCACGGAAGATATCTCATCGAGGGTTCTCCGATGTGCATGTAACCGCGAATGCCAGAGCATGCTCGCGCCGTCAACCGCGGACCAGCCCTATTTTGGGCGAATCACGGGCAACCCTGAAGTAACCAGATTGGGTAAGAGTTGCCGACAACACATCCAGAACTCATGTTGCCTTCGCAGAATCCTGATTGTGAGAGACCCGGTGTAGCAGACAAATTGATAAAGGTTTGAGGATACGCTGACAAGAATCATTGCGATTATTCCCGAGGCGCTCAGCTATTCATAGCGCAAGGCTGTTGAACCGGCGAGAACGCAAGGGTGAGAAAGCTCACAAAAGTGTATATATTCCAAGCGCCGCAGCAGGCCTGGCCCTTCAATCGGTGTGTGTTTTAGATAGCTTCGAGTAGTCTTGGGACGTAATCTGCTTTGCGAGGAGACGATGAATTTCTGTACCTCTGGTTCCGTGAGACTCCCAGCGATTCAAGTCCTGCGCCCATACCTCTCAGGATGTGCCTGCCTCATTTTTCTGGCAGCGGCTTGCATTCTTCCGGAAGCACGCTCCCAAACCATTCGCGTGGACACCTCACGTCCCGTAAATTCCTTCCGTCCCACCGAGTCTCTCGGCGCTGGCGTGGACCGCATTCCACTCGCCGCCACCGACAGAGTTTTTTCGGAGCCTATCCTGAAGCAAATCCTCTCGACTGGCTGGCAAACCGTCTCTTATCGCCAGAACACGGAGCTCTACGTCGAAGCGTGGCATTGGAATCCCAAAGGTACCTGGAGCGCCCCTGGCAACACCGGCTACTTCGTTGGCGACGCAAACCCAACCGAATTCATCCGCCATTCCTTTGGGTATCCGTTGCCTCACGCCGGATTCTCCCAGCCCGATGGCCGCAGCTATTCCCGCCTTACCGATGGCGATCCCAACAGCTACTGGAAAAGCAATCCTTATCTGACCAAAGCGTACACAGGCGAGGACGACAGTCTTCACCCGCAGTGGGTCGTCGTGGACTTGGCAGCGCTGCAGCTGATCAGCGCAATTCGCATAGCTTGGGCAGATCCCTACGCCAAAAAATACCTGGTTCAGTATTGGACTGGCGTCAATCCGATCGAAGAAGCTGCAAAGGGCTCTTGGGTCACTTTTCCCGGCGGCGCGGTAACCAACGGAAAGGGCGGCGATGCTACTTTGCAGCTTTCCCACGCTCCTTTGCCAGTACGCTGGGTACGCATTTGGATGACGGAATCCTCGAACACCTGTGACACTCACGGCTCCGATGACCGCCGCAATTGTCTTGGATACGCGATCAAGGAGCTTTATCTCGGCACAACCTCAGCCGACGGCCCCTTTCATGACATCATTCGCCACACCACGGATCGTGCCCAAACAAATACCTATTGTTCCTCGGTCGATCCCTGGCACCAGAGCACTGTGATCAACGATAAGGGAGACCAAGTCGGCTTTGACCTCTTCTACACCAGCGGCATCACGCGCGGGCTCCCAGCGATGATACCCGTAGCTATGCTTTACGACACGCCGGAAAACGCCGCTGCTGAAATTCATTACATCGAAGAGCGCGGCTACCCTATCTCGTACATCGAAATGGGTGAAGAACCCGACGGCAAGCACACTCTCCCTGAGGACTACGCTGCCCTCTATCTGCAGTGGGCTACCGTTCTGCACAAAGTGGATCCGAAACTGAAGCTGGGCGGCCCGATCTTTGAAGGCGTCAACAAAGACATCGAAGTTTGGGCAGATGCCGCAGGTAAAACTTCCTGGATGGGCCGCTTCTTCGACTACTTGCGCTCTCATAATCGGTTAAACGATCTTGCCTTCGTCTCGTTCGAACATTATCCGTTTGAGCCATGTAAGCTGCAATGGTCCGAACTCTACGAAGAGGCAAATCTTACGCGTAACATCCTGCAAGTCTGGCGCGACGACGGCCTGCCTCCAGGCACGCCCATGTTCATCACCGAAACCAACATTGCTGCCGGGGCCGACCAATCCTTCCTCGATATCTTCGCCGCGCTTTGGTGGGCCGATTTTGTCGGCGCCTTCTTCGAAGCAGGCGGAAACGGCGTCTACTACTTCCACTACATCCCGCTCGGCCAGTCGCTCGGTTGCCATGGCACTTCGCCCGGAACCTTCAGCATGTTTACGATGAACAAGGATTTACAAATTCAGCAGCCCAATTCCCAATATTTCGCGGGGCAGCTAATCACTCAGGAGTGGGTGCAACCCGGCAGCGGCGAGCATCGCGTCTACCAAAGCGCCAGCGATGTTCTTGATGGCGCTGGCCACGTGCTTGTCACCGCCTACACGGTGCAGCGTCCGGACGGTGACTGGTCTTTGATGCTTGTAAACAAAGACCAGGAAAATGAACAGCCTGTTCATATTTATTTTCAGGCAGGTACAAGCACTGAAGAGAAAGGCTTCTCAGGTTCCGTCAGTGTCATCACATTTGGCAGCGAACAATACAAATGGCACTCCGACTCCGAAAACCCCATCGGCGGAGTTGCTGACCCCAATGGCCCGCCTGTGCGCTCTGTGATAACCGCAGGAGCCAACACACTGTTCCATTTGCCAAAAGCTTCCGTCACCGTCATCCGGGGCAAGATCGCCGCTCGTTGACCGCGATGGGTATTTGTGACGCACAACCACTCTATGAGAAGTAGACCCCTCGTTGAACACCAGGTAGGCCACCCGTAACACTACGTCCAGTAGGTTCGGCAGATAAATCTGTGCTACTGGTGCGAGGCAGCTCTCGGGAAATTATGCGCGAATCAGAGTGATCGATGCTGTCCCCTGCCAATAACTCGGTTCTCAGAGTCGCTGCTTGGCGCACTCGGCCAAAGTGGAGCTACGCCGGAGGGTCGGCCAGATGGACGAAGCTAAGGCTTTTCGAGAAAGCTCTAGCACTCACCAGCCAGGAGCAGCAGCGACGGTTCCTCGAAAGGCGGCTTGCCGAAATAAAATGAAGTTTTGGCTGCTGTCGATTTTGCGGGTTTCCCGCGACTATCTTGATGGGAAGGCAGAAGCCGACTCAAATGCCGAATCCGGAGGAAATCATGAAATACATATGCTTTGGGTATCAAAATGAAAAGAAATGGGAACAGATGTCGGAAAGCGAGAGGAATACGCTTTTCGATGCATGTTTCGCTTACGACGACGAGATGCGGGCTAAGGGGCACTGGTTGAGTGGGGAAGCCATAGAGGATGCGAGCGCAGCTGTTAGCGTACGGATGGAGAACGGCAAGGTTTCCGTTACCGACGGCCCTTTTATCGAGACGAGGGAGCAGTTGGGCGGTGTAGGGATTATCGAAGCGAAGGACCTGAACGAGGCGATTGCCTTGTGGTCCAAGCACCCGGCCATGGTCTTCGACGCGACGGGATTTGAGATTCGCCCGGTTGTCGACATGACGGCACTGAGGGACGCGAGCAAGCAACACCGAAAAGCCGCGGGGAAGAGCTGATCGTGACTTGCGTGGCGGGCAGGGCGCAGCAGCATACGTCCGCCGACGGCGCCGTCATGGCGAACAAAAAGCAAACATTTCTTCGTGGTTCTCCGAAAGTGTTGCTGTTAAGGATGTGACGTAATGTTAGTGGACCCCCGCGGTAGCGTCCGAATCTGGGCAGGAGTGTCCAGAATCGGACAGGGTGGGTTACCTTAAGGCCTCTAAGTGGCTGACAATTTGATGTCTGCAATTGGCAGGAAGGCTGCTACTTTGGCGGAACAGGGGTGAAAGCATGTCATTCGTCCGCGACCTCAAATTTGCAGTTCAGTCGTTAACACGCACTCCGGGCTTGGCTTGCGCCGTGATCCTCACGCTGGCGCTGGGCATTGGCGCCAATGCGGCGATCTTCTCGCTGGTGCGCAGCGTGTTGCTGCGACCACTGGTAAACCGGGATGAAGATCGCCTGATTTACATTCGACAGAGCGCCCGTGGCTTTGGGGCGGAAAACGACAATTTTTCCGTGCCCGAAATTCAAGACCTGCGCGCCAGTGTGAAATCGGTCAGCGAGTTTGGAGACTTTTCGACGATTGGGTTCACGATGATCGGGCTGGGCGAACCGCGTGAAGTCCGGGCCGGCGTTGTGGGCGGCTCTTACTTCGAGGTTATGGGGTTACGCCCCGTGCTTGGCCGGCTGCTGGACATGCGCGACGATGGACCAAATGCTGCGGGCGCCGCGGTGCTCACCTATCGCTTCTGGACCACGGTGCTGCACAGCGATCCCTCGGTGATCGGGAAGCAAGTTCGCCTGGGTACGCGGACCGCGACCATCGTTGGCGTTCTCGAGCCTTCAGTGCCCTACCCAGCGGACACCGAGCTCATCGCCAACGTGGTGACCAGCCCGCATCATCTCTCCGCGACGATGGTCACTGGCCGCGTTCATCGGATGACGCAATTGTTTGGGCGTCTGGCTCAAGGCGCTTCTCTCGATCAAGCGCGAGCGGAGTTGCGGTCGGCATACGGGGCGATGAAGAACGAGCACCCCGAAGCGTACCCCGCAGGCGGGCAATTCAGCATTGAAGCGAAGTTGCTGCGCGATGAGATCACATCGGGCGCCCGTACCGTGCTGCTGGTGCTGTTGGCTGCCGCCGGGCTGGTGTTCATTATCGCGTGCTGCAACGTGGCGAATCTGATTCTGGCGCGGACGGTACGGCGCGAGGCGGAATTGGCGATACGTACCGCGCTCGGCGCAAGCGCGGGTACATTACGACGGCTGCTGCTGGCGGAAAGCCTGGTGCTCTGCGGGGCAGGGGCGATTCTGGGAGTGGTCAGCGCAAGTCCGATGGCGAAGATCCTGGCGCGTTACGCTTCGCGCTTCTCAGTGCGCGCGCTCGACTTGAAGATTGACTCGAGCATGTTATGGCTTGGCGCGAGCCTGGCAATCGTGGCTTCGGTGTTGTTGGCGTTCGTTCCGCGGCTACCCACTGCGAACACCTCGCAAGGTTTCGGCCTCAGCAGCGGAGGAGTGCGAATCACCGGCGGGACGAGCCGACGGCTGCGCATTTTTGCGGTCACGCAGATTGCGGCCTCGTTCATCCTGCTGGCTGGCGCGAGTATGCTGATCAAGACGCTGCTGACCATGCAAGCCACGCAGACCGGTTTCGACATGCGGCGGGTGTTGGCGATGGACATGCCGGTGATGTCGTATGGCAAGACTCCGGATCAGATCATCAATTTCTACAGGGAAGCAATACGCCGCATTAAGGAACTGCCGGGAGTGGACGGAGTGGCGGAAGGGACCAGCGTGCCCTGGCGAGATGCGGGCGGCTTCGGCCCGGGATTCACGTTCACCGGCGAAGGCCACGTGAAAGGGAATCATGAAGAGGACCCACTGGCGCAGTTCCGTGCGGTCACGCCGGGATTTTTCGCGGCGCTCGGCGTGCCCATTGCTGAAGGCCGCGACTTCAACGATGATGACCGCCGCGGCGGCGAGCCTGTAGTGATCATCAGCCAAAGCGTGGCGCGGCGCATGTTCCCCGGGCAAGATGCCCTCAATCGGCACATTATGTGGACTGACCCGGTGATGGACTTCATCAGCATCAGCAAAGAACCGCGGCGAATTGTCGGAGTCGCCGCGGATGTGGATGATGAGCACGTCGTGCCAGGCACGGCACTCACGATCTACCATCCGTTCGGCCAGGTGCCAGATAATCTTTCCGACAACGGCGTGAGCATCTTTGGCGGGCGGCTGTTCGTGCATACGCGCATCGATCCGTATGCGCTGGTCACGCCTGTCACGCGCATCGTGCGGGAGATGTCCGTTGATCAACCGGTCGAGCACGCCGCTACGCTCGAAGACATTCGCGCCGAAGTGCTCACTCCCGATCGACTCAACACAATTGTGTTCGGCGGATTTGCCGCGGTGGCTTTGGCGATCGCCATCGTGGGTGTGGCTGGCGTGCTGGCTTTTTCCGTCAGTGCACGCACGCGCGAGTTCGGCATCCGCCTGGCAATCGGCTCGCAACCTCGGCACCTCTTAACTCGTGTCATTGCCGAAGGAGCCGTAATGGCGGGTGCTGGCGTGATTGCCGGCGCGGCAGCCGGGTTCATGCTAGCCCGGCTGGCGGGTAGATTTTTTGCGGAGGTCAAGATGCCGGACGCTTTGCCGGTGGCCGTTTCTGCGCTCGTTTTGATGACAGTCGCGGTTGTCGCATCGGTGCTGCCGGCGGCGCGCGCCGCACGCGTCGATGTTATGCAAGCGCTGCGCTCGGAGTGACTGCTTCATACCTATCGGCGACGCCGATAAAATTTCGACAACCCGGGAATTTTACAGCAAGCTGCCATCGGCCTCTACCGACCGTGTTCCCTACTAAAGTCGGTTTTAGTGTGCTGTCCTGAAAACAACTGGATAACTTGGCGCCCTCAAGCATTTCTGCAGACAGCGGTTACACCTCCTGGATTGGGAAAAAAAATCGGGACACGATGAGAGTGGTTTGATTAGGCCTTGACAGACGAAATGCGAAACCGTAGAGTTACGCATTATTAGTGACCCTATGGTTACATATTCATCGCAAGCGATCTTTAACGCCTTAGCCGATCCGACGCGCCGGGCGGTGCTGGACATGCTGCGGAGCGGCAGCCTGCCCGCCGGTCGAATTGCCAAGGCCTTTCCGGTGTCGCGCCCGGCAATTTCCAAACATCTGCGCTTTCTGCGTCGCGCGCGCCTTGTTCGCGAGCGGCGCGACGGGCGGCTCCGCGTCTATGAGCTCAATGCCGGCCCCTTGCGCGGCGTGGATTCGTGGATCAGTCAATATCGTGCGTTTTGGGAAGCCAGTCTCCTTAGCCTGAAGACGTTCGTTGAAGCCGAGCAGGCACGGGAATCGCAGTCGTTCATCCGGAAGAAAAATTCTGCAGCAAGAAAACTCTCCATGAAGAAAGGAACGACCTCATGACCAATCGTCGCCGGGCCCTTCTCGCGTTGATGCTGACCTCTACCGCGGTCACAACCGTAGCGGGGCCAAATACGCAATCGCTGTTTGACCAACTCAAGTTGCTGACCGGCCGGTGGGAAGGCACGGCGAACGGCGACCAGCCGGTGGCTGTTTTTTTCCGGCTAACTGCCGGAGGAACCGCCCTGCTCAGCGAAATCGAGGGCAAGGAGGACATGATCAGCATGATTCACATGGACGGGCCCGGACGTTTGCTGCTCACGCACTACTGCGGCGCCGGAAATCAGCCGCGCATGCTAGCGAGGGTTTCGCCCGACGGCCGAGTGTTCACCTTCGACTTCCTCGATGCCACGAACCTCGCTCACGCAGAGGACGGCCACATGCAACGCGTGGTGTTTTCGATGATTGATGCGAACCACCACACCGAAGAGTGGACCTTTGTGGACCACGGCAAAGAGTTGATGGAAGTGTTTGATCTGCGGCGCAAGTGACTGTCTGATGATGGCCAAGTAACTTAGGGATACAGGAGGATAGATATGGCTTCCACATCGATGATGCCCGACCAAGATGCGATCATCTGCGAAATCCAAATTTCCGCGCCCCCGGAGCGTGTGTTTCAGGCACTAATCGACCCTAAGCAGGTGATGCAGTGGTGGACCAGTGAAACGTGCGCGATCGAGAACTTCACGATCGAACCCAAGCGCGGCGGGCGGTGGAGCTACCACACGAAGCAGAGCGGCCTCAACGTGAACGGCGTGAGTAAGTTCCACTGCCAAGGCGAGGTGTTGGAGTACGACCCTCCGCGTGCCCTCGCATATACCTGGATTGCAAACTGGCATGAAGACAAAGCAAGTCGCACCGTGGTGCGATGGGAGTTGACACCAATCGCAGGAGGAACCCGACTAAAAGTGACGCACAGCGGTCTGGCGGAGGAGCAGGCAGCGAGACGGGATTACAGCGGCGGCTGGCCCGGGATTGTCGACCAGCTACGAAAATTTGTTGAGAAGTAGAGAACTCCAAGCGTATTGCGACGCTGCGCGAGCATGCGCCTATGTCGCACGGTACGTGGGCTACAAACGGTTGCCGATGTCCGCAGCAAGGAAGCAGCCTAAGCGGTAGAATGAATAGAGGGTTAGTGAAATCGGGCGTGTAGCTCAGCTGGAAGAGCACGTGCTTTGCAAGCACGCCTTCATCTCATTCTGAGTCGTTGAATCGGCCTCGTCAAAGTGTAAAAAACCTATCGTACTTGGGCTACTACCTGGCTACGAACGTTCACGTCGGATAAGATGTAATATTCGGCAACGGCGGTAGGTTTTTCGATCCCCACCGCCCCTACCATAACTCCCGTAACATTCCTTCTCGAATCTTCTCGTGATCGTCCGCCGATTCCGAGTTCCTCGATAGTCGGTAGGACTTCAGCTTTGGGGCCTTTCGTCCCAAGCGAGTACTCGCTCTGAATGGCTGTAACCGGCTGGACTGCGCGTGCGCGACGAATTGTGTTCGCCTGCCGCTTCAGACACTCCGAAGTGCTTCACCTTGCCCGCCTGGATCAATTCCTTCACTGCACCGGCCACGTCCTCATTTGGTACCTCGGTGTCCACGCGGTGCTGATAGAACAAGTCTATTACATCGGTTCGGAGCCGCTTCAGCGAGCCGTCGGCGACTTTCTTAATCTGCTCAGGCCGACTGTCTAGACCGACTGATTTGCGGGTATTCGGATCGATCTTCCAGTCAAACTTCGCGGCAATCACGACTCGCTCGCGTACGGGCGCGAGTGCTTCCCCAAGGAGTTCCTCGTTCGTGTACGCGCCATAAACCTCAGCGGTGTCGAAGAAGGTGACGCCGCGCTCGACGGCCGCAGGGAGCAGCGAAATGCCAGTCGGCTTCTGCACATGCGTACTGTGCTTCTATTAAGGGAAGCACAGCTGTCGCAAAGAGCAGGTCCGTTCGGATACTGGTGCCAACTTTACCGGTTACCGCGTTTAGGCGCTAAGCCTACGGCAGGAATCACTTACTCGGCAGTTTGCCTAGCTTCAATGATTGGCTGCGTTTTGGAAATACGAGCATTCTCGATTTCGTGCGCGATCCCCGTCGTGTCGAACTGTGCAGTGACCCCAGGTTCGACCTCTAAAAGCATCGTCTTGTGCTTCATCATATCTTGGATAAGGAGCTGGTCACCCCCCACGGAATCACCTGGGCGGTCTTCCACCACTGGACCGATGGGAAGGTCTGCCTTCGCGGGGTATGACCATAACACGCTGCACAGGTTGTTCGTGCCGAACCCCAGTTCATCCCACTCAACGCGTTTTTCCTGCCCATCCTCGAATTTGACGCGGAGATACATTAACTTGCCTTTGCCCGGCTGGTTACAGACCGACTCCCTGTGTTCGTGCCTGACGAAAGATAAGAAAGAGTGCGTTCCCCTCTGGATGATGACTAAATTAAACTTGCCGTCCAACGAAGTCTCCTTTAGCGCAATGGCATTGCCGAGGTGGTCCCTCACATTTTCAGAGCGCCAAGCTTGTTGATTCACCCTGCCGACCGAGGGCACAGGAAGAGCAGCCGCTGGCTCAACAACGGGAGACGTATTGGTTGGTGGCGCGGATGCCTGCACCACTGCCGGTGTGCTCCTCAAGACGGTCTTCTGGGAATTTCCTGAGCAACCTGAGGTTGTAAACACGATGCCTGTCGACACCAATAAAAAGACCTTCTTCATTTTTATCTCCTCACAAAGTGTTCGTCAATGGTCGAAGGGCCCATGCCCTCAAGTCTGAGGTTCTATCTGCATACCTTAAATAGCCCGAAGGTACAGGTGTGCACATACACTAAGCTGCTTGACGGTGTCCCAGATTGCGTGTGAATTGCAGAGCCTTATCTCTTCCTTAGGGGATACGCCGACAAGATCGATCTGCCAAGAAGAAGCAAGGCACTAGCGCGTAGAAGGCGTGAATGGTTGACCCTGCTCGTCAACTCCCGATAAGCGTTACCGATGAGATTGCTCCCAGTACCTGCCTGCCCAGGGCGAACCGACGAAAGCTAAGGCGCTGATGCGTACTTGGACGGTTACCGAGTTTAATCAAGTCCTTCCGGCCTACGGCCTGCAGGAAGTGCCTGCCGAGCATCCCTGGAGGAAAGCATGGAAGCGGACATTTCTATCTTGCGAAAAGCCGGGCATTTCTACTTTGCGTTGACAGTGCGTTAAATCAGGACTTGACGAAGTCCCACGGTCGATGATAACTGAGCCTCAGAAGGCTTTTATTAGTCGCCACGTACTTGTCCGCCCTCCCGGTACGGCTAAACACGGAACCACTCTGCCGCAGAACGGAACCAGAAAAGGAAACTCTATGATTACCACAAACACCTACACTCCACTCAAAATAACCGACATGTCTGCTCCCCGTCAGGTGCCAGAGTCGGAGATCGCGGCCCGCGCTTACGAGATATTTCTCAGTCATGGCGCTTCGGATGGACACGACCTGGACGATTGGCTGCAAGCCGAACGCGAGCGAGGTGCAGAAATCGCAGACGCAATAAAGGCGGGCTCTGCGAAAGCGTAACACATCACGTCCGCTTGGAAACGGAGGGTTAGTGCCAGAGGGCTGTGTCCCGCACATATCAGCGTCACGAGACGGTTGTGGCTCACAGGTTTTCAGCTCAAATTCGAGAAAATCAGAAAGGAAAAGTGCTTGTGGGGAAGATCGAAGGCATCTCCCACTCTGAGACATCGAGGATCCAGCGAGCCATCAGCAACTGGTTCCAAGTCACAGATAGTCACTGAATTTCCGAATTTCTGCCTGCAGCCAGCATTGGGACAAGCAGCTAGGCCCTGCGGAGACTGGGAGTCCTCGAAGGGCCCCACGTTCGCGCAAATTTCGTGGACTACGACGTAACGCGGACGCTAATTGCTAAGTTCTTGCCGCTGTCTTCGCGGTAGGTAACGTCTGCATTCGCACCCACTTGCAGCTTGCCGTCCACAGTCGTGTTCTTATCCATAACGAACTTCATGGTTTTGGAGCAGTTTGTTGGAGTTGTTGGCTCTGG
>Ga0306924_10005273_pt1 | contig 12718 bp, 11 predicted proteins | sample sta12Can44000111_FD_203756 | JGI IMG/M metagenome (GOLD analysis project Ga0306924, IMG submission 203756) | Lab enrichment of tropical soil microbial communities from Luquillo Experimental Forest, Puerto Rico - statanox.12C.anox.44.000.111 (v2)... | ecosystem: Environmental > Terrestrial >... | reverse complement strand
CTGTCGGAAGGCGGGATATGAGAAATCAATTCGCCGACACGTTCTATCAGATTGGGCGGGCCGATCCGCGGCTTTGTATTATCGTAGCAGACATCTCGCCGGCCGGATCAATGGCGAAATTTCGCAGCGATTTTCCCCGCCGTTTCATAAACACGGGTGTCTCCGAGCAAATAATGATCGGAATAGCTGCCGGCATGGCGCAGCGCGGACTTCGTCCTTTCGCGTACACGATCGCGACGTTTACGCTTTATCGTCCGTTCGAAATGGTGCGCGATGATCTTTGCTATCAGAATCTGCCGGTGACCATCGTCGGTATCGGCGGCGGCGTGACCTATTCAACGCTCGGCGCCACTCATCACGCTCAAGAGGACGTCTCGATCGCTTGTTCGATTCCCAACATGAATGTGATAGCCCCGTGCGACCCTGCGGAAACGGAAGCGGCAACTCGCTGGTGCGCGCAACAAGAGATCGGCCCTGTTTATCTACGCTTGGGCAAAGCGGGAGAGCCCAACCTCTCAAGCGAAGCAAAAACACCATGGACGTTTGGCAAAATTCGAACCCTTCGCGAGGGCCACGATGTTTGCATCCTGTCGTACGGGCCAATAACAAAGCGCGCCCTTGACGTCGCTGACCGATTTCGCGCTCGTGAGCGCAGCGCTGCGGTCGTTAGTGTTCACACGTTAAAGCCGCTGGACAAGTCCGGCATTATCGACATCTTACATCGCTACGCGCATGTCATTGTGATCGAGGAATGCGCGCCGAATGGCAGTCTTTCAATGCAAGTCAAAGAATTAGCATGGGAGAGCCGAGCCGTTTGCCGGCTGGATGTTTTCACTTTGCGCGACCAATTCGTGCATTGCTACGGAAGCCATGATGACTTGTTGGCTGAACACGGCCTCGCTCCCGAACGGATTTGCGAGCAGCTCGGTCTGAATTGATCGCTGTCACAACCGCAGTATGCGAATACTGGTAGCAGTATGCGAATACTGGTAATTGGAATCGATAGTGCGATAGGAGGCAAGCTGACGGCGGCGCTGCTTACTCGCGGACATACAGTGATCGGAACGACACGGAACACGAGGAATATCAACAATCCAAATGTAATATTTTTGGATCTCGGTTCGAACGACGAGTCGATGCTTCCGGAGACGGACGCAGCGGTCGTTTGCGCAGCAATGGCGCGATTTGAAGAATGCCATAATCAGCCGGAACTTGCATATCGGGTTAACGTGGAAGCGCCGGTTGCCATTGCTAATCAACTTGTTCCCCGTGGCACTCGCGTTCTGCTGCTTTCTACCAGCGCGGTGTTTGATTGTTATGAACCCCTGCGCAAAGCGGATAGCATACGGGCTCCACGCAGCGTCTATGGCGAGCTAAAGAAGGAGGCTGAAAGCAGGCTCCTCGATAAGGGGCAAGGGACGGTGGTGCTACGATTGACCAAAGTGTTGAATCCGGACGCGGGGATCCTGAAGGACTGGATCGATGATCTGGCGGCAGGTCAGGAAATCCGAGCTTTCGAAGATCACCGCTTTTGCCCGGTCCCGCTCAGTGCGGCGGTCGATCTGATCGCCGCAATCATTGCAAGCGGCGAGAGCGGAATATTTCAATTATCTGGCGCTAATGACATCAGCTACTTCGAGGCAGCCGTGCATCTTGCATCGCGGCTCGGTCGTTCACGCAAAAAAGTCATCGCTGTTTCGGCTGCGGTCAGCGGTATATCCATGGATGAGATTACACCGTACACTTCGCTGGATACCAGCCGAGTGTCCGAGATGACCGGTTTTGTGCCGCCGCGCGCGTTCGATGTTATCGATACTGTATACGGTGCGGTGCTCGCGCGCGCCGCAATGGTTCCAGTGACTCACTAGACACCTACCTTTAAGCGAAAAATTCCAGTTGCGTATTTTTCTGCAATTGAAGTTGTGCGAAGCAACGCAAAAGCGAGCGCGCCGCGATGGCGAGTAATGCTGTTCACACAACCCTGACTGATAAGGACCGACGAGGTGGGCTGACCGTTACCATTGTTTTGACGAACTATAACCATTCGCGATACCTGCGAGAATCGCTTGGCTCACTTTTTAACCAAACACGACCGGCGGATGAGTACATAATCATCGATGACGCTTCGACAGACGATAGTGTTGCCGTGATCCGGGAGCTAATCAGCAGGGTCCAAGAAGCAAAGTTGGTACAAAATCCAGAAAACATCGGCTGTGTGGCGGGAATGAATAAGGGCTTATCGATGGCGAAGGGAGACATCGTTCTCTTTGCAGCCGCAGATGACGTCTATTATCCTGAATTATTGGAAGTCGGTGTAAGGCTACTGGAAGCATATCCGCAGGCGGCGATTTTTTCCGCGAGAAGTGACCTCCTCGACGCAGCAGGTTTGAACAAAGGTCGATTTCACTCACCGCAGCCTTTGACCAGCCCCGGCTTTATCGATGCGACTAGCGCGGTCGGACACATGTTGCGTGACGATAGCTGGTTCATGGGTAATACGGCCCTGTACCGCCGCTCCGCACTTTTGGCGGAAGGAAAATTCGATGAAAAGCTGGGCGCGTTCGCCGATGGCTACATGTGTCGCTTGCTGGCGCTGAGATATGGCGCTTGCTTTGCACCGGACACCTTAGCGGGATGGCGGCGGCTTGAAGGAGGAATGGCCTGGTCGCAAGCGATGAATACAGCTCGGGCGACAGACTTTATTTCATTGGTCGAAGCGCACATGGCTGGAACTGAGGGACTCTTTCCAGCTCAGTACATTTATCGATGGCGAAGACGGTATCTCTTCGGCGGCCGTCGCTTTGCTTTGAGGGAGCATAGCTCCGTTCACTCGGGCCCATCAGGATGTGTGAAGCGCACATTCGACCATCTACGAATATTGTGGCTGTTCCTGACATTGCGTCCGTGGGACACAAGTGTTGTATTGCAGCGATGGATTTTAGATTATTGGGATCGACGAAGGTCCACAGCGCGTGCCAATTTATCGAAATGAGTTCATCCAGGCATCAGTCACATCGGAGTGGATACTCTTTCCCAATTCTGATCTCGTCTATCATGTAAGGGCGCTGCAGTCAGAAGGCGATTGATCTGGCTCGGGGCTGTCCTTTGCTGCAATGAATTTAATTATTGCCGCCGAAGTTTCCTTGAGTCGCAAAAATGCGCTCGGAATTTTAGATTTTGGGTATGCACCATATGCATTGGGCGACACTTTTACCTGGTTGACCAATGTTCAAATCAAAGCCCATCTTCATGGCCAGAAGCCGATTGATCTCGTGCTCATTTCTCTACCAGAAAAGCGCGCGCGCTGGCATCAACCGTATATCACTTCGTACAATCAAGTGCAGGTCATGGAAGGGCTTTTACCCGCTTTCCTGACTTGCCCGTCGGTAAATAGTCTTCGCATATTCCAAAGTAAAAATAAGGTATCGCAGCGAATACTTGGCGCTATCCTCACCCATGCAGCCAGTTGGCCCACATTAAAATCTCACTTCAAAAGGCTATTGGACCCCGCTAGCCACTCGTGCATAAACGCGTTTTACGCAAAACATAAATGGTTGCCGCGTTTGCAAGCGCCCGCAGGATTCAAAAGCGAAACGCAATATTTCCGCAGTAGATACATAGGGCAACGCTTTCCAATCGTCATCAATATCCGGCAGCGGGCCTTAACTCATGATCCCGCGGCGCTTCACCGCGATTCTTCGGCGGACGCCTGGTACGATTTTTTAGCGCGGGCGCACAGACGATGGTCGAATGCAGCGTTCATTCTTGTCGGAGGATTCAGCGAATGGGAACGACGATTTGCCCATCTGCCAAATGTTATCATTCCACGGATGTTTGGCTTCGGGCTCGGCCACGAACTGACGCTGCTCTTTGAAGGCGCCCCCTTTTTTGGGACATCCAGTGGATTTTCTGCAGCAGCAACGTTCAGCAACACACCGTACGCAATAACCAAGGTTGAGCATCAGACTGCCGCAAATATCGGTTTGCCGGTTGGCAGCGAACGGTATCCGTTCGCATTGCACCACCAGTGGCTGAACTGGGAAAATGAAACGGGCTCCTTGCTCTCAGATCTATTCGAACGATTGTGGCTCGCGGCCGACGCCAATCGCCGCGGGGGTTAGCGCAGTGGATAACCAGACCTTTCCAGGCCGTGTCCAAAAAATGGCAAAGGCTACTGTCGTCCGGATTTCCAATCTTAAACTTATCGACCAATATATATTGTCGTACGCGCGGCTGCCTTTCCACTTTCTCGAAACGTCTGTGCGCGGCTATTGGAACGCGTTGCTCGTCCACCAACGCGGCGCACCACCGAACACACTGATGCTCGCCAAGGTGGTGAGCAGGGAACCAGGTGACCCTGAGCGATTTCTTGCGCAACTTGCCGTCGCGATGGCAAAAAATCCAAACTGCAAAGAAATCGATCTGCTACTCGTGGGACACGATGATTTTCCCGTGACGGTGTATTCGGCAATTGCTCGGATGTTTGGGAGACGTCTGAATTTTCAACTATTTTGGAGCGCGCAAGCTTTGAGCGATGTCGCTAAAGCTTTGACAGCCTCCTCGGTTTTGATCTCGGAAGACATACATAAATCTAGCCGTGATGCAGTTGCTTTAACAAGCGCAACTGTTGGTACTCTACTGCCGCCTCCTCTATCAAAGAATATCGCTCGCGAATATCTCAAGACCATAAATCCAAGCAGCTATTTTTGCGCTATATCATTTCGGTACGATGTGCCTACCTCGGAATCAATATCGGCGTTGACCCAAGCGGTCGAATGTTATCCTGACTGGCATTTTGTTATGTTGAATGATGCTTCGTATTTTGATTCTGAGGAATTACCAGTGAAAGTCCATCTACCTTCTCGTGCCGGTTTTGATGTTCTAACACGCCTTTGTATTGCCGCGGAGGTGGATGCCTTTATCGGTGTTGACGACATCTATGGATTGATTACTTCAATCTCAGGAAAACCAGCCCATCTGTTGACGGGTGTGGGCTCGTCTTCTGGCGTATCTTTGGCGCTGTCGAATGTTCACTGTTCGGCGGGATTGCCGCACAACGACTTGCCTCAATATGTGAATCGCGCCTTGAGTAAACTTCGACAAGAATCTCCTGTAGACAGAATTTTCGCTTGAAAGCCTCACAGGGGCGCTGATGATTATTTCTGCAACAAAATATCCCGCCAACGCCATTCCTACCAGGCTGGGACGACTCAAAACGGGTGATGTAGCAAGCCGTGATTCCTGGGACAGGGTATCTTGTTCCTGGCGCTTCTTAGAGAAGAAAATTACCTGCATATCAGTGTACGCGTGGTGCTTTGGACTCGTTAGCATGCGTCAAGGTCCAGAAATTTTGATCGGAAAGAGTTCACGACCCATTAACTCAGGGACACCGTAGGCGGGCGCCAGTCTCATGTCCGAATTCTCAAAAGCTATTCGACTCGCAGGACAGGGGTCTGCACCCTTCTTCACCGTGTTTACTCCGACGTATAATCGCGCACACACACTTCACAGAGTTTTTGAATCTTTATGCAAACAGACCTATTGTGATTTTGAATGGCTTCTTGTGGACGACGGATCCATCGACAATACTAAAGAACTGATCGAGACGTGGATCAAAATGGCAGATTTTTCAATCCGCTATTTTTGGCAGGAGAACTCGGGAAAGCACATTGCCTACAATTTGGGAATCCGCGAGGCTCGGGGCCAAATGTTCACCGTACTTGATTCTGACGACGCCCTCGCGCCAAACGCCTTGGAGCGACTTTTCAAATTATGGAATGAAATTCCAGAATGTGAGCGCTCCAGCTTTTGCCTCATCGGCGGGCTCTGCCGGGATCAAGATGGAGCAGTAATCGGCAGTAGTTTTCCGAGAAGCCCTTTCGATACGACTGCTCAGGAGTCTGCTTTCGTCAATCCCGTCCGAGGCGAGAAGTTTGTTGCTCGGCGAACCGATATCTTTCGACGGTACCCCTTTCCGGAGATTGCGGGCACTAATTATATTCCGGAACCGCTCGTCGACTTGCAAATAGAGCGGTCCTATAAATTTCGGTTCGTAAATGAGGTTTTCCGGATTTACTACGTAGATAAGACGCTCGCTAATTTAAGCAGCCGAAAGAATGTGGCACTGGGGGCCCGTGGCCGCCTCTGCTACAATCTCTGGCTACTTAATCACGAACTAAAATATATACGGTACTCACCCGTCTCATTCATCAAAGCAGCGGCGATGGTGCCCGTGGTAGGTCGATACGCCGGGCGGTCGGTGCGAGAGATCTGGCGAGAACTGGAGACTTGGAAGGCGAAGTTGCTGGTGTTGGCCACATATCCGCTATCAGTGGCGCTCATAATGTTTCATGCATTGAAAGTGTCTCAGAAAGAAACGAGTCGGCGAATTGTTTAAGTTTACTAGCATTTGAGATAGCTTATCGCCTAGTCAAGGATCACCGAGTCAGGATGGGCGGTATGTCTTTTTTGCCGACAAGGTTGCGCACGAGCTGCGCTTTCGCGCCGAGACATCACCAGCAGACGGCTGCGCTGTACGGGCGGCTGTATTTGGATAACGAACCGAGGTGTCGCTCGATTCAAACAGGCTCATAGTGCGATTGGATAGTTGCATATGGCGCACCAACAGGGTCAATCAGTGAACAAATCGTCACCGTCCGCCGAATCCCTCCAATGGACCCAAACGTGTTGGATGAGACCGCAACATGGCGCCGCGTTAACAGGATCAGAGGCGTGAACAAGCCATCGCCACCAACCGAAGCCCGTGTCCTTGATGCGCAGGCGATGCAAACGCTCAAAGAAGTCGCGAGCGAATTCGCCCTCTTCAATTCCGGCGCAGGTGGCAAGGCTTGATTCGAAAGGAACCGCTGCATCCATGTTAACTTGCTTGCTAGCACATGCTGTGGATCGCCCATACGCAGATGCTGTCGCGAGCACCGGGAAGCCGCAGCAACGCGCGGATGCTTTCGCGGCGCATATTGTCTGGCTATCGGAAGCGACTCTTCTACCAGGGCGCGCTTATCTACTCAAATCCGGTGGGCAGACCATGGGCGCGATGGTGACCGAGCTGAAGTACCGACTCGACGCTGGAACGTTAGAGCATCTGGCGGCAAAGGAGCTGCATTGCAACGAAGTCGCCTTTGTCAACGTAGCAACCGTTGATCCGATCGGGTTTGCTCCTTATGAAGAGGATCGCGTTGCCGGCGGCTTCATTCTGATCGACCGTTATAGCAACGCCACTGTCGCCGCCGGCCTGATCCGCTTCGCGTTGCGCCGTGCTACAAACACCTATCTCCAATCGTTCGAAGTCACCAAGGCCGCGCGGGCGCGGCTGAACGGGCAAAGCCCCGTAATGCTATGGTTCACCGGTCTCTCAGGTCGCCGGCAAATCCACTATCGCCAACAGCTTGGAGCAAAAACTCCACGCGCTCGGCAAGCGCACATTTGTGCTCGACGGCGATAACGTCCGCCACGGCCTTAACCGGGATCTCGGATTTACCGAAGCCGATCGGGTCGAGAACATTCGTCGCGTTGCCGAGGGCGCAAAACTCTTTGTTGAAGCTGGTCTAATAGCAATTGTGTCCTTTATTTCGCCATTCCGCGCCGAACGGGAAATGGCGCGTGGCCTGGTGGCACCAGATGAATTCATTGAGATTTTCGTCGATACGCCGCTCGAAATCTGCGAGCAGCGGGATCCAAAAGGACTTTACCGAAAGGCGCGGCGCGGCGAGTTGCGCAACTTCACCGGCTTGGATTCGCCGTACGAGCGGCCGAGCAACCCAGATTTGACTCTCGATGCACTCAATAGCAGCGCAAGCAATCTCGCCGATAGGATCGTTCATTTTATGCAGCAACGGGACTTGCTCGCGTAGATGTCGGGCTCCGCGAGCGCCTACGATTTCCGGCATGGCAAATCGGCAAGTCGGAAAACTGACGCCTCGCAGGAGAGTCGAGCCTCTGTGCGAAGAGAGCAAACGCTGAGCTCGCACGATCCTGCCCATATCAGCCTATTCGTACCCAGTCTCGGTGGCGGTGGCGCTGAACGCGTGATGGTCACCCTGGCGAACGCGTTGGCCGAACGTCACTTCCTTGTAGATTTTGTCGTTTGGACTGAGAGCGGCCCACTACGTAGTTTGCTATCTGAAAAGGTGGATGTCGTAGTGCTGGGAACATACAATCCGGTTAGACTGGTTTTCGGATTGGCTCGCTTTCTGAAGACGTACAAGCCGCAAGTTGTTATTTCGGCATTGTTCGTCGGGAATATTGTTGCCGCACTTGCTAAGGCCGCGTCCCGCTCGCGAGCGCACCTGATCCTGACAGAGCACGTTGCCATAGGCACCTATCTGCGAAATGAGCCGCGCCGCTTGCGGCGACTGTGCGTTCCGCCGCTGATGAGGCTGACGTATGTGCTGGCTCAGAACATCGTGGCCGTATCTCGTGGAGCCGCACAGTCACTGGTTTCGGTTCTTGGAAAAAACACATCCAAGCGAATTACGGTCATTTACAACCCCATTGATTTAGCTCGCATCGACGCGATGGCTGCTGCTGATGACAAAATTGATAGCTCGAGCGTCCCCACGATTATCAACGTGGGCCGGCTGGTTGATCAGAAAGATCAGCAGACTCTGATCCGCGCTTTTGCGAAGCTTCGCTCGCGTCGACCCTGTCGACTCGTCATTCTGGGTGAAGGTGAGAAGCGCTCGACCCTCGCGGCATTGGCGGAAAGACTAGGTGTTGGATCGGACGTTTTGATGCCCGGATTCATATCAAACCCGTATAGCTGGATTAGGAAAAGCGCGGTGTTCGTTCTCTCGTCGAAATTTGAAGGTCTGCCGACGGTTCTAATCGAAGCAATGCAATGTGGGGCTCCGGTTATCAGCGCTGATTGTCCCAGTGGGCCCGCCGAAATTCTCGAACACGGACAGTGGGGGAAGCTTTTCGTGCCGGGGGACGTCGATGCCCTGGCTTGTGCGATAGATGAGGCACTCGACGGTAAACTCGTTGCCGATGTGCGTCAGCGCGCGGCCGATTTTTCGATCGATACCGCCGTGTCGCAATACGTGGCATTGTTTCCGTAAAGGAGCCGCCCGGTAATCAGCGTCCAAGCATTTAACAGTCAGATCAGCCCCACCGCTCGCGCCAGGCTTCCAGCATCAACACGTTCCAGAGTCGAAATTGCCAGTTATGGGTGCCGTCCAGATGCTCTTGCCAGCACTGGCGAATGGCTTGAGGATCCAGCAGCGCGGCATCGCGCAGCCGCTTTTCGTTCAGCAGCGCGTCGGCCCACTCCCGCAACGGCCCGCGCAGCCATGCGCTCAGCGGAATCTCAAATCCCGTCTTCGGCCGTTCGATGAGCTCTCGCGGCACATGGCGGTAGAGCACTTGACGCAGAATCCACTTGCTAGTGTGGTTTCGCAGCTTGGCCTTGGACGGCAGCCGCCACGAAAATTCGACCACGCGATGATCGAGAAGCGGCACGCGCGCTTCCAGTGCCACGGCCATGCTGGCGCGGTCGACCTTGGTCAAAATATCGTCCGGCAGAAAGGTAACGAGATCCAAGAATTGCATGCGTGCGAGGAAATCAGGAAATTCCCGCGGCAGTTTTGCATCATCGATGATGCTTGGCGGCTCCTGCGCGTCCAGCATGATCGCGGACGGCTCCCAGCGGCTTACCAGCCGGCGATAGATGGCATCGCTGCCTTCGAGCTTGAGGATTGCGGCCAATTTGTGCAGCTTGTCGCCGACCTGCCGCGGACGCCACCGCGTCGGCAAGACCTCCGCCAGCGAAGTCCAGCGATCCGGTGCGAGGCGCTCCAGCGCCGAGGCGAACTTATTGCGCAGCGGACGCGGCATCGCCAAAAGCGCCCGCAGGGAGAGTTGCGCCAGCTGGTAACGATTGTAACCGCCAAACACTTCGTCGCCGCCGTCGCCGGACAGTGCCACAGTCACATGCTTTCGCGTCATTGCCGAAACGAGGTAAGTCGGAATTTGCGACGAATCGGCGAACGGCTCGTCATAGATGTCAGGCAGGCGGGGAATGAGATCGAGCGCCTGGCTCGCCGTGACCATCAGCTCGGTGTGATCGGTGGCGAGATGACTGGCGACCGCCGCCGCATGAGGCGCCTCGTTGTAACCGGGAATATCGAAACCGATCGAAAATGTTCTCACTCGGCCCAAACGCGCCTGCTGCATCAAGGCGACCACCGTCGAGGAGTCGACGCCCCCGGACAAAAACGCTCCGAGCGGGACATCGGCAATCATACGCCGCGCCACGGCATCCTGCAGCAGCGCCTCCAGCCGCTCGGTCAGCTCAGCGTCGTTCCCGTCGAGCGGATTAAGGATGCCATTGCGCGCCATCGTGCGCGCGTTCCAGAAGCGCGAAATTCGCGGCTCGCCTTGCCAGGGCAGCGTCAGAATCGTCCCGGGCTCGAGCTTGAACACGCCACGGTAAATCGTGTGCGGCGCCGGGATATAGTTATAACGCATGAACGCAGCCACCGCGCTGCGATCGATTTCCGCGTTCCAGCCGGGATGAGCGCGCAGTGCTTTCAACTCCGAACCAAACAGAAACAGCTTGCCGAATTTCGCCCAATATAAGGGTTTGATGCCGAGCCGATCGCGGATGAGTATGAGACTGCGCTCGCGCCGGTCCCACAGCGCAATGGCGAACATGCCGATCATGCGTTTGAGCGTCGGCTCGATGCCGTTTTCGGCAAACGAATTCACAATGACTTCGGTGTCAGAATGACCCCGAAAGCGATAACCCCGCGCTGCCAATTCGGTAGCGATCGGCTGATGGCTGTAGACCTCGCCGTTGTAAATGATGACGAACCGACCATCGGCCGAGATCATCGGTTGGTGTCCGGCAGGAGATAGGTCGAGGATTGAGAGCCGGCGATGAACAAGCGCCACCCCGGATTCCTCGTCGACCCAAGTCCCGTGATCGTCCGGACCGCGGTGCTGCAGACAGGCGTCCATTGCCGAAGATACCTCGGCGAGTTCGCGTGCGCGCCCGTCTGAAGCGCCGGTTAAAAAGCCAGCGATGCCGCACATCAACAGTACTCTTTCACAACGATCATGCTTTCAGTAGCCGCTTCCTGTGCGGTTCACAACTTGATCTTGAACAGCGCGAGATGACGATCTGGGCAGCAGTTCGCGGCAATCAATCGAATTGATCTCGGCTTTCCACAGCCGTAAAGCACCAGTTAGTGGCAAACATCTCGGAACACATGCACAGTGAGCAATCAAATCTGAGCAGCGGAAGCGCGCTTCCAGTGCGGTCATTGAGCAAGGGCCAAGGCGCCGCCTTTGCTCTTAAGATCGCCATCACCTTCGCGTGTTTTTGGTACTTGCTTCGTCACATCGACACGGCAGAGCTGCTGCGCACGCTGCCCGGAATCGATATGCGATGGTCGATCCTGGCAATAGCGCTGCTCTTTTTTCAAATACCCCTGGTCGGGCTGCGCTGGTTGCAGATCGCCAAGATTTTAGCCATGCACGGCCGGCAACTGACTTGGTTCTGGATGAGCGTGGCGGCGGGAATCGCGCAGTTTTTTGGTCAAATATTGCCCGTGGTGGCTGGTGACGGTGTGCGCGTATGGTTTCTCGGACGCTTTAGCGGCAGTTGGCGGGACGCAACCATCAGCGTCGTGATCGACCGCTGTGTGGGGATTGGACTTCTGTTGGTTTTTACTTTGGGAATTCTTCTCCTGCCATCGAGTTTCGGTGCGTTCGATCAGGGCCGGGACAAGGTGGTGATCGCGCTTGCGGTCATGCTGGTTGTCGGGATGACTTGTCTTGCAGTGAGTGCACAATTGGGTCCGACGCTGACGCGCTGGCGATATGGGCGTTGGATCGACAAGTTCTTCAGGGGTGCGCGGGCCGCGATATTTGGGTCTCGCTCCGCGGTAATCCTCGGCATCGGCTGCATGATCCATCTCTTGACGATTGCAGCCGTCTGGTCACTTGGCCAAGCACAAGGCCTGCCGCTATCGCCGGCCGATGCCGCTGTTCTGTTTGCGGTCATGATTGGAGTGGCGCTCGTTCCCTTCACGGTCGGCGGCTGGGGGCTGCGGGAACTCGCGATGGTGTCCCTGTTCGGCAACCATGGATTAACTCCCGAGCGGGCGCTGGTATTTTCGATGTATTTTGGGCTTACCAGTATTCTGGCGTCGCTGCCGGGCGCACTCGCTTGGCTCGGACTGTTATTCACCCGCTCCGGGCGCGTTGGCGACCTCGATCCACAGAACTGAGGCGGATTTTCGCGACCCGCCGTCGGACACCAGCACGAGCAGAGGAATATTTTGGCACCGCGACGCGATATAGCGGTAATTGGTCTCGGCTATGTCGGACTTCCCGTGGCGGTGGCGTTCGCCCGCTCTGGCGCCTCGGTGATCGGATTCGATATCGATCGTGCACGGATTGAAGAATTGCATGCCGGCTTCGATCGCACCCATGAAGTCGACAAAACGCAGCTGGCGCAGCCCACGCTGGTTTATACCTGCGAACCGGAGGCACTGGCGCGAGCGAACTTTTTCATCGTTACTGTGCCGACCCCGATCGACGCTTCGCGGCGGCCCGATCTCACCGCCGTCCTTCGCGCCGCAGAGACGCTAGGCCGATTTCTCAAGCGCGGCGATATCGTAGTGTTCGAATCGACTCTGTATCCCGGCGCTGTGGAGGAAGAGTGCGCCCCGGTCTTGGAGAACGCATCGGGCCT
>Ga0306924_10005271_pt1 | contig 12719 bp, 6 predicted proteins | sample sta12Can44000111_FD_203756 | JGI IMG/M metagenome (GOLD analysis project Ga0306924, IMG submission 203756) | Lab enrichment of tropical soil microbial communities from Luquillo Experimental Forest, Puerto Rico - statanox.12C.anox.44.000.111 (v2)... | ecosystem: Environmental > Terrestrial > Soil... | reverse complement strand
GCCGGTTAGGGGCAATTCCATCATTCCGAGGTCTGCCGAGGTGAATTTGCTCGACCGCACTCCGCCACTGCTTCCGGAACTATTCGCGCGCTGGTTCGCCGGCCGCGGCTGGACGCCGCGGGCGCACCAGCTCGAACTGTTGGCCGCGGCGCGCGCTGGACGTTCAGCGCTCCTGATCGCGCCGACTGGCGGCGGCAAGACACTCGCCGGCTTCTTGCCGAGTCTCGTCGAGCTGAGCGCCCATCCTCGCTCGCGCGAAGAGGGGCGCGGCTTGCACACGCTCTATATTTCTCCGTTGAAGGCGCTTGCGGTCGACATCGCGCGCAATCTTGAAATCCCGGTCGCGGAAATGGCGCTGCCGATCCGCATCGAGACGCGGACCGGCGATACGCCGGCGTCGAAACGCCAACGCCAGCGCCGCCATCCGCCGGACATGCTACTCACCACGCCGGAGCAACTGGCGCTGCTTCTTGCGTCCGCCGATGCGCCCTATTTGTTCGGAACGCTCCGCCGCGTCGTTCTCGACGAGCTGCATGCGCTGGTCACTTCCAAACGTGGGGATTTGCTCTCGCTCGGGCTCGCCCGGCTGTTCCGGGTCGCGCCAGGGCTCACCAGCATCGGCCTCTCCGCCACCGTTGCCGAACCGGACGATCTCTGCCGTTTCATGGTGCCGCAGCGTGAAGGGCCTGCGGGCGCCGATCTGATCGTCGCCGAAGGCGGCGCGCCGCCGCAAGTGACGATGCTCGATAGCAACGAGCACCTGCCCTGGGCCGGCCATTCGGCGCGCTATGCGCTCGCGGAGCTTTACGCACTCATCAAGCGCCACCGCACCACCTTGGTGTTCGTCAACACCCGCAGCCAGGCCGAAGGCATTTTCCAGGATCTGTGGCATCTCAACGACGACAATCTTGCGATCGCGCTCCATCACGGCTCGCTCGACGTCGCGCAGCGGCGCAAGGTCGAAGCCGCCATGGCGGCCGGCCGGCTGCGCGCGGTCGTCTGCACCTCCTCGCTCGATCTGGGCGTCGATTGGGGCGACGTCGATCTCGTCATCAATGTCGGGGCGCCGAAGGGCGCCTCGCGCTTGTTGCAGCGGATCGGCCGCGCCAATCACCGCATGGACGAGCCGTCCAACGGCGTGCTGGTGCCGGCGAACCGCTTTGAAGTGTTGGAATGCCGCGCCGCGCTCGATGCAATCGCCGAGAATGCACAGGATACTCCGGCCTCGCGCATCGGCGCACTCGACGTACTGGCGCAGCACGTGCTCGGTTGTGCCTGTGCCGCGCCGTTTCTCGCCGACGAACTTTACCGCGAGGTCGCCGCCGCGGCGCCCTATGCAGAATTGACCCGCGCCGATTTCGACGCGGTAGTCGATTTCGTCGCGACCGGCGGCTATGCGCTCAAAGCCTACGAACGGTTCGCTCGCATCCGCCAAGGCAAGGACGGCCGCTGGCGGATCGCGCACCCGATCGTGGCGCAGCGCTACCGGCTCAATGTCGGCACAATTGTCGAAGCCGACATGCTCAAAGTGCGGTTGGTGCGCTCGCGTGTCTCGAAAATGATACCGCGCGGCGGGCGGCTGCTCGGCGAAGTCGAGGAATATTTCATCGAGACGCTCGTCCCTGGGGACACTTTCGCGTTTGCCGGTGAAATCCTCAAATACGAAGCACTGGTCGAGGACGAGGTCTATGTTTCGCGCACCACCGCCGAGGATCCCAAAGTACCCGCCTATGAGGGCGGCAAGTTTCCGCTTTCCACCTATCTCGCCGATCGCGTGCGCGGCATCATTTCCGATCCGCTGGCCTGGCGCGGCCTGCCTGAGCAGGTCCGCGAATGGCTCGAGATTCAAAAGTGGCGATCGCAGCTGCCGGGCCGGCGCGAGCTCTTGGTCGAGACCTTTCCGCGCGCGAACAAGAATTTCCTGATCTGTTATCCGTTCGAAGGCCGGCTAGCGCATCAGACGCTCGGCATGCTGCTCACGCGTCGTCTCGAACGAGCGCGATTGCGGCCGCTCGGCTTCGTCGCCAACGAATACGCGCTCGCGGTCTGGGGGCTCGGCGACATCGCCGCCCGCATATCGAAGGGCGAGCTTTCACTCGCCGCTTTGTTCGACGAGGACATGCTCGGCGACGATCTGGAAGCCTGGCTTGCCGAATCGGCACTGATGAAACGCACCTTCCGCAATTGCGCGATCATTGCCGGTTTGATCGAGCGGCGGTTCCCGGGCCAGGAAAAATCGCGGCGCCAGCTGACGATTTCGACCGATCTCGTCTACGATGTGCTGCGCAGCCATCAGCCCGATCACGTGCTGTTGCGCGCCGCTCGCGCCGACGCGGCGACCGGTCTCCTCGACGTGCGCCGGCTCGGCGAAATGCTCTCGCGCATCAAGGGCCGAATCGTGCATAAGGCGCTCGATCACGTCTCTCCGCTTGCGGTTCCAGTGATGCTGGAGATCGGCCGCGAGCAGATCTATGGCGAGGCCGCCGATGAGCTCCTTGCCGAGACCGAGGCCGAACTGGTGAAGGAAGCCATGCAATGAACGCTCCGCGTTCAGCCGCTCATCACCCCGTCGGCGCAGATCCGGTACCAAAATTGCAGCCGGCGCGCGGGCGCACGCGACATGAAATCGCCATCGCCGGCACGACGCTCGTGGCCGATCCAGCGGGCGCGCTTTATTGGCCCGACGAAAAATTGCTCGCGGTCGCCGATTTGCATCTGGAAAAAGGCTCGGCTTTTGCGACGCGCGGCGTGCTGTTGCCGCCCTACGACACCGCAGTCACGCTCGCACGATTATCGAAGCTGATCGAACACTACCGCCCCGCCCTGGTCGTGGCTTTGGGCGACAGCTTTCACGACGGCGGCGGCCCCGCGCGCATGCCGGATGTTTCGCGCGGCGCGCTCGCCGCTTTGCAGCGCGGCCGCGATTGGCTCTGGCTTGCCGGCAATCACGATCCCGATCCGCCGCAAGGCGTCGGCGGCCGCGTCGCCGCCGAGCTTGCGGTCGGCGCGCTCACGTTCCGCCACGAGCCTTCGTCGCACGGCGCGGAGGGTGAGATTGCCGGCCATTTGCATCCGAGCGCGCGGGTGGCGCAGCGCGGTCGCGGCGTGGCGCGGCGCTGCTTCGCCGCCGATGCCAGGCGGATGGTGATGCCGGCATTCGGCGCCTACGCCGGTGGCCTCAATATTCGCGACCGCGCGATCGTCGCCTTGTTCGGGGCCTTGTCGTTCACGGCGTATCTGCTCGGCGCCGGGCGGCTTTACGCCATCCCAGCAGCGCGTTGCATGTCGGATTAAAACTAATCTGCTCTTGAATCCGCCGCGGCGAGATTTGCGCTCTTCGTCCGCGGCTTCGCTTTTGGTGTTGGTGCGGCAGCGTCCCAGCCGCCGGTTGGTATTTTGACCCTGACTGCTTCGTCCGGTTGCGGCTCGGGTCTCCAATTTTTCACCACGAGATCCGCCGCGGCGAGCGTCGCTTCATCGAGTTGCGCTGCAATCGCGTCGCGCTTATTGGCGGCTTCGATATCGCCCTGTTTGGCGGCAAGCGCAAACCACTTGTAGGCTTCGGCATAATTCTGCGGTTCGCCGCTGCCGCGCGCGTAGAGCATCGCGAGATTGTACTGGCTGTCGGTGATGCCGCGATCGGCGGCTTTACGGAACCAGAGCGCCGCGGCGTGATAATCGACCCGGCCGGTGACGCCATCGGCGTAGAGCACGGCGAGATTGTGCATCGCTTTGCCGTTACCCTTCGTCGCCGCCGCGAGATAAAGGTCGCGCGCCGCGGCGAGATCCTTCTTCACCCCGATACCTTTTTCGTAGTAGCCGCCGAGCCGAAATTGCGCCGGCGCCAGTCCTTGCTTGGCCGCGAGTTCGAGCCAATGGGCCGCCTGTCGCTCGCTGCGCGGGACACCGCGGCCCTCGCCGAAGCGCAGCGCAATTTCGTATTGCGCCGACCTGTCGCCGGCCATCGCGGCCGCACGCAGCGTCGGTCCGCCGATCCCGGCCGGCAGCGCGTCGATCGAGGGTTCGGGAGCATTCATTACTGTGCCAGTCGAACTCGGCGGCGGCGACGCCCCTGCTGCCGAGGGCATCGCACGCGGCGCCAGCGATCCGGTCGAATCGGCCGCAGTCGGCAATCCCGATTGCGGCGGCGCAGGCACTGCCGCAGCGGCATTCGGCGGTGGGCTCGTTACGACGACGGACTGCGCCGCGGGCGCCGCGGCGGCGAGCTCGGCATTCTGCGCGGCGCTCGGTTTGCCGACGGCCTCCGCATCTGGTGCCGGCGCTGGACTTGGCGCGGCCAAGGGCATTGGCTCGGTTGTCGCGGCCAGCGATGGATTGGGCTTGCCGGGATTGGGCTTGCTGGGGGGCTGCAACGAGCCACTCCGCGGCAACGCCGTATTGTCCTCAGGCTGCGTATTCGGTTCCGCCGGACGTTGCCAGGGCGCGACCGCTTCTGCGCCGGGCCGGCTGTCCTGAAAGATATGCAAGGCGATCTGAAGACAGCCGACAGTGACGACCAAAATGCCGGCCGCGAGCAAAAGTTTACGCAGCCGCGGCGCTTTGCCGGCCTGCATTTCGCCGCTTGCGCTGCTGCGCGATTGCCGGCGCCGCCGCGACCTGAAACCGGTCTCGTCGTCAGGCGCCGTGGCAGCCTCGGTCGCCTGAGTGGCCTGGGTGGCGCGCCGCGCCGCGGCGATGAAGTCTTGTCGATCGGCCGCCGCGATGAGCTCGGCCGGTGGGCTCGATCCGTCAACTTGCGACGGCGTGGCGGCCGCCAGCTCCGCCTTCTCGGCGGCCGGCTGTGCCGGCATTTGGCTGCGTGGCGCCCGCAGCGCGACGTCGTGAATGTCGCTCTCGATCATCGCCAGGCGGCCGACCGCCTGTTCGACGGTGCCGTGAACGGCCTCGAGCGACTCCTGGGTCCGTTGCTCGCTGCGCCTGATTTCAGCAACATCGCGCGCAATCGCGGCGACCGCCGGTCGCGAGCTTGTACCCTCCGCGGGCGCGGCGTCGGCGCCCCGAAGCTGCTCCATTTGGGCGACCAGATCGGTGACGCCGCGCTCGACCGCCGCCATATTGCCCAGCCGCGCATCTGATGCCTCAAGCCGCCCGATCAGCTGCGCAATTCGCTCCTCAAGGCGCTTGAATGCCGCCGGATCGGTCGTGAGCCGAACCGATTCGAGCCGCTCCATGGTGTCGGACAAAAGTTTCTCGAGGCCACGCGGCGCGGCGACCTCGGCGGAGGCGTTGATCGTGTCAGTGAGCGTGTCGATGCGGTTGCTGAGCGCGGAAACCGCCTGGCCGCTGGCCGCGCCCTTGGCCAGGCCGTCGACCTTGGCGGCGAGGCTGCGCACATCCTCGGCCACGTTGTTGAGCGCATCGTTGGAGGCGACGTGCGAGACGATGCCGCGCAGCGCGCCGAGTGCGGTTTCAAGTTGCCGCAGCGCCGCGGGATCTTCCCTGGCGATGATTAGGTCAAGTTTCTGCGCCAGCGTCTTGAGCGCTTCGTCGAAGCCGATCAGGTTTTCGGCCGGTGTCATGGTGCGCAAGGCATCGCGGACCTCGGCCAGGCCGCGCTCGATTGCCGCGATCGCGTCCGAATCGCCGGTCCGCTCGCGCGAGTGAGCGATGCGCCGCGCCAGAGCCTCGACCTCCACGCACAGCGATTCGACGGCCTTGCGCGGCAGCGCATCGGTGAACTGCCGCCTGATCTCGGCAAGATCGCCGCGAAGCGCGGTGATGACTTTGTCCAGCCCTGTCGACCGCAGCGATTCGAGCTGCGCCGTGATGTGGCGCAATTGTTCGTCAAGTTCGGGGAATTGGGGCGTCTGGTCACCGTCGCCGGCGTCGGCCGCAAGCTGCGGCGCAGTCTCGGCGACGTCGGCAGAATGTCGATCGGCGGCAAGCCCGCCGCCTGGCAGCCAATTCCGATGCCGCAAAGACCGGTGCGACGGCTGCACTGGCGCACCGCACAGCGGCGCCTTGTCGTGCACGAGTTTCTCAAGCTGGCCGGTCAGGCGATCGAGCCGGGCGTGGACCTCGCCGAGTTGTTCGCGTGCCAGGACGGACTCCCGCCCCGCCGGTCGGTCGTCGTATTCGCGCCGCGGCGGGCGTGACCGGCTGCGGCGGCGGTCATCATCCCGGCTTCCTTCCGGCCAGACAACATAGTCTTCCGTGTCGTAATCATCGTCCGGCCGCATCGAGGCGGGGCTAAAATCGTCGCTCTGCTCGATCAGTTCGTTGAGCCATTCCCCGACCGAGACCCCGGATCGCCGGGCGGCGTCTCGGGCTGCTGCCAGGGTTTCGGGACGAAGGCCTCTGAGATTCCACGGGCCGCCGAATTTCATTGGGCGCAAAACCACTTCGCGAGAAGCGTGGGTCGCCCTGGTCTATCGAAGCCCGCTCGACAGCGAAGCGGAGGGCGCGGTCTTCTGTCCTCGGCCAACTTTTCCGGAATTACTGTAAACAAGCGGTTAATTCCGGCCCGTCGCCGAATTCGGCGGCGGACCGGCAAGCCACGGTCCGGCCTTGCCATTTCATCGTCGTCGCACCGGTGTAAATCGGCTAGGGTCTGCCCGGCGACCCGACCCCTGGCGACCGACCCCTGGCGACCGATCCAGGGAGGGGCCGCACGTGGCGTAAAGGACAACCGCAAATCCGCTAGAGGCGCTGATGCCGGTCTACAAAGCTCCGGTCGACGAGGTGACGTTTCTGCTGCGCGACGTCTTTCGTCTCGACCGCTACAACAATTTGCCCGGTTTTGCCGAAGCGGCGCCGGACGTCGTCGAGGCGGTGCTCGCGGAAGCGGCAAAGTTCTCCGAAGCGGTGCTGATGCCGCTCAACCGGATTGGCGACAAGGAAGGCTGCCGCCGCAATGCCGATGGCAGCGTCACCACCCCGACCGGATTCAAGGACGCCTACAAGAAGCTCGCCGAGGGCGGCTGGATCGGTGTGTCGGCGCCGGCCGAATTCGGCGGCCAGGGGCTGCCGATTGTCATCAACCAGGCGGTCAGCGAGTTTTTCTCCTCCGCCAATATGGCGTTCTGCATGTATGCCGCGCTCACCGAAGGCGCCGCCGCGGCCATCACGGTGCACGGCTCGCCGGAACAGAAGAAACTCTACCTGCCGAAGCTCATTACCGGCCAATGGGCCGGCACAATGAACCTCACCGAACCGCAATGCGGCACCGATCTCGGCCTCGTGCGGACCCGTGCCGCGGCGCAGAGCGACGGCAGCTACAAAATCACCGGCACCAAGATTTTTATTTCGGCCGGCGAGCACGATCTTGCGGAAAACATCGTGCATCTGGTCTTGGCCCGGATCGACGGCGCTCCGGCCGGCACGCGTGGCTTGTCGCTCTTCATCGTGCCGAAATTCCTGCCGGCGTCGAACGGCGGCGTCGGCGCCCGCAACGCTGTCGCCTGCGGTTCGATCGAAGAGAAAATGGGAATTCACGGCAACGCCACCTGCGTGATGAACTACGACGGCGCGACCGGCTGCCTTGTGGCCGAACCCAATCGGGGGCTGCAGGCGATGTTCACGATGATGAACGAGGCGCGGCTCGGCGTCGGCGTGCAGGGTCTGGCGATGTCTGAGGTCGCCTATCAGAATGCCGCCGCCTACGCCAAGGAACGGCTTGCCGGCCGCGCGCTGACCGGCGCGAAATTTCCGGACCAAGCCGCCGACCCGATCATCGTTCATCCCGACGTGCGGCGCATGCTGATGGGCATGCGCGCCTTCAACGAAGCGGCCCGAGCGCTCGTGGTGTGGACGGCGCTCAAAAGCGACATCGCCCATCGCGCCGCCGACGCCAAGGAAAAGCAGGCGGCGGAGGATCATCTGGCGCTGCTCACGCCGGTCCTCAAAGCCATACTCACCGATGGCGGCTTCGCCAGCGCGGTAACCGCGCAGCAGATATTCGGCGGCCACGGCTACATCGCCGAGCACGGCATCGAGCAGTTCGTGCGCGATGCGCGGATCACGATGCTCTACGAAGGCACCAATGGCGTCCAAGCGCTCGATCTGGTCGGCCGCAAGCTACCGAAAGACGGCGGCCGCGCCTTACAGGCGTTTTTTGCCGAGCTTACCGCTTATGCCAAGGAGCGCGGCGCCGATCCGGCCATGGCGCCGTATGTCAAGCCGGTCACCCAGGCGCTTGGCGATTTACAGCAAGCAACTATGTGGTTTTTGCAGAACGCGCTCGGCAATCCCGACAATGCCGGAGCGGGTGCGACTGACTATATGCACCTCTTCGGCTTGGTCGCGCTCGGCTATATGTGGTGCTTGATCGCCGAGGCGGCGAACGCAAAAACCGGAGCGGGAGGTAACGGTGCGGGTAACCGGATGGCGCAACGCTTGGCCACCGGCCGTTTTTTCATGGAACGAATGTTGCCGGCGACTGCGACGCATCTTGCCCGCATCAAGGCCGGCTCGGCGAGCACCATGGCGCTGCCTGCGGAAGCATTTTAGCGGTCTTCGCCGGCCTGCACTGGACGAGGTCTAGGAGAAAATTTCGATGCCCGACGCTTTCATTTACGATCACGTGCGCACGCCGCGCGGTCGCGGCAAAGTCGACGGCGCCCTGCACGAGGTCACCGCGCTCAATCTGGCGAGCCAGGCGCTTGGCGCGATCAAGAGCCGCAACGATCTCGACACCACGCTGGTCGACGACGTGGTGATGGGCGTGGTCGATCCGGTCGGCGAGGCTGCCGCCGATATCGCGCGGACCGCGGCCTTGGTGGCCGGCTACGGCGACAGCGTCGCCGGCGTGCAGATCAACCGGTTTTGCGCCTCAGGACTCGATGCGGTGAACTTTGCCGCCGCGCAGATCATGTCCGGCCAGCAAAAGCTCGCGGTCGGCGGCGGCGTCGAGTCCATGAGCCGCGTCGGCATCGGTTCGGCCGGCGGCGCCTGGTCGGTCGACCCGTCGATCGCGGTTGCACATTACTTTCTGCCTCAAGGCGTTTCCGCCGACCTGATCGCCACCAAATATGGCTTCTCGCGCGACGACGTCGACGGCTATGCGGTCGAAAGCCAGAAGCGGGCGGCCACCGCGTGGGACGACGGCCGCTTTTCCCGCTCCGTCGTTCCGGTCAAAGACGTCAACGGGCTGACGATCTTGGCCAAGGACGAGCATATGCGGCCGGGCACGACGATGCAGTCGCTGGCGGCGCTGCAGCCATCGTTTGCGCAGATCGGCGAGCTCGGTGGCTTTGATGCGGTCGCCATTCAAGCCCATCCTGAGGTCGAGTTCGTCAATCACGTGCATCATGCCGGCAATTCGTCGGGCATCGTCGACGGTGCGGCCGCGGTGCTGGTCGGCAACAAAGAGGCCGGCGACAAGGTTGGATTAAAGCCCCGCGCGCGCGTGCGCGCTTTCGCCAATATCGGCTCCGATCCGGCTTTGATGCTGACCGGGCCGATCGACGTCACCAAGAAAGTGCTCAAAGCCGCGGGCATGCAGCTTTCCGATATCGATCTGATCGAAATCAATGAAGCGTTCGCCTCCGTCGTGCTCCGCTTCATGCAAGCCTTCGCGCTCGATGGTTCCAACGTCAATGTCAACGGCGGCGCCATCGCGCTCGGCCATCCGCTCGGCGCCACCGGCGCGATGATTCTCGGCACGCTGGTTGACGAGATGGAACGGCGCAATGTCGCGACCGGCCTGGTCACGCTCTGCATCGGCGCTGGCATGGGCACCGCGACCATCATTGAGCGGATATGAGCTAGGATTTGCATTAATGCCCAAGCTCGACATCGAAGCGCTGCCGATCGATACCAAGACACCCTATCCGCCGCCATTCGACCGGGTAGTGTATGGCCGCGAGCGCCGGCGGCTCGGCAACGCCGCCGGTCTTAGTCAATTCGGCGTCAATCTCACCACGCTTCGCCCGGGCGCGGCATCGGCGCTGCGGCACTGGCATGCCAACGAGGACGAGCTTGTCTTTGTCCTTGAGGGCGAAGTGGTGCTGATCGAAGACGACGGCGACACGGTGCTCGGGGCTGGCGACGCAGCCGCCTTCAAGGCCAATAGCGGCAACGGCCATCATCTGGTGAACCGAACCACCGCGGACGCGGTCTATCTCGAAATCGGCTCGCGCTCTCATCACGAGCGCGTCGAATATCCGGACGTCGACCTGGTCGCGGTGCGCGACGACAACGGCTGGCGTTTCACGCGCAAGAACGGCGATCCCTATGGCTGAGCGGAGACGATGAGCTTTTCCAATTTCAAGATCGAGAATGACGGCGACGGCATCGCAGTTGTGACCTGGGACTCGCCGGGCCGCAGCATGAACGTCATTGATGCATCGGTGATGGACGAGCTTTCGGCGATCATCGACCAAACCACCGCGGACGCCGCGGTGAAGGGCGCCGTCATCACCTCAAGCAAGGATGCGTTCTGTGCCGGCGCCGATCTGACGATGCTGGAAGGATTGAGCCGCGCCTTTGCCGAGCTGGCCGCGGCGCAAGGCGAGGAAGCGGCGATGACGCGCTTCTTCGAGGAAAGCCGGAGATGGTCGGTGCTGTGCCGGCGCATCGAGATTTGCGGCAAGCCTTGGGTCGCCGCCATCAACGGCACCGCGCTTGGCGGCGGCTTCGAACTGGCGCTGGCCTGTCATCGCCGCGTCGCCGCCGACAGTCCGCGCACGCGCGTCGGCCAGCCCGAGGTCAAGGTCGGACTAATCCCCGGCGCAGGCGGCACGCAGCGGATCGCACGAATGATGGCTCCTTCGGACGCGTTGCAGTTTCTGCTCAAGGGCGATCAGGTGCAGCTTCCTCGCGCCAAGGCGATGAAGCTCGTGGACACGGTGGTGCCGAAAGCCGATCTGGTGCGGACGGCGAAGGAGTGGATCAAATCGGGCGGCAGCGCCAAGGCGCCGTGGGACGTCGATGGCTTCAAGCTGCCGGGCGGGCCGGTCTATTCCAAGGCCGGCATCATGGTGTTCACGCCGGCGAACGCCATCTACCGCCGCGAAACCTACGACAACTACCCGGCTGCGCGCGCCATCCTTCAGGTCGTCTATGAAGGTCTGCAACTGCCGATGGATCAGGCGCTGCGGGTGGAGTCGCGCTGGTTTGCGAAAATTCTCCGCTCGCCGGAAGCCGCGGCAATGATCCGCACTTTGTTCGTGTCCATGCAGGAACTCAATAAAGGCGCCCGGCGCCCGGCCGATGTGCCGCCAAACCAATTGAAAAAGGTCGGCATCATCGGCGCCGGTTTCATGGGCGGCGCGATTGCCTATGTCAGCGCCTTGGCCGGGCTCGATGTCGTGCTGATCGATCGCGATCCGGAAACCGCCGAAAAAGGCAAAGCGCATTCGCACAAATTGGTGACCGATCAGGTCAATCGCGGCCGCGCCACCACCGCCGATCGCGACGCTTTGCTCGCGCGTATCAGCGCGACGGCCGATTTCGTCGAGCTGAAAGACTGCGAGCTCGTCATCGAGGCGGTGTTCGAAGACCGCAAGATCAAAGAGGAAGTGATTTCGCGCACGCAGAACGTGCTCGGTGAGGAAGCCATTTTCGGCTCCAACACTTCGACGCTGCCGATTACCTCACTGGCGGCGGCGTTCAAGGATCGCGCGCGTTTTATCGGCATTCATTTCTTCTCGCCGGTCGAGCGGATGATGCTCGTCGAAATCATCATGGGCGAGGAAACCGGCGATGCCGCGCTGGCGATGGCGCTCGATTTCGTGCGCACGATCCACAGGACCCCGATCGTGGTCAACGATTCCCGCGGCTTTTACGCCTCGCGCGTCGTCGGCACTTATATCCGTGAAGGCCATTTGATGTTGACCGAGGGCGTGCCGCCGGCCTTGATCGAGAATGTCGCGCGCATGGCCGGCATGCCGGTCGGCCCGCTGTCGCTCACCGACGAAGTGGCAGTCGATCTCGCCTGGAAGATTCTTAAAGCCACGGAAGCCGATCTCGGCCCGGCGGCGGTCGATCCCAAGCAAAAGGCGCTCCTGGCCGAGATGGTCGAGAAGCGCTCCCGCTTCGGCCGCAAGAACGGCAAGGGATTTTACGACTATCCGCCGAACGCGCCGAAGCGCTTGTGGCCCGGGCTCGCCGATCTGCAACCCAACCGGCTCGACGTCGACGGCATCGACATCGCCGTGCTCAAACGCCGGCTTCTTGGCATTCAAGCGCTTGAATCGGCGCGCTGCATCGAGGACAAGGTCGTCACCGATATGCGCGAAGCCGATGTCGGTTCGATTCTCGGCTTCGGTTTTGCGCCTTTCACCGGTGGAACGATTTCTTACATAGACGGCATGGGTGTGAAGAATTTTGTCAAAATGTGTAATGATCTCGCCAAGGCTTACGGCGACCGGTTCAAACCGTCGAAGCTCCTCATCGACATGGCGAACAAGGGCGAGACGTTTTATGGCCGCTTCGCACCAGCTAAGCGTAAAGCTGTCGCGTAACTCCATGACGGCGCATTGCGGAGCCGAACGCGCCGCGTATCGGGCTGCGGCCGAGCGCAGGGTCGGGCAGCTCAAGGTCGGCCATGGCGCGTGATCAAGTCGACCTGACGCCGATCGAGCGGCGCGACGAGCTGGTGCATTGGCTCGCGCAAGGTGTCAAACCCAAGTCGCAATTCCGGATCGGCACCGAGCACGAGAAGTTCGCTTTCACGCTGCAAGGCCATCGTCCAGTGCCCTATGAGGGACCGCGCGGCATTCGCGCGCTCCTTGAGGGCATGCAGCATCTGCTTGGCT
>Ga0306924_10005270_pt1 | contig 12720 bp, 8 predicted proteins | sample sta12Can44000111_FD_203756 | JGI IMG/M metagenome (GOLD analysis project Ga0306924, IMG submission 203756) | Lab enrichment of tropical soil microbial communities from Luquillo Experimental Forest, Puerto Rico - statanox.12C.anox.44.000.111 (v2)... | ecosystem: Environmental > Terrestrial > Soil... | reverse complement strand
CGACCAACTCGACCGAGCCCACGCCCGGCTGCCGCTGAAGCGCCGGCTTCATCACGTCGTCCGCGAGGCGCGTGAGCTCCTCCGGCGGCACCGCGCCGGAGAGCGCGAGCGTGACGATCGGCGCCGCGCCGACGTCGAACTTCTCGACGATGGGCGCGTCGGCGTCCTTCGGGAGCTTCGAGAGCGTCGCCTGGACGCGGTCGCGGACGTCCTGCGCGGCGATGTCGACGTTCTTCTCGAGCGAGAACTGGAGGACGACCTGCGAGACCGACTCCACGTTCACCGAGCGGAGGGTCTCGAGGCCGCCGAGGGAGTTCAGCGCCTCCTCGAGCGGATCGGAGACGTCGCGCTCGATCGACTCCGGGTCCGCGCCAGGCAGCACGGTCGTCACGGTGACGACCGGAAAGTCGATGTCGGGGAACTGATCGACGCCCATCTTCGGGTAGGCGTTCAGGCCGAAGACCACCACCGCGAGCACGAGCATCGCGGTGAAGACGGGCCGGGTGATGAAGGTCTTGATCGCGTCCATGGCTGCCTCGCTACTTCGTCACCGCCACGCGCGTGCCGTCCGCGAGGCCCGCGACGCCCTCCACCACCACCGCCTCGTCGGCGCCGACGCCGGCGCGCACGCGCATCCACTGCGGCGTCACCGCCTCCGCCTGCACCTCGCGCCGGCGCGCGGTGCCGCCGTCCACCACCCACACGAACCGCTTCGCGCCCTCGCGCGTGACCGCCTGCGACGGCAGGAACGGCCCCTGCCCCGCCGCCGAGCCGCCGAGGTCCACCTCGGCGAGGCCGCCCGGCCGGAGCGCGCCGCCCGAGCCGGGCTTCGCAACGACGTCCGCCAGCACCTCGACCGCGCGCGTCGCGGGATCCACCACCGCGCCCACGCTCGTCACCTTCGCGTCGAACGGCGCGCCACCCGGGATCGCGCGGCCCTTCAGCGCCACGCCCGGCTTCAGCGGGTCGACGAGCCCCTCGGGTACCGAGAGCCGCACCTCCACGCGGTCGATCGCGACGATCGTCGCGACCGCCGTCGGCGGCATGGTCACCAGGTAGTCGCCCACGTTTCGCGAGCGAGAGGTGACGACGCCGTCGAACGGCGCCCGCAGCACGAGGTCGCTCAGGTTCTGCTCGAGGAGCCGCACCTGCGCGTCGGCCTGCTCCACCGACGCCTCCGCCTGGTCGGCGCCGGCACGCACCTTGTCCATCACCGCCTGCGGCGCGCTCCCGGCCTCGAAGAGCAGCTTCGTGCGGCCGAGCTCGGCGCGCGCGTTCGCCTGGACGGCGACCGCCATCTTGCGCGCGGCGCGCGCCTGGTCGAGCTGGATCCGGAGGGTGGCGGGGTCGAGCTCGACGAGCGGGCCGCCCTTCCGCACGCGATCCCCGGGCTCCACGTGCACCTTCAGGATCGTGCCCGCCACCTTCGCCGAGATGGTGGCCTGGAGCTTCGAGCGGAGCTCGCCGGTGGCGCGCGCGGTCTCCCCGTCGAGCCGCGCGAGCGGCTTCGCGAGCCGGACCGCGGCGGTGGGCTGCGACGCGTCCGGCGCCGGCAGGGCCGCGGGGACCGCGCTCGCGCGGGAGCAGCCGGCCAGGAGGACGGCAGCGGCGAGCAGGGAGGAAGCGACGATCTTCGGGTTCTGCATGGAGAGGCCTCGCGAGGCGGGTGCGGAACGCTAACGTAACTACTTGTTGCGTTACCTGTGTAGCAGTACGCGTGAGCAAACGCAACCAACTGTTACGATAAGTGCCACGATATTTTGCCGACCTGGGCTGGCTTTCTCTCCAAAAGGTGCGACGTCGTACCTTCCTGTGCCTCACGAAACCTTGAACAGTTCGGAACGGTTCTGTAAACTTAGCCTCATGGAGCGAAGCCGACCCACCCGAGCCGAGCCGAGGCGCCGCACCGGCGGCCGGAGCGCGCGCGTCGTCCGCGACGTCCTCGAGGCCGCGCTCGACGTGCTCGCGAAGCGCGGTTACGCCGCGCTCTCGTTCGAGGAGGTCGCCACGAAGGCGGGCGTCTCGCGCACCACGATCTACCGGCGCTGGCCGGCGAAGGTCGACCTCGTCCGCGCCGCGCTCCTCCACATGGCCGACGAGCACCCGATCGCGCCGGACACCGGCTCGATCCGCTCCGACCTGATCGAGGGCGTGCGGGTGAAACTCGCGGCACACGTCGCGGAGCGGGACTCGGGCCTCCTCCGCGCGGTTCCGGCGGAGCACGCCGACCCGGAGCTCATGGCGCTGGTGCGCACGGTGCGGATGCGGTTCCTGCAGCCCTTCTTCGCCGCCATCGAGCGCGCCGTCGCGCGCGGCGAGCTGCCCCGCGCCGTCGATCCGATGCTCGTGGTCGACGCCATCCTCTCCGCGGTCCACTTGAAGCACGCGGTCTTCGCCGAGGAGGTCGACGCCGCCTACATCGAGGGCCTCGTCGATCTCGTCCTCGACGGCGCGCGCAAGCTCCACGCCCCGCGGTCCGGCAAGTAGCCGCGGCTACCGCCGCCCCGGCGCGAGCACCAGCACGTACTGGTGCGGCAGGAACGTCTCCTCGCCGACCACCTCGAGGCCCGCCGACCGCGCCGCCGCGACGAACTCCTCCTTCGGCACCTTGTGCTCCGGCGGCGGCCCCACCGGCAGCTCGCCCGGATGGAAGTCGACGTTCACGAGCCGCCCACCCAGCGCCAGGTGCTCGCGGAGCCGCGTGAGGTAGCCCGCGCCGTCGGGGAAGTGGTGGAAGGTGTTCACGATCAGGACGAGATCGAAGCGCGCCGCCGGATCGAGCCGCGGGTCGCCGTCGTCCCCGTGCGCGACCTCCACGTTCCCGAGCGGCTCCACGTGCTCGCGGAGCCGCGCCAGGATCTCCGGCGCCACCTCCACCGCCGTCACCCGCCCCGACGGCCCCACCGCGCGCGAGAGCCGCGCGGTGAAGTACCCCGGCCCGGCGCCGATCTCGCACACCCGCAGCCCCGGCCGGACGCCGAGCGCCGCGAGGAGCGCGTCGGGCCGCTGCCAGCCGTCGCGGTCCGGGTCGAGCATCTTCGCGACGTAGGCGTCCACGTCTTCCGGGTTCCCGTGCCTGCCGCGATGCCCCTCGTGTCCGTGGCCCATCTCTCCTCCGTGGCCCCTTCGCCCCTGCCCGAGCCCCGCGAGCACCCTCACCGCGCCCGCCGGATCCTCCGCCGCGAGCCAGGCGCGGATCGCCGCGACCCCGCTCGCGCCCGCCGCACGCGCGCTCGCCGCGGTGGAGAGGTCGATCCCGCCGAGCGCGACGAGCGGCAGGCCCAGCCGTGCGGCCTCGGCGAGCGCGGCGAGCCCCACCGGCGCCCCGTAAGCCCGCTTCGACGGGGTGTCGAACACCGGGCCGAAGGTGGCGTAGTCGGCGCCGCCCGCGCGCGCGCGCCGAACGTCGTCCACGGAGTGGCAGGAGACCCCGACGAGCGCGCCCGCGCCGAGCAGCGACCGCGCGTCGCGCGGCGGGACGCCCGCCGAGGGAAGGTGCACCCCATCCGCGCCCGTGAGCGCCGCCACGTCGAGCCGGTCGTTCACGAGGAGGAGCTGTCCGTGCGCGCGCGTCACCTCCCGCAGGGCGCTCGCGAGCCGAACCTGGCCGCCGCCCGCCAGCGCCTTCTCGCGCAGGTGAACCGCGGCGGTGCCGGGCGGGAGGCCGGCGAGGGCGCGGTCTGCCGCGCGCGCCAGGTCCGGGACCAGCGCGGAGTCGCCGATGAGATGGACAGCCGGTGTTTGCATTTGTTAAGCCCCCGTCCGGCGCCTATTCTTGCGTCCTCAGCCGCCGCCCGGGCAAGGAGTGGTCCGTGGAGATCGACGTCCAGGCCGTCACCACGTTCCTGGAGGAGCAGAAGCGAAAGCAGGTCCGCCACTTCTCCGGCGTGGAGTCCGAGAAGGTCCTCACCTACATGGCGACGACGAGCCTCCCCGGCTCGTACTGCGCGGTGACCGTGAACCCGGTCCGCCGCCTCGAGTCGGTGAACGGCTCGAAGGAGCTGTTCGTCCACCTCCGCGGGTCGCTCTCGCGCACGCCGAAGGCGGGCGAGTGCATCTCGGTGCACCTCACGAACGCGGACCAGTACCAGGGCTACCAGGTGAAGAGCCGCACGCTCGGCGGAAAGGCCGGCGAAGCGGCGCTCTTCGAGGCGGAGAAGGACGGGATCGTGGTGAAGGGAAGCCACATCTTCACCGTCCACCACAGCCCCTACACGATGAAGTTCTTCGAGCAGATCCCGTTCGAGGAGGTGCAGCAGATCGTCGGCAAGGTTCCCTGCGCGCTGGTGGGCGTGGGAGAGACCGCCAACATCTCGCCGCGCTTCGTCTACCACTGGGAGCTCCGCGACGGGAAGCTCGCGCTCTACCACGGCGACGGGCTCGCGCTGAAGACGTACATGAACCTGAAGTCCAACCGGCAGGAGACGCGGATCGCGGTGGATCTCGACGACTACACCGGCTGGGAGCTCGAGGGCGCGGTGGAGGAGTTCCAGCCGCACCAGCACCCCGAGGCGTACGAGAAGATCTGCCACGGCTTCGCCGCCGGGAACTGGGGCCGGCCGTCGCGCACCTTCCGCTTCACCGCGGTGCGCGCGCGGCCGATCGAGCCCGCGAAGTAGACGGCTCCTCGGGCCTCGCCCGCGAGCACCATCGCGCGATCGACGTTCGGACGCCGGCATCCGGCGCGTCGGATCGAGGCGTCCGATCCGACCCTGCGCGGTGCCGGCACCTGCGCGCGCGACGAGCTCCCCCACCATCCGCGGAACCAGGCAAGGGCGCGCCGCCGCTCGGTTCGCGCGCGCTTCGTCGCACCCCCGCCCGTCGCGTCGCCAGCGGCATCGGCGTTGCGAGAGGGCGCCGCGTCGTCTCGGTCACCGAAACCCGGAGGATCGCATGCGCTTCACGCTGGCCGCGCTCGCCGCCGCCGCGCTGCTCGCAGGTCAAGCCGCCTCAGCCTCGACTTCCGCGGGTCCGCGCGCGACCGCGCCCGGCGACGTCGGGAAGGCGAAGGGTCAGGCCCGCGCCACGCACCCCGACGTCGGCGCCGCGGCCGGAGACTGCGCCTCCTGCCACGCGAGCGCGACGCCGGAGTCTTACGCGGCCTGGCGCGCCTCGAAGCACGGGCTCGCGCTGGTGAAGTGCCTCGCGTGCCACGGCTCCACCGGGAAGGACTTCGCGCGACGCCCGAAGCCCGCCCGCTGCATCGGCTGCCACGGCGAGCAGGTGGCGAGCCTCGGCGCGAGCAGCACGACGAAGGGCAAGGACTGCTTCTCGTGCCACGCGGCGCATGCGCTCTCGCCCCACGTCGCTCGGAAGGACCAGACCGCAGCCGCCCGGATCGGCGCCGACGCGGCGCTCGAGCGCGAGCGCGAAGCCGGCCCGGTGAACGGGCCCGCTGCGCCGCCGCCGCCAGCCGCGACCCCGCCCGCTCCGACTCCGACCTCGACGCCGACCGCGGCCTCGACCCCGCCGCCCACCCCCAAGCCGCAGGGGAGCACGCCATGACCGTCTCGCGCCGCGACTTCCTGAAGACCACCGCCACCGTGTCCGCCTTCTCCGCGCTCGGCGCCCCGGGCCGCGCGCTCGCCCAGGCCTCGAATGACGGGACCGCCTGGACGAAGAGCGTGTGCCGCTACTGCGGCACCGGCTGCGGTCTCTACGTGGGCACCCGCGGCGGCAAGGTGGTCGCGGTGAAGGGCGACCCCGAGAACCACAACGCCGGCTTCCTCTGCGTGAAGGGGATGACGCTCCCGCAGATCATGGGCGCGAAGGATCGCTGCCTCCACCCGCTCGTGAAGCGGAACGGGAAGCTCGTGCAGGCGAGCTGGGACGAGGCGATGGGGCTCGTCGCCGAGAAGTTCCACGAGGCGGTCGAGCGGTTCGGCCCCGACGCCGTCGCGTTCTACGGCTCGGGCCAGGGACTCACCGAGGAGACCTACGTCGCGAACAAGCTCTTCAAGGCGGGCCTGCGCACGAACAACATCGACGGCAACCCGCGCCTCTGCATGGCCGGCGCGGTCGCGGGCTACCTCACCACCTTCGGCAAGGACGAGCCGATGGGGTGCTACGAGGACATCGACGCCGCCGACGTGTTCTTCCTCATCGGCTCGAACACCGCCGAGGCGCACCCGGTCCTGTTCCGCCGCATCCTCCGCCGGAAGGAGACCGGACGGAACGTGAAGGTCATCGTGGCCGACCCGCGGCGCACGCCCACCTCGCGCATCGCCGACCTCCACCTGTCGTTCCGGCCCGGCGCCGACCTCGCGGTGATGAACGCGATGGCGCACGTGCTCGTCGCGGAGGGGCTCGTGGACGAGCAGTTCATCGCCGACCACGCCGCCTTCGGCGAGGGGACCGAGCCGAACCGGACGCTCGCCGAGTACCGGAAGTTCCTCGAGGCGTACACGCCGGCGGCCGCGGCGGAGATGGCGCTCTGCCGCGCCGACGACATCGTGAAGGCGGCGCGCTGGTTCGGCGAGAAGGGCCGCACGGCGATGTCGATGTGGTGCATGGGGCTGAACCAGCGGACGAAGGGGGTGTGGGCCAACAACCTCGTCCACAACCTGCACCTCATCACCGGCAAGATCGGCGTCCCCGGCTCCACGAGCTTCTCGCTCACCGGCCAGCCGAACGCGTGCGGCGGCGTCCGCGACGGCGGCGCGCTCTCGCACACCCTCCCCTACGGCCGCCTCGTCGCGAACGAGAAGCACCGCGCCGAGATGGAGAAGCTCTGGGGCGTGCCGGCGGGCACGCTCGCGCCGAAGCCCGGCCTCGCGACGGTGGACCTCTTCCGCGCCGTGGAGGAGGGCAAGGTGAAGGCGCTGTACGTGATGTGCACGAACCCGGGCCAGTCGATGCCCAACGTGAGCCGCTACCGGAAGGCGATGGCGCGCGACGACCTGTTCATGGTCGTCACCGAGGCCTTCCACCCGACGCGCACGAGCGAGCTCGCCGACGTGGTCCTGCCGGCGGCGCTGTGGGCCGAGAAGGAGGGCGTGTACGGCTGCGCCGAGCGCCGCTACCAGCTCCTCCCGAAGTCGGTGGAGCCGGCCGGAGAGGCGCGGCCCGACTTCGACATCCTGTGCGACCTCGCGCGGCGGCTCGGCCACGAGAAGCTCGTCCCGTTCCGGACGCCCGCGGAGGCGTGGGAGGAGATCGTCGGCTGCGCGAAGGGGACCGCGTACGACTTCAGCGGCATCACGCGCGCGCGGCTCCAGAAGGAGCACGGCGTGCTGTGGCCCTGCCCCACGCCCGATCACCCCGGGACGAAGCGCCGGTACGTACGCGGCGAGGATCCGCTCGTGAAGGCCGATCACCCGAAGCGGATCCACTTCTACGGCCGGCCCGACGGGAAGGCGGTGGTGTGGCTCCGCCCCTACCGCCCGGCCGAGGAGGTGATCGATGCCGAGTATCCGTACTGGTACACCACCGGCCGGGTCCTCGAGCAGTGGCACACCAGCACGATGACCGGGACCGTGCAGGAGCTACGGAACGCGAACCGCGAGGCGGTGGCCGAGCTCCACCCGCAGGACGCGGCGAAGGTAGGCGTGAAGGACGGCGACAGGCTCCGGATCACCTCGCGGCGCGGCCAGGAGACGTTCCCGGTGCGCGTGACCGAGACCTCGCGCCAGGGGCTCGTGTTCGTGCACATGCACGACGCCGCGCGCATGTGCAACACGCTCACGATCGACGCCGTGGACCCGGTGTCGCGTCAGCCGGAGTTCAAGATCTGCGCGGTGAAGCTCGAGAAGGCGTGAGGTCGATCACCCTCTCCCGTGCCGCGGGGGAGAGGGTGAGACGGGGCAGCCGACGCGGCCCTACGTTCCCACGAGCCCGGTCATCGGGCTCGACGCCGCGGCGTGCAGCTTCATCGGGATGCGGCCGGCGAGGAACGCCTTGCGCCCCGCCGACACGCCCTCGCGCATTGCCTCGGCCATGAGCACCGGGTCCTTCGCCCCGGCGATCGCGGTGTTCATGAGCACCGCCACCGCCCCGAGCTCCATCGCGATCGCGGCGTCCGACGCGGTGCCGACGCCTGCGTCCACGAGCACCGGCACCTTCGCGGTCTCGAGGATGATGCGGAGGTTGTACGGGTTCCGCAGGCCGAGGCCCGAGCCGATGGGCGCGCCGAGCGGCATCACGGCGGCGCAGCCCGCGTCCTCGAGCTTCTTCGCGATCACCGGGTCGTCGTTCGTGTAGGGCATCACGACGAAGCCCTCCTTCACGAGGACCTTCGCCGCCTTCACGAGCTCCTCCACGTCGGGGAAGAGCGTCCGCTGGTCGCCGATGACCTCGAGCTTCACGAGGTCGCCCATGCCGAGCTCGCGGCCGAGGCGCGCGGTGCGGATCGCCTCGTCGGCCGTGTAGCAGGCGGCCGTGTTCGGCAAGAGCGTCATGTGCTTCGGGATCCACTCGAGGAGCGAGGCCTCGCCCTTCGCGGAGAGGTCGAGCCGGCGCACCGCCACCGTGACGACCTCGGCGCCCGAGGCGACGAGCGCGCGCTGCATCATGGGGAAGTCGGGGTACTTCCCGGTGCCCACGAGGAGGCGGCTCGTGAAGGTGTGGCCGCCGAGCGTCCAGGTGTCGGATGCCGGGGCCGGAGGCGCGCCGCCGCCCACGAAGGCCACGATCTCCACGGCGTCGCCGCCCTGGAGCGCGTGCGCGTCGTAGCGGTCCTTCGTGACGACGTTCTCGTTCACCTCCACCGCCACCCGCTGCGCCTTCACGCCGAGGTGGGCGAGGAGTCCGGTCACGTTGAGGCCGTCGGGGATCTCCCGCAGCTCGCCGTTCAGCTTCACTTGCATGGTCGGGGATCCATGCCCCTCGGGGCCTCTCAAGTCAAACGGGACACACATCGCCTCGGGAGGCGCTTTGCGGTAGCATCCGATTTCGCTCGCGCGCCCGGTCTCGGGGGGCGCGGAGCCGGCGTGGTGGAGGTGGATGGATGGGCGTGGGTGGCACGTCGGTGGCCGCGCGCGAGCGCGTGCCCTCCGAGGGTTCCTCATCATCGCAGGCTGGTCGCAAGGCGCCGCTCACGCGGTTCCATCAGCGGATCGCGGCCGAGCACCTGTCGGCGAAGAGCGGCCTCGGCGCCGACCGCCTCGCGCCCGCGATGGCGCACTCGGCCATCGACCTGAACCCGCACCAGGTCGAGGCGGCGGCGTTCGCGCTCGCGTCGATGCCCACCGGCGGGGCGATCCTCGCCGACGAGGTGGGGCTCGGGAAGACAGTGGAGGCGGGCCTCGTCCTCGCGCAGCTCGCCGCGGAGGGGCGCGGCCGGATCCTCATCCTCGTGCCGGCCTCGCTCCGCGCGCAGTGGCGCGACGAGCTCTCGTCGAAGTTCGGCCTCCCGTCGGAGGTCGTGGACGGCGACCGCGTGCGGGCGATGGAGAAGCAGGGGCTCCGCACGAACCCCTTCGACACCGGCGGCATCGTCATCTGCTCCCACCCGTTCGCCGCGCTGCGCGCCTCCGACGTGGAGCGCGTGCCGTGGGACCTCGCGGTCATCGACGAGGCGCACCGTCTCCGGAACGCCTACAAGCGCGACCACAAGACCGGCCAGGCGCTGCGCCGCGGGCTGCGGAAGTGCCCGAAGCTCCTCCTCACCGCCACGCCGCTCCAGAACGAGCTCCTCGAGCTGCTCGGCCTCACCTCGTTCATCGACGACGCGCTCCTCGGCACCGAGGACGCGTTCCGCGCGCAGTACGGCACGGGGGAGATCACCGAGGACCGGGCCGCCGACCTGAAGGAGCGGCTCTCCCACGTGGTGATCCGCACCCTGCGGCGGCAGGTGCGCGAGTACGTGAAGTACACGGCGCGCCGGTCGCTCGTGGAGGACTTCGCGCCCACCGCCGAGGAGCAGGAGCTCTACGACCGCGTCTCCGAGTACCTCCGGCGCGAGGACGCCTACGCGATCCCCGAGAACCGGCGCGCGCTCCTCGTGCTCGTGTACCGGAAGATCCTCGCCTCCTCCACCTTCGCCCTCGCCACCACGCTCGAGCGGCTCGCCGACTCGCTCGAGACGCAGCTCGCCGGCGCGGAGTGCGCGCAGGCCGCCGTGGATCAGTACGACCTCGCCGGCTTCGCCGACGAGGAGGAGGAGTGGAGCGGCCACGGGCCGAAGCCACGGTCGCGCAGCGGCCCGGGCGCGATCCTCGCGATGAAGCAGGAGCTCTCGGAGCTCCGGCACTGCGCGAAGCTCGCGCGGAACATCAAGCTCAACGCGAAGGGCGAGGCGCTCGTGCGCGGCGTCGACCGCGCCTTCACGGTGGCGCGCGCCTGCGGTTGGCCGGAGAAGGCGGTGGTCTTCACCGAGTTCCGCCGGACGATGGCCTACCTCAAGGGCATCCTCGAGGCGCGCGGCTACTCCGTCACCTGCCTGTCGGGCGACTCGGGCGGCGTGGACAAGCGCCAGGCCCTCGTGGAGGAGTTCCGCCACAAGAGCCAGATCCTGCTCATGAGCGAGGCGGGCGCGGAGGGGCTGAACCTCCAGTTCTGCAACCTCGTCGTGAACTTCGACCTGCCCTGGAATCCGCAGCGCGTGGAGCAGCGCATCGGCCGCTGCCACCGCTACGGCCAGCAGCGCGACGTGCTCGTGCTGAACTTCCTGAACCGCCAGAACGCGGCCGACGCCCGGCTCTACGACCTCCTCTCGCAGAAGCTCGCGCTCTTCGACGGCGTGTTCGGCTCGTCCGACGAGATCCTGGGCGCGCTCGGCAGCGGCGTCGACTTCGAGAAGCGGGTCCTCGACATCTACCAGTCGTGCCGCTCCGGCCAGGAGATCGACACGGCGTTCGCCGCGCTCCGCCAGGACCTCGACGGCCGGATCGAGGCGCGTTTCAGCGCCGCGCGCACGCTCCTGTTCGAGCGCTTCGACGGCGAGGTGCGCGGGAAGCTCCGCGTGGCCGAGAAGGCCGCGAAGGAGGCGGTGGCGCGCCGCGAGGCCGAGGAGGAGGCGCTCGTCGAGAGCGTGTTCGACGGCGAGGCGCCGCCGCCGCTCCCCGAGCCCGCGGCGGAGGACGCGCGCCCGCGCGCGCGCCGGGCGCGGCTCGCCAAGGCCGCCGCCGAGGCGGTGAAGGCGCGGCCGCAGGAGGCGGTGTCGCTCCTCGAGCTCGACTCCCGCTCGCTGCCCACCGGGCTCGAGGAGCTCGCCGGGCGCGAGGGCTGGTGGTTCGCCTACAAGTTCGCGCTCGACGGCCTCGTCGCCGAGGAGAAGGTCGTGCACCTCGTGCTCTGGTCCGACGGCGCCACGTTCCGCGCGCTGCCGCAGGAGCTGGCCGAGGCCTTCGCCGAGCTGCCGGCGCGCGACTCGAAGTCGAGCGCGCGCGGGTCGGTCGTGCCCATCGGCGAGGCGCAGGAGACCGCGCTCGCGGCGCTCACCCGCAGCCTCGTGACCGAGTACCAGGAGCGGATGGGCACCACCCTCGACGAGTCACGCGAGCGGTGGGACCGCTCGGTGGAGGATGGGCTCGCGGCGCCGCGGCGGCTCGTCGAGGAGTCGCGCGCGGCGTGGGAGAAGGCGCGCGCGGCGCTGCACGAGAAGAGCGACCTCTCGCTCCGCGACCGCCGGGCGCTGCTCGAGCGCGCCGAGCGCGAGTACCGGCGGCGGCTCGACGAGCTGCGCGCCACCGAGTCGCTCCGCTACGGCGAGAAGGACCGGGCGCTCGCCGATCTGAAGCGGCGCGCCGAGGCGAAGGAGCGCCGCTCGCTCGTCGCCACCGCCTACTGGCGCTGCGGGTAGCCGCTCCGTGCGGCGGGGCCGCTACGGACGGCCGCCCTCCGCGGCGCCGGGCCCCTCCAGCACGAAGTGGATCGGCAGGAAGGTCCGGCCGGCGCCGCGCAGATCCAGGCTCGCGAGCACGCCGCGCACGCAATCCACGAGGCCGGGGTCGTTCGTCGAGTCCGCGGCGATCCGCACGCCCTCCTGCCCGCCGCGCGGCGCCAGGTCGGCGACGATCGCGCCGTCCACGAAGGGATCCTTTCCGAGCGCCGTGGCGTAGCAGCCCTCGATGTCGCCCACGCGGCCGAGCACCGCGCCGCGCAGCGCCTTCCCCTCCCCGTCGGACGGCTCGCCCACCTGCACGCGAGGCCGTGCCCCGTCCTTCGCCGAGACGACCGGCCGGTCCGAGCCCTCCCCGCCGCGCGCGAGCACCTCGTCGCCGGCCGCGTACTCCCAGGCGATCGGCTCGGCGGAGAGGGTCCACGCCTGGGCGCCGGGGACGTGGAAGCAGGGCGCGTCGGCCTCGGCCTCGGAGAGGACGAACGTCACGCGGAGCGTGAGCTTCTTCTCCGCGCGCGCAGCGAGGATCCGCCGCACCGCCGCCGCGTCCGCGTGCACCGGCAGCGCCGGGTCCTCCACCAGCGCGAGGCGCACCGACCCGTCCGCCGCCGAGGGGAGCCCGGTGCGCGCGACCTCGAGCAGCCCGGTGTCCGGTGACCACGCCGCGAAGCGCAGCCGCTCGCCGGGGATCACCGCGCGGTAGTGGCCAGCCATCGCCGCCTCCCACGCCTCTCCCTGTAGCGCCTCCGCCTCGGCCCGCTCCACGATCCCGTCGCCGACGGCGCCGCGCCCTTCGGGCGTCACCGCCTCGCACAGCCGGCGCGCGTCTGCCGCGCTCGCGAGGAGCAGCGGCGCGCCGGGGGACGCCGGCGGCTGCTGCGCGGGAGTCGCCGACGGCTGCGGCGCGGGGGGCGCCGGCGGCTGCGGCGCAGGGATCGCCG
>Ga0306924_10005269_pt1 | contig 12720 bp, 21 predicted proteins | sample sta12Can44000111_FD_203756 | JGI IMG/M metagenome (GOLD analysis project Ga0306924, IMG submission 203756) | Lab enrichment of tropical soil microbial communities from Luquillo Experimental Forest, Puerto Rico - statanox.12C.anox.44.000.111 (v2)... | ecosystem: Environmental > Terrestrial >... | reverse complement strand
TCTCACCCTTGAGGATAACCACTTTCGGATCAATGCCTCTGGTGCCAGATCCGGTTACGACGGCTCCCGCCAGCCTCAAAAGTGCTTCGATCTTTTCGGGCTGCTCTGGGTCGTCTTTGGTGCTTCCATAGAGCAGGCGATGGATCAAAGACCCTGGTGGGGGCGTTACTACCCGTTTGGTCGGGTCCCAATGGCTTTGAAGCGTGTCCCGTTGCAGGTGGCCTGGTGAGTGTTCCAATAAGCTTGGCGTGCCATCGTCGGTGAACGCGACAAACCCAGATAAGCAGTTAACCCCACGGGCTGCGTTGTCGAAGAAACCGGGACTGTCGTGCAGCTTCTCCAGGTGCTTGAGCGTGCTTTCGATCCGGGAGGCATTTAGCTTAATGAGCGATCTCCCTGCTTTACCGTAGGCGCTACCGTTGTATACGGAGACCCCGAGCCAGAGTTCGGTGCGGGAAATCTTGCTCCATTGAGTTTTCGCGTACTGCCAGAACTCGCCTTCGCAGAACACAACCTTGCCGTACTTGGCTTGGAGATCAAATTTAAGATGCTCTGCGATCTCAACGTCAGAACCGGTGGTGAAACCACCTCCGTTTTGCACCCACGTCTCACTTGCCGATTTTTCGGCCTCCAAGGGGCTTGAACTCGCATCGTCCTCGGTGTATCTTTTCCTTTGGTCAGACATGATTTAGTTCTTTTGGCGTCCCTCAGGCCGCACCAGTTCAGACCCCCGCTTTTAGCCCGGCGGGGGTCTTACTTTTTCACAAGCTCACGCAGCCGCGGCTGCGCGATCTCTCGCAATCTTCTCCTTGATCGCCTCTTGGACGAAGTGGCAAACCCGCATTTCACGCATAGCCGCTTCGATCTTCACCGCTTGCCGCATGCTCGACGGCATGCGGATTTGCAGTTGAACTGTGCTTTTGATAGCGTTCATTGACTTGTCTCCTGGGAGCGCCGCTCCCAATGATGCACCCACTGGTGAATGGTACCAGTCAGGGCAGACCCCTTTGCAACTCCCCCAGAAGCTCACCCGCTCCGGGTGCCGAGCCCGTCCGTCCGGCCGGGGCGCGAAACGCTTTTGCGCAAGACCGGGCGCCGCATTGCGTGACCCTGATAAGCCTTCGCCGCGTGCGCGGCGCAGTAGGGGCACTCCTGCTGTGTGACCGGCTCACCACAGAACCGGAAGCCGGGCTGTAGGGGGTCGCCCTCGGGCCAGGCGCACCGTGTCGTCATGCGGCCTCCGCGCCCTGGCGCTGGCGAAATTGCGCACGGGCCACACGCTTCGCCTTCTCGACCACTTCGGCCACCTTTGCCACGGGGCCTTCATGTTCCAGCCGGCCGGGACCGTGTTTCTGGAACTCCTCGGCCGCCGCTGCCCGTTCGCGATTTGCCAGGGTACGCTGGACCCGGAGATAGAGCTTGTCGTCTCCGATCCACATGTCGCTGTCGCGTGCTTGGCTCCAGGGGAGCGCGGGATCGGCACGCATCTTGTCAGCGATGCTTGGGATCGTGGCTTGCGGCTCGTGCCGATCGCGGAGCTTCTCGCACCCGGTGCAGATTTGGGGTGCGCCCCGGGGACCGGTGGAAGCGGCTCCGCAGTATCGGCATCGTGGGGGCTGTTTGGATCTAGGATCGGGTGATGTTCGAGCCCCCGGAGATCCGCGGAAATGCTGGACTTTACAAGGGTCGTTTTGGCGTTCCGCTAGGGCAGCCTCAGGAGTGGACTTTCGCGCCTCGGAGAGCAGACATCGCACGAGCCGGCCGCCCTGCCACATGGTCACGTAGCTCGGCGGTTCGGGCCGTACCCGCTTGCGCTTGCCGAGGATGCCTCCGCGCGCAGTGCTGCCGGCGTTCGGGGTTTTGATCATCCTGCCTTCGTGGTGCCTCCTTGGCAGCGCTCTCGCCGCCCTGGTTTCATCCGATATTTCGAGACGTTCCGTCGTTACCGCAGGGCTCGGGTCGTCAGCCGTCCTGTGCCAGCGACGAAATCAGCAATGTCCGCAGGCCGATAGCGAACCGATCGGCCTAGCTTGCGGAAGATTGGACCAGTGCCCAGGCGCCGCCAGCGCCGCACGGTGACGAGGCTAACACACAGCCGAGCTGCAGCTTCGCTTTCGGTCAGTAGGGCCTCGGGGTCGAGCATCGCTCGAATTCCTCCAGGGATCAGGGGTGATCCCAGTTGATCTAGAATTGTGCAGGAGAGGACCTAGGGTAATCAAACCGTTGCGCGCGGACACGCCGACACCGCATTGACCTATTCATCCTCCGTCAGGCGCGCTTGCGACCACTAGCGGCTCGACCCTCAGGCGGCCTTCCGCGGCCTTCCGCGGGTCACGATATCGACAACCGCCTGTTGCTGTGCGCCGGTCAGCCCAATGAACCAGGTCTCAAATTGTGCAAGCTCGCCGTCGAATGGATCGGCGGGTTCCGCCGGTGGTTCCACATTCGGGAACTGCACAATGTCCACCGATTGGACATTCTCCGGTTCCACGTTGTGATTTTCGTCCTGGCGCGAAGCTGCGATCGGGTCCGGCCCCATAAGCTGGTAGATCCGGCTGCGCTTCATCCCGAGATCGGCCTGGGCGCACCACTTATTGAAATCCATGCCAATTTCCCGGCACCGCTCTCGGGCTTGCCGGAGGTGCTTGCCGGCGGTCGCTGCGTAGTTGTCGGACTTCGTGACACACACCCGGATGCGCGCAGCGAGATCTTTCAGCTCAGCTTCTGCGCCGCTTGGGGCCAATAACTGCACTACCCTTCGCATTGTGTCGAGACCGCGATTGAGCTTTGCATGATCGGGTCGCGCCTTGGCGGCTTCGGCCAATTCGGTTATCCGGGCTTCAAGGGCTTCGAGGAGTGGGCTAAGGTCGCTCGGGCCAAAGTCGCTTTGAGAGCGGATCTGGTCGGCAATCCACTCCGCCGGTGCATTCTCAGCGGCATGGACTTCTACGGATTTCACTGCGTCGGTGAGGTGCATTGGGTCAAATCTCCCGGTGAATGGGGCCGTCAAAGTTGAACTCGACACCCGCCTGGATGGCCGAGGCCGTCAACTCGTCCAGGTTGAAGGTCGGGATCAGATCGCAAAGCAACTTAATGAAGACGCCGACAAAGCGCGGGCGGTGAGCATGGGTCCGTCCACTGGCGGCATCCGTGGTCATACTGTGCGCGATCTCGTGCAGGAGGATCGTGGTGCTGATGCCCTCGGCTGGGATACGGATACTCAGTCGGTTAGCGTTCGCCGCAGTGGTACTGGCATTGCGGCTCAGCTCTCGCACCTTCGGCGGGTACGACAATCCTGCCTGCACCCACACGTAATCAACAATTCCTTGAGCTTGATCGAGTGGGACAATGCTAGTGTCTTTGAGATGAACGTAGCGATCTTCCCAGGCATAAACGCGAGAGCGTTGGTAGTCGCTGCGGCGCGGGTCGTTCATCTCAGCGCCCCAGTCGACCGTCCGGCTCCAACACCCCGGGAGAGCGAAACCCTGCCGCCTGCCGCCCGACCGCTTGCATTGGCGCTGGCCGAACCTCTGCCGCGATAGGAGCCTCCGCCGCGCGTGAGCTTGATCCCAGTTGCCGCGAAATCCTCCTTGATCTGTGTCTCTTTGACGACAACGAGAGCGCGTCCAGTCGCCTCCTGCACAGCTTGGTGCCTCTGCGCGCGCATCTCGTCGAGCCGTTCGTTGATCCGCGCTTCCATCCCAGCGACAAATGACGTGATCGCCGTGCGCCCATTCACTCCGGCGCCGATCTCGCGCTGGTAGTCCGTGCCTGCTTTGTAGACCTCGATTTCGGCGACGATAGCGTTGCTGATTAGGTCGAAGAGGTAGGCCGCGACCTCTGCGTCGCTCGGCATGCCGAAGAAAACGACAGTCTTTAACGTCCGCTGCCACACCTCTGGAAGGTCGGCGTCCTGTGGATCGAGATTGGTGTCGAACCAGTACATGCAATCGCAGAGCTGCGCGGCATGGCGAGCAATGGGACCCCCGATGGTCATGCTGCCGTACTTCCGGCAGACCACGGTTTCCATGACTGCTTTGGGAGGCTTCAAGTTGAGTTCGGAAGCCTCAATGTCGTAATGCACCATCAGCTCGGCGGCTTTCTCGGCCGCCAGCATGGCCTCGTGTTCTGACGCGCCTCGATCGGTGGTGAGGGCTAGGAGTTTGATGACACGTTGCTTGATCGTGTCACGTTCGCTCACCTTCGTCTCACTCATCCCCCTCTCCCTTTCCCTTGCCACTCGCGAGCTCCTCGGCTTCCGGGATCAGTCGGACTAACTCGTCCGCTCTCTCCTGCATCAGCCCCACCAACTCCCGCCAAAGCCCAGCTCGAGGAATGTCGGTGCCGGCGGCCCATCGCCGAACGGATCGAGGGTTGATACCGAGGGTTACAGCCATGTCGGTTTGCCAGCGCGGGCCGAAGACGATCGGGCCGATCACGCGAATGAGTTCAGTCGGGGTCATGGGGTGCTCCGCCCGGCGCGGTAAGCCCGGTCTCAGTGTCCCAGTATGTAGGACACTGACCCTCGGCTTATCCCTGGGTGCGACAGCTTGTCGGAACCGCGCCGCGGCGGGCGGCGCTACCGCGCTCCCCGATTGGTGGCCTGAACTCAGTGATCGTGCTCCTTGGGCCAGCGGCCCTACCGTAGCACATAGAGCCCCGCTGTAGCGGCGTGTAGCGGATGTGTAGCACTTCGCTAGGGCAAATCCGCCCGCAACTTCAATCGTGTAGCACTTGTAGCACTTGGGGAGGGGGTTACTGGACCCCCGGCGCGCTCCCCTCGCCCCTTACTTGCTATATTGCAGGGAATGATTTCAGGGGCCGGAGGGGGGTGCTACGCCTGCGAGGCTGACTGACCCCCCTGGAGAAGTGCTACATCTACTACAGCGTTGACCCTTAAGGGGTTTTCGCCCTGCCGATATGCTACAGAAGCGCTACGCGAGTGCTACGCAGCCTCCTCATCTGCTACATCCTCGTCGCTCTCCTCGTCGCGGAGGTAACGCGACCATGCGTCCTCGAATTGGCTTCGCATGAAACCCCTGCGGTTCTCATTACCCATCCGAAGCTGCTTCGCCTTGATCCCATAGGGGCGCAGGGCGGCGGCAAGTTGGCGCTCTTGGAACACCGGCTCCACATCACTCATGCTCTTTTTTCCCCATGGACGCTCGATGCAGTTGTGCAGCTCGGTGAGTAGTGAAGCTGTTGTCAGCCTGCTCGCACTGGTCTTCTCGAACACAGCCTTGATGTCTTGGAGGAGCATCACGCCCTCGCCGGGATCATCACCAATCCCATGCTTGATCGCCAGAGCCGTCTGCCGCGCCAGTTCGGGCCACCGACCGCCGGCCGCATCCCCGAATTTGAACAGCATCCGCCAGCTATCTGCCTCGCGGTTGTAGAGCCCGGACGTCTCGGGGTAAGCATCAACCAGCCGCTCGACGTTCTTCTGGCACCATGCCGCTGCCTGCCGGCCAAGTTCCACGCACCGCGCCTCGACAGTACTGTTGAACCGATCTGCGTGTTCCTTCTCCCGCTTCCGTTTGAGGTTGATGTTGATGCAACGGCTCTCCAGAGCGTTCGCTTGGTGGCTGCTCCCGAAGCCGCCGATCCCGGCGAGCGCGCAAGGTGCCCACGTGACGTAGCTGTTGGCCTCGTATGGGCCATTGGCGGACAAGTCGCAACGGTTCACTCGCGCTCCTTTCCGCTTGTGCCCGCTGTTCAGGATGCTGAAAGCATCCTTGCGGCTCTCATCGTTCAGGAAGCTGTCCCTCTCATCGAGGAGCATAACCGGCGGATGTCCCCCAGCGAGGGATGCTTTGTGAACGCTGCGGAAGTAGGCGGCTGGGGTGATACTGCTGATGATCTCAGCACCGCGGACCTTACAGAATGCCTCGATGATCTCCATGAGCGTGGACTTCCCACACTCGGGGACAGGTGAGCGAATATGCAGCCTCGGGGAAAATTGGCATGCGTCGATACCAAGGGCATGGAGGACCCAGAGGGCTACAGCCTCGGCGTAGAATGCGTCGAGCACCACATGACGCTGAATTTCCTTAACCATCCCGTCAAGCACGGCTGCGAGGTCGGTAACCGGCGGTGCCGCGCTCGCGAACAGCTCGGTGAGCCGAACCTCATCAGCCGCCAGGAACTCCTCGAAGCTGGCATAGGTGTCCTCACCGAGCTGGTAAAGCATGCCCTGATGCGTACCGGCTTGCCGGTGTTCCAGCAGCCAATCCGTGATTTCGTTTCCGCCTTTCGCTGCCTTGGGCACCGTGTAGACAGTGAAACGATCGCCGCCTTCGGTCTCGAAGACACGGGCGCCATCCTTCCCCTTCCACCAGCGAGCCGGGTCTAGGATTGGCGGGATGCTGGCTGCCTCCCCGTCCCGCGTGGTATGATCTATTTCGTTGTTGTTCTGCATGTTACTGTCTCCTGAGGGCCGGTACCGAGCCGGCCCTCTTCCTATCTACGGTCGGCGACTGCCGCGCTGGTGCTGCCTTTGGCCAATGCGGCCTCCAGCACCTGCCCGACCCATCCCTCAGTCGTCATGCCGAGGTCAGTGGCATGCCGCTTCACTGCTCTGCGCAGCTCCTCGGTGACGCGAACGGCGAGGCGAACTTCATCCGTCAGACTATGGGTCTTCATCGCTCTTACTCCTCTTGTTGCTAAGGCGGCTCTGCGGGATTGCAGAGCCCATCTGCTATTGTTCAATTGTTCCAGACGACCGAGGCTTGGTTCAAGCGTGTCAGCAGGCGCGCTTGGCAGCCTCAGCCGAGGGAAATCAATGCGTTAGGCGTAGCGCTTCAATTATTTTACTGGGATGCCCCTGCTGCTTACCCACTCGCCCATCGCACTCTCCGTGCTCGCGCTATCGGCTGGCCGTTGCGTGTCGGCTGTCGGGCTCTCGGACCTGCGCCCCAGCGCTTCCGCCTCGTCCGCGTTGGCACTTTGCGGGGCGGGGACCCAGCCCGCTGGTCACCAGCCATTCCCTGGCATTCCGCCGGCCCAGCACAATCCGGCGGGCTGCTCTCGTCGCTAACGGATCCGCCCTCGATGACACCATCCGCGGGAGCGGGCATCCAACGAAGCAGCCGCCGATCCCACACCTGGCCGGCCGGTTCCCAGCTGTGTGCCCGGGCGTTCCAGATCAGTGGGGCTGGCGGAGCTGGTGCGGTCATGCGGCTGCCCTCCTAGCTCGCCGTGCGCGCTGTCGGCACGCTGTCGAACACACTCGCTGCCCGGCTCGATGGGGACGGTACGGCTTCTGGCACCCCTCACAAATCGCCCTGGTGTGATTGGTCGTCCCCAGGGCTTTCCCCGCACCAGCGCCGATTTCCGTTCCCGATGTTACGCCAAGGGGCGCGGATTTGCTGGGCCTCTCGGCGGCATTCGTGATGCTTCCCGGCGACGCTCCCCGCCGTTTGTCCTGCGCCCGGTAGGCACGCAATTCGACACTCCGGTAAAGCGCGTGGCGGCCGGCGCAGACCATATTCTCGAACCGGCCCTCACGGCACAGACGGGCGAAGGTTGCATCGGTGACGTTGAGGATTTCGCGAGCCTCGACGCGATCAACTAGCACGGGCTCGCCGGCAGGCCGTTCGAGCCTAGCCATGCCGATCACTTGCGTCATAGCGGCGGTAGACCCAGAAGCCGCTCACCGCGGCTACCTACCCAGACGTGAAATTGCCTCTGCTACCGCCTTCCGCTGTTCGACATACCGGGCCGCGGCCTCGGCTTTGATCATCGTCCGGCCGTCGATCTTCTGCGTACGCAGTAAACCAGCCTTGGCGTCTCGATAAACCGTGCGCAGGCTTACGCCCGCCGAGATGGCGAGCTGTTCGATTGGAGTGAAGTTCATTGCAGGTTGACCCCGGCTGCGCAACTACGCGCTGCCCTAACTCTGACAGTGTTGCAGACGGGGTGTCGGGGTTGCAACGCCCGTAGCCCTGCGCCCATGGGCAGTGCTGTTACAGTCATCATGTCGCACTCACCAGGTGCGGGATATCCAAAAACCCGCACCACCCACTCTCGCCGAGGCCCGAGCGCCGGTGCCGCGGCGCCCCGCAAGCAGAAAAAAGATAGCCATGCTGATTATAGGGAATCGCAACAAGCCGGTCACGTGACCGACACGGTCAACGATGCTGACCTAACGACTGATGTCAGCCGCATCGTCAATGATGCTGGCCCATATGTCGCGGAGGAGTACCGCGAATGCGGAGATACGAAATCGTATCTCCTGGAGCGTCGCGGTCGAAGCCTGGACGCTCGACTGCTTTAATCCCCTTACGCCGGATCGACCAGTATGCGGATTGCCGGTAAGACCCAAAATCTCGGTTGGCTATAAAACTGGCAGTGTCAGACTTAGGAGAAATAGTCCTTTCTCAACCCAAGGGGTGCGCGCTACGGCGCGCCACTATTTTTTCGATTGACAGATTAAGATCACCCTCGCAAGGTGCCCGCCCCGCGATTTTGCGGGAACCTGGAGAGAGGTGTCCGTGAAGACGAAAGTTCTAACGTTGGCGTTACTCGCTGGCATAGCCTTTGCTCTGCCGGCAGCGGCTCAGGATGCGACCGCAGCGGCGACCTACAAGGATATCGAGGCCACACTCGGCAGCGTCCCGACCTCGTGGAAGCTGCTTCCTGAGGATGCTGTCGCCGCAGTATGGGCTGAACAAAAGGCAATCAATTCGTCGACCACTCTGTCTGCCAAGGAAAAGCATCTTATCGCCCTTGGCGTCGCCGCCCAGATCCCGTGCGCTTACTGTGTCTACGGCCATACGGCCGCAGCCAAACTCAATGGTGCAACCGACGCCGAAATCAAGGAGGCCGTTATGGTGGCTGCGTTCATCCGGCAAATGAGCACGGTGTCTAATGGCATGGCACTAGATTTTGCGGAGTTTAAGAAAGAGACCGATGCAGTACTCGCGCATGCTGCGGCACAGATGAGGGCAGCCAAGCAGTAATAACCCAAACATCTGAAAAAAAATGGCGCGCTACGGCGCGCCCCTTTACTTTAGTCGCGGCCGTGCCCCGCCGGTCACGCGGCCGCCTCGGCTTGTGCTGGGATCTCCGTATCGCCGACGACGTGATCCGTGTTCCGCGTATCGAGGAATTCCTGGAACCATCCCTTGAAGCGTTTGAGATCTACCTCGGACATATTCTGTACCGCGACCATCGCTCACCTCGGTTGGGGCTGGATCAGCAGGTATCGGACGGCAAGTTCCACCGCGCGTGGATGAGGCGTTCCGACAGCCGGAACTCCTGGAGTGTCGCTGTGGAGGCTTGGCAGATATACGACGTCGTAGATCAGGGAGCGGGGCTGCGATGCAGAAGTACGACGTCGTACCTCTTGGAGCCAGCGCGTCGGTCACGCCGCACCCCCTGTGTGGCACAACTCGATTGCCGGCCGAACCCGCTTGTTCATCCAAGCGCGGGCGGATGCGAGCGGGACGAATGTCGCCCGGCCGAGCTTCACCACGGGCGGGGCTTCGCCCTGGGCAGCCATCCGGTAGAAGGAGGATTTGCTCACGGAGAACCGGCGCAGGAAGGCGCCGAGCGGGATCAGTTCGGGCTCGGCAAGGGCAGCGGCGGTGCGGTCGGTGCTCATGGGTCGTGTGATCCTTCGGGCGCGATGCGCCTATCTGGGACGTGGAGGACCACCCGGAGGTCCTCCCACTCTATGGTACTGCGGTGAGCAGGCGGCTGACCCGGCCCCGGGGCGTCGGCCGGCGAGACGCTCAGGACCCTCAGGAATTTCAACCGTGACTATAAGCCGAGCACGTCAACGCAACCGCAGTGACTTATCAGTGGGTCGGCTTGCCCAACCCTCCGCTCAGGCGGCGATTTCGATCTCGGCCGCGCCCGCCGCCGGCAGCCCAGCCACTACAGCCTTGAAGACCCGACTGACGCGAACCCGCTTGTCCGCATCCTTGGAGCTGCCGCGGCAGAGCCGGGCCATCCGGTTCCGTAACCGATGCTGCGGGGGGCGAGAGCCGTCGTCGAAGGTGCCATCATGCCAGCGCTCCGACATCGGCCGCCGCCGAAGAGAGCGTGCGCCACGCCCACCAGAGCTGCTGATACTCAGGCGTGCCCTCAACCCCGCGAAGGATGGCTGGCAGCTTGGCGAGAACCTCCACGTCCATCCGGGCACCGATCTGCCGGCGTGTGCGATCCCAGGTGAGCGTTGGCCAGAACTCTGGGCGTGGAGCGTCCCAAACCCGCAGAAGATCGCTGAAAAATCCAAAGGTAGAAGATCGGCCGCGCTGTGTAGGGAGGCCGAGTTGTGCTCGAAGCCACAGGTGCGTTTCGCGAACGCTCCAGTCGCGCCACTCTACCGGCCGAGTTAGCGATGTCACGTTTCATACTCCGGGGCATTCCCTGCCCTTCTGTTCTGCCCGTCTGAGCCGGCCGGTGGCCGTGGTGTGCTCAGGCGGAGCGGGGTTGTGACCTATGCGGCCGTAACCGTGGCCGCGGGATGTCGTTGAGGCAGCCGCGATCCGCCGTCGCGATCAATCGCCGTGTTCACCGATCGCTGTATCAGCCAGCGTTTTGCATCCGACGCTAGGATCAGGCTGCGCCGATGCCGATCGCCGAGCTTAGTAACGCGGGGTCCTTCACCATTGCGCTGCATGGCATAAAAAAGGCTGCGAGAAATGCCGACGGCCTTGCAAAATCCCGGCACGTCATAGGCCAACATCTCGCTCTCGCCCTGTTTGGTTTCATTCACCATTTGTCTCAATCCTTTGTGAGCAAACTCGCTGTTTGGAGCTTAGTTATTATGCCAGGCCCAGGCCGGGAGAAATCAACCGTCCTAGACCGGCGATGGCCAACGATGACCAGCCTTGGACCGATCGGCTAGGCGGCGTGTCAGGTGCCCGGAACTCGGCAAAAACCCCACCGAACGTGGTCGAAATGTTATGGCGACGACGCCCTGACACGAGGCCCTCCAGCCCGCCTGCCGCTCGGGATGACGCTAAATCCGCCCGTATTCGCAACGGCTTAGTCGCTGGCCTGCCGCGGTTCTGCCCAGCGCAGGCGGCAGAAAGGGTCGGCCACAGCGGCGCCTCGGCGTGCTGTTTGATCTCAGGCGCGCGCGCGTAGCATGGGGCTGATTGGTTGATCAAGCTTGACCATCCGCCCGAAGCGTGGCGGCAGCAACCCGCATGCTCGGGAGATACGCCGATCGCCGCGGCCTCACTGATCAGCCGGTTGCCAGCTCTCCTTGCTCAATACCCGGAACACAGACCGCTGCGACACCCCGAGCTGATTAGCAATCGCCGCCTTCGTCAGCCCATCCGAGGCCAGCCGTTTGATTTCATCGGCTTGTCGCCGTGCCGTTGGTGCTCTGCCCCTGTACTTGCCCGCCGCTTTCGCCGAGGCGATCCCCTCTCGCTGGCGCTCCAGCATAATTGAGCGCTCAAATTCGGCCACGGCGCCGATCACCGATAGCATCAGCTTGCCGGTCGGCCCTGTCAGCGCTGGCGTTGCCAGCACGCGCAGTTCGACCCCGCGCCGCTCCAGATCCTCGGCGATCCGCAACAGCTCGGTGAGCGACCTCGCCAGCCGGTCTATCTTCGTGACCACGAGGATGTCACCGGCTCTAACCCAAGCCAGGGCCTCCGTCAGCTTCGCCCGTGGCGCTACCGACGAGACCTTCTCCTCGAAGGTCTTCGTGCATCCGGCCGCCAGAAGATCGCGCCGTTGCGCCTCCAGCCCCGCATCCTGCTCCGCCGTGCTCGTCCTCGCATACCCAACGATTTCGCCCATTTCCGCTCCTACTGTGCCATAGACGTGGCACATGTTGTGTCAGATTGTATGACAAAATGCCAATTCAATGTGTGTGGCATAGCAAATCGACCATCCGGCGGGCTGACACTAGGGCCTGCTCGTGTGGCAGGGTAGGGCGCGCCGCAGACCGGCCCGCAGACCGGCTATCGGGCCGGAATGCCGTCGAGATGGTCACGACATTGCTGAGGCTCAGCGCTGGAACGACGTTGCATTTCTAGGAGGGTGGGGCCGGCACGGTCATGTCCCCCATGCCGGGGTGGTCAGATGGCCGCCAGGGGGGCCCCAGAGCCGGTGGAGAACGTCCTGTAAAAATAAAAAGTTCAAAGGGGAGAACTGGTTCGCGCATTGCGTGCAAGGGCCAGCTGGGCGCACTTCCAAAACTTACAAAAAGCTGGTGTGTAAAATCGCTGCCGGGCCGCGTGGCAGCGCCTGGGCTCGCGCGGCTCGCGGCTGGGAACCCTTGGAGCTCGCTCGGCTGCGCTCGGCGCCCGCCCCGGAGGCAAAGACACAGCGGACGGAACCCGCGACCACCCCGACCGCCCGACCCTAGCTTACCGCGAGAGCCTAGTCAGTACCGCAGCACGCTACCCTTATTCCGAAGAGTACCCTATAACGACCCGGTCATTCGAGGTGCTCGGAGGAGCCCCTGGGAAGACGCGGAAGGCCGATCAGGATTGTGGATAGCTATGGGGGTAGCGCAGCAGGCCGACTTGACCCTCCTCGCGGCGGGCGCCTATATGATTTGTCGTCGGCCGGATGGCAGAGTGGCTATGCAGAGGACTGCAAATCCTCGTACAGCGGTTCGATTCCGCTTCCGGCCTCCAGGGGGACAGCGCCTGCGGCACTAGGCGCCCTGATCCCCGGTAGCTCAGTTGGTAGAGCGAGCGGCTGTTAACCGCTTGGTCGCTGGTTCGAGTCCGGCCCGGGGAGCCAATA
>Ga0306924_10005268_pt1 | contig 12721 bp, 15 predicted proteins | sample sta12Can44000111_FD_203756 | JGI IMG/M metagenome (GOLD analysis project Ga0306924, IMG submission 203756) | Lab enrichment of tropical soil microbial communities from Luquillo Experimental Forest, Puerto Rico - statanox.12C.anox.44.000.111 (v2)... | ecosystem: Environmental > Terrestrial >... | reverse complement strand
TCGCTATCAACGGTTTCGGTCGCATCGGACGCTGCATCGTGCGCGCGGCGGTGGAGCGGGATGAGAAGGGCCTCGAGTTCGTCAGCATCAACGACCTGACCGACACGAAGACCCTCGCCCACCTCCTGAAGTACGACTCGGTCCACGGCCCGTTCCGCGGCGAGGTGAAGGCCACCGACACCGGCATCCTGGTGAACGGCAAGGAGATCAAGGTCACCGCCGTGAAGAATCCGGCGGAGCTCAAGCACGGGGACAACGGGGTCGACCTGGTCCTCGAGTGCACCGGCCTCTTCACCGAGCGGGAGAAGGCCGCTGCCCACCTCGCGGGCGGGGCGAAGCGCGTCCTCATCTCCGCGCCGGGCAAGGGCGTCGACTTCACGGTCGCCTACGGCATCAACCACGACAAGATCAAGCCGGAGCACAAGATCCTGTCGAACGCGTCCTGCACCACGAACTGCCTCACGCCGGTCGCGAAGGTGCTGCTCGAGAACTTCGGCATCAAGCGCGGCCTGATGACCACGATCCACGCGTACACGAACGACCAGAACATCCTCGACCTGCCGCACAAGGACCTGCGCCGCGCCCGCGCCGCCGCGCTGTCGATGATCCCGTCGACCACCGGCGCCGCGAAGGCGGTCGCCGAGGTGATCCCGGAGCTGAAGGGCAAGCTCCACGGCACCTCGGTCCGCGTTCCGACGCCGAACGTCTCGCTGGTCGACCTCACGTTCGAGTCGGAGAAGCCGATGACGGCCGAGGCGATCAACGCCGCGTTCAAGAAGGCCGCCGAGGGCAGCCTCAAGGGCGTGCTCCAGTACTCCGAGGAGCCCACGGTCTCCGTCGACTACAACCACAACCCGCACTCGTCGATCTTCGACGCCACGAACACGATGCTCATCGGCGACGGCCTGGCGAAGGTGTTCGCCTGGTACGACAACGAGTGGGGCTTCTCGAACCGCATGGTCGACATGGCGAAGCTGCTCACGAAGTAGCTCGCCTTCGCCGAGGCCCGCCCCGCGGGGCGGGCCTGGCGCCTCGGTGATCCCATGGCGAACGTGAAGACCCTCGACGCGCTCGACCTCACGGGCAAGCGCGTCTTCATCCGCGTAGACTTCAACGTCCCGCTCGACGAGCAGGGCCGCGTAACGGACGATCAGCGCATCCGCGCCGCGCTCCCCACCATCCAGCACGCGATCCGCGCGAAGGCCAAGGTGATCCTGGCCTCGCACCTCGGCCGTCCCAAGGGGAAGCCCGACGACCGGAAGAAGTTCACGCTCGAGCCCGCGGGCGCGCGGCTCTCCGAGCTCCTGAAGCAGGACGTCACCCTCGCCGACGATTGCGTGGGCGACGGCGTGAAGAAGCTCGTGAAGGACCTGAAGGACGGGCAGGTGCTGCTGCTCGAGAACCTCCGCTTCCACCCCGAGGAGGAGGCGAACGACGAAAACTTCGCGCGCGAGCTCGCGAGCCTGGCCGACGTGTGGGTGAACGACGCGTTCGGCACGGCCCACCGCGCCCACGCCTCCACGGCGGGCATGGCGAAGTTCACGAAGGAGAAGGCCGCCGGGTTCCTCATCCAGAAGGAGCTCGAGTTCCTCGGCAAGGCGCTCCGCACGCCGGCGAAGCCGTTCGTCGCGATCCTCGGTGGCGCCAAGGTCTCCGACAAGATCAAGGTCATCCAGAACCTCATGTCGAAGGCCGACGCGATCCTCGTCGGCGGCGCCATGGCCTACACGTTCCTCAAGGCCGAGGGCGTGCCGGTGGGCAAGAGCCGGGTCGAGGAGGACAAGCTCGACCTCGCGCGCCAGCTCCTCGAGAGCGCGAAGGCGAAGGGCGTCGACTTCCTCCTGCCGGTCGACCACGTGTGCGCGACCGAGGCGAAGGAGGACGCCCAGCGCGTCGTGGTGAACGACCGCGCGATCCCGGAGAACCTCATCGGGCTCGACATCGGGCCGAAGACGCTCGACCGGTTCCGCCAGCGGATCCTCTCGGCGAAGACGGTGTTCTGGAACGGCCCGATGGGCCTGTTCGAGCAGAAGCCGTGGGCCGAGGGCACCTTCGGCGTCGCGCGGGCGCTCGCCGACTCGCCGGCGGTCACGGTGGTCGGCGGCGGCGACAGCGCGGCGGCGGTGGAGGAGGCGGGCCTCGTCGCGAAGATGAAGCACGTGTCCACGGGCGGCGGCGCGAGCCTCGAGTTCGTCGAGGGCCGCGTGCTCCCCGGCATCCAGGTCCTGGAGGACTAGATGGCGGCGCGGCGCAAGTTCGTCTGCGGCAACTGGAAGATGCACAAGACGGCAGGGGAGGCGCGCGACCTCGTGCGCGCCCTCGCCCCGCTCGTCCACGACGTCCACGCGGTCCAGGTGGCCGTGGCGCCGCCGTTCACCGCGCTCGCCGCGGTGGCGGAGGCGCTGAAGGGCACGCGCATCGAGCTCGCGGCCCAGGACGTCCACTGGGAGGCGCAGGGCGCCTTCACCGGCGAGATCTCGGCGGCGATGCTGAAGGACCTCGGCGTCGTCCACTGCATCGTGGGCCACAGCGAGCGCCGGCAGTACTTCGGCGAGAGCGACGGCACGGTGCAGAAGAAGACCCGCGCGCTCCTCGCGGCGGGCCTCTTGCCCATCGTCTGCGTGGGCGAGACGCTCACCGAGCGCGAGGCGGGCGAGACGATGGCCGTGGTCTCGCGGCAGGTCCGCGGCGCGCTCACCGGCCTCTCCGGCGCCGAGCTCGCGAAGCTCACGGTGGCCTACGAGCCGGTGTGGGCCATCGGCACCGGAAAGACCGCCACCACGGCGCAGGCGCAGGAGGTCCACGCGGCGATCCGCGCGCTCCTCCGCGAGCTCGGCGGCGCGGCGGCGGACGAGGTCCGCATCCAGTATGGCGGCTCCGTGAAGCCGGACAACGCGGCCGAGCTCCTGAGCCAGGCCGACGTGGACGGCGCGCTCGTCGGCGGCGCGAGCCTCAAGGCCGAAGACTTCTCCAAGATCGTGAAAGGCGCACTCCGTTGACCACCCTCATCACCGTCGTCCACGTCCTCGTCTCCATCGTCCTCATCCTCGTGATCCTGCTGCAGGCAGGGAAGGGTGGCGGCATGGGCGCCGCCTTCGGTGGCGGCGCGCAGACCCTCTTCGGCGGCCGCGGCGCCGGCACGTTCCTCGGCAAGGTCACCGGCACCTGCGCCGCCATCTTCATGGTGACGTCGCTCGCGCTCTCGTACCTGGCCTCGCGCTCGACCTCGGTCATCCGGCCCGACGCGTCCCCCGCACCCGCGGCTCCGGCGTCTTCTGCCCCGGCTCCGGTCGCGCCCGCTCCCCCGGCTGGCGCGCAGCAGCCGGCCGCTCCGGCTCCGGCCCCCGCGCCCGCGAAGTAGGCGAGCGGACGACAGCGCAGGCTCTCTGGGAGCCCGGCCGCAACGGCCGGGCTCTCGGCGTTTCTGGGCGGAGGAGAGGTCACCCGCGCCGCGGCGAGGGGACTCGCGCACGCGGCGGCGAGGGAAAAGAAAAAGGGACCCGGCTTTCACCGAGTCCCTTCGAAGTGCCCAGGGCGAGATTCGAACTCGCACGCCTTACGGCGCCACCCCCTCAAGATGGTGTGTCTACCAGTTCCACCACCTGGGCGTTCCCGTCGTGCGGGAGCGCGTATCTAGCAAAGCCCTGGACGGCACGCAAGCGCCGAGCAGCAGATCATCCGAGGTCGAGGTCCTTTCGCTTCTCCTCCACGTCCTTCCACTGGTCCGCGTCGGGCAAGGCGTCCTTCTTCTCCGTGATGTTCGGCCACTTCTTCGCCAGGTCGGCGTTGAGCTGGACGTATTCCTTCCACTTCTCCGGAAGGCTCTCCTCCGGGAAGATCGCCTTCGTGGGGCACGCGGGCTCGCACGCGCCACAGTCGATGCATTCGTCCGGATGGATCACGAGGAAGTTGGGCCCCTCGTAGAAGCAGTCGACGGGACACACCTCGACGCAGTCGGTGTACTTGCACTTGATGCAGGGCTCGGCGACGACGTACGGCATCGTTCTCTCCTCGGACTCACGGTGAACGGCGCGCGACGGCTGATCGGGGATTACACCCCGACACCAGGCCGCGCAACGAGCCGGAGCCAGACGGCCCAGGCGGGATCGCGCGAGACATCAGAGCCTCGGGGCGACCCGCCGCGGCCGGGCTCAACGCTCGTCGTAGTACTCGAGGCCGAGGTGCGTGATGAGCTCCTCGCCCGCCATGTGGCGCAGCGTGTTCTTCAGCTTCGTGAGCTGGATGAACAGGTCGTGTTCCGGGTAGAGGCCGTCGGCGTGCATCGGGCTCTTGAAATAGAACGAGAGCCACTCCTGGATGCCCTTCATCCCGGCGCGCCGCGCGAGGTCCATGAACAGCGCGATGTCGAGCGCGACCGGCGCCGCGAGGATCGAGTCGCGGCAGAGGAAGTTCACCTTGATCTCCATCGGGTAGCCCAGCCACCCGACGATGTCGATCGCGTCCCAGCCTTCCTTGTTGTCGCCGCGCGGCCGGTAGTAGTTGATCCGGACCTGGTGGTCGAAGCTGCCGTAGAGGTCGGGGTAGAGCTTCGGCTGGAGGATGTGCTCCAGCACCGAGAGCTTCGAGACCTCCTTCGTCTTGAAGCTCGCGGGGTCGTCGAGCACCTCGCCGTCCCGGTTGCCGAGGATGTTCGTCGAGAACCAGCCGCGGAGCCCGAGCATGCGCGCCTTCAGCATCGGCGCGAGCACGGTCTTCATGAGCGTCTGGCCGGTCTTGAAGTCCTTGCCGGCGATCGGGAGCCCCTGCTGCTTCGCGAGCTGCTGCAGCGCCGGGATGTCCACCGTGAGGTTCGGCGCGCCGTTCGCGAACGACAGCCCCTCCTTCAGCGCGGCCCAGGCGTAGATCATCGAGGGGGCGATGCCGGGATCGCTCGCGGCGAGCCCCTTCTCGAACGAGGCGAGGTCGCCGTGGACCGCGCTCGGCTCGAGGTAGATCTCGGTCGAGGCGCACCAGAGCATCACGCCGCGGGTGCAGCCGTTCGCCGCGAGGAAGCGACGGATGTCCGCGCGGAGCTGCTCGCCCAGGTCCAGCTTCGACGCGCCCTTCTTCACGTGCGTGCCGTGGAGCCGCTTCACGTACTCGGGGAAGAACACCGCCTCCATGGGCCGCAGCGCCTCGAGCGGGCCCCGGAGCTGATCGAGGAGAGAGCGATCGAGCACCTGCGCGTGCACGGCGGTGTCGTAGGCGGAGTCGGCGAAGACGTCCCAGCCGCCGAAGACGAGCTGATCGAGGGGCGCCAGCGGGACGAGCTCGCGGATGAGCGGCGCGCGCGCCTCGGTGCGCTTCCCGAGCCGCACCGTGCCGATCTGCGTGAGCGAGCCGATGGGCTTGCCCAGCCCTTGCTTCACCGCCTCCACGCCGGCGATGAGCGTGGTCGCGACCGCGCCGAGGCCGGGGATGAGGACGGCGAGGCGGCCCTCGGCTGGTGCGATCTGGACGGGCTTTCTCACGGGTCGATCCTCCAAGTCAGGTTGTGAACGGAATTTGGCGACGGGCGACGATCCGGACCAAGCCCCGCGTCCAGGCACGATACGCTCGCCGCGCGAAGGCGGCGGGCGAAAGAGGCGTCCCGGCGCCCGAGGGGGTACACTCGACCCTATGGGTGAGGAGAGGCGACGAGAACCGCGCGTCCCGGTCGGGCTGAACATCCGCGTGGCGTACGGCACGCTCGACGAGTTCGTCGACCGCCAGGCGCTGAACATCTCGCACGGTGGAATCTTCATCCGCACGCGCGACCTGCAGCCGGTCGGAACGCCGGTGACGATCGACATCCGCCTGCAGGGCGGCGCGAAGGTGATCCGCGGGAGGGGCACCATCGTCCGCGGCGTCTCGCCGTCGGCGCCCGGCGAGCCGCACCGCGACCCCGGCATCGGGATCCAGTTCACCGAGCTCGACGAGGAGTCGAAGCGGCTCGTGGAGAAGATCGTCGCGACGCGCGGCGCCGCGGCGGCCCAGGGCACGCCGCCCGGCGACGAGGTGGACCTCGGCGACCTCGAGGAGTCGGTCGCGGCACCCGCTCCAGCCTCGGCCGTGCCCCGGCCCCCGGCCCCGGCTTCGGCTTCGACCCCGACCGCGAGCGCGACCTCGACTCCGCCCGCGGCCGCTGCGCCGGCACCCCGGAAGCGCACGGACCGCGTGGTGGGGATCGACCTCGGCACCACGAACTCCTGCGTGGCGGTGAGCGAGGGCGGCAAGCCGCACATCCTCGCCTCGAAGCAGGGGTACCGGACGATCCCGTCCGTCGTCGCCTTCGACGCGCACGGGCGGCTCCTCGTCGGCCAGCCGGCAAAGCAGCAGATGGTCGTGAACCCGCGGAACACCGTGTACGGCTCGAAGCGGCTCATCGGACGGCCGTTCGCCAGCCCGACCGTGCAGGCCTGCCGCGACCGGTTCCACTACGAGATCGTCGAAGGGGAGGGGGGCGCCGCGGCGGTGCGCTTCGCCGGCCGCGACTTCTCCCTGCAGCAGGTCACGGCGTTCGTCCTCGCCGAGCTGCGCGAGCTCGCCTCGCAGGCGTTCGGCGAGGAGGTGCGGCGCGCGGTGGTCACGGTGCCCGCCTACTACGCGGACCACCAGCGGAACGCGGTGCGCGAGGCGGGGAAGCTCGCGGGCCTCGAGGTCGCGCGGATCGTGAACGAGCCCACCGCGGCTGCGCTCGCGTTCGGCTATGGCAAGGGGCTCCAGAAGCGCGTCCTCGTGTACGACCTGGGCGGCGGCACCTTCGACGCCTCGGTGCTCGAGATCGACGGAGACGTGTACGAGGTCGTCTCGACCGGCGGCGACACCTTCCTCGGCGGCGTCGACTTCGACGCGCGCCTCCTCGATCACCTCGCCCGCCAGTTCCAGGCCCGGCACGGCTTCGCGCTCCCCGACGACCCGGTCGTCTGGCAGCGGGTGCGCGACGCCGCCGAGGAGACGAAGGTCGCGCTCTCCTCGCGCGACGCGGTGCCGGTCCAGGTGCCGTACCTCGGCAAGGGGCCCGGCGGCGAGGACCTGGAGCTGCGCGCAGACGTGACGCGCGCGGAGCTCGAGCAGCTCACCGGACACCTCGTGGAGCGGACGCTCGAGGTGTGCCGCGAGGCGCTCGCGGCGCGCGGGCTCCAGCCGGAGCAGGTGGACGAGATCCTCCTCGTGGGAGGGCAGAGCCGGATGCCGCTCGTGGCGCGCCGCATCCGGGAGGTGTTCGGGAAGGAGCCGTCCCGCGGCGCCCACGCCGACGAGGCCGTGGCGCTGGGCGCCGCGCTGCTCGCCGAGTCGGAGACGCGCATCGACTCGGTCGTGCTCATCGACGTGCTCGCGATGGGGATCGGCGTCGGGCTCCCCGGCGGCCGGATCGCGCCGATCCTGCCGCGGAACACGCGCCTCCCCGCGAAGAAGAGCTACGAGCACGTCACCGTGAAGGACGGGCAGACCGAGCTCGAGCTCGCGGTGTTCCAGGGAGACTCGCCGAAGGCCGCGGAGTGCGAGTACCTCGGGACCGTGAAGGTGGGTGGCCTCCCTGCGGCGCCGAAGGGCGCCGTGAAGGTGGAGGTGGAGTTCTCGCTGGGCGTGGAGGGGATCCTCTCGGTCACCGCGCGCGACTCGGTCTCCGGCCAGGTGACGCAGGCGCAGCTCGCGACGCTCGACACGCCGGAGAGCCTCCGCGCGAAGCTCCAGATCGCGGACGCGCCGACCGCGCCCAAGGGCGCGCGGCCGATCGAGACCGGGGACGGCGCCGCGCGCGACGGCGCCGGCCGGCCGGCCAGCCCGCGCGCCCCCGAGGCCGCGGGGCGGGGCCTCCTCGGGAGGCTCTTCGGGAGATGAGCGCGCCGTTCGTCGTATTCCTTCGGGGGGAGGGCTGGGAGGCGCGCTGGCTCGCGGCGAGCGCGGCGCTCTCGGCGGCCGCGCTCGGCGCCGAGGTGCGGCTCGCGCTCTTCGGCGAGGCGCTCCGGCTCTTCGTGGCCGGCCGCTTCGACGAGGGGGAGCCCGAGGCGGCGCGCGCCATCGGCGCCGCCGGGCTCACCACCCAGCTCTCCGACGCCCGCGCGGCGCTCCCGTTGCGGGTCGTGGCCTGCGACACCGCGCTCCGCCTCGCCGGCCTCGACGCCGCGCGCGCCGTACCCCCGCTCGACGGCATCGTCTCGCTCCCCGAGCTCGTGCGCGCCGCGCGCGAGGGGTCCTCGGCGAGCTTTTGAAGCGGTACACATTGCTTCTCCCTTTCCCGGTTGCCCCGGCGGGCCCGGGTCCTCTATGGGATCGCTCGCGAATGCCCTCCCTCTCCGAAAAGACCGCGCTCGTCATCGGCGCCGGCGGCCTCGGCGGCCCTGCGCTCCTCGTGCTCGGCGCGGCCGGCGTCGGCCGGATCGTCCTGCTCGACTCCGACGCCGTGGAGCCCTCGAACCTGAACCGGCAGCCGCTGTTCGGTGACGCCGACGTGGGCGCGCGCAAGGCGGCCGCGGCCGCGGCGCGGCTCGCGCGGCTCTATCCGGCCACGCAGGTGGAGGCGATCGACGGCCGGTTCGACGCGTCCAACGCGCTCGCGCTCGCCCAGCGCGCCGACGTCGTGGTCGACGGCTCCGACAACTTCGAGACGAAGTTCCTCGCGAACGACGCCGCGGTGGGCGCGGGCAAGCCGCTCGTCCACGGCGGCGTGCTCCGCTACACCGCGCAGCTCCTCACCGTCCTGCCCGGCACCACCGGCTGCCTGCGCTGCCTCTTCGAGGCGCCGCCGGCGGAGGGCTCGGTCCCGAGCTGCTCGGAGGCCGGCGTGCTCGGCGCGCTCGCAGGCTTCGCGGGCGCGGAGATGGGCGCCGAGGCGGTGCGGATCCTGCTCGGTGAGCGCGGTGCGCACGCGGGGCGGCTCCTCGTGTACGAGGCGCGCGGCGCCCGTGCGCGCTCGGTGCCGGTGCGCCGTCGCGAGCTGTGCGCCGCCTGCGGCGGCGCCGCCGCGAGGCCTGCGGAGGGCGCCGCGTGATCCGGCTCGACGTCCGCAGCTTCGCGTGCCCGATGACCTGGGTGAAGACCCGGATCGCGCTCGACCCGCTGGCGCCCGGCGACGCGCTCGAGGTGCTGCTCGCAGAGGGTGAGCCCCTCGACAGCGTGCCGCGCACCGCCGAGCTGGAGGGCCACCGGGTCGCCGCGCGGGCCCCCGCGCCGGAGGAAGGGGCGGGGAGCTGGCGCGTCGTGCTGGTGAAGGGCGCGCCGCCCGCCGAAGGGCTCTTGCCATGACGATCGACGGAGGTCCGAGGTGCCGCTGAGCGAGGTCGAGGTCCAGCGCTACGCGCGTCAGCTCCTGCTCCCCGGCTTCGGGCCGGTGTCGCAGGAGTTCCTGCGCGCGGCGCGCGTCCAGGTGGTCGGGGCCGGGGCGATCGCCGGTCCCGCGATGACGTTCCTCGCCGCCGCCGGCGTGGGCACGCTGTCCATCGACGACGGCGCGGACGTGGCGGCCACCGATCCCGCGCACTGGCTCTACCCGCCCGAGCGGGCGGGCGAGCCGCGCGCCTTCGCCGCCATCGCGGCGCTGAAGGCGGTGAACGGGCTCGTGAAGCCGCGTGTCCACGCCACCGGCTTCGAGCCCACGGCCGTGCTCGTGTGCCCGGAGTCGCCGGTCGTGGCTCGCGACGCCGCCGAGCGCGCGCAGGCGGCCGGCCTCCCGCACGTCGTCGCCCAGGGAGACGGCGACGGCGGCTTCGTCGTCTCCGTCCCGCCCGGCGCGCCCTGCTACCGCTGCTCCGCGTCGAGCCCGGCCCTCCCGGCGACGCTCGGGGCGGCTGCGACGCTCGGCGGGCTCGCGGCGCTCGAGCTGCTGCTCCTGCTCGCGCAGGCCGCCCAGGAGCCCAGGGGGCGGAAGCTGGAGCTCGTGCGCGGCGTCCCGCTCGCGCGGGCGACGCACCGGCAGGCCGGCTGCACCTGCGCGCCGCTGTCGTGATCACCGGCGAGGCCGCCGCGGCGTTGCGCGAGGCCCTCGCCGGAGTGGCCCGGGCCGCCGAGGCCGAGCCCGACCGAGAGGCCTGCGGGCTCGTGCTCCGCGAGGCCTCCGGCGCCCTCTCGGTGGAACCGATCCCGAACGACGCCGACCGCTGGGCGGCCGCCGAGCCGGCGCGCTTCCCGGGCGGCGCTCGCTCCGGCTTCGTTCTCGCCCCCCGGCCCCTGCGCCAGGCCCTCGCCGCGGCGCACGCGCGTGGTGCGGCGCTCCATGCCGTCTTCCACTCGCATGTCGAGGCGCCGGCCGAGCCGTCGGCGCGCGATCTCGCCGAGGCGTTCCAGGAAGGCGAGCCGGTCCTGCCTGGCGTCGAGACCTGGATTGTACCCGTTTGGGGTGGCCGGGCAGGTGCCGTGCGCCGCTTCACGCTGCGCGGGGGAGCCTTCGAGCCCGCGCCCGCGCTCCCGGACGCGCCGTGAAGGCCGGCGGCGTCCGCCGCCCCGCAAGCCATTGATATCGATTGCCAATCGATGGGAATTCCCGCGCCCGCATTCTCTTTCGAAGGGGGGAGAAACGCGCTATCATTCTATTTTGCGCCGCATCCCTCGAGAGGGGTTTCCATGGACGCGCAGATCCCGCAGAGCGGCTTCGTCGTCTGGATCACCGGGATGAATGGCTCGGGCAAATCGACGCTCGCGGCCTATCTCGCGAAGCGGCTCACGGCGGCCGGGCGGCCGATCGAGCTCATCGACACGGACGACCCCGAGAACCCGCTCACCAAGGGGCTCGGCGCCTCGCGCGAGGACCGGGACACGGCCGTGCGCCGCGTCGGCTACACGGTGAAGATGGTCGCGCGCGCCGGGGGCGCCGCGATCGTCGCGTCGCTGTCGCCGTACCGGGAGCCGCGCGAGCAGCTCCGGCGCGAGATCCGCAGGTTCGTCGAGGTCTTCGTCGACGCGAAGATGGAGGTGCTGCAGAAGCGCGACCCCATCTACCGCCGGGCCCTCGCGGGCGACGTGAAGAACGTCCCGGGCGTCGACGCGCCGTACGAGCCGCCGACTCACCCCGACGTGATGGTGAAGACCGACGAGGAGCCGGTGGAGGTGGCCGCGAAGCGCATCTTCCAGACGCTCGTCGACGTGAAGTACCTCGCGACGGCCGACTTCATGCGGCTCACCGGCGGCGAGAAGCCGAAGCGCGCCCGCCCTGCGGCGGCGCGGGCAGGCGCACGACGGAAGCTCGCGGCCAAGGCGGCGGTCCGCAAGGCGCCGAAGAAGGTCGCCGCCCGCGCTCGCAACAAGCGCAGGTAGAGCGGCGGTTTGCGCTGCGCAGCCGGGGCGGGGCGCGGGCGCTGCCCTCGTTCGCTCGATCTCGGCGCGGGTTCCCGGTAAAACCTGCGCCGCATGACGCTCGACGATCTCCGGCGCGCCTCCGCGCCCAAGCTCGACCTCCTCCGCGCCTCCATCGCCTCCACCGGCGGCGCGCTCGTCGCCTTCTCCGGCGGCGTGGACTCCACGTTCGTGCTCGCGGTGGCGCGCGAGGTGCTCGGCGATCGCGCGGTCGCGCTCACGGCGCACTCGCCCAGCGTGCCGCAGGCGGAGCGGGACGCCGCGCGCGAGCTCGCGCTCAAGCTCGGCGTGCGCCACCTCGAGGTCACGAGCCACGAGGGCGAGGACCCGCGCTACGCCGCGAACCCGGTGGACCGCTGCTACTACTGCAAGTCGGAGCTCTACCGGCTCTGTCTCGCCGCCGCGCGCGAGGAGGGGCTCGGCACGGTGCTCGACGGCTTCAACGCCGACGACCGGAAGGACCACCGGCCCGGGCATCAGGCCGCCGAGGAGGCCCGGGTGCGCTCGCCGCTCGCGGAGGCCGGCCTCGGGAAGACGGAGGTCCGCGCGTTCAGCGAGGCCTACGGCCTCGAGACCTGGAACAAGCCGCAGATGGCGTGTCTCGCGTCGCGGCTGCCATACGGGGTCGCCGTCACGCCCGAGCGGCTCGGGCAGGTGGAGTGCGCCGAGGCGGGGCTGCGCGCGCTCGGCCTCGTGAGCTTCCGCGTGCGCTGGCACGACGCGATTGGGCGCGTGGAGGTGGCGGCCGAGGAGCTCGACGCCGCGTTCGCGCGCCGCGGCGAGATCGCCGCCGCGGTGAAGGCGGCCGGCTTCAAGCTCGCGGTGCTCGACCTGGAGCCGTTCCGGTCGGGCCGCCTGAACGAGCTCGCCGGGATCGCGCTCCCGGTGCTCGGCTGATCCGCCCGGCGGAACCGTCGTCCGCGCGCCGACGCGATCGCAATCGCTCGGTTTTTTGACTGTACTCCGCGCGCTGGTAGCTTCCCTACACGCTCTTCGAGGGAGGCGCTTCATGGACGTCTTGACGGCCAACGGGCACACCGCGGACGCCGCTTCGCGGCTCGAGCCGATGCTGATCCGGCTCCCGCCGACGCTCGCCGACCGCCTGCGCCGGCTCGCGCGGACGACGCGCATCCGGCAGTCCGACTACCTGCGCGAGGCGGTGGCCGATCTGCTCGCGAAGTACGCGCACGTCGAGCCGGGCGCGGACGCGGACCGGCCGTGACCCGGGACGCCGCGCTGGCCGAGCCGGTGGTCCCGGCCGGATCGGCGCCAGAGGGGAAGGCCGTGCCCGTCCGGCGGCCGATCTTCCACGTCTTCGAGGAGTTCTACCGCCGCGCGATCCGCGCCGACGCGCGCCCGGCGCGCCCTGCGTCGCGGACGTCGTGACCCGGTCGCACCGATCCGCGGCGACGCGCTGCCCGCTCCGTCAGCGGAACGGCGACGCGTCGTA
>Ga0306924_10005266_pt1 | contig 12724 bp, 13 predicted proteins | sample sta12Can44000111_FD_203756 | JGI IMG/M metagenome (GOLD analysis project Ga0306924, IMG submission 203756) | Lab enrichment of tropical soil microbial communities from Luquillo Experimental Forest, Puerto Rico - statanox.12C.anox.44.000.111 (v2)... | ecosystem: Environmental > Terrestrial >... | reverse complement strand
CATCGCCCCAATGCAGAAATGCCTGGAGGATAACCTCAGTATCACAATGGGTGCGAAAGGTCGCTCCCTCGCGTTCCAGCTCCTGCCGCAACTCAGCGAAATTGAAGACCTCGCCGTTGTAAACGATGACCGCGTCGCGACCGGCGCTATAGATTGGCTGGTCTCCGCCCGCGATGTCGAGAATGGCGAGTCGTGTCGCTCCCAGCGAGACCGCTTCGCACTCGAACGTCCCCCGCTGGTTCGGCCCCCGATGAGTGATCGATTCCACCGCTGACGTAAGAACACCAGCAGGTAAACGCTTGCGAAGGTGGGAAAACCCGGCTATGCCGCACATTTAAATAAAGATTCCGTTCTTGATACGACCGTAACCAGGTAGCCCGAGGGCTCAAACCCGACTGTCGAACCCTGGTTCTGCAAGTGGTGGTCGTGACCGATACGCTGAATTTGGAACCCGACCCGGCCTCGGCCGACGCGCCAGCTTCGAAGCCCCTGAAAACAACGCACCGCTTGTTCGAAGCATCCCTGGCAGTGCCTCCTACCAGTGTAAACCGGCACCTTCGCTTTTACGAAAACGTGAATTTCCGACGCCGCGCGCTGCGAACGTCCTGCGAGCTCTGTTCCGGAGAGGATCTGGCGATTACGCCGCCCGTCAACGCCAACTGATTGTTGCTGTTATCATGTCCTTTTCAAAATGGCGGGGTATGGTCGAGTTTGTAGGGGATTGCACCGCTGGGTAGTCTTGCCGATGCGGGCAACTCAACCGCTCGGAGGATCAATCCTGGCAGTCAGCGCTTCCAATTCGCTGACCAAAACCACTGCTGACTCGATGGGAGCACTGGGCGCGTTCTCCATCGGCATCGGGGGAATCGTTGGCGGCGGCATCTTCGCGACCTTGGGAATCGCCGTCGACGACTCCCGTGGCTCTTTGTCTAGTCCGCGGCATCATCGCATTGCTGACCGCGTATTCATAGGTGCACCTATCTCTGACGTTTCCCGGCAAAGGAGGGACCGTCACCTTCATCGAACGCGGATTTGGCAAAGGATTGTTTGGCTCCAGCATGAACGTTTTGCTGGTGTTCATCTAGGTAGTGCTTCTGGCCGTCTACGCGGATGCCGTTGGCACTTATGCCGCGAATTTCTTTCCCGTGGACCAGCGGCACTACTGGCACGTCGGTCTGCGTTCGGCTGTCATCATGATAATGGCGGTCATCAACCTGCTCGGCCCGAGCCTAGTTGACCGCTCCGAGGGTTTCTTTAATGTGGGGAAGTTGAGCATTCTCACAGTATTCGTCATTGCTGGACTTGCCGGCGGACTCGCATTCAGCCGTTTGGGTCCATCCGACTGGGTCCCGTTGCCAAAGATCATTTCCACCGGAATGCTGGTATTCCTCAGCTACGAAGGCTTTGAGCTGATCGCAAACGCTTGCGACCGCGTACCCAACCCGCAACGTAACTTGCCTTCTATGGCAGCGTGCTGACAGCGATCATCCTCTATTTCTTCATCGTCGTGGTCACGTTGGGTTACCTCACCTTCGAAGCCCCCAATCTGGCCATGAACTACCCGCTGTCGGCGGCCGCTGAAGTCTTCGATGGGAAGACCAGGATTTCTTCTCCTGTCGGTGGGTGTCATCCTGGCAACAGCCTCGGCGATTAATGCAGGTATTTCGGGTCGTCCAAACTGCCCACCCTGTCACAAATGGGAGAGGCTGCAGGAATCTGGGACCGTGAGGCGTGGCAGCGGCATCCCGCAGGCTTGATTTACGTGACGGTTGCTGCGCTGCTCACTTCGAACCTGCTGAACCTGCATGCCATGTCGGCGGCCATCGCTTGCATTCTGGCGCTGGCCACAATGATTTTTCAAATGCTCCGCGAACCGGACCATTCGAGTGAAGTCTATTTCCTGGCCGCACGGTTCCTGTTGCCGTTTGTAATTCAGATCATTCGCAGGGCACTTAAACCATGAGCTCGTCCCTGTTATCCTGCCGACGGAGAACAAGCCATGCATACAATCCTGTTTTACGACGTTGTCAACGACTATGTGGTAAGGCGCGCTCAATTTCGCGAGCAGCACCTCGCTCTCCTCAGGCAGGCACATGAGCGGGGAGAACTGGTCCTCGCAGGCGCACTGGCCGAACCGGTCGACGGCGCAGTAATCGTGTTTCGCGGCGACTCGACGGAACCGGCGGTGGCCTTCGCCAAGGCTGATCCCTACGTGGCCAATGGCCTCGTCACCTCATGGCGAGTGCGAAAGTGGACCACCGTCATCGGCGGCGAATAGCCCCGCCGCCGCGCAACCTTGTAATGTAGAGTCGTCTCATTCCGCTCGAGTTGCGCAGTCTCCAATTTCTGGCGCCTGGGATCGGCGTCAAATCCACGTCTCGCGACCAGCAGGGAGGGCTGATACGGGCTGAGCATCCCGCAAGACATCCTGATCATTCTGGCTGCGGTCTTTGCTTCGTTGGGCTTTTGGTGGCCCGTCCAGCGGTTGTGGCCGCCCGAGCGTCGCAGGATCCACAACGAGATTACGGGATGGCAGGTCAGCGTCCTGGGTACCAGGTATGCGGTGATTGTTGGACTCATGCTGTTCGCCGCATGGTCAGACTTCGGGAGTGCCGAGCCTAACGCCGAGGCGGGGTCCAGTTGCCTGATCAACCTCTACTGGGCGGCATCGGGTTTACCGCAAGGCCAGCGTGAGGAAATTCGCAAACAGGCCGCCGCTTGTACCGATGCGATGATCAACGATGAGTGCCTGCCGAGAACCGGGGAGTCATAAGCCACGTTGGCACTGAAGTCATCGAAAAACTGTGGGCGACGGCGTCCCAGGCCCAGTCTCTTACTCGCTCGGTGCAAGTCAGCCGGAACAGACGACAGCGGAAATCAGCAGCATTACTGAGCACCGCCGTATTCGCCAACTGCAGAGTCAGACTAGCTGCCTGGTATTTTGTGGGCGGTTCTGATTGTCGGCGCCACATCACGATCATGTCTTCCTGTCTATTTGGATCCGATTATCCCGTGCTCGACATGCTGCAACTGGTGACCTTGACATTGCTACTGTCGTTGGCTCTCGTGGCGATTGATGACATTAATCGTCCATTTCAGGGATCCGTGCACGTTGAGCTGACGGGTCTCGAGAATGCCAAGCGCACTTTTGAAAAATACGGCGGAGCACAAGAAACACGATGAGCCGCCGGCCAACCGAGGACGCTGCGATGCTCTCATGGGTTGACAACTCGGTCAGGCAAGACTCTCGGCGGCATCGGGGATCAACCTGAAGGAGCGATCCAGCAGTCCCTACCCTGGAACATTGAGATTGCCTTGCTCTTCCGCTTTCGGCTTGAAGATCATTCCGTGGCCAGCCTTTCCGTCCATCACCACGTCGAGCGGCTTGTCGAAGTGCAGCAGGCGCACGCACCCATGGTCCTCGGTGCCCGGCTGCGCCGTCAGCCAATCCCAGTCCACAAAGCCCTCGCCGGCATCGGGATTTACCGTGAAGTAACCGATCTGGAACGCCGTCAGGTTCTGAAAGAAGTGGCTGCCCTGCGAGGGCGTCACACGAAAATCGCGGAAGCCCGACTCGACTATCACCCGCGCGCCGGAGATCTCGTCCCAGGTGACGGGAATCCCCAGCCACGATTCGTTCGAGCCCCAGCGTCCAACGCCGATCAGCGCATAAGGCTTGCCCTTCGCACTCAGTTGTGCATTGAAGTGGGCAACGCTCTGGGCAACCTCATGACTACGCGCGCGCTCGAAGCGGTGGAAATCCACTACGATCATGTCCCGCAGGTCGGCGATGCGCCCATGCCCCAGCACCTTGGCGCTTTGGCAGATGAGGTGGCCGGCATCGACTTTGCCCATACGCACCTCCTCGCCTTCCTGCGACAGCACCAAAGGACGCATCTGCAGAAATCCAAACTCCGCGTCGTCGCCGGCGCGCTGCGGCAACCTGACGGCAAACTCAATTTCCACCGGACGCCCCATGGCAGCTTCGCCGATCGTCATCAGTTGCTCAAGAATTTGCGGCAATGGAAACAGGCCGTGCTTCAGGATCGGCGCAAAACTGACGATGCGGGTTCCCGGTCGGCTCAGTCCGTCGTACACCGCGTGGTTCTCCACGGAATAGGTGGAGGCAAGCATCGGCAGCGTTCCATCTGCCTCGGCGGCCTTCAGATGAAACGATACTTCGCGCAAATCGTCGGCAGGATCGTCGTGATGGACCCGCGGCGTCAGTTCGAGCGCCCAGAAATCGGTCTGCGAGTTGGCCAGAATGTCCTCGACCGACGAGAACTGAACCAAGTGTCGCGGATAGCGCGGGCTGAAGGTTAGGCACTTCCCTCCCCCTACCACCGCGCGTCCCATGCCAAGCGCCACGGCTGCGAAGCCGTCCTTCACCGTCAACGGCTCGACTGGATAGAAATTGCGCGAGCGCACCACCCCCGAGAAATCGGGATAGTACCTCTGCCCGTGCACCTTGCCCACCACCTGCTGGATGAGCACTGCCATCTTCTCTTCTTCCAGCCGATACGGGGTCGCCCGCACATAGGCCTTGGAATGCTGGCTGAACGTGGAGGCGTAGACCCGCTTGATGGCCTCCATCAGTTGGCGCAGTCGCACCTCGATGTCGGCGTCGTGATTTCCTAGCATGTAGGTGTCGTACACGCCGGAGAAAGGCTGGTATTGCGAATCTTCCAGCAAGCTGGAGGAGCGCACGGCCAACGGGAACGTCACATTCTCCAGGAATGCGCGTAGGTTGGTCTGTACGTCTTTGGGCAGAGGCGACGCGAGGAAACGCTCCACGACTTCGCCGTCACCCTGGCAATGCATGGCGAAGTCGTGCAACTCATTTTCGCCCATAAAACGATCGAACACGTCCGTCGCCAGCACGACTGTGCGAGGCACGGCAATTCGAATGCAGGAGAAACGCCGCGGCATGTGCTTGGGATGCAGCAGGTGACGTGCGAAGGCCAGGCCGCGTGCCTTGCCTCCTAGCGAACCGTCGCCAATGCGCAGGAAGAATGCGTCTTCCGGCTGAAACGTCTCGGGGTTAAAATCGCCGACCAGGGTTTGGCTCTGCTCGCGGCGATAACTGGTGATGGCTTCGATCAGATCGCGCCGTAATACCTCGATCGTCGCGAAATCTGACAGCTTGCGCGGCCGCAGCTTCTGCGCAATCGCGAATTCCGTTCGCGCCATCAACCAGTGCGAAAAGTGATTGCGACCGGCGTGGTACGAGATGCTTTCCGCCGGGACGGTGCGCAGCGCCTGCTCCAGCTCGTTGAGGTTGCTAGCCCGGGCCACTTCGGTCTTGCGGTCGGGCAGTCGAAAGACGAAATCCCCAAAGCCAACCTGCTCGATCAGCCAGTCGCGCAAGTCCCCCAAAAGCGTGGGCGACCTCTTTTGCAGAAACGAAAATTCTTCGGCACGCGCCCTCGCCGAAAACTCGGCCCGGCCTGATTGCAACACGATGGGTACATCCGGCACGATGCTGCGAATCATGCGGGCTAGTTCGAAGCCGGTTTCCGGCATGAGCTGGCCGCGGCGGGGAAACTCAACATCCATCACCACGCCCAGCAGGTTCTCGCGATAAAGAAGGGCGAGATGGGACGCATCTTCGTAATTTGATGCTAACAGGATCTTAGGACGCGCTCGCATGCGCACCAGCTTGTGCGCTACGTTCAGGCCTTCGCTGATCAGGCGCCGCGCCTGGCTGATGAGCTCGGTGTAAATCACCGGCAGAAACGATGAGTAATAACGAATATTGTCTTCGACCACCAGCATCACCGGTACGCCCATAACTTCGGTGTCGTGGTCCACGTTGAGCTTGTCTTCGATGTACTTGATGATCGAGATAAGGATGCGCGCGTTACCTTGCCAGAGAAAGAGTCGCTCAATCGGGCTATTCGGCATGCGCGCCACGAAATTCTTGACCTCGCGATAGTCGTATGCCAACACCACAACCCGAACATCCAGCTCGGCGCGCCTGACCTCGGCCGCCAGTTCGGCCGCTGTCATGTCCTCGACCTCAAGGTTCGCAACGATCAGGTTGAAGCGCGAATCAGATCGGGCCAGCTTCAGCGCTTCTGCTCCCGTCTTGACGTGTGTAATGCGCGGAACGTGCTGCAAGTTGAGCTCGTACGATTCGCCGATCAGCATCTCGTTGAGGCGACCGTCTTCACGCAGAATGAACGAGTCATACAAGCTGGAAACCAGCAGGATGTCCTGCACCCGAAAGGGCATCAGGTTTTCGAAGGCTTCGAAGCGCTTCTCCTGCTCGATGATGGCTTCTACCGCTGAATTCGTGCTCACGCTGCAATAGTAACTCGCGCCTGAATACCTTGCGGAGCGGAATCTGTTGGCTGCTTAAGCTATCGGTTTTGCCGGGACTCGTCTGATCGCCCTCGCCCATACATCAGCGCCAGCGAGCGCTGTGCGAACGGCATATACACAAGAGCGGCTGTCATTCCCAGGGCCAAGCCGACGTTCACGTGATGAATCAGCAGGAACGGCGACAGCGCCCATAGAAGATCGAGAGGCAGCAGCACTGGAAACAGCCGCCGGAATCTTGCTGGAAGCGGCGGATAAGCAAACGCCACCGCCGCAAACAGAAACAGCCGCACCGGAATCAACATCGCCGCGGTTGCCACCAGTAACGTCATCAACACCGACGACGAGAGAAGCTGCGCTTCGAAGAATATTGCGCGGATCTCTTCGAGGTTAGCCAGCGCCCCCACATAAAACGCCAGGTACATCGCCTGGGTCAGGAGCAGCAAAGTCCGCACCAGGCCCCGCGGGGCACCAGGCAGATCGTGTGGTGCCGGGAGAACGGTTCGGATCGGCGGGGCAGATGGTTCCACTGGCGCTGTGGCGGTCTTGATCGCAGGTGACGGGGAGACAACCAGCGGGGCCGTGTTTGCACTTTTAACCGACCCCACCTGCGAGACCGGCGTGATGAAGCGATAGCCTTTGCCTGCGACTGTCTCCACATACCGCGGCTGGGAAGCGGAGTCGCTCAGCGCTTCCCGTAGTTTGTTGACGGCAGAATTCAGGCCGTGGTCGAAGTCCACGAAGGTGTCGTCACCCCACAACCGCTGCCGCATCTCTTCGCGCGTTACCAGTTCGGATGGTCTTTCCAGAAGCATCACCAGCACCTGAAACGGTTGCGAATGGAGCTTGGTGCGGATTCCGTGTTTGCGTAGCTCTCCCGTGGATTCGACTGCCTCGAACGGCCCGAAGTGAAATATGCGGTGTGTGGTCTCTGGCGTCATAGGCGGAAGTCCAGTCTAACTGCCAGCGTTGGTGCCAAGCCAGTGGTGGCACCAACGCGCCGATCACCCGATTCCGGACCATTTCGTTGCATGATGCTCGCTTTCAGCGCGACGAGGATTCCTCCTAACCCTCAACAATGCAGTGGCTTGCACGATGAGGTACGAGTGATCCACATTGGAGCTTTCCTGCATTGCGCTGGCTCACGGCGTCAAGCATTCTCGGGTTATGGAGCGAGCGACGCGATTGACTATTGCAAAGGCCCCAACCTTCTTACTACTGGTAGTGCCCTCGCTCGCGGCCAACGCAGCGAAAGGGATACATCTATGAATAGCCTCTGCGAGGAACAAGTACGAGAATCCAAGATCGCCGATCGCCGGCAGAGTGGGTTTGTAAAAGCGCTGCGCGTGCACCACGCCCTGACCTCGGAGGTTGAGAAGCGCGTTTTAGTTTGGATGGCGCTGCGTACGCCGTCCGCCATCAACTCTGACCACCTGACCGCCCTTGGATTTATTTCGCAACTTCTGGCCGGCGTGGCCTACGCCCTGGCATCGCGCGACTCACGGGCGTTGTGGCTGGTAAACGTCGGTCTCGCCCTCAACTGGCTCGGCGACAGCCTCGATGGCACACTGGCGCGGGTGCGCGACCAGCAGCGTCCGCGCTACGGTTTTTACGTGGACCACATGGCTGACACCTTCGGCGCGCTGGCACTGATGGCTGGACTCGCCTGCTCCGGATATGTGCACTGGCCAATCGCGGCTGGCCTGTTAGCAGGTTTCTACGTACTCTCCATTGAGAGCTATCTTGCGACCTACACGATGGGACACTTTCATCTCTCGCACGGCATTTTTGGTCCCACGGAAATTCGCATCCTGCTAATGCTGGGCAACGTCGCGCTTATGCTGCACCCTTATGACAACATCGCGGGCCGGCGCTTTCGGTTGTTCGATATTGGAGGCGCAATGGCCATCGCCGGAATGGCGTGCATGGCGGTGACCACCACTTGCCGCCACCTTGCGGTGCTCTACCGCGAGGAAAAGGTGGAACTGGAGGTAGCCGGAGCGTAGCAATAATTTCCAATTCGTAGACACCGCTAATCACTGCCATAGGCGGTCGCGACGAGATCGATTCAGTTCCGTCCGGTCGACATGAACTATCTGTAGACCCACTTCGGTTCCAACCACATTCCAAACGCGTCGAGCAGCCAGAACAACTTCAAGTATTTCGTCGGTATCAACTTCGCCTTCGGCGGAAAATAATCGCCACCACTTAGCGGCGCCAGTTTCTTGTTCGCGTTGGTCTTTATGGGGAGAGCGGACACGTAGTTAGGGCAACCACAGCCCCACAAATAAATGCGGATCTCCACGCCGGGTGTAGACCGGATCCACGCAAGTGGCTCGCATTTCGGTTCAGTCTCCCCAGGCGCGCGAAACTGCTAATATCACTCTCATCATCTTCTGCATGGGGAAGTCCTGTGACGCACGGCAGGCGGACGGTTGTTGCCGCCGTATTCTTATTCATGACGATTGCCGGTTTGGGCCAACAATCGCACCGTCCCAAAGCCACCACACCTCCAGCCGAAGGCGCGCCGACAGCGGAGAACACCGCTGAACTTGAGACCTTCAGTCGGGCCGTAGCGATCCAGGCCAGGCCCGACCAGGTCGGCTACTTTCAGTCGGCCATCCAGAGCACCGACGCTGCCCTGCAGGAGTCGCGCGACTTGGCAAACCTGGGGCCCGCCGGAAACACCACACCGAACCTGAATGCGAAGTCGCTGCAATTGCGCGACGCCCTCGACGATATAGAACATTACAGTCGAATCTTTGTGGCTTCGTTTTCTAAAGCGCAGCAAACGGAATTGAAGAAGCTGACCAGGAACATGCACAAGTCTTATTCGGTAGTCTCGAAAGAAGCCGGAATCGTATCGCAACAGATAGAGCCCGGAAAGGTTGTCCTCGAGCAGGTGAAGGGTTCCGCGGCGAACTTGGAGAGAGCGCTGTCCAACTTCCGCTCCGACCAGATTCGTCTGGCGCGCGAGATGGGAATTCGGTCTAATTGAATCCTTCTAAGGGAAACACACCGGAGTATGAACCGACTTATGTTTTTTCTCGTTTTGTTGATCGTGTTCGGCGGAATGGTTTCATCGATGGCGCAATCGGCAAATGGTCCGGTCGACTTTCAGCCCGGTCCCGATCTGCAGAAAAGGTATGCTTCTCCGTCGCCCAGGCCGGGCGCAAGCAAACAGTCCAAGCAAGCGACCATCGGACGCGGTAAGACGATGGTCGATACCGGCGATCCCAAGAATTCCTTCTGGAATGAGCCGGTCGATCTCAATGGCGCCGGGAACGTTCTACCTACTGATATGTTGTGGGACGCGTCGTCAAGAATTCTCTATGCCTTTGCGCACACCAACCTGCGCTGCACACACGGCAAGTCGATTGAGACCGACGTCCTGGTCGGCATATACGGGAAGCACAACTTTCTGGGAAAGACGCCGGGCTCCGGCTGGTGGGTTGTCAACCTTGTCGAAAACGAATGTCAGGTTGCGGTACCCGGCCTTTACGGGTGCAAGTTTGATTCCCAGGGCAATACCCTTGCTTGTGGCCGCGCTGAACTGGATCCCCGGATTAATGACATGGCGATCGTGGAGTCCACAAAATTCTGATGACGCGCTCCGCCCAGAGGCTAGTCACATCGGGGCGTCCGCAGTTCGCACTATGGTTGCGCGTAGACAGGATTATTCGGCGACGGCGGTTCGTAGTCCTGGCCGTACTTGTTCTTGTGTTGAGTCTTCGCTGGCTCAGTCTCATGGATCCGCAATGTCCCCACTGAGTTCGTGGTCTCGTTGACTTCTACTTCACGCGACAGCGCCTGCAAAGCTTCCGGCAACGAATTCTCGCTCCAGACGTGCAGAATGTAACGCCCGGGCACCACGGCGGGAATGGAAAAGTCGCCGTTCTTGCCTGCAACCGCAAAGCTGGGGCTCGTTACCACCACAACCACCGCACTCATTTCGGGATGGATGTTACAGAAAATGTACGACACTCCTTCGCGGTCGAAGTGGACGGTGCGCGTCGTGCCCGCCTCATACAGTCCGAGGTCGAATTTCTTGCCATTGAACAACGAAAACACATTGTGGAACCACGGATCCAGGTTGGGAAAATCGACCGTCGAGCCCTTTGTCACCGCCAACAAATGAGGTTCGAATGCCTTGTTCTTCTGGCGCAGTACGCTGTGCATCGGATGCACATCAGGCGGATCGCTCCCCTGCTGGCCGATCGGCGTCAGCCACACCACGGCGGAGATAACACTCGGCGGATTCGCACCGTCATGGGCGATCACGCGGCCGGTCACGTTCACTCCCTGTGCCGCCGAGCGCGGCACCAGAGCGCTGAGTGCGACGATCAGCACAAATGCGAATTTTCCGTGTCCCGACAAAATGTTCCTCAGAACAGAATTCCCATCCCCAGGTTGACTTGCCCAGCTGTTGCGTTGTCCTCGTAAATGGTGAACGTCTTCAGGCGTCGATACTCCAGCGAGAACAGAAGGTCAGATCGCGGACGGTAAATTACGTTGCCAAACGCGCCCTGGTTGCGCGTGAGCGTCGGATCGCCGTAACTTCCGGCGTCCTGGAATGTGCGTACGTCGCCAGCGAAAGGGTTGTCTTGCCCAAATGCGGCGTTGAATTCCAGTTTTGCCGTCGGACGGTATTTAAGCTGTGCCCAGCCGCCCACTGCGTTGAGCGGAAGCACGGTGGAGCTGGGATCAATCAGCGGTCCGTTCCACAGCACGCTGCGTCCAATCCCGCCGCCCAAGCCGCCGATCGCTTGCCCGCGATAAAACGATCCGCTCAACATAAACCAGCGGTCGAGAGGAAGGTTCCAGTCAGCCATCGCGGCGTACCCGTTGACGTAGCGCCCGTATCCGTAGTTCTGGCGGCTGTAGTAACCGGCGGTTGCAATGGTGAAGGTATGACCGAACAGCGGATGGGAATACGCAATCCGCGCAGCGTAAGCAGGCTGGCGTGCCCGCTCACCCGCCTGCGGCGCGCGATACCATGTATAAGAATTATTATAGGGAGGCTCGCCGGTCAGGTTGTCGAGAATCCCGCCTTGCACTGTGAAGGTAGACTTCTCCGAAATCGCGATCCGGTGCTCAACACGCATTTGCGGCGTCCACGCCCACAAAACTCCAGAATACGCGAGTGCCGGGACGATCAGAGACGCGAACGACGTCGGCGAGTTCGGCGAGAAGAAGATCTGGTCCTGCCCCACTACTACATCGGTGTTCTTCCAGTCCAGCCGCATGGTGGCCGTTCGCAGCCGCACCAGTCCCGAATTTACTCCGTTCGAGATGTTGGGGAAACCTCCGCCGACATCAAAATTCACGCTGCCGCTAGTTCTCGCGCCCATCAATTGTGGCCCAAACACCTCAAAGCCGAAGATCGACTGCCGCAGCGTGCCGCCGAACGATCCCGACGAATTCAGCCCGCTCCGTTGATCGGCCAGCGCGGGGACGTCGATGTTGTCCACCGTGCCTTGATTACTGAACAGGTTGAACAGCGCAATTCCCGAGAAGCGCACGCGGTACTTGGACGCACTCTCGACCTTTGTCTGGTATTGCTCATCCACTTTTCCCGAGAGCACCTGCTGTTCTTCCTCGAGCTGGCCGACGCGCACGTCCACCTGCTGTGAGGCGTCGCCTGCCGGCGCAGACGCAGGCTGCCCAGACCGAGACGCCGATTGCGCAGACCCGCCAACGCGGTCCGACTCCAGCTCCTGCCGCAGCTTGGTGATTTCGGCGCGGCTCGCCGTAGTCTCCTGCTTCAGTTGCTGCACCAGGTCCTTCAGTTCGCGGACTTCGGACTGCAGCTCGTTCAGCGAGGCATTCACATCGGCGCTACCGTTCGGCGCCGCCACAGGCTTTGGTTCTTCTGCGGCCGAGCTGGCCATCAGCAACAGCGTAATCAGATTGACTTGCACCACGCGCGGAAATCGCGATCCTTGACAGAGTCTCATTCCCCACCTCTGCGCAACGAATTTATGGGCCTTGGTCCGGGGTTCCCGCCGTCGTTGCCAGGGTTCGGAAGCGACGCAGTCGCTAGTCACCGTCGCCATTGCGCCCGCCTGCGTTGCCCGCTGTCTTATGCGGCAGTGTGATCCGCATCACCGTGCATCCTGGCATCGACTGCTCGACCTGCAATTGGCCGGAGTGGTCCTGCACAATCTTTTGCGCGATCGTCAGGCCTAACCCCGTGCCATTTTCTTTCCCGTGACTCACGAAAGGATGAAATACTCTGTCCCGTATGGACGTATCGAGTCCGGGTCCGTCATCGACGACGCGGATTTCGAGATTGTTCCGGTTGTTCTCCACCGTGACCGACACGTGGCCGCCCTTGGCTTGCACCGACTGGCAGGAATTCAGTAGCAGGTTGTAGAAAACCCGCTCCATCTTCTTGGGATCG
>Ga0306924_10005265_pt1 | contig 12725 bp, 15 predicted proteins | sample sta12Can44000111_FD_203756 | JGI IMG/M metagenome (GOLD analysis project Ga0306924, IMG submission 203756) | Lab enrichment of tropical soil microbial communities from Luquillo Experimental Forest, Puerto Rico - statanox.12C.anox.44.000.111 (v2)... | ecosystem: Environmental > Terrestrial >... | reverse complement strand
GGCACCCGGAGCACTGGTTCTTCGGGTCCTGGAACAGCTGCTTGCCGTGCGACGGGTCACCGGAGTGCACGACCTTGACCGCGCCACAGCCGCTCGCGAGGAACGCGACGGAGAGGATCGCGGCGACGAGTGCGAGGGGGGTACGCAGAGTGAAGCGAGTCTAGTTGGACGGGGCGCCGGCGCTGTCGAGTGCGGCGACCGCCTCTTCGCGCGTCGGGTGGATCGCGAAGACCCGGTCGAGACCCGTGATCTCGAAGATCTTCGTGATGTTCCGGTCGCTGCAGACGAGCGACAGCTGACCGTCGTTCGTCCGGAGCCGCTTCACGCCCCCGACGAGCACCCCCAGCGTCGTCGAGTCGATGAACGTCGTGTTGGTGAAGTCGACGATCACCTGCTTGCCGCCCTGGCCGATCACCTCGAGCAGCTGCTGCTTGAACTCGGGCGCCGTGTAGAGGTCGACCTCGCCGGCGAGCGAGATGACGTAGACGTCGTCGGCGATGCGCTCGGTCTTGATGTCGAAGTTCACGTGGTCGTCTCCCCCGCTCTCGGAATGGGCCGGAGTCTACTTCTTGGCCGGAACGAGCTGCTTCAACACCTGGCGAACCTGAGGCGCGAGCGGATCGCTGGGGGCGAGGCGCAGGAACTTCTTGTAGGCGGCGACCGCCACGGCGGTGTCGCGGGCCGCTTGTGCGGCCTGGCCGAGCTGCACCTGTGCGGACGCGTCGTTCGGCGTCAGCGCGGCGATCTTCTTGTAGACCCCCTCTGCGCTCGACGCGGCCTGGCTGTACTGCTGGATCAGGCTTGTGGCGCTCGTGCTCGCGTTGCTGGAGAGCGCCTGCGAGATCGGGCTCTGGAGGCCGGTCGGGCTGTTGAAGACCTGGCCGAGCGGCGACGACGACGGGGGCGCGAAGGCGGACGACGGGTCGGCGACCTGCGCGGCCGCCTGGGCGTTCTGTGCCTGGGTGGCAAGGTCGCTCGCCTGCGAGCTGTACTGCGCCGCGAGCTCCTGCAGCGCGCCCGCGTCCTTGGGGCGCAGCGCGGTGTAGCGCGCGAGGGCGGTGATCGCGTCCGTCGTGCGGTGCTTCTGCTCGTACGCGGTGGCGAGGTCGCGCCAGTCGGCGGCGTTCTGCGGGTGCTGGTTGACCTTGTGCTCGAGGTTCGAGATCGATGGGCCGCTGCTGCTGTTCGAGTTGAAGAAGTTCTGCAGCGCGCTCGAGATGCCGCTCGAGCCGGAGCCGACACCCAGGAGCGCGAAGGTGGCGGCGAAGCAGATCGCCAGGAAGACGTAGATCCACTTCGCGTGGTTCCGGAGCCGCGAGAAGAACAGCTGCTCCTGCCACTGCGGCGGCTTCTGGCGGTGCGCCTTCGCCGGCGCCGCTACGGCAGCCGCAGGCCGAGCATTTGCCCTCGGGCGGCGCTTGCGATGCTGCGTACCTCTGGCCACTCGCTGTCCCCTGTCCGGTACCTGGTCGTGCCGTCGACGATCGTCTCGAGCACCCGATCCGGCGAGCCGCCGTACACCACTGCCGCCGCCGGGTCCTCCACCGGATGGTAGGGGCTTCCCGAGAGCGACACGACCGTGAGGTCGGCGCGCTTGCCGGGGGCCAGGGTACCGACCTCGCGGTCGAGTTGGAGGGCCCCGGCCGCGTCAATTGTCGCCAGCCGGAGCGCCTCCTCGGCCGTCAGGGCGTCTGCGCTCCGCTCCCGCGCCCGGGCGAAGAAGATCGCCGTCCGCATCTCCTCGAAGACGTCGAAGGACGGGGTCGACGCCGGGGAGTCCGTCCCGAGCCCGACACGGGCCCCGGCGGCCCGTAGCTCGGCCAGCGGGGCGATGCCGCAGCCGAGCAGCGCGTTGGAGCGCGGGCAGTGGGCGACGGGGACGTCCCGCTCGGCCAGCAGTGCCAGCTCGGCCGGCTCCAGGTCGACGCAGTGCGCGCAGAGCAGGTCGGGGCCGAGCACCGGCTCGAGCGTCGCGACCGCGCGCTTGCCCGTCGGCGGCAGCACGGCAGAGTTGCCCGAGAGCGGGCCGGTGCCGTGCTCGAGCCACTCGTTCTCGTTCGCGCTCTCGGAGAGGTGCGTGCCGACGGGGACGCCGAGGCTGAGGCACCAGCGGTAGACGTCGACCGAGCACGTGTACGGCGCATGCGGCGAGACGCCGAGCGTCACGAGCTCCGACTCGGTCAACAGGCCGCGCAGCTCACGGAACCGCTTCTCTGCCGCCGCGGGGTCTGCGCCGAACACCTCGAGATAGACGATCGCGCGCAGCCCGAGCTGCTCGGCGGCGAGCGCCGCGGCGCCGGAGAAGCTGTAGTCGGCGGTCGTCGTGATGCCGGATGCGAGCGACTCCGCCGCGCCCGCGCGGGCGATCGCGACCATGTCATCGGGCCCGAGCCTGCTCTTGCGCTCCATGTGCGTCGCGATCCACGGGCCGAACGCGAGGCCGTCGCCGAAGCCGGCGTAGACGGCGTACTCGAGGTGCGAGTGCGCGTTGACGAAGCCCGGCACGATCGCCGCGTCCGCGTAGTGGCGGTCCGCCCGGCCCTCGCCGACCTCGGCGATCCGGCCCTCTTCGAAGCGTACGAAGCCGTTCTCGATCGGCGGCCCGTCGAGGGGGAGCACCCAGTCGGCCGAGATCATGCGTTGACGGTCTCGGCCCGCGCCGAGCCGGCGCGGCGGTCGAGCAGCACGGAGGCCCAGATCGAGCCTTCGTACAGGATGAGCAGCGGGATCGCCTCGAGCGTCGTGGTGACCGGGTCGACGCCCGGCAGCAGCACCGCGACGACGAAGACGAGGAAGTAGCCGAGCCGGCGGGAGCGGCGCAGCTGGGTGGTCGAGACGATCCCGATCCGCGTCAGGCCGACCACGAAGATCGGCATCTCGAAGACGATCGCCATCGCGACGAGCACCTTCGCCGCGAAGCCGATGTAGTCCCGTGCGCGCACCATGATCGTGTACTGGTGGCTGTCGTAGTTGGTCAGGAAGTGCGCGGCCGCCGGCAGCGCGAGGTAGTAGCCGAAGAGGACGCCGACGACCAGCAGGCCGCTGGCAATCAGGACGAACAGCCTCATCATCCGCTCGTGGCCGGGGTCGAACGCCGGCGCGAAGAACGCCCACGCCTGCCAGAGGATCACGGGCAGGGCGATCAGGAACCCGGTGTAGAGGCTCAGCCACATCGCGGTCATGAAGGGCTCGCCGACCGTGAGGGTCACGAGCTTGCGGTGCTCGGGCGGGAGCGCCTGCTCGAGCGCGTCGATAATGTGGCCGTGGACGACGTAGGCGGCGATGAACCCCACCAGGACCGCGCCGATGCACACGAACAGCCGCTGGCGCAGCTCTTCCAGGTGCTCGACGAGCGTCGCCTCCTCGCCGTGCCCGAGCCGACGCGGCGGACGCCAGGCGCGCACGGTCTAGCTACCCGACGTGCTCGTTCTCGCGCTCGCGCGCAGGCGTCGTGTCCTGCGTGCCGGCGGGCAGTTCGCTCGTCTGCGTGGCCTCGGGCCGGGTGGTGCCGGTGACCGAGTCCTTGAACTCCCGCATCCCGGAGCCGAGCGAGCGCCCGATCTCGGGCAGCCGCTTGGCGCCGAAGAGCAGCAGCGCGACGAGGAGCAGGAGGATGATCTCCGGGGCCCCGATGTTCGACATGGGTTGAGCGTAGCAGCGTTTGGGTGCCTCTCCCGGCCGGGAAGGCTGCTGGTGTGGCGATCGCCGGGGTCGGCTTGGCTACGATGGGTCTCGCGAATCCGCGCGAGAAATCGCCTGTTCGGGAGACCTCTGGGGAGTACGAATCATGGCCACGCTTGAGCTGAAGAACCTGCATGTCGCGCTCGAAGACGGAACGGAGATCGTCAAGGGCGTCGACCTCAAGATCGCGAGCGGCGAGGTGCACGCGATCATGGGCCCGAACGGCTCGGGCAAGTCGACCCTCGCCTACGCGATCGCCGGCCATCCGGCCTACGAGATCACCGAGGGGCAGATCCTGCTCGACGGGAAGGACATCACCGAGGCCGAGGCCGACGAGCGCGCGCAGGCCGGGCTGTTCCTCGCGTTCCAGTACCCGCACGCGATCCCCGGCGTCACCGTCACGAACTTCCTCCGCCAGGCCGTGAACGCGATCCGCCGGGCGCGCAACGACGGAGTCGACGACCCGATGCCGGTGCCGGAGTTCCGCAAGGAGATCCTCGGGCAGATGGACCGGCTGAAGGTGAGCCGCGACCTCGCGTCGCGCTACCTGAACGACGGCTTCTCCGGCGGCGAGAAGAAGCGGGTCGAGATCCTGCAGATGGCGATACTGAAGCCGAAGATCGCGGTGCTCGACGAGACCGACTCGGGCCTCGACATCGATGCGCTGAAGATCGTCGCCTCCGGCGTGCGCGAGCTGGTCGGCCCGGAGATGGGCGCGCTCGTGATCACGCACTACCAGCGGATCCTGAACTACATCACGCCGGACTTCGTGCACGTCTTCGTCGACGGCCGGATCGTCGAGGAGGGCGGGCCGGAGCTCGCGGAGAAGCTCGAGGCGTCGGGCTACGAGGAATGGGAGGAGGTACCCGCGTGACCGAGGTTCGCACCGAAACCGAGGTTGTCCAGGGCATCGGCTCGGACTACGAGGTCAAGTATGGCTTCCATGTCCCGGAGGACTACTTCTTCAAGTCCGGCCGCGGCCTCTCGCACGAGCTGATCGACGCGATCTCGTCGCACAAGGGCGAGCCCGACTGGATGCGGAAGTTCCGCCACAAGTCGCTCGACTACTTCCTCGCGCGCCCGATGCCCACGTGGGGCGGGCAGCCGTCGCTGCGGGAGATCGACTTCGAGAGCATCTACTACTACATCAAGCCGACCGAGAAGCAGGCCGAGTCGTGGGAGGACCTGCCGCCGGACATCAAGGACACGTGGGACAAGCTCGGCATCCCCGAGGCGGAGAAGAAGTACCTCGCCGGGGTCGGCGCGCAGTACGAGAGCGAGGTCGTCTACCACAAGCTGCAGGAGAGCCTCACCAAGCAGGGCGTGATCTTCCTCGACACCGACACGGCGCTGCGCGAGCACGAGGAGCTCTTCAAGCAGTACTTCGGGACGATCATCCCGCAGAACGACAACAAGTTCGCCGCGCTGAACAGCGCGGTGTGGTCGGGCGGCTCGTTCATCTACGTGCCGCCGGGCGTCCGCATCGAGATGCCGCTCCAGGCCTACTTCCGCATCAACGCCGAGAACGCGGGCCAGTTCGAGCGCACGCTGATCATCGCCGACGAAGGCGCGTCGGTGCACTACGTCGAGGGATGCTCGGCACCGGTGTACTCGACCGACTCGCTGCACTCGGCCGTCGTCGAGATCGTCGTCAAGAAGGGCGGCCGCTGCCGCTACACGACGATCCAGAACTGGTCGACCAACGTCTACAACCTCGTCACGAAGCGCGCTGTCGCCTACGAGGGCGCGACGATGGAGTGGGTCGACGGCAACCTCGGCTCGAAGCTGACGATGAAGTACCCGGCGATCTGGCTGCTCGGCGAGCACGCGCACGGCGAGGTGCTCTCGATCGCGTTTGCGGGGAAGGGGCAGCACCAGGACGCCGGCGGCAAGTGCGTGCACGCCGCGCGCAACACGTCGAGCGTGATCACGTCGAAGTCGATCTCGAAGGACGGCGGCCGCGCCGGCTATCGCGGGCTGCTCGAGGTGGCGAAGGGCGCGACCGGCTCGAAGTCGAAGGTCGTCTGCGACGCGCTGATCCTCGACGAGGAGTCGCGCTCCGACACGTACCCGTACATCCGCATCGACGAGAACGAGGTCGACATCGGCCACGAGGCGACCGTCTCGAAGATCGGCGAGGAGCAGCTCTTCTACCTCATGTCGCGCGGCCTCTCCGAGGCCGAGGCGTCGGCGATGGTGGTCAGCGGCTTCGTCGAGCCGATCACGAAGGAGCTGCCGCTCGAGTACGCGGTCGAGATGAACCGGCTGATCCAGCTCCAGATGGAAGGCTCCGTCGGCTAGATGGAGATCGAGCACGTCGACTTCATCAGCGTGCCCGTGTCCGACATGCAGCGCTCGCTCGCGTGGTACCGCGACACGCTGGGGCTGCCGCAGTCGCGCGAGGGCGGGTTCCCCGAGTTCAAGCTCGGCGACAACGCGTTCCTGTACCTGATCGACCCCACCGCGCTCGGCAGCACGTTCCAGGCGCCGCACGGCGCGCCGATCGCGCTGCGCGTCGCCGATGTGGCGGAGACGCGCAAGGAGCTGGAGGCGCGCGGCATCGAGTTCGTCAACGAGACGTACGACAGCGGGGTGTGCCACATGGCGCCGTTCGCGGACCCCGACGGGAACCGGTTCATGCTGCACCGCCGCTACGCGCCGGTCGAAGAGTGATCACGCGCGACGACGCACTCACGCGGTACGAGGAGCTGCCGCTGCCGACGACCGCCGACGAGCATTGGCGGTTTACGGACCTGCGTGGCTTTTCGGTGCCAGGCACGGAATCGGTGCCTGGCACCACTTCGAAGCCTGCACTGGACCTCGACGCAAGCGGCATGGCGGTCGTCAACGAGTCGGGCATCGAGATCGTCTCCGCGCCGGAGGGCGTCACCTTCGAGCCGCTCCCGGCGGACTACCCCGCGGAGCTCGTGCCGGAGGACGACAAGTTCGCGATGGAGAACCTCGCCCGCTGGACGCACGGGCTGCTCGTGCGCGTGCCGAAGGGCGTCGAGCTCGACAAGCCGCTCTACGTGCAGGTGACGTCGAACGGCGGCTCGCTCTACTGGCGCATGGTCGTGCACGCCGAGGAGGGCGCGCGCTTCACCGTGATCGAGGATCTCGCGTCGGCGGGGCCGGACGTGCTCGCGTACACCAACGCGGTCGTCGAGCTGTTCTGCGACCCGGCGTCGAAGATCGAGTACGTCTCACTGCAGAACCTCTCGAAGGAGACCTGGCACTTCGGGCGCCACCGCGCGCGGCTCGAGCGCGACAGCGAGCTCGACTGGGTGATCGGCGGCTTCGGGTCGAAGCGCGGGAAGGTGTGGATCGAGAACGACCTCGTCGGGCCGGGGGCGACCTCGCGCGTGACGGGTGCGTACTTCGCCGACGGCGACCAGCATCTCGACTACGACACGTTCCAGGAGCACGCGGCGCCGAGCACCGAGAGCGACTTCGCGTTCAAGGGCGCTCTGCGTGAGAACGCGACCGCCGTGTGGCGCGGGATGATCCGCGTCGAGGAGGGCGCGCAGAAGACGAACGCCTACCAGGAGAACCGCAACCTGCTGCTCTCCGACAAGGCCCACGCTGACTCGATCCCGGGTCTCGAGATCATGGCGAACGACGTGCGCTGCACGCACGGCGCCACGCTCGGCCGGATCGACCGCGAGGAGGTCTTCTACCTGATGGCGCGCGGCCTCTCGCGCGCCGAGGCGGAGCGGCTGATCGTGCGCGGCTTCTTCCAGGACGTGCTCGACCGGATCGAGCTGGAGCCGGTGCGCGAGGCGCTCGGCGCCGCGCTCGAAGAGCGGATCCCGCAGGTCTAGCGGTGACCGCGACCGCCGCGCCGACGCTGGAGCTCCTGCGTTGGCTCGCGGAACGGCCGCGCACGTACGCCGAGACGATGGACGCCTGGACGAGCCACTGCCCGCGCCTGACCGTGTGGGAGGACGCGCTGGCGGCCGGCCTCGTTCGCGTCGAGGGCTGCGACGTACGCCTCACCGCCGCCGGGCGCGCGTTGGCCTAGCCCCCCAGACCTGGTACATGCGTGGTACGTACCTGGTACGTGTGAGGTCCCGCCGCGGCCACCGCCGCCGGGCGCGCCGTTACCTAAGCTTCACGCGTGGCGATAGTCCGAAGCTACTGGAGCTGGCTCGGGCGCCGGCTCCGGCTCTCCCAGCCCGGCCGGGTCCTCTTCACCGCTGCTCTGCTCGTCAGTGTTGCCGGAATCGGGGACGCATGGGTCCACGGCGAGCGGGAGGGCTTCGCACCCCTGGTGGTGCTCGCACTCGTGCTGGCCGGCGTGGTCGCCCTGGACACCCTCGGCCGGGGAGTCGCGGCTGTTGTTCGCCGTCTGATCCCGGACCGCTAGCCGAGCTGCTCGGAGATCCGCCGCGAGGCGTTCGAGTAGACGTCCTTGCGCAGGATCCTGCCGTCCTTGAACGGGAAGATGTCGACGCCCTCCCACGTGAGCTCGCGGCCCGACGGATGCGTGGCGTAAGCCGTCCATTCCTGCACGACGAAGCCTTCGCCGACGTAGAGCGAGCGGCCGGTGAACCTCAGGTCGGGCCAGTTCTCGAAGATCTGCGCGATGTGGCCGCGCACGGCGTCGCCCTCGGCGCGCTCGCCGGCGTTGTGGTTCTCGAACACCATGCCCGGTGCGTGCAGCGCGACGATGCCGTCGAGGTCGTGGCGGTTCCAGGCCTCGTTGTACGCGTCGATGACGTCCGCCAGCGTCTCCGGTGGGCGCTCCGCGGCGCCGAGCAGGTGCTGCCAGCGCGTCTCGCGCTGCCCCGGCTGCCGCGGCAGCTCCTCGGCGAAGCCCGTGTCCGCGAGGGCCTGCAGGGAGGCGGCGACCGCGTCGTTGTCCGCGAAGCCGTGCGCGCGGTCGGTGCGCGTGCGCAGCTCGTTCACCGTCTGCGGGCCGCGGAGGAAGAGCACGGCGAGCAGCGCCGACTCCGACGGCAGCAAGTCGAGCGACTCGTCGAACAGCTGCCGGTACTTCGCCACGCGCGAGCCCGGGCCAGAGGCGAGCCGCGCCCAGCCGGCGTTCGCGAGCGAGCGCACCGCCTCGCGCACCTCGTCCTCGCCGAGGCTCATCACCGGCTCGCGCGACGTCTGCTGGTTGCACGCGAGGCGCAGCGCATTCAGCGACAGCGGGTACTGGTCGGGCGTCGTCCGTTGCTTCTCGAGCAGCGATCCCAGCACGCGCAGCTCGGCGGCGGTCAGGCGGTGCGACGTCCGCTTCATTGCTCCGAGACCATACGGAGATTCCCCGATGGCCGACGGGTCGGGCCGCGCCCAGGATCGTCCACCGAACAGCCAACCACAGGAGGTGGATTGGGATGTTCACGTATGTCGGCCTTATCCAGCTGACATCCGAGGGACGGGAGAACCTCAAGGAGGCTCCCAAGTACCTCGAGAAGATCAAGTCGTTCGTCGTCGATGAAGGCGGCGAGGTCGAGAAGATCTTCGCCACGATGGGCCCCTTCGACTTCCTCGCGATCGTCAAGTATCCGACGATCGAGGCGGCGTTCCGTGCGCTCGCCAAGATCGGGACACTCGAGGTCGTGAAGACCGAGACGTTCCCGGTCGAGGAGGTCGATCTGTTCGTGAAGGCGCTCGTCTAGACATCCGTAGCCGGCGCTTCGCGGCGAGCGCCGGCTACGTTCTCACCAGCGGCTTGTACTTGATGCGGTGCGGCTCGAGCGCGTCGGGGCCGCGCGTCTCGCGCACCCAGTCGGCGTACTCGCCCCAGCTGCCCTCGAACCACGTCACGGCGCTGTCGCCCTCGAACGCGAGGATGTGCGTCGCGACGCGGTCGAGGAACCAGCGGTCATGGGTGATCACCACCGCGCACCCGGCGAAGTCGAGGAGCGCCTCCTCGAGCGCGCGCAGCGTGTCGACGTCGAGGTCGTTGGTCGGCTCGTCGAGCAGCAGCACGTTGCCGCCGCTCTTCAGCAGCTTCGCGAGATGCACGCGGTTCCGCTCGCCGCCCGACAGCTTCCCGACCGGCTTCTGCTGGTCGCCGCCCCTGAAGTTGAACCACGACGTGTACTGGCGCGAGTTGATCTCCTTCTTGCCGAGCAGCACGACGTCCTGGCCGCCGGAGATCTCCTTCCAGACCGTGTTCTTCGGGTCGAGGTCGGCGCGGGACTGGTCGACATACGCGAGCTCCACCGTGCCGCCGAGCTTCAGTTCGCCGGCGTCCGGGGTCTCCTCGCCGGCGATCATGCGGAACAGCGTCGTCTTGCCCGCGCCGTTCGGGCCGATCACGCCGACGATCCCGGCCGGCGGCAGGGAGAACGTGAGGTCGTCGAACAGCAGCCGGTCGCCGAAGCCCTTCGTCACGCCCTTGGCGTCGATCACGAGGTCGCCGAGGCGCGGCCCGGGCGGGATGTGGATCTCGACCCGGTCGAGTTTCACGTTCTCCTCCTCGGCGAGCAGCCGCTCGTAGGCGCCCAGGCGCGCCTTCGACTTTGCGTGCCGCGCGCGGGCGGACGAGCGCACCCATTCGAGCTCGCGCTTCAGCGTCCGCTGGCGCGCCGACTCCGTCTTCTCCTCGTGCGCGAGGCGTGCCTGCTTCTGCTCGAGCCAGCCGGAGTAGTTGCCCTCGTACGGGATGCCGCGGCCGCGGTCGAGCTCGAGGATCCAGCCCGCGACGTTGTCGAGGAAGTAGCGGTCGTGGGTGACGGCGACGACCGTCCCCTTGTACTCCGCCAGGAAGCGCTCGAGCCAGAAGACCGACTCGGCGTCCAGGTGGTTCGTCGGCTCGTCGAGCAGCAGCAGGTCGGGCGCGCTCAGCAGCAGCCGGCAGAGCGCGACGCGCCGACGCTCGCCTCCGGAGAGGCTCGTCACGTCGCGGTCGCCGTCGGGCAGGCGGAGCGCGTCCATCGCGTGGTCGAGCTGCGCGTCGAGCTGCCAGGCGTCACGGCGGTCGATCTGGTCCTGCACGGTGGCCTGCTCGGCGAGCAGCGCGTCGAAGTCCGCGTCGGGCTCGCCGAAGGCGGTGGAGATCGCGTTGAAGCGGTCGAGGAGGTCGCGCAGCTCGCGCACCCCGTCCTCGACGTTCTCGCGCACCGTCCTGGCCGGGTCGAGCTCGGGCTCCTGCTCGAGCAGCCCCACGGTCGCGTTCGGCGCCAGCTCGGCGACCCCGGACGAGGGCTCCTCCTTGCCGGCCATGATCCGCAGCACCGTCGATTTGCCGGCGCCGTTCGGCCCGAGCACGCCGATCTTCGCACCAGGCAGGAACGACAACGAGATGTTCGCCAGCACCTGGCGGTCCGGGCCGTAGAACTTGTCGACTCGGTACATCGTGAACACGTACTCGGAACTCACGGCCGGGCCACGATACCCATGTGGGGCATTGCGAACGCGTGGCGCGTCAGTAGGATGCCGCGCACTGCGGCGTCAACGCCCATGAGACGCCTGATCGCGACAACCGTATTTGCACTGGTCCTCGCCCCGGCGGCGCACGCCTGGACGCAGATCTCGGCCGGCTCCGTCGTGAACACGATGCAGCCGGGCATCCTCCGGACCGCGCTCGGGACGGAGCTCGCGGCCTACAGCGACAACGCCTCGACGCTGAAGGTGTGGTCGAGCGCCAAGGGCGACGTCACCGTCGCCTCCGGGCTGCTGTCGGTCGGCAAGCCGGCGCTCGTGCAGCTGCCGGCGGGCCCGATCGAGCTGTACGCCCCCGCGACGACACCCGGGTTCGCGCTGCAGGGCGTGCTGCGCTGGGAGTCCTCGAACGACGGCGCCGGCTGGAGCGGGCCGTTCGCGACGCGCTCGCCGAACCTGGGCGACGTCGAGGCCGCCGCCGTCCGCAGGAACGGCACGCCGATGTTCAGCCAGGACTCGACGTTCGGCATCACCGTCTACCAGGGTCTCAACGGCGACGTCTCGCACACCGTCTTCAACGGCTGCTGCGGCTACGCCGAGTCGCTTGCCGTCGACACGAACGACTACGCGCAGATCGCGTTCTGGTCGAACGCGACCGCGTTCCCGAACGAGTTCGTCTACATGGGCCTCGACGGCTCGGGTGCGCAGGCCGGCCCCGGCCGCGCGTTCGGCAACTCGCAGACGATTCCGCGCGACGACGACGTGCCGCTCGTCGCAGACGGCGCCGGCAACACGTTCATGGGGTGGTCGGGCGGCTACCCGACGTCGACGAGCTTCGCCGTCAACGCGTTCCAGGGCGGCAACCTCGGCTGGAGCGCCCTCGCGGCCGGCGGGCAATTCTCCGGCGGCGACCCGCACATGGGTCTCGCCGTCGACGCATCGAACCGCCTGTGGGCCGTCTGGACGCAGGGGGGAGCCGTGCACGCGCGGCGCTCGCGAAGCGCCGCGCACCACTTCGGCGCGCCGACCGCAGCGAGTCTCGGCAGCAGCACCGCCTACCAGCTCGCGGCGATCGCGCTCGGCAACGGACAGGTCGACGCGTTCGTGAACACGGGCAGCGCGATCGTGCACCAGTCCTTCCTGCCGGGGTTGACCGTGCATGCGACGAAGACCGCGGCAACCGTCCTCGACGACGGCGTGGGCGTCGCCGGCGCGACGCTGAAGGGCGGCGGTCACACCGTGAAGACCAACGCGTCCGGCAAGGCGCCGCTTGCGGCCTTCAACCGGCGCACCGCGATCGCGGTCAGCGCCGCTGGATACGCGAACACCGCGTTCAGGAAGCCCTAACCGCGCGATCGTACGGTGGCCGCGTGCGCGTCGTCGCGGTCCTCGCCGTCCTCCTGCTCATCTCCCCCGCAGCGCTGGCCGGGGCCGCGACGCGCGCGCCGATCACCGCGGGCAAGGACTGGTGGCCGGTCTTTGCCCCGGACGACCACGCGATCGCGTTCACGCGCATCAACGGCACCGGCCGCGTGTTCACGCTCGAGGTGCTGAACCTGCGGACGCATCGCGTCACCGCGCTCGGAGCGAACGCGGGCCGGCTCGACCCGACCTGGTCCCCAGACTCGAAACAGGTCGCCTACACGTCGGGCGGGATCCTCTGGGTCGTCAACGACGACGGCAGCGGCAAGCACCGCTATCCGGCGCCG